>Ga0181358_1000002_pt1 | contig 161502 bp, 247 predicted proteins | sample Fa13VDMM110SD_FD_130096 | JGI IMG/M metagenome (GOLD analysis project Ga0181358, IMG submission 130096) | Freshwater viral communities from Lake Michigan, USA - Fa13.VD.MM110.S.D | ecosystem: Environmental > Aquatic > Freshwater > Lake | place: USA: Michigan | collected 2013-09-24 | reverse complement strand
GTTCGCGCACCTGCTCATCGCGGCGGCCGACTTCGATGCAGGGGCCAGGGGAATCGACGCTGATGTCGTCGGTGGCGATGCCGCATTGAAGAACTTCCTGGAGTTCATCAAGACTTACACGCCACAGAGGTTCGAATGAGTGATGAAAACCGGTCCAACGAGTCGCATCGCAGGGGTCTGGCTGTCGGCGTCAGAGTTGTCGCTACCAAGCCTGGAGACAGCTGTGTCTACCGTGGCACCATTCAGTATTTCAATGCGAGTGGCGATCCTATGATCGACATCATCGGCGATGGCATCAACTACAAATTCGACGCGCACATGGTGACTCGCGAGAGCGAGTACAAGCCTTCAGAGGATGTCTCGACTGTGGACGACGAAGTCTCAAAAGAAACCCCTCCGCCAGGCTTCACGCAGGCTCAGTGGGATACGGTGTGCAACGCGATCGACACGGGCAAGGTTGTGGGCATGAGCACCCCGGAAGAGCCTTCTGATGCCAGCTACCATGGCTTCGTCACCGAGACTGACGTCACCGCGGAAAAGCCGTCAGCTGTCCTGCCTTTCCCTCCTCGGCGCCCGTCCGCTCGTGCACAGAAGCCGAAGGAGCAAGAACTCGTGCGGTTCGAATGCAAGCTCACGCCAGAGTCGTTTGCTCGGCTCAGCGAGCTGCGTCGGCAGACTGACGCCGTCTCCAATACCGAGGTGGTCAGAAAGGCGGTCGGCGTGTTCTCTCTTCTGGTCTCTGAGATTAAGAAGGGCGGGGAAGTTCACTTGGTTCGCGGGAACGGCGAAGTCCTGCTGCTGAATCACGCAATCGTCATCGAGGGTGTCTAGCCATGTCACACGAACAAACGCTCCCGAAGGCGATCGCTCTCGCTTGCGAAGCTCACGCGCTCGACGTCGACAAGGGCGGCAATCCCTACATCCTGCATCCACTCCGCGTGATGCTCGCGCAGACGAGCTACGAAGCCATGGTGGTAGCCGTGCTTCATGACGTCATCGAAGATCATCCTGATAAGTACGAGGTGAACCACCTCGGCGGGATCTTCGAGTTGAGCACGGGGCGCCGAAGCTGCGTTCTTTCAGTGCCTCACAGCACGGTTGACGCCTTGCTGTCCGTGACTCGACGCGCAGGTGAGGAGTATGACGACTTCATCCGACGGTGCGCCGAGAATCCCATCGGGCGCCTGGTGAAGTCGGCCGACCTGTACGACAACTCAGACATGAGCCGCATCCCTTGTCCCACCCCGGAGGACTACGATCGTGCGGCCAAGTACATCAAGGCCATGGCCTACCTGGTGATGAAATGAGCGTCTCAGCGTACAGCTCCGCCTGTATTCATTGCTGGGCGTGGCAAGAAGCGCTCCGTCGCCTCGGGTTTCGATCGGACAACATCTTCGTCTTCGTGGACTTCACCCCTGGCGCCCGAACCGAGTATGACCAGGAACTGTTTGTTTCCGTGATGCTCAAGATCGGCGAAAAGAAGTTCGTTGTTCCGCAGCGGGCTCCTCTCGGGACAAAAACCATGTCCGATTTCAAGCTTGAGTGGACGCACTTCTGCGCGGAGCTTCAAAGCGGAGCCCTCGGCGAAGAGGAGCTACTTGTTAAGTACCACGAGGTGCTCAGCGGGAACCTGAAGCTCCTTCTGGTTTCGAAACTTCTGAGCGAGGGATTCGCGCCGCTTCCGAATTCTGTGTGCTTGAACTAGCGCTCGCTGGTGTGTCGAAAGTTTGTTGACAGGAGATTGGCGTAGACGCACTATCCGGACATGCGAAACGTGACGATGACCCGCGAAGAATTCATCAGCCACATCTACGGAGAGGCGGTAGGACGGGACGTACACGTGCACCGCGTTGAGGAGACTGACGGGTCTGAATCCTCTCCGTTCCGACTCGGAACGTCTACCGGAGACGGGGTCATCTTCCTCTACAAGGTGCATCTGCCACACATCGTGGCCCACTACTCCGAGCGCATCGCGTACAAGCCTCACCCGCAGTTTGTTGGCGAGTTCATCGTGGACGACAGTAGCTCGCTCTACGCGGTGCTTCTTGTGGGGGATGTGCGCATGCGCAGAAAGTTCTCGTCACAATGAACCGCAACCCGGCCAAAGTGTTCGCCCAAGTGACGAAGTACCGTCAAGCGCTTGAGCGTCAGGTTCTGATCGATGTCGCCGCGCTCCAGAAGCTCCAGCTCAAGCCGTGGAATGCTGCGACCGACCTTGAAACCACGAAACACACACGTCTTTTTGAGATTGCGTCCGCCGCAATCACGAGGTTCAACAAGATGGGCCTCGTCGCTCAGGCCGCTGCGAGTAGCCGTAGCGCCGCGCACTCAGTCCGGTCTGAGTTCGAGTGCGTGAGAGAAGGCAGGCGTTTCACGGGCAAATGGCTATTCAAGGATCTGGAGGACATGCAGCGCCCCCTGCTCGCGCTGGAACGACTTCGAGAACGAGTGTCGATTCCGAAGATCACAGAAAACGGGAGAGACTTGCTGTGAACGAGTCAGCTCTGAGAGAGAGCGCCGAGCTGATCTTTCCGAAAGCCACGGTCACCTTCGGTGAGAACGAGATGACCGTAGCAGCCGCTGGCATCAGCCGCGCAAGGCTCTCCGGACGCAGGCTTCTTCTTGAGACGTCAATCGCCGCGTCAGACCCCGGCCTGAAGGTTCGATTCAAGAACGTGACCGCGGCGACCAAGGCAGCACAAGCCCGTGCAGCCCGTGCGGCTCTGGACAGGCTCCAGGACGCCGCGTCCCCTGACCCTGCGCCACTTCCAAGCATCGGAGACATCTCCGCCCCATCTCCCGTCGCCACAGCTATCAGCGTTGGCGTCGGCCTCGGCTTCCTCCTTGGATGTGCGTTCATCCGAGCAAGCAAGCGTTCACGTCGAAAGAGAAAACGATGAGTAGTCACAACATGTCAGCGAGGAGCCGATGACCCATCTCGAAAAAGCGCAAGCATCGATCTTGGCCATTGTCGATAAAGAAGTAGCCAAAGTTACGAAAGAGCTTCAGGAAAAACTAAAGAAGGTCACAGCCGAGCGCGATGCCGCTCTGCTGGAATGCGAGGACACGAAGCGCAATTGGGAGGAGTGGCTTACAGACACGATTGACACGGCGACCGCGGTGCGCAAAGCCCTCCGGGAAGAGGCCGGGGCAAGTAGGCGCTCGCGTCGAAAGAAAACATGATCAAGTACATCGGAAGCAAGCGCCTTCTCGTCTCAGCCATCGTCGATCTTGTGAAGAAGATGCCGGAGGTGAAGTCGACGCTCGACCTGTTCTCTGGAACCTCGCGAGTCGGCCTCGCACTCAAGCAGGAGGGATACCAGGTTCTCGCTAACGATCACAACGCGTACGCCGCCGCGATTGCGCGCTGCTACATCGCCGCAGACGGATCCGCCGTTGAGAAGCGAGCCCGCGGCATCATCGACACGCTCAACGCCATCCCAGGCCGCGCCGGGTACTTCACGGAAACGTTCTGCGTCAAGAGCCGCTTCTTCCAGCCGAAGAACGGAGAGCGCATTGACGCAATCCGCGAAACCATTGAGAAGATGAACCTCAAGCCAATCATGAAGGCCGTCATCCTCGTGTCGCTCATGGAAGCCGCCGACAGAGTCGACTCCACGACCGGCATCCAGATGGCGTACCTGAAGAACTGGGCGCCACGGTCGAACAACGACCTTCAGTTGAGGATGCCCGATCTGGTATCGCTCCCATCGAAGCACGGCCCTGGGCTCGCGTTCGAGAGCGACGCGATGGATCTTCTCAAGTCGCCTCTGGTCAAAGACGTGGACCTGGCGTACGTCGACCCGCCGTACAACCAGCACAAGTACCTCGGCAACTACCACATCTGGGAATCACTCGTTCGATGGGACAAACCCGAAGTGTACGGAGTCGCGTGCAAGCGCGTCGACTGCAAGACTCGCGGCTCCGACTTCAATTCGAAGCCCAAGTTCGAGTCAGCGTTCCACAGCCTCATCCAGGCTATCCCTGCGAAGCGCCTCATCGTCTCGTACAGCAGTGACGGGTTCTTGTCCTACGACACCGTCATCAACATCCTTGGCAAGAAGGGCTCCGTGAACGTTCACGTGTTCGACAACAAGCGCTACGTCGGCGCGCAGATTGGCATTCACAACGCCCAGGGTCGCATCGTTGGAGCTGTTGGTGAACTTCGAAACAGCGAGTACCTCTTCACCGTCGACGCACGCTGAACATGACCAGCAAGTACATCCACTACCTGCGCGAGGGAGAACTCGCATGCGGCCTGGGCGGCTCTCGCTCCCGGAAGACAGAAGTCTTTGAAGATGTCACTTGTAGGCACTGCAAGTGGCACGGAACGCGAATGTCGAAGGAAGAAGCCCACGCCAGGACTCAATGCACCTTCTGTGGCGGCGTTGCTGCCGAGCGGAAGATGATCATCCAGGGGCCGAGTGTGACCATCTGCGACGCGTGCGTGCGGCTATGCGTCGGCTTCATCGAAGATCGGTTCGGAGCTGACGCAGAACTTTCCAAGCCGGACGCGAAGAGGCTTCACGCTTCGCTTTCCATGAGCATGTGATGAGCGCGATTACTGGCAGTGACGCAATCAGAATCAGAACTGGAGCGAAGATGTCGCCGAGACAATTCGCTGAACTTCTCAACACGTCCATCGAGACTGTCTATCGATGGGAGAGCCGTGGCACGCTCCGCATCGAGGTTGAACCAGGGCAGGCGGCGGCGCTTCGAGTGCTCCAGTCGCTTGGTGGAAAGGCCGCCATCGTGTCGCATCGGAGCTGGGAGTACGACATTCGCTTCATGGGCCTAAGCGAAGACGTGAAAGCCAGGGTTCGGGCCGTCATGGGCATCGAGGACATGACTAGCGCACAATTCAGCGCTGTGATCGAACAAGCGATTGCCAAGGAGGCCGCGGAAAGGCTTTCCGCGTTCAACAGGCTCTTCGAACCATCATTCGAGCCCTCAGCAGACACAGCGCGCCTGCTCTGGGACGGCATCCTCCATCGTCCCATTTCCTAGCCGCCATGTATGTAAGCACCAAGGTCAACCTGGGCATGGGCCGCATCACAGGTCTGGAGCTGATGAGCATCCGGCATCGCCTTCGGATGTCGCGAGCGAAGTTTGCTGCGCAAGCCCGAATGACGAAGGAAGAGGTTTTCCGTACGGAGACTCTTGGTTCTACGGGCGAGGTTCTGACGCATAGGCAAGCAAAAGCACTACAGGTGCTCTGCGACACGTTTCCTCCGCACCGCGCTGACTGGCAAAGAGACATCCGTTTCCTGGCACGGTCAGAGGACGCTCGGAACCTAATCACCAACGAGATTCTTGAACTTGAGGCTGAGCCCACTCGTGCTCAGTTTGATGCGTTCATTGAGATGGGTCGGGCGTTCGATGCTCTCGATCGACTTGGAGCATCGTCTCTCGGGGAAGACATGAAGGCGTACTTCGACGGCCTCCATGCGCGTCAGGTCGACTGACTGCTACTTAAAGCGGTACTCCACGAACTTCGATGTCTGCACCGCTTCATCCGCCTTCTTTCGCGCGCTCTCCGCTTCAGCTGGAGTGAGATCGCGAATGACGATTCGGTCGAGGCCAGCGTCGCCTTGGCCATCACTCTTCGCCCAGAGAGAACGCGTCATCTGCATGTGCCAGTATCGCGCAAGGCGGGTGCCTGCCAAGGCCTTGAACCGACACGCTAGCGCATGCAGACTAAGCCATGCGAACTTCCAGGAAACCGCGTCGCACGTCGCGCAAAAGAGTCGCCAGGAACCCGTACTACCACGCAACGCGCGGCGACTTCGCGAAGCAGATTCTTGAATCGGGAAAGCTACTGGCTCGTCCCGCGTACAAGTACAAGGGGAGACCCGCTGTGTTTGCAGGCGACACCAGGTCAGCAACTATCGGTGACCAGGCGATGGACTGGGCGGACAGCAAGCATTCTGTCTACTTCGGTGCATTCCCGGAAGAAGAGAACGTGCTCATCGAGTTCGACGCGAGAGAGCCCGACGATCGTCGAGGTCCCGAAGGGCACGAAGCCGTATGGTTCTCCGATGTCGAACTGATCAACCCAAGAATCGTACGCCGTCGCACCGGGCGCATGCTCTGGAATGGACGCCGGACTTCGCGACGCAAGAAACCGTCTCGCAAGGCCTCTCCTCGAAAGACGTCCAAGAAGAAAACGTCCTCCAGGAAGCCTGTGCGTCGAGTGTCCAGTGGCGTTGCGAGGAAACCAGCCAAGAGTAGCGAGGCGACGGCGATCGCAGACACGCAGCGTCTACTTCGACGCTGGATGGTCCCTCGGGCGTACGCTGTGAAGTTCAGCGATGCCCAAACCTCAGCCATGGGCAAGGTGAACTACCGCAGCAGAACGATCAGCTACTCGCGACCGCTCTGGGAGCGCGCAACGCCTACGCAGCGCGCAGAGGTCGTGATCCACGAGGTGGCCCATGCGGTCGTAGAGGCCTTCCAAGGGCGCACCTTCGGCGTGCAGCACGGCGAAGCCTGGAAGAAGCAGATGCGTGCCATGGGCATTCGCCAGCCTTCCGCCTACCACACCGTGTCGCGAGAAGGGCTCAAGAGGACACGCGCGGACACGATTGACGTCCTGTGCTGTGGCACGGCGTTTCGCATGACGGTCAAGAAAGCAACTCAGCTCAGCTCGCTTCGATGCAGAGGCTGCAAAGAGCCTCCTCGCATCCCAAGTGCGGCTGACAGGAAACGCGTCGAAGGGTACAGGACTCGACCATCTCGCTGGCGCTGACCATGAAGCATCTTCCTTCAAAGCATCTCAAGTGCGTTCACACGGGCCGCCAGCTTCGCTCTCGCGTGAAGGGTGCGCGACGCAAGGAAGCTCGCGAGGCGATGATCAACGAACTACTTCACCTCGCCGACGAGCGCGAGTCCAGCAGTCCGTGGACAGACATGTCCTGCCCAGTCTGCCATGACCAGGCAATGGACCCCGAGGACTGCGCCCGCTCATTCCCAGAGCGCACCGCGTTCTTCGCCGACGTCGCGACACGGGTGTGTAGAAAGATTGTTGACTAGCTGTCTGACGCGCTGTACTTTCGGCGCATGGACATCGACAAAGCCATCGACGCACTTGAGTCGTTCGTACGCACCACCGGCGACAAGCCAGAGTGGTTGTCTGTGAGAGGAAGGCTCTCCGAGATCAAGCAGGAAACCTTTCGGTCGTTCGAAAAGTGCCGCCTTCGTTTGGACCGACTCCAAGACATCTCGCAGATGATTCGACGCTCCGAAGAACCTCTCGCGGTGACAGCGCACGGTCAGCTTGAATACGCTGATCGTTATGAGTTCCAGATGACGGCGTCGCACGTGGCGCTCCTTCGGAACATGCGCATTGACTGGGGACACTGGGGCGATGCCGAGCACAATGCCTTCTCAGACCCATCCGCTCCCTGGGAACACGGCGCGCCTTCGCTCGACATGAAGGCGCCGTACGGCGATCGAGATGTGCTCAAGAGCATCAAGGATCTGGCGCATCACAGCGCGATGAGTGATGCCGACGCGAAGGCGCTTCACCTTACTATGCTCATGGCTCTTCAGGTTTGCCTGAGCGCGGGCTCGTTCGGTCGTGGAACGTACGTGCTCAGCAAGCAGGGCTCCGGTACCTGGGAACGTGTCCTGTGAGCGACGCCGAGATCAAAGAGGGCTCGCGCGTATGCGTGGCCGGAGTCCCAACGTTCTGCGGAACGGTCAAGAGAATCACGGACGGGGTAGCAACCGTGCTATTCGACAATTGGGAAGGGCACGGGATTCGCCCGCTCGAAGAGCTGGCTGCCTCCGAGGTTCCGGAGCCAAAAGTAGTCTTCAGTCTCAATGCAAAAGCGGTCCTGCAAGGCGCCGTTCATCAGATGTACTCGTTTAAGCTCCAGGACAACGGGTGCTTGCGCATCAGCAGAGACTGGGCTGACGGGCGCGAGATACCTGTCGTCCTCGGCAGGGATGAGGACGTATCGGCGGACGGCGTGATGACGCCATCCATTTTGGCGCTGCTCGGCTACATCAGCCATGTCTGCTACTTCCCTTCGGACGCATGCGACCACATCGATCAAGCGCTCGCCACTGTTGCCGCGAAGCTGGAAGCCGTGTCGCCCTGGCCGCAGTACATCATCGACGACGCGGCGCGCCTGGGGACGACGCCGGAAGCCCTGTGGGATGAGTTCAAGGAGTGGCAGCAGGCCCGGGACGCGACCCCATGACGGCGGCCTCGTCAACTAAGGAGTCAACATGACCTACAGAACTTCAGCAAAGCCCCCCTCACCAGTGCGAAGGGAGAGATCACGCGCTCCGATCAACTGGAAGCTCGCGATGTTCGTCGCTGGCTGGGCAGCGATTATGGCCCTCGTATGCTGGTCAATGGCGACAGCGCCAGCGCGCCAGCGTGAACTCGACACCTGCGTGCAACGAGGTGGCGTGCTGCGCACACAACTCATGCCTGTCGGCAGAACCCTCATACCCATCTCGACGTGTGAAGGGGCGACACGGTGATCCCTCAGGACGACGTCGTCGCTGAAGAAGTGCTGTGCGACGCCAACGGCAAGGTGCTTCTGAAGGTTCGGCATCACGCACCCCAGTACGACACGCTCGAATGGGACCCGAGCAGCAACTACCCCCAAGGCAGGAGCAGCCTGCTCTCCGAGATGCCGCCGCCGGAGCCACGTAAAGAGAACCGCAAGGCACGCCGAGCGCGTGCATCCAAGGAGAGAAGACATGTCCTATGAAGTCCGGGTAACAGAGGACCACTTGCGCCTCCTGAAGAGCATGTATGTCTACAGCTCAGAGACTGGAGCGCCAGTCGTCGATCAGAAACGTCCATACGGGAACAAGGACATCGAGCGCGACGTGGCAACCATCCTTGGATGGATTGAACAAGGCCACCAAGGCGAGATCCCCGAAGAGATGCAGCAGCGCGCCATGCGCCTGCACCGCGCGACAGCAACAGCGCTTCAGATCTGCCTCGCGGTGGGGAAGTTCGAGCCTGGCACCTACGAACAACGAAAGAGCTACGACAGTCGCTCTTGGGAGAGAATTCAATGACCGAGACCGAGAACAGCAAGTTCAACTGGCCGCTCGCCGCCTTTGCCCTTGTCGTGAACAAAGAGGGCCAAGTTCTGACTGTCACTCGACGCGGCAACCTCGAAGGCCTCAGCTTCCCTGGTGGGAAAGCCAAGCCTGGAGAGTCCGCAGAGGAGGCATGTATTCGAGAGGTGCGCGAGGAGACGGGAATCACGATCTCCAAGCTGCGAGAGGTCTATCGAGAAGACTACTCGTTCGCTATGCACCACGTCGTCGGCTTCGTCGCGGACGAATACTCGGGCACCTTGTTCAGCGCTGAAGAAGGCATCTACGCGTCGTGGGGATCCCTGGGCGCCGTGCTTCACGAGTCCAGTCGCTTTCACGACTACAACCGGAAGCTGGTTCGAGCTTCCATGCCTGAGAGGCTAATCGTCATGGGCGCAGAGCTGTCTCTGGAGATCGAACAGATCTGGGTGCCGTTCTTCAGGTACAAGTCGTCACTGTCCAACAGTCCGACCGTAACGTGGAACGGGGTCTACGGGACCATGCGCTGGACCGTCAGCATCGGCGACCAGGAAAGGCCCCTGTCCAGTCCCTCCAACTTCTTCGCAAGCGCCTGGGACGTCGATCTGAGCAAGGCTGAGGCCAAATGCATCTCACACCTCCGAGAGATCGAAGGCAGCATCCGCTCGCGCCTCTCGTTCCATGAGATGTGGAAGAACCGGCCGAAGCTGACGGTCCCCGAGGGCGTCAAAGCTCTCGTAGGCGCGATGCCGAGCCTCGAAGGACCGCTCAAGGACTGCAAGACCCGGCGCGACATGGAGAAGGCCTTGGAGAAGACGCTTGGCAACAAGTACAACGAGGACCATCGCGTGCTCTACACGTTGTTTGGAGCCGTGGAATGAACTCCTACTGGGGAGGAGCGGATGCCGATGCCGAGTCGGCAGGGTGGCCAACGGGGGGTATCTTTGGCAGTGCCGTCGCCACGGTCACCGAAGTTCTCGACGAACTCTCCGTGGCAGATGGTCCGTTTTCAGATGGCAAGGGTGGCTTTCGCGAGCGACCTGGCCTGGGCAACATCCTTGGCGCAGAGGAGGTCGTTCAACGGAGACACGCGAAATCAGTAGAACGCGCGTCGATGCTCGTACTTGAGCGGATCATCGACGAACTACCTGATGTGCGTGAAAAATTCGTTGCTCGCCTAGGCACAGAGGCACTGCGGAAAAAGCTACTGGAGCACCTCACTCCGAACAGCATGATCTTCATGCACCCGCCCCCCACGCTGCAAAAGGTACTGGAGACCCGCGTCAAAAACGCAGCCTATGAGTCAGTGGCGGAGGTCTTCCGTCGCGCATACGCTCGCGAAATAGAACGCGCCGAAACAGCTGTCCGTCTCGGCGCCTTCGAACGCGCTGAATGGTGTGAAGCGCAGGCTGAGAAAGTTCTCGCCGCGCCAACGGTAGTAGCGAAGTCCATTCTCGATCGCATCGGCAAGGTTGCGGCACGGGCACAGCACATTCGCGTCGCGATGACTGAACCGCTGAAGCCATGAGTGACGCTCGGTGGCAACCCGTGCAACGGCGCGTGCAACTTGCCAGCGCTCTTCCGCCAATACTAGAAGGCGTTTCAGCTTCGGGTCACCTGTCGGCAGCGAGTGGGTCAAGAGTGCTGTGTGCTCGTTGCGACGAATGGCTCGCGAGCGAGGATGGTCTCGTTCTTCTGACGACGAGGAATTCCATATGGATGGTGAGCGACTTCGCTTTCTGTGATGCGACTACCGGTTGCTTCCGACGGAGTGTCACTTTTGCGGTCAGGAGCACGACTGGCACGCCTTCGTCAAACTGAGAGCCTCGGGTGACCTGCGCAGAACTGACTACCCGAAAACTGACTACCCGGAACCCAACAAGAACTCAGATAGAAAACGGCTACGAGCCGAGCACCTGAAGAAGGTCATTCCTGAACTCGCTCGACTCATGGACATGTTCCACCAGGCCGGACTACTGGCCGACTTCGTACAAGAAGAACTTGTTCAGAAGCTCACAGAGTTGAGGAACCTCTGATGCTCACTATAACAGGGAACATCTTTGTAACTCCAGACTACGAAGCGCTGGCCCCATGCGAGCGAGCCCTGCAACGACTGTCTGACATCGAGTACCCGATCACAGACCTAGGGCGCACTATGGTCCTCGTTGCCAACTTTGTGTTCCACTTCAAAAGCAGTAGTCGCTCTCTCCGATACCGCTGCGCCGAATGCGGCGCTCACATACTTGCCCGCTTCGTAAAGGAAGAGGGGCAGGTGTGCTGTCAGTGCGGACCAATGCAAGGAACTGATAACAATGAAGAAGATGCTACTCGCCCCGACCGCCCTGCTCAGCTTCCTTCAGGCGCCGCCCGTGGAAGTGGAAGTCCTTGAAGTGGACTTCGAGAAGAACACCGCTCTTGTTCGACATTCGCTGCGGGACACGATTCTCGGCATCGCTTCCGGCAACAAGGAGGCCACGACAACACGGACCGTTTCGCGAAGTCGCCTATCGCACATCCCAGACACCGTAGTGCAGGCTTGGATGGCCGCGTGGGAGAAGTACGAGGAGGACCCCGTCAAAAGCACGGCCGCTCTCGCCAAGTGCTTAGACGAGAGCATCGGAGCAGAGCGCTGGGCCGAGATCAATTTGGTTTTCGATCAGCCCGCGCACTTCAGCAAAGGTCCCGCCGCGCTGGCAATCGTTGTGCTGGCGGCCACCAAGAAAGAAGCGCATTCGCTCTCTGGTCGTGCCCAAGCCAGAGCCGAATTTGTTGCGCGCCTTCGACGCGAGCGGCCAGACAGTCTAGCGGCTGTAGAGACGATCGTGTAGCGCTAGCGGTCTGTCGAAAGTAGTTGACGGAGAGTGGCGCGAGAACTACTTTCGACGGATGACTGAGCGAACGAAGACCAAGACAGAAGAGGAGACAAAGGCCGCGGTCGAACGCGCGACCAGCTGGTACGCCGAGCATCAGATCGTGCCGCATGCACCGCCCGTGCATCACCTTGCGAACCAATGCGATCGTTGGCTCATCAAGAAGCCCGGAACGAACAACTACTGGGCCGAAGTCGCCGTGCTCGCCAGGGGAACGCTCTTGGTCCACGGAGACGGTGGAGACCCAGTTCTCTTCGGCCACTACCGTGACGCTACGAGCCCCGCTAGCACTGTGCACTGGATGAACCGTGCGCGCCCTGATGACGGTTACTTCATGGAAAAAGTGCGCACCGCTATGGGCAGTGGCGCTGACGCGATCATCTGGAATCCGAGCATCGACCGCTTCTGCGAAGAACTCGAATCGTACATTGCCGAGTGCGTGCCCGGAGGAGAGCACGATCCCGACAGCATGCGCGAACCCGACAAAGCTCGCCGTGAATTGGTGGAGCTGAAAGAGATTCTCTCTGACGCCAAAGAGCGTGGGACAGACCACGACGTCGGAGACTTCCGAACCGAGGTCTACAACGTCACAGGCGACAGCGAGATGCTTCCTGATGGACGTGTCATCTCGCAGAACATGATCTTTGCGTGGGTTGTCATCCAGCGATTGTCTGCGCTTCTGAAAGAGAAGGAGGAGTGATGGGAACGTACTACTACGTAGTTGCCAATGCAGGCGTACCCCGCGAGGCATTCGAGCTGGGCACAGGGCCCTGGCACAAGTGGGCCAAGGTCGTCGAGATGACCGAGAGAAGCCTTGCTGTGCACCTGAAGATGATCTGGGGCGGATACGAGGCTTCAGACTTCTGGACGCAGATGGCAGTGAATCTTCACGCATTCTGCGTCAAACATGAGTGGAAGGTGTCGGTACTTCGAGAACCAGACTATGATGAGACTGGGCCAATCGAGGTCGTCGGTTCTCGCTACACCGAAGAGCATCAGGCGTGCCTGGCTGGGAAGATTGTCTGCCCTTGGCTGCTGTACGGATACGAAGTGAAGTGCGAGATCGGTGGGGAACCGTCGTGCCGAGCGTGCGGTACTGCATACGTCGGGCAGGCGCGGCTCAAAGAGAAGGCCTGTCAGTGCGAGAAATCGTCATGAGCCGCTCAACAGCGCCGTACACGCTCATCGAGGCAGGTGTTGCGATCGGAGGCCTTCTCGCTTACGGGGAAGAACTCGATCAGTTCGACTTCAAGATGAACGTCGCGTGGGAGCTTGCGCCTGACGGAGAAAGCGTCCTCGACAAGTCCCGCTTCAAGCCCATCAGCAAGTACCACAGTGTGGTGCACGCTCGTCTCAACGACGACTACATCGAGCCGCAGATACCCGAGGTGCTTCGCGCGGTCGGCCTTGTTGTCGAAGCCTTGAAGGACGGCAAGACTGTTCTTGTGACGTGCGCCGCTGGTCGCAATCGATCTGGCCTCGTCCTCGCCGAAAGCCTCATCACCCTTGGCGCAGATGTGGAAGCGACCATCTCGAACATCCAAACCAAGAGGCTCTACGCCCTTAGTAACCCGTCGTTCAACGACTGGCTGCGAAGGGCACGCTGACAAACAGGAGAACTATGAAGACGCATGAAGTGCCAACGAACATCGCATCGAAGGATCTGCCCACGCAGCCTGGGGACGAGGAGCTAGTACGTCCCGAGGACGGCCCGGACTCGCCACAGTGGGGCGAACTTTTCGGAAGACCTCGCGTCAAGGTGTCGCCCGAAACTGCGCCCAGCGAGACTGCAACCATTGGCACAGGGGCGCTCAAGTGAATCTCCCCGACGCCATTGAACGACTGCGAAAGATGCACAGCGATGCGGAGTACCGCGTGAAGACGTTCGGCGGGCTCATGGCTGACGAGTTCCAGGCGGACACCGACGCGCTCGCCATCTGCCTCGAACAACTCGACGGCGCGTCCGCGTCCCAGCCGCCACCGGCCAAAACCATGAAGACGATCGAAGAACTCAGAGCGCTGACCCGAAGCACCGTTCTCACCGTAGAGCGCGGTGGACCTGACGGTATCGAAGAGACCGTCGCACCACTTCGCTCAGCACTCGCCGAGCGCGGACTTGCCCCAGGATGCCACGTCGGGACCGAGCCCCCGCTGATTGAGGGCCGCAGTAGGCTGACGCCAGACATGACTGTGGAGTGGTACGCAGGTCAACTGCTCGACATCGTGGACAAGAAGGCGTGGTTCGCGATGAACTCCCTCATCAACTGCGTGGACAAATTCTGTCCAGAACCAACGCAAAGCGAGGCAACGTTATGAAGATTCACATCGTCTCAGAGAGAATTGTCATCGAAGCGTTCACGAGGGACAAGAGCGGCTACTCCGTTCGCATTCGCCGAGCGAAGCGCAACGGCTCGTCACTCGCCATACGCTGGAGACAAGTTCGCTTCGCTGACGGCGCGTTCGTGAAGTGGCCACGCGGGTGGGGCGCCAAGCAGTTGGCAACCGCCCAAGTTCTCCAGGTGCTCACAAGAAAGAAGGACACCTTCGACGCACTGAGCATCGGCGAGACATTTGAACTCCGCCCCAAGAGCGAATCCCTTCGAGAGAAAGTCTCGCAGGACGCCACTGCTACAACCACAAGCTAGGAACACCGTGGAACCAATCAAGATCAGCGAGAGTAAGTCCCGTAAAATTTGCTACGGAGATGATCCAGACTTCGAGCAAGTCGTTGAGCAAACACAGAAGACCTACACCGCCAACGGCGGTCGATGGTTGATGATCTTCAAGCGTCTCTCAGACGGCGCGCTGTTCGCTGTTCAGCGTGAGAGCGAGAACGAAAATGAAGGTTACGGCGAAGAACTCATCCCCATTGAGTGCACAACGGTGCTAGTTGCTCATCGGGTCTGGCACCGGCCAGGTGAGTTCAAGTGGCCATCACAAACTGACGACGCGACCGCGCTTGTCAGCACGCTGAACGGACTTCTCTAGCGACAGCTGCTACATAATCATCATGAGAACATCGAGGCGTCCCGAGCTTGATCTTCAGCTGTATGGTGAGTTCAACAGAACCATCAACATGACCGCGTCCCAGCTTCGCCGGTGGCATGCGTCTGCTTTGTCCAAGCACGCTTCGTTCGATCACATCCGCGCAGAGCTACCCCTACTTGCGAGGATGAAGAGCACCCGAGCCCAGAACTGGACGCCGAGGATGTGGAGCAAAGCTCGCCGGTCGCTGGCCTTCGTGAAGCGCCACGAAGCTCAGATGCACCAGCAGGGAATTCGCTTCGGGACTGGGAGACTGCACGTCACAGAGAAGCGAGTAATCGCTTTGTTGAACTGGGGCCGCATTACTCCCGGCGTCCCGTTGGCTAGGAGATTTCTGTTTCACGGAGCGTCAGCTCGAAGGACTTCCCGCTAAGGATGACATGGAGGGTTGCCGGAATGGTAACGGTCGTGAGCGCAGCGCATGGGCGCGAGGCTCTGGACACGTGAAAACCGTGTGCGAGTTCAACCCTCGTACCCTCCGATTACTGCCGACGGCTTCTCGATGCCTTCTAATCGAGACCACGTGCCTACGCCTATGAACCACTCGCTGTCGAGCGAGGCAATGTCACCCGCGCACCGAAGAGATGAAATGCAAGTACGGATCTGCTTTCCAAATCAGGACGGTTCTTTTAGTTCACAAAAGTTCCGCCTGCCGCGAAGGCGCCATCTGACCAGAGTGCTCGACCGGTACGAGCTATTCCGGTGTCCGAAGTGCTTGAAGGTTTTTCCGTATGATTTTGGTTGCGATACAGGTTCGACGCCCGAAGCGCGACTCTGGTGCGACGCGTGCTGGTCAAAGCACGATCGAGAAGCCAGCGGTTCCTCGTCACAGAGGCGAGGCGAATGTGCAAGTTCTACGGTCTCTCAGTGCCTTCGCGAACTGAGACATGCCCATGTCGAGCCAGCTCGGAGTTCCCGAGACAGTGTCAACTCCCGCTCAGGAAATCGATCGGGATGGAAGTAAGAACGTCACCTCTCCACACTTGAGCACGGTGGTAGTCCTCGCCCATCCTGCGCGCTCTCATCCAGGCGATGCCAAGCTCGGTGTCCACCTCGCCAAAGGTGGCAACAATTTGGTACTCACCGTCAACAAGCTTCTGAAACACGAGGACCGACTTTGGCGTTGCCACGAGGGCAGTGTCGCATAGGTTCCTCAGCACCAAAAGCCGAGGCAGAGTCTCAACGGTTACTCGGTACCCAACTGAGACATGAAGGACATAGGCTACTGCCGCTCGGCGCTCAGCCGAGACATCGTTGACGACCCGGTTCACAACGGCTTCTACTCGCTGACCAAGCGAGGCAAGTTGCATCCGCCCAAGGCAGCTCAGCGCCTCGAAGCTGAGACTCGCTGGGATGGCTTGCGGTCGCTCGGGGCTTATCCGAGACAAGTGGAACGGACTGCTTGGACGTTCGATCACTCTTAGAAGTAGCTCGGCACGATGCCGAGACATGGAACCTCCGGGATGAAAGCAGCTCGACGCCCAGGCGAGCCTCATGAAGAAACCGAGTGTTGCTTGGCACCGAGTCAAGACGATGTGGAGACGCGCAACGGCAGTTCGACGCCCAGTCGAGACAAGTTGGTAAGCAATAAGAAGTAGCTCGACACCCAAGTCGAGACAGAGCGAACGGTTCCTCAGCACCTTCGACCTGAGGCTGAAAGTCCACCTTACAAAGGCACCTCGGCGCTCAGCCGAGACAAATGGAACGGGCGTGGCGCCATGATCGACAAGACCAGCGAAGAATTCCAAGCGCGCGTGCGAGAGCGCCTAGGTACGCCCGCGTACGCTTCGCGCGTTCAAGAGGCTCTGAGAAAGGGTATCGACACCAACACCTCGGAGCATTTCATGTCAGTGATGCACGATGCGGAGGACGAGTTGGAACTCGAAGACAAGGGCCGCTCGGCGCTCAGCCGAGACAAGTGGAACGGGTTGGAGTAGCTCGACACGATGTCGAGACGCGACAGAGTCCGCTCGGTAGAGGTTACTCGGCACCCGAAGACGAGACGTCAGACATGAGTCCGAGACACGGTTCCTCAGCACCTCGAACTGAGGCAGCTAGCCTTTGCCAAAGACTTCTCGACGCCCAGCCGAGACCCAATCCTCGTGGATGCGAAGAACTACGCCAAAGCTTCTCAACGCTTCGAATTGAAACCCCGCGAGCATGGGCACTCGCAAGCGCCAACGGCTTCTCGACGCCCAAAGACGAGACCAGAGAGAAGTGAAATGTTGAACAGGAGTAGCTTGGCACTTAGCCAAGACGCGTAGGCGTCTACGATCTCGGCACCTCACCAAGGCTTCTCGGCGCCAAGTCGAGACCCTCAGCACCTCGAAACTGAGTCGAGACCACTCCGCGCAGTAGTATAAGAGCCCCTCGACGCTTCGAGTCGAGACACGTGCACCCGCGCTCACACGCGTGCCGCTCAGTAGAGGTTGCTCGGCACCCAAAGACGAGACCATCGCGACTCGGAAAAAGTAGCTCAGCACTGAGCTGAGACCCAAACTCCCACCGACGTTCACAAGAGCCCCTCGACGCTCAAGTCGAGACCCGCGCCCACTGTTCAGCGGCATCTCGGCGCCAAGACGAGACGAAGAGACCAACATCAGAACCTCCGCGCACAGGCCTCTCGGCGCCCGAAGCTGAGACCCAGCGATTCACAGCGGTAGCTCGACACGAGTCGAGACAGCATCTCATCTGGCCTCCAAAGCTTCTCGGCGCCTAAGACGAGACAACAGACCGCCGGTCTAAAGCTTCTCGATGCTTCGAATCGAGACCCGACTGCGACGGCAATGGTATCTCGGCACCCAGAAGACGAGACCGGAGCAGCGCCGCAAAAGCTCCTCGATGCTTCGAATCGAGGCACGCCTGGTATCGTGCCGCTCAGCTCGCGTCCGTGTCGACGAATTCTTCGTCGACATTTTCCTCAAGGACCGCACTCGCCGTCATGCGCGAAACGATGCTGTCGATCGACTCGTTCGGATCGTGCTTTTCTTCGCGAGTTCGCGGCGCACGTTTGATGGGATCTGGAACGCCAGTGCGCGTCTTCAAGAATGCGTCGACGTCCATTCCGTTTGGTGCAAGCGAAAGTGGTTTCGGAAGACGCAATTTTGGAGTGGATCCGTTGCCTGTTCGGTGCACGCCTTGCGCGGCTCTCCACCAGTCCCGAGCGCAGTTGACGCACTTCTTCAGGCGCGGGACCGCCATCGAACGCGGCCAGTCCCTTCCGCAGCCGTCGCACGACACGACGTTTTTGGACGCGTAATCCTCCGAGCTGGGCTCCGAGTAGGTCACTGAGGGGGTCCTGGGGCGCGCCATGGCCTATCGTAGCACGGTTTTGGTTGTCAAACGGGAAGGCTGGTAATCTCTCTTATAGGAACCACTTGACATGGGCCAGGCGGTGTCATATGGTACGCGCCTACCCTGGGCACCCAGCTCAATCCGGAGATACCCAATGAAATCGAGACGTTACGCCACGCGCCGCCTGATGCGCCGTTTGCAAAGGCTGAGGGCCTATTTTCTGAGCCGCTATTCCGAGGCTCGGGCTCGGGCCGACGGCCTTGGGGATCCAGCTCAGCTGACGGCTGCCACCTGGGAGGCCAGCACCTGGGATGAGGCTGTTGGCTTTCTGAACGAAATTGTCGACGGAAAGCAGACGTCGATCGGCGCTCGCGGAATCGGCGTATCGCACGTCACGGAAAACGGGCTCCATCGCCTTCCTTCGCACCTCATGGCGCACCTTGGAATCCCGCATGGTGGCGGTGTCTATTTGACGGCTGAAATCTCGCCGGGTGTCGTGACGATCGAGAGTGAGGATTGTTGGAACAAGCGAGCTGGCTTTCCAGTCGAATCGATGCCTGAAGATTATGCGCACGGGTTCAAGACTGGCGACATCGTGACAGGCACTCTGCCGGTGGAGGTTGCCGCCAAGTTTGTGGTCACGCGTGCCTACGAAGAATCTGTCGTGATTCGAAAGCTTGGCCAGGACGCATTGAGCGTGAACGGTGGCGAGGTGTACATAAGCCCCGGAGACCTTCGGCACGCTCCTCTCAGCGTCAACGACTGGGTTCGTGATCTCCGTTATCCCCGAGAGGCTCCTGTCTCGTTTAGCGCAGACCTTCACGAGCAGCGCATCTACTACGTTCGAGTCGCACCGCCAAAGCAAGAGGCTGCGAGCGCAGACTTCGAGCCTGGAGACATTGTCACCACGCTCGACCTCGACGGAGCCACTCGCTACGTCGTGAAGAGCGTGAGTCTGGCTGGCTCCAGCGTCGACATCACAGACCTGAACGGCGTTACCACGAAGGCGATCGAGCCGAAGTTCCTGCGGCGCCCTGACGTTCGCGAGGGCGACTGGGTTCGATGTCCTGAGCGTCCGCAAGACGGCTTCTTCGTGATGCCCACATCCGACATGGCCCGCGTCTCGAAGTTCGTCCCCGTCGTCACGCACTTCCCCTCAACGCCTGCCCCCGCAGTCCTCCAAGAGATCAAAGTCGGAGACACCGTGGAAAGATCGGGGAATTCTGGCGTGGTCACCGACGCCAGAGGGGGCCATCTGACGGTCGAAACAAACCGGGGAACGAGGTACTGGCGCAACGACGAAGTGACCGTGCGCGCAGTAACTACCCCAGAAACCACAACATTCGCCTTCGAACCAGGCGACGCAGTGCTCTTTGGTACCGGGTTCCGAGCCGAACTCTGCCACGTCGTGAGACTGGTCAACGCATCTGAAGCTGACGTGGTGAATTGCGACGGCACGACCTTCACGGTGAATCTCAAAGACCTGCGTCACCCGCCTATCAACGATAACGAAGAATTCTGGGTTCGATGTACCGAGCGCCCGGGCAAGACTTTCCACATGTCATCCGAAGCGTTCGAGGCGCATGAAGACCACTTCGAGAAGCTTGTGTTAGTTGACGGGCCAGAAGAGGAAGCGCCAGTAAAAGCCCCTGTCGCCGGTTTCCGCTACACGCGCGACAATATGCGTTTTGAGCGCGGTGACACGCTCTGGTGCGGTGCATTCCCCGCTGGTCACACCTCCAAAGTGATCGACGTCAGCGCCGAGGCGGCGGCGATGTGGGAGCACCTTTTTGGAACCAAGATGAGTCGCGATGGCTTCATCCACGAGGTCATCTGGCCCGATCGACGAGAGTTCCTGTTCGAGCTGCTGAACCAAGGCCTCGTCATGCTCGTGGTCAGCTCCAACAAGATCGAAATCGCCACGGCGAGAATCGCCCACGTCGCGCCGCCTCAGAAGCAAGCGCTGGACAGACTCGTGGGCAAGGAGCGAGGCCCCGTGTTCTTCCTCGGGAAAGAGATGGGGAAGGAGCACGGCCGCTTCTACTGCGGGCATAGCGGAGAGAGGCCCGGGGAAACCGTCGTGTTTCACAGCCCCCGCACCGACACCTGGGGCGCCTCGTTCAAGACGCGCGACAAGTACGGGCCTCGACTTACGGGCATCACGGTAACGGGTCACGGAAGCCCGCAAGAAGCCGCCGACGCCCTCGTCAACGAACTACGCGTCACCCGTTCTGAACTCACCACCATGCTCGCCGCCCACTCGAAGGAGAAACAAGTGCCCATCACGCCCGCACCAGATACCGCCGTCCAGAACCAGCCCTCGAAGCAACTGCGCGTCGGCTTCTTCAAGGACAAGAAGCTTGTCAAAGAAGACGACTACAAACCGGGCCAGATCATCGAGTACGTGTCGATTTCTGAGCACATTGCCATTCGCCTGACATCCGATGGGTGCACCTTGCAGTTCACTGAGCATGCGCGTGGGCGCGTCGGAGCAGGCTCCATCACTCGCGACCTGGAAGGCCTGCGAGAAGACAACGTTGCCAAGAACGACGGGGCGCGCTGGGTGATCGGTCTGACCGAGGACATGCATGGCCTACTGGAACTCGACAGCCACGTAACCGCGGCCTTCAAGTTCGTCAGCGTTCCGGCACCTGCTCCCGACGCTAAGCCAGAAGGCACCGCTGTGCCGGAGACGACCTACAACGCCTCCGACCACTTTGCGCGCCTCAACGAACTCTCGCGCGCGACTCCCGAGTCCAACCCCGAGCCAGCTCCGAGCCCCAAGCTGTTGCGCGTCGGCATGTTCAAGAACGACCCCGCTGACCGCATCAAAGAGTGCACTTTTCAGCCAGAGATGTCCGTGAAAGTCGGGACTGACAAGGAGAACGACTTCGTCACGACCGAGTCCATTCACTGGCACGCTACACGGCCCGCAGGAACGTTCGTCTTGTTCCCAGCCGTCAAAGGCCAGCGCGTTCTCAACTTCACGGACAGCATGCGCGGTCGCGTCATACACGGCGGCGTCTTGAGAGACCTTTACGACCTGAAAGCCAGCGGCATCGCGAAGCCGGTCGAGGACACACACTGGCAACTGCTCCTGGACAACGACTCGCGCGGTCGCATCACAACGAGAAGCGAGACGTTCCTGTTTCAGTTCGTCAACGCGCCCACCACCGACGTGCCGCCCGAGCCCAGTCCTGAGCCACCTGCCGAGCCGTCTGACGAAGAAGGTGACCCAGAAGAAGACGAAGGCAGTGAAAACCAAGCTCTCATCGAAGCCATCGAAGCCGTCTCTATCGTCGCAAGCCAGGCACGCCAGGCACCCAGAGAGAAAGCCGACGATCCCAAGGACGTCTACGACCAACTCGTCAGCAGTGACTACTGCAACAAGTTCATCAAGGGCTCCTCACTGAAGAAGCCTGCTCGTGTGGGAGACCTGTTCGTAGCACCTGCAACCGGTGCGACGTACTTCGAACCGCATGTCTACATGGTCTACATGTCAGAGAACTACAAGCGCCCAAGCACTCCCACGGTCCGGCGCGTCACTCATACCATGGCCTACGACCTCAGCCATGGGCTGGACAGCATCCGCCAGGGTGACGCTATCGCAGCGAAGATCAACCGAGCGCTCGTCCCCGCGATCCTCATGCCTGAGATCATGGATGGGAAGTTCCCCAAGGTGAAGCGAGGTGATCACGTGCTCACCGTTGGGACGCTCGTGAAGATGCCAGACGGCTCGCGCGGTGTCGTCATGGGCTACCACGACGGCGCGTACATGGTTCAGCGAGAGCTGCTTCGCTGCACGCATGAGCGCCTAGTGCTCGGTTTGGATGCGGAGCCAGGTGCGCAGGTGCTTGAGGACAACTCAGCAAAATTCCTGCGCTCGATCTGCGAGTTCGTTTCATCGGGCGAGTACAGCTTGGACATCATCCAGATCGGATGGGGCCGCGTACACGTTGACTTTGACATCGCGCTTGCTGCGTACACCAAGTGGCTAAAGAAGGAGACCGAGGAACCGAAGAACGCTGTCAGCTACTACGGCGGTACCCCCTCAGGCGTTCCGCCTGTGGCACCACCATCCCCGAACCCAGAAGATGAATGCGTGTTCGAGTTCTTCTTGGACTGCAAGGGCGTCTTTGGGGACAGTGAAATCAAGTCTCGCGAGTTCGTGGCTCGCTTCCCAAGCGATACGACAAAGATGTTCGTCGTCACGGTCGATGGGCACTTCAACAACGTGTTCGCAACAGAAGCAGAGGCTCGTGCAGTCGTTCCCAATGCCAACGGCGTGGCCACGATCAGAAGCTACGACTTGGTTGTTACGGACCGCGGGAAGGACGGACGGCCTGGATCTGGTCGAGGTGCACTGAGGGAAATCTTCGCTCAGCCATCGCCATCTCCAGAGCGCCGAGTTCGCCCGCGCAAGCCAGGTCCGAACCAGATCATCGAACTCCACCAGCCAATCTACTCGCCAGAGCACGTCAGCCAGAACGAGGAGCTTGTGCTGCGAGAGCTTGATACGAATTCAAGCGCTGGATGGTGGACGGCCTGGTGGCCGCGCAAGGCCGCTATCGTCCGCATCAGGCTTAGCGACTGGGAGCCAGTAGCAAACGCGAGCGTTCCACCTGTCTCCGCCTTGGTGTTCGCTGTAACCCTGAAGAGGTACCAGCTGTCACCAGCAGGGAGGAAGCACATCTTGCTGGGGGAAGGGCCCCTTACCCTGCACTCGACGATCGACTCCGCTCAGCAACAAGTCACAAGGCACCGCGTGACTTCTCCAAGATGGACTGAGGAAACACCGACCTCCTGGGTTAGCGAGCGCGGCGCTGATGGCAGCGTGCTGCGCATCGAAATTACCGAGGAGAAAGTCCTGTGACCAAGCCAAGCTGCCATCCGCCCAAGACACGCCGCGCAAAGCTTCGAGAGCGCGTGCTTCTCAACAAGTCGCACCGCCGCGCGATGCAGCGCGACTCTGTCTGGCGCGCAGACCTTCGCGCGTACGACATCCGCGTCAACGTCGCCACTCTCTGTGATCGGGGTCTGCTCATAAGACCGCCTCAGCCCCCGCACTCTTGCCCATGGCCCGCGTGGTACGTGGTGCCAGCGAAGTACGCAGTGCCCGCCAACACGAAAGAACCGACATGAGCGTTATCCATCACCGAATTCGCGACGGTAAACCCGTCTACCGGCTCTGGTCGCCCATCGTCGATGCCTATCTGACCGTCGACATGACGTACGAGCAATTGCTTGTTGAGCTTCAGATGGAAGTGGTAAGAGCGGCGCTCCTCAGCCTGAACGCAGACCTGAAGAACCGGATGGGTCGTGCGCATGCCTCGGGCACCTCCGCCGGGTACCTCCCGTCGCCTCCCGATGGCCCGACAGTGGATCTTGGCGGCCCGTGGCATCCAGAGCGGGATGAGGACGACGAGGACGACGAGGGCGAAGATGAGTAAGGCTTGTCGCTGTGGCTGGGACGGGGTTGGAGACCATCCGTGCCATTACCGAAACTACACTTGCCGCGCCGCCGCCACTGCGCGGTTCTATGAGCCTCGAAAGTTCTATTCTGTCGCTGGAGCACAGCGCAAGATCTCTGCGACAGAGACGTTCGCCTGCGATTCTTGCTGGGCCGATTTCACAGGCACGAAGAAAGGTGGCGCAGATGAAGACGGAACCTAGCTGGAAGATGAAGGACGGTTCGTCGATTCGAATCGCCGACATGGAAGACGAGCACATCTTCAACGCCATGCGCATGCTCTACCGGCAGTCAGTGCGCGATATGACGGTCTGCACGCTCTGTACTCCCGAGCCCAGCGGGCAGCATGCCCTCGATGCCTACAACTCCGAACGCGACCAGTGGGACGATGCCGCTCCGCGCAAAGTCATGGACGCGTTCAAACCGATGACAGATCCCAAGCCGCTCTTCGATGAACTGGAACGGCGCGGGTTCGCTCCCGAAGTGTGGTTCCTCCCAGCTGACAAAGAACAGGCTATGTCCGAAGTTCTCGGCATGTACCTGAACAAGGTCGAGATTCGAGGCAGTAGTCCAGGCCCCAGCTCACCAGGAATTGATCATGACCAACGATGAAATAGACAAGGCCAAGGCATCCATTCTCAGCGCTGTGAAGTGCGGAGCGTGCACGGTTGAGCGGATGCGAACGCGTCCTTGTCGCACCTGTACGGAGAAGCTGGAAGGGCTGAAGGCGCTCGACAGGCTCTTCGACGAAATCGCGGCTGTGCGCCTCGGGGCGGACTTCGTGATGGCGCAGAACCGAATCATGCGTGCACAGCTCGAACAGCGCGGGCTCAAGCCAGCCGACGAGAGCAAGACTGCTGCCTGGTACTCCATCGACGAAGAAGGTTGTTTCTACGAGTACGACTCCGCTGACAAGGCGAGAGATGCCGCCAGGTCGTGCTTGGAGCTTCGAGGCGATCACTGGCCCGAAGACGGCATGATGAGAGGGGTGCAGTGGGGGATGCTCCTTCCGGTCCAAACGTGCGTGCAGGTGGACTACAAGGAGCGCCCAGCTGACGAGGCGACTCAAGAGGAAGAGGGGTGGCCCGATAAAGGACTCGACTACATCTGCAACTACGTGCTTCGTGCAGGAGATGGATCGTGAGGCTCAAGCACTTTCCCGAGCAGCGTGCGTACGGAAACATCGAGTACGACCACGAGCTGAAGATCACGCCGCAGATGTTTGGCGTCGTGATGGACGGAACGAAGACGTTCGAGTTCAGGAGCGAGGCAGATCGGCACTTCGAGGAGGGGCAGTTGCTGTTTCTTCGCGAGTGGACCGAAAAAGACAGCTACTCCGGAAAGCACCTGTTCGCACTCGTCATGTACGTGTTGAGAGGGCCGGACTTCGGAGTGCCAACGGGGTTCGCCTGCATGTCCATCGTCGTCGTAGACGAATTCATCTCCGTCTTCGGAGAGACTCTGGAGATGAAAAGGCTTCGTTCTGAGGCTTACATGAAGGTTCTGTTTTACGAAGACAGGGACCTGAGTGTCGTCCGGCGCCTCCGTGCTCCGGACCCATCCCCTTGGAAGATCGTGTTCAGCGGCAGTCTGTACGAATGCAAGAGCTGCGGAAGTTCACTTCGCGAGGCAGTCCTTGCTTTCAAGAAGAGACTTCGCGAGTTTCACAAACGGACAACCAAATGGCTTACCGAGAAGTCAGAAGAAGAAAGCGGCTGAAGCGCATCGCTCAGGCGGAGAAGTCCGTTGCCAACTACAAGGCCCTGATCCGGCTTGCCGGAGGAGGACGCGAATTGGAGTCGCAGGTAGTCCAAGCGATGAAGTCCGCTGAAGAAGCGAAGCGACCTCTTCTTAAAACCAAAACGCACTGCGTCTCCATTGGCGGCCGAGAAGAGCATGCAATGCTCTTTTCGTGGCTGAACTCGATTGAAACAGTAGTCGGCGCATCTTTGGATATCGTCGCCTTCGACAGAGCGTTATTGGCGAACCTTGAAAGGTTTGACGCGCTGAGCGTGACGCTCGGAATGGAGTGGATGCAGTTCACTGGGCGCTCTTCCTGGTGGGATTCGACAGACTGGCGTCTGAAGAGAGATCGACATCGGCGCTACATGCAATTTCTCTCCGATATGAAGCGGCATCGCGCAGCCCGAATTGACGCATCAGCCGCCGTTCGAGCGCAGTTGGTTCGAGACCATGCACTCGTTCCAGAGCCCGGTCACGGATCACCATGTGGATGCGACGTATGCGACGCAGTCGTGCACGGGCGCCTGCTTCCAAACGGAGAAGTAGCGGACCCCGAGCGCAGGTACCATTGGTCCAGAAGCGACGATAAGGAGTAGTGATGAACGAGCAGGACGAATCCGGATCGAAAAGTCAGCAGCAGCAAGGCCGCCAGGCGGCGCAACGTCTTACCGGTGTCACCACCGAGTTCGATCAACTGGTCAACTTGATATACGAGTACCGTGAGCACGCGCCGGGAGCTGAGTCTGAGATGTGCCAGATCATGAGGAAGGTGCTCGGTGTCAACATGAACATCCGGGACAAGGACGCGATCAAAGCGGTAGCCGGACTGATCAAAGAGGCGCGCACGAAACGTATCCAAGATGCGGTACAGAGAATGGGCTTCGACGAAGCTGAGAAGCTTCTCGGTATGAAGGAGGGAGGTCAGTTTTGAGTGAAGAGAAGTTCTACACCGCGAGCGCGGTGGAAAAGATGCTCGGGGTGAGCAAATCCACCATGAAGCGGCTCATCAAGGCCAAGAAAATCAAGGCGGTGAAGTTCGGAGAGAACGTACAGGGGAACCCCTGGCGCATCTCCGAGTCCGCTCTCGCCGAGTTCAAGAACAACGGTCACAGCAACGTGACCGAAGGAGAGAAGTGATGTCAGGAATGTTGTTCCAGATCGAAAACAAGTTGAACGCTCAGCACTCCGAATCCGTCGTGAGGAAGAAGCTCGCCAAGGAGGAGAGCGCAATGATTCAGCGCGACGTCGACCTGTCGAAGGCAGAGCACGAGAACACAAAGGTGATCGCGCTCAATGTCTCACCGGAGATGTATGCGCAGCTCCAAGAACTCGCCGAGACGTACGGAACACGCGGTATGAAGGGGGCCCTGATGCTCGCTGCGACCATCGGGCTCAGGCACGCAAAGGAGAACCGATGACGTACAGTGGACGAGTTGGCAAGGGTGGCCCGTGGGCCGATGGAGAGAACGTTTTTGGCTCCAAAGAACACGTCGAGGCCGCTGTCGAGGCTGCCGAGAATGGCGAGGACTTCGAGAAGGAGCCGCCGCTTCTCATCGAGCTGGTCATCGCCGACTTGCCCGCATTTCGAGCGCTCATGAAAATGAGGCTGCGAGAGTGGATCAAGAGCAAAGTTGACGATCTGTTCGAGCCACCACCACCTCGTGGATGGGAACAGCAGGGCAGTTTGGGGGCCGTGTATGCCTCGCGCTCGCAGCGCGTTGACGCTCGTACCGAGCCCCTTGTCACAGTGCCCGTGTCTATGGTGAGGGGCAGTGCATTCCCCTCCGTAGTTCGTTGGGCGTCGATAGCTGAGGATGATGTCACGAATGGACCGCTGATCCCGGAGTGCACTGGATGCGCAGAATTCATCGAGCCAGGAAGCAAGCGGGCATACAGGTGCGCCTTGTGTCCAAGCGGATGGCGTTGCGGAGAGTGCGAGGCGAAGGCTGAGGTTCCCCGTGCTCCAACGAAACCATCGGAATCAGCGACGCCAGCATATCGACCAGCCGTCGGGAGTGCCGTGATAGACATGATCGAAGATCGTGTCGTCAGGGTGATGGGTTACGGCTCCACCATCAGGGTGCACGACGCGGATCCACACGTCGGCGTGCGAGTCTTCGGCGGTCCGGGCGATGGTTCCGCCGAGTCCGCCGAGTACGTACAAGTACGACGGCCTGACCAAAGCGTTGTACGCCTGCCTCTGTCGTGTATTTGCGCTCTGACCGACCAAGATCATCTGGGCCTGGCTTCTACTGGGCTTTGGTCTCCAGATGAACTCGACAGTGGGCTTGCCAAAGGTCAGACCAATGCCGTCAGCGCCGATCCACGTCTCGAAGACTGATCTCCACGAGTACATGACGCTGATTGGATGGAGGCGTAAAGACGATGGCGTCGGCATATCGGAGATCGTCTACAGCGGCATGCTCTTTGGGCAGTACAAAGAGTCACGCATCGCCCATTACGGCGGAGACTTCATTTCGATCAAAGAACTGAGCGAGACGTTCAATACGTCACAGCACGGATTTGCGCTCCGAGTGATGGCTATCCACGCTACTTCGTTCGACCTGGCGGAAGCCGGATTGGCAGCGTCCAGGGCCGAAGAGTTCAGACGCCACACGGCCCTCGAAAAGCTCGGCGGATGAACCCCAAAAAAGTTCTATTAGGTACTTGTCAGACAGGAACTTCAGGACTACGTTCCCGGTGTACCAAGTGCCCAGCAGGACGCACTATCAACCCACGGAGAGAAGATGTCGGAAGAAGAGACTTTGAACACTGAGACCGGAAGCGCGGAAGAGACAGACGGCGGCGGCTCTGACGGCGAGAAGAGCGACGAGAAGAAGAAGACGCGGCGCACGTCGTACTGGCTCATGAAGCCAGCGGCCCGTCAGGACGTCGTCGACGACGCCGGAGAGATCATCAGCGTCGTCACGAGCTACGAAGCACACGAGTGCGCGACAAAGTCGGCGCTTCAAGCGTGCATGGAGGATCTGAAGATCTCCGCCGACGACCTGAAGAAGGACGTGTTCATCATCAAGGGTGAGCGCGTGGTCCCCAAGGTCACAACGCACGTCGTCGTCTCGTTCTGATCTCGAAGGGCCTCTGGCCCTGGGGCGATACCTCAATTGGTAGAGGAGCGGATTTTTAATCCGCAACATGTGGGTTCAAGTCCCGCTCGTCCCATCGCTGCGGCGAACAACAAGGAATTTCAATCTCATGAGCAAGAAGAAGCTGAATCAGATCGTGGCTGTCGAGCGCGACATCAAGACGCGCGCCTACAAGGAACTGTCGAAGGAGCACGTCCTCCTCCAGCGTGCTGACGCCGTGACCGGCATGATCAAAACGTACGAGCCGAAGGGAGAAGACGGCGAGAAGTACCCGCCCGAGTCCAAGTTCGTGTCGATTCGAGTCATGGACGCTCTCGCCGAGGTGAAGGAGAGGCAGCGCGAGCTGTTCGACATCACGCTCACGAAGGACGTCGGCAACACAAAGACCATGGCGGACATCCTCGGCCCCGGCGGCGTCGTGATGATCAAGGACGTGCCGGTCCCAACGCTTCTGTTCTTGGAGAAGCAGCTTTCCGACATCCACACCTTCGTGGAGAAGCTCCCAGTGCTCGACCCTGCTCAGCGATGGGAGTACGACGCTGTGGAGCGCGTCTACGTCACCAAGCCCATCGAGACCATCAAGACGAAGAAGATCAAGAAGCCCATCGTCCTTGTGCCTCCCACGAAAGAGCACCCAGCTCAGTCCCAGCTGATCGACGAGGACATCACCGTCGGCACGTGGAAGACCATCGCGCAGAGCGGCGCGATCGTGCAGAGTCACAAGACCGCGATCCTTCAGAGGACCGACTTCCTGATGAAGTCCGTGAAGGAAGCTCGCGAGCGAGCAAACCTCATCGAAGTCGACGAGAAGAAGATGTCCGACGTCATCTTCGACTTCCTGCTTGGATGAACCAACTACGCGGCGCCACGCGCGTCGCTAAAAGACCACCAATCTCAATCTAAAACGACGCGACGCCAAATTTGGAGGTTCAAGTCCTTCCTTCTCCAATCTGGGGAGAAGTAGCCGAACGGCATAGGCAAGCGAAGCGTCGAACGAAAGGTGAACCTGATCCTAAATCTGTAGTGGACAATCTCGACGCTCTTTGACGAAGCATCATCTACGAAACGACTCTTGATCGAGACACTGGTTCGAACCCAGTCCCCGACTCTCTCTTCATGTCGGGGTGGCCAAGTGGTAAGGCGCGATCACTTAGATCTGAAGCGTTTCCATGCCGGATGTGGAATCTCTAAGAGAGCATCAACCCTTGAAAAGTTGATCAATACAGACCGGGGCGTGCGGGTACGAACGCTTCGGTCGCCTATGGGGCTAAAAGGAAGTCGGTGTCACAAGCACCTTCTCGGCGGTTCGACTCCGCCAAGCTCCATTTCGACAACCACCTGGACGAGCCAATGCTCGAACGCGTGGTTGTCTTTTTTTGGAGAGAACAATGCGCGTGTTGAATGGAATGAAGATCACTGCCTCCACGGCGACCACCCTCAAGGCGCTGAGAGAGAACCGAGAGAAGCACGTCAAGATCGTGCAGGAGGCCCGAGCTGGCTACTTGAGCAAGTGTGCCGCCCTGCTCGCGGTTCACACAGCCTCGCTCAACGAAACGATCAAGAACGGCGGGACATTCAAGCTGTGGCTGACACCGACAGAACCGCAGGACCACACCAAGGTCTACGACACCGCCATCAAGATGCTCCACATGCACACGGGAGAGACGGTCGAACTCACGTCTGACCAGGTGCAGACGCTCGTGATGGACGACTGGGACTGGAAGGGTCAGTTCCTCCTCTCGAACGCCGCGTACTCCGGAACGGCCGCCGCCGAATACAACAACGGACGCTGACATGCTGAAGTCCTCCATCATCAAGCTCGTTTCCGCGGTAGATGCTTTCTTCCTTCGTGCAAGAGATCGGAAGGTCGCCCCTCCACTCGAACACGAAGAAGAGGTCGTCCCAGAGCAAGACGACCGGTGCCTCCGACCCGGGCAGGCAGTGTTCTGCCGTCTGTCCGACACGTCGCACACTCACGGAAAGATCGTCGGGTTCACCCGGCTCGCTGGTAATGGAGGAACAACCTACGCTCTCGTCGACGTTCCAGGAAGCATCTGTGCGCTGCCCATCGACGTAGACCTCATCTTTCTTCAAGAAGAGCCTGCATCAGAACCCGATCCAGAGCCGGACGCTGCCAAGGCAAACTGATGGCGAAGAAAGCCAAGCAGCCAGCAGCAGAGAAGAAGTTCAACCCCGAACAGCTACGGGTCATCGCACATACACGAGGGCCCCTGCGGGTCGGCTCCGTAGCCGGGAGCGGGAAGACGCAATCTCTCATTGAACGCACGGCTTCCCTCATCGAGAATTCGTACATTCCTCCAGAGAAGATCCTGCTCATCTCGTTCTCGTCCAACGCTCGCAAGGAGCTGGAGAAGCGACTCGTTGCCCGAGTCCCAGGCGTGCACGCGAAGAGCATCTGTCGTACCTGGCACTCCATCGGACTGGACATCTTCCACGAAGAAGTTGACCCAGAGAAGAAGTGGGTACTCGACACGACCGGAAGGCTCTGGCGCAAAGCTATCCGCACGAGCGCAAAGATCGCAGGCCACAACCTCGCCGCAAAGGGCAGTCAGCTCAACTCGAAGATGATCGAGAACCTGTCCGCCTGTGCGAAGTCACGCATGCTCATTGCCAGTCGCACCCTGCGGCGCCTTGGAATGACGAACGAAGATCTGAAGAAGGCCGCTGACAAAATCGCGGGAGAACACCTGGCTGACGAGGCTCTCAGCATCCTTCACCTCGCAGAAGACCTTCGCCAGGGGAAAGGCGTGGAAGAGAACGGCGAGTTCGTGAACTTCATCACGTTTGACGACATGCTGTTCGCCGCGGCCGACCTGCTGAGGATGCAAGACATACGCGAGAAGTGGGCACAGCGATGGTCGTTTGTGATGCAGGACGAGGCGCAGGACGCCAACCCCGTCCAAGACGCAATCGCATCTGCGCTCAGCTCCATCCACACGAACTACATGATCGTGGGAGATCCAGCACAGTCAATCTTCGGCTTCAGAAGCTCAACGCCAGAGCGCATGCTTGCGTTCGAGACGGACTGGCCGACAGCGATAACGATTACGATGGACCGAAACTACAGGTCTGGTATCGAGATCATCGCACTGGCCAACAAGGTCATCGCGCAGATGCCACCCGATACCATCATCGCCACTGCGATGAAGTGCGAACGCAACACTCGCGCTCACGTCTCGTGCCATTCGTTCATCGACGAGACCGCGGAAGCAGACGCCATCGCCAAGAACATCTACGCGCACTTCGACCAAGGCGTCGCGTGGAGAGACCAGGCAATCGTCATCCGAATGAACTTCATGGCTCGGTCCATCGAAGTGGCCCTGGCGAAAGCTCGAATCCCATACCGCATCGTCTCTGGCGAGTCGTTCTTCAAGATGACAGAGGCGTCCATCCTACTCGGGTACCTACGCGTCGCGCTCGACCGGGCCACCATTGATGACATGGAAGCATGCATGTCGAACCCGAGCAGAATGCTCGGCAAGTCGTACTTCGAAGACCTCGCCAAAGCGAAAGACGCGAACCAGGACATGGAATGGCGAGCGGTTGTCAACGCGCCGCAAATTGGTCGCGGACAACGAGAAAAGGTCGACGAGTGGCTGTGGCTGATAGAGACGATCCGCGATGAAATCGAAGCCGGGAAGTCCGCCTATCAGGTTCTCCACAAGCTCGTCGAAGACATCAAGCTCGGAGACTGGCTCAAATCAGACAACGACGGAGACAACGCGCCGGACAAAAACATCGAGCAAGTCCTCTCCTTCGCCGCCGACTACGACACCGCCGCCTCACTTGTGGACGCCGTGGACGCAATTCTCGACCACAAGAAGACATCCTCCAAGCTGAGGAACGTTGTCGAAGTGAGCACGATCCACCGATACAAAGGTCGCGAGGCCAGCGTCGTCTACATGCCGTACCTAGCGAATGGTTCCTTCCCAGCAACGAACGGAGACCTTCTCGAAGAGCGCCGCCTGTTCTACGTCGGGGTGACGCGAGCGATGGACGAACTGTGGATGTCGTACCCGATGCTCGACAGCTTCGACGCGGCAACATCTCCGAGCATCTTGCTCCACGAGATCGAAATGGAAATCACGGACTCGAAGAATTTCGTTCCAGGACGGAAGATTCAGCCGTCGAAGCAGGGCCAGCAGATGGTCCTCATCTAGGAGCCCGTATGCGCTACTTCCCTTACCGAGGATCCAATGACGCCGCCTACAGAGTGGCGTACTACAACAAAAAAGACCGCTTGTACGTCATCTGCGACAAGCTCCGACGCCCCATCTCATTCCGCTCCTTTGATGGTGCCCAGCGGCGAGCCGATGAACGTAACAAGGCCTGGGAGGCCGCTGAGGCTGCGAAGAAGGTGGAACGCGATGTCACAGACCCGACTTGACGCGGCCGAGGCGTACTACACAGGGCTGTGGCGCAGAAACGTTGCGATCGCCCGCAAGCTCAACTTGCGTGGACAAATGCAGGAAGAGCGCACCGCCGCAGCCATCGCCATTCGCGCGATTCGCGCTCAGCGCGCCAAAACAGAGACTGAACCCGCGAAAGGAGCAAAGGTGCCAATGAGCAGTTTGCACTTCATGAGCTTCGACCTTCACCACCTGAACGAAGATGTCTCAACCAAGAGCTGGACCAGTGCCTGCGGGCGTATCCGTGTGACCTACGATCGGCGCCCATCGCCACACAAACGATGGAGCGTGATTATCACGACATCAGGCTTCTACATCGAGGAACGCGGCTCGTCAGAGAGCGAGATCGAGAAACTCGCCGTGACTCGGCTCGAAAACATCGCGAAGAGCGCCAGCGACATGTTGCCTCACGGCGACTGAAAGAGGTCAGGATGTACCGCACAGCCCCACCCACTCCGAGCCATAGCCCACGCGTCATCCCGTGGCGCCACGCACTACTCACGATGTGGCGCAAGTGGCTCGTCTCAAGAGCGGAGACCTATACGTGCATCCTGTGCCAGCGCCCCGTGCACTGGCGCAGCGGATCTCGAATCGCAAGGCTGCACGAGAGAGGTGCGCAAGAGACCGACTTGTACATGTGCAAAGCATGTACAAGTCACGAGAACAGAGGTGGTGCCTCGCCCTTCGCGTTTCACAGATTCGTCCTGACAAGGCGCAATCACCGCGCCCACGAAGCGCGAACAGCGTCGTGGCGCTCGCTGAATCCTCAGCTACTGGGAGAAAAATATGCCGAGCAACATCGCCGTAAGCCCTAAGGCCTTGGCCCGTCTTCGACACATGCTTGGGATCCGCAGACCTCCTGGCCATCAGCACCGGTGGACAAAACCCTACAGGAACCACTACGAGGCCGGAGAGGTAACCGTTGAGCTGATCGAGCTGGAAACAGCGAATCTTGTGGAGCGCAGGACGGACCACGAGATCGTCACCTTCTTCGCGCTTCCACTCGGGGAAGAATTTGCGAAGCGTGGGATCATCTACAGAGGAAAATGGGGATACGATGTCCGCCATGGCCAACGAACAGGACAGTGACGGCGTCATGTACACGTGTGACGTCGAGGCTCTCAAGGCAACAATGAAGAAGGCGGTCGGGGGTGAACCCGACTCCATCGCCTTGGGAGACAGCCACGTCGTCTTCACGATGAGCGAGGGACAACTCTGGGTGGCGTTCACCCACTCTTCCGTGGAGACGATTCGACTCTACGGCGTGGAAGACGACGAAGCACTCCAAGTGCTCTTGTCGAACGGGGCGACAGGAGAGACGGCTCACGCACTCATCGCCTACGCCACGCTCTCTTCACTGCTTCAGGCGAGCGCAGGCCCGCTCAACTGACCCTTCGCTCCCTGAAACGCGCCACAGCCGTCTGCTCGATGCCACCTTCCGACCACACGTTGGGGTCCTCATGCAGGTTGTTGTCGCTCGTGCTCGCTTTTGCGACGGTCAGCAGGGCGTGCGCCGCTTCATGGACGACCAGCTCCCCTATTGGCCCCGCTGAGCCCTTGATGCACAGCATGAGGGGGCCAGTCCCGACTGACTGCGTTGCGTAGGACTGGAAGGCCACCGTGTTGTCCTGGAGGCTGTTCGAGGCGAGCGCTTCCTTCCACTGAACGTCTCCAAGCACGAGGATGATGACGCCGTCGAGCGCTTTGACTGGCGAGACGCCTCTGTACACCCCCCACGCCTTCGAAACCTCAAGGAGAGCGGCTGTCGCATCGGTCTTCATCTCGTCCCAGTCGAGACCGGTCCCGTGCATGAGGTTTCCAACGTTCGCAACGGAGAAGCCTCTCTCAAGATGAAGCTTCGCGTTGAACACGGAGAGCAGGGTCGTGTCACCTGCGGGTAGCTGAGGTTTGGTTCCCCGCACCGCCATCCATATCCCCATGGCGGCGAACGCAAGAACGGTGAGAGCGATGACCGCGATTCCAATTGCCATGGTCTGATTCTATGGCGCGGAACCTCGAAGCGCACTCTTTCCGCTACGGCGCTCGGCGCTCGTGCGTCTTCATGATCAGAGCACGACACGCGGCGTCCTTCGCTTCCACAATCTTTCCGAGCGCACGGCTGCGCTCGGGATTGTTCGGGGAGTTCTGAACGACGAACACCGCTACATCACGGAACTTCTCAACCATCTCCTTGAATTCTGGCTTCAGGTGACCCGTCACGAAGAACTGAAGCGATGGCACGTTCAGGCCCGTCCCCGCGCACACACTGCATGTGCTTCGCTGCTCGCCTGGCTCGCAAAAGGAACACGGCCCGTCTTTGTACGCATTCATGTGAGAATCTCCTTCTCCGGAAACACTTCGCGGAACTTGCGCAAGGCTTGCCCGAGCTTGCTCCAGCCAACGTGTCCGCACTCGCCGCACTTGTACTCGACCACAGTGGCTGGATGGCGGTTGTAACCACGGGTACCAAGCCACTTCTTCTCGATCCTGCCGGTGGGAGTCGGCTTCCCGTGCCGAGCCACCCAGAATCCAGACACGAAGTCGGACTTCCGGTTACACTTTCCACACTTCCAGCAGGGTGGACTTGCCACGCTCGTCTCCAGGTGAGTAGTGACCGTCTTTCCGGCCTGCCATGTGACCTTGCGGTACGGATGTCACAGTCTTCCGCTAATACGCCGCAATCGTATCCCACGCATAAAGCGTCATCCTCGTGGGCAAGGTCTTGGGACAAACAACGAACCCGCGCTGACCTGTAGTCTTCCTCAGCAACGTACTTGGTACTTCGTTCTGAGCTAGTAGTCAACGGCCTTCGGTGCGGGGTTGTTGTGCTCCTCCCACGCCTTCATAGCCTCGTCAGCTTCTTGCGCGCACATGGCGGCAAGCGCGCTGCGCGGTACGACGCTGGTCACGAACGTTCGGTCGGGCAGTTGTTTCGTTTCCGTGGGCCCGGAGCGCCTCATGAGAGCCCAGACCGCGCCGTACACTGCCCACCACTCTGGAGGGCGAACCGGGGTGCTCATGGCCGAAGGCTCTCCATGTAATCAATCGCCAGGTCTGTCGTGAGGTTGTCGACATGCGCCTCCACAGGATTGTGCAGAAGCCCAAAACCAACATCGCCAATCGCCATGGTGCCGTCGTCACGTCGCATCATGTTGCCCGGATGAATGTCCTCCCAGTCGATGCCAAGTCGATGCATCGCGTGCACGCACTGGCTGACCTCCATGAGCAGCGACATGGTGCGTGAGACGTTCGTCTTCGTGTACGCCTGCATCTCCTCCAGTTCTTCGCGGACGTAGTTGAGCCACTTGTCGATCATCGCCCTGTTGTTCGCTCGGGGGAACTTCAGGTCGATCTCCATGTCGTTGTAGAGGCGCCACAAGACTTCGACGAGGTCCGTGTCGCGCTTCGAGAGGTTGTGGAGATACGCTCGATGCACGACGTACCAGCCACGAAGGTTCCGCTCGTGCGTCCAGTTCAGAGACCAGGTGCGGTAGATGTCGACCACGCGCGGGTCGCTCTTGCCGCAGAGGAATGCTGAGGCCAATGCCTCCGAGGGGTCGCGCGTGAATTTGATCACGGAACGAACACCAGGAATGATGTCCACCTCGTACGCAGAGCCAAACGATCCCCTCCCTAAGCGCTGGCTGCGAGGATTGTGTATGCCAAGCGCACGAGCGGCATCCCGCTGCCTCAGAAGCACGTGTCCAATGCGGTGATGGGGTTCGTTCAGGACGCGCGTGAGCGTTCCAGGGCCATCGGAGTCGTAGAACCGGTGCTGTTGTCTGACCATTGTCGGACAGACTACTCCGTCGCCTCTCGGGCGCCAAGGGGCTAAGCTTCCTGCATGAGCTACAAGTCAAAAACAGACGTTCCCGAGTGGATGATCCGAGACATGAAGGCCAACCTGCGCCATGTGGGCATGGGCCAGGTTCTCACGTCATCCATGTGCGACCCGACCGCCGTCAGCAATGCCTTCCGGACTCGTCTCGTTGGCGCGATGAACGCGGGGACACAGGCGGCTGTTGTGGGCGGTGCCATCGCGGGCGCGGTGGGGTCCATGGCTGCTGGAGGCAGCAAAAAAGCCCCGCTGATGGGGGCTTTTGCAGGGGCTGCGATTTGCTGGGTCGCGAACTACGTGTGGACGGCCACACACCGCGCTTGAGCTACTTTCCGCTCTGATTGTACGGGACGGAGAACTTCTCTCCCCCGTCCTCTCCGCCCCACTTGTGGAGGTAGTGAAGCTTGTGCCACTCAGCGACGGCGTCCACGTGCGCCTTCTCCGCGGGATCGGCGCCGATGGTCGACGACGGTGCATGGTGAACGACCAGGCCTGTGTCGGCCGTGGCAAGGCCTGCGAGGCGCACGCGCCTGTAGTAGTCGCAGTCAGCTCGATACCACTCGAACGTCTCGTCCCAGACACCGACGCGCGATAGCAGGTTCGGCACATGGAACGCCGCCAGCACGTCGTAGTGGGTGAAGATGACGCCCCAGTCGTCGTTTGCTCGCGCCGCCTCACTGAGCCTGTCGAAGACGTCCGTCGAGCACGAAGCGTCCGAGTGCATGAAGAACAGGTGCTTGATCCCATTCGTTGCGGCGAGGCGCAGCATGAGATTCTGAACCTGTGTGAACTTGAGCCGCGTTGCCGTGCTCAAGCGGGTCACTCCGCTGGGAAGTGAAATGGACATGTCCTGGCCGTGATCGATGACCACAACGCGCAGCCACGAGGGGACAGACGAGATCGCCTTCTCCAGGAGGTCTTCTCGGTTCACCCATGGGATGCAGACGACCGCATCGGCGCTCTGGAAGTCGAGCGGCTCTGGAAGCTTTGGTTCCACAGCAAGCGGCTTCCGGTGCCACCAGCTCGAACGCCGCTGCTCAATCTCCTTCGCCGGGATGGCGCTTTGCACTGCGGCAAAGAGCCCGCTCCAGCCGATGTCGTGTCCCGCGATGACGCCGCCTGGCTTCACCTTCGGATACCACGCTCGAATGTCTCGGCTCACCGATTCGAAGTCGTGAGCTGCATCGATGAAGACGAAGTCAACCGACTCGTCATCAAACGTCGAAGCGGACTCAGCGGAGTCGCCTTCGAGAGACATCACGGGAAGTCCTTCGACGTTCTTCTCGAACAAAGATCGAAGCGACCCTCCATTCGCAGCGACCATGTCCTGGTGATACTTCTCGGTAACGGATCCCTTCCACGTATCCACGCAGAAGAACGAGATGGGCTTCTCGGAATTCACGATCTCCACGCCCATGAAGGCCGCTGAACGGCCGAGCCAAGAGCCGACCTCGACGAACACCGCTGCGCCGTCCACTGAGGCCACGGCCTCGCTGTAGATGTCGTCAAAGTCGAACCAACCATCGATGTGCTGAAAACGGTGCTCCATGACTACTCCTGCTTCGTGCGTGTGGCGCCCACAGAAGTGTCGCTCATGTCGGCGTCGGGAAACTGGTCTCGTGTCGTTCCACCTGACGCCACAGGGTCCTTGGGCGCCATGCTTGCGATGCTGCCGCCGAACCGATCTGTCACCCGATCAATGAAGACGTCCGCGGCCTCGCTGTAGTCCTTCTTGCGGTTGTCGCTGGCCATCTCATGGATCGACTTGAACGCGCCATTGGCGATCGTGTCGAACGGCTGAAGCGTCATGGAATTGCAGTCAGGACAAGGACCCGTGTACGAGCGGACATCTCCGACCGCGGCTCGCTCTTCTTCGTCGAAGTGAAGCGTCTTGGACCATCCACACATGACGCAGTGAAAATGGCATCGAGTGGGATCCTCCTCGCCAGACATGCGCCGAACAAGAGCACGCGCTTCGACAGCATTCGACAGCGTCAAAGCGGTGCCCGCAACAGCATCGGGCTTGAAGTCCGGCACACCAAACAAATTGTCATCAGACATCAGACTTCTCCTTCTTCTTCGGCTTCCGTCGAGCCAGCGTAGTGATATCAAATTCCTCGATGAGGAAGTTCATGGCCGCCGATACGTTCGGTAGGCCTTTCGCCGTCGTCATCGCCTTCGCTTTTGCGACAGCGATGAGCTTCGCCATGTTCTGCGTGGTCGCACGAAACGAAAGTCGTGCGCTCTGCGTTTCGCGCGACGACATCAGAGTGCCACTCGGGCGGCTGCCCGCACCATGAAGATGTCCACGCCGGAGAGGTAGACGTAGCTCGTCACCGAAGCACCAGACGGGGCCACGTTGACCGTAGTGAACTCCCACTCGTCAGTGTCGCCAAGCTCACGGAACCGTTGAGCTGTGAACGCGACGAGAGTGTTCGCGGGAAGGTCCACCCTCTTCCCGTCAGGGCTTTCCATCTGCTGGATGTTGAAGTCCATGGTGCGAGTCAAAATCTCAACAGGCCCCTCGCCGTTGAGGTGCTTCAGAACTGGTTTCTTGCTGCTCATGCCATCCACTCTTTCAGGCGTTCGACCCATTGGGCAGACGCCCATTTCCAAGAACCCACCGCGGGCTCAACAGGACTTGCCACGTCGACGATCATGCTCATTCGCACGCTCGGCATCAACGCGACTCGAAGTGCCGCCGCAAGAGTCTCCGCCTCAAGAAGGGGAGCTTGGCCCCACTCGTAGGCGATTGGACCGGCGTTCGGCGTCGGAATCTGCAACCACGCTCCTGCGTAAGACCGAAGGAACTCCGCGTGACCTGTGTTGTACGTGGTCAAAAGCGGAATCCCGTAGTCGACAGCCGTAGCAATCATCATCCCGTATCCCTCAGAACGCGATGGGGCGACGATGAGATCTGCTGACGCGAACAAGCTCGACAGCTCATCATCAGAAGACCCGTACCGACCAGACGTCTCGTACGTGACGCTTTCATCGATGCCAAGGTCTGCGATGGCGTAGAGCGCTTCCTTGCGCAAAGAAGGCGGTCCGTGGACCGTCAGGTCAGCCCGCGGACACAGAGCCGCCCACGCAGCCAGCAGAGTCTCCGTGCCCTTGCGGGATGGCCACGCCTGGTCCGACGTGAAGTGAAGCACGCGTGGTCGCGTGCTAGGCCCTTCAGCGTGGATGCGCTCAATGCGCTCGAAAGACTTCTCCAGGACGAGGGGCGTCCCGAGCGGCAAGACGGACACGCTGTCGACTGTGCACTGCCGCGCCACCGCGTTCGCACAGAACCTCGAAGGCGCGATCACAAGCCCGAACAGGCTGATGGTCTGAGCGTGCTCGTCCGCCAGCGCGTCTGTGTTCGGGCTCACGAAGATCGCCGCGCGATCGCGGCCGAACATGCTCGCGAACACGTCAACGTAATGGTTAGGCGCGGAGACGAGCAGGCCGTGTGTCGGCTCCCCCTTCACCTCGGAGAGCGCTGCCCATCGTGGGTGCCATCTTTCATCGAGGTTCTGGCAGTTTGCCAGCATGCCTTCAGCGCGCAGGGCTTCCGCGATGTTCCCTGCAACAGTCGAGTACGAGTACAGGGTGCCAAAGTGACCGACGACAGAAATCATTTTTCGAACCACTCCTCTGACATCTTGCTCGGGATGACCTTCGCGAGCGCAGTCTGGAGCGGAACAAGCGTGTCCTTCCCGAACGCATGCCTCACGTACATCGCACCGGCAACATCCGTGATCCTTCCGGCGTTCATCGCAGAGCGCATGTGCTGTGCGAGGTCTGGCACCCTGTACCCGCCCCATTGCGTCGACCGCTCGAACATCAAGCCAAGCCTGAGGATCTCTGGGTCAACCGGCACGAGTTCATGCGGGAACATCTCGTCGACGGTCCCTCCGTTCGCGATTGCAATCTCTGTGAGCAGATCGCCGACCGCGCCGAATGAACTGGCAACCATCGGGACGCCCTGTGCCTTCGCCCAGACCTGCGGGATACCAAGACCTTCTCCGTACGAAGGCGTCACGTAGCAGTCGAGCGTACCGAGCCACTCGATCACCTGCTGGTCCGTCAGGTCTGTGCCGAGTTCAAGACGAAGACGAGGTTGCCTGTGCCCATGCGGGAAGTTGTGATCGCCAAACTCCGCAGCAACCGCAGCAAGATCCGCTGTGATCTGTTCCTTCAGTCGACGAATCGTGACATTGCTCGCGATGGAGCTGGTGCGAATGACCAGCTCGACATGCTCTTCGCGTCGAAACGACGAATAGTACGCGCGGACCAAATCCAGCATGCCCTTGCGCTTCTGCCACGTGCCCATGACGCCGAACACGAAAGGGTCCTGGGCGGTCACCGGTCGATCGCGACTCGTCCGGAGCTTGTCGATGTCGGTCATCGACCAGAAGCCATCCGTGAGCATCGGTCGCACCACGTCGACACGGTCTGACTGAACGCCCGCCGCCAGCAAGGATTGCTTCACGAAGTCGCTGACAACCCAGACCTTCTTGAAGATTGGACCTTCAGCAAGGTCCCGAGCGTACTTGCTCACACGGTCGCCTTCGAACGCGCAGTACGGAACGACAGCGCCCGCCGCCTCTTCCATCTCCGCAGCCACTTCCAGCGGGAAGCTGACGAACAGCGCGTGAGGGATGCCGACAGCCTCCTTGTGCCACTCGAACAGCACCTGCTCTCTGTCCGCTGGGAACCTCTCGATGTCGACGTCCATCGTGCGATGTGGAGTCAGCTGCGTCGGAATACTAAGCTCCTTCGACAGCATCCAATGAAGTGCCATCGCGTGAGTTGCGTAGCCCGAGCGGTGCTGAGAGCCGAAGCAGGACCAAAGACCATGCACGTCGTATCCGGGGGCAGGCGGCGCAACGTAGTTGCGGATCGGACTCCTCTTGAAGTCCTCCCCCATCTCCTTGATGGTCACATCGGAATGAGGCGCGTAGGCGTTCGCTTCAGAATTGTCTGACATATGTCCGACACGCTACGCGCATGTCAGACAGGTGTCAACGGCCAAAGAAAACGCCACCCGTTTCCAGGTGGCGATGGACGTGCCGGGAGTCGAACCCGGGTCCGAAATGCCAAATTCCGTGCGTCTACGTGCGTATCACCTGTTCGAGAGTACCGCTCTCAGCTGGTGCGGCCCGGTCGGGAGTGACGGTCACTCCTCCACCAATCTTCAGATGAACAGCCTTGGGCTTGAATCCTGAGGATACAAAACAAGCTTGCCTCGGCTAAATGACGCCCGATGAAGTCCGCCGCCTACTTCACCAAACGGCTCAGGCTGCTTGCGCGGCGCGAGCGTAGTTGCTTTCGTTCGCATCTACGATGATCGGCTTGATATAGGGGCCAGCCGATCAACCCCTGCACGCAACACGGTCTCCAGTCACTCCGTCGACACCTTTCACGCCCATAGTGGCAGGTCAGGATACACTACTTGCCCGCCCTGGTTAGTTTGCGGGTTCTCATTCGCTTACCTGACTAATGACTCTGCCCAGCCGCGAATTACGCGCATCCTGGTATCAGATCCGCTGAACTGCGGGCGCCACCCGCATGCTACTAAGACCTGTAGCACTCGTTCTCCATGCGATGATTATTGATCGCCGGTGGAAATGGTCGATCAGTCCTGAGTTCGCAATGCTCACCTTCGGACCATCCGAGAGAGCGTACTTGGCTACCACCTTGCAAGAATGGCAGCCGAAGAAGACGCGGCTCGCTTTACGCCGCTTCCGCTTGGTTTCACCTGTCCGGAGATCCTTTGTTAGCCACTGCCAGAAGGTCTCCCAGAAGAACAGAAGCAGTGCCGTCACAGACATGACAACGCCACCCAGCACATCGGACACAACTTGCTCGTCCGGGCGTGCGGCGTACGTCGCTGCGATGCTTGTGAGCGCCTTCATGTTTTGACGCGATCTAGCGTATCGAACGCAATCAAAGCTACCGCGGCAACCAGCGCTACTTGAAAAGCTGTATCGCTGAACAGGCTCGCCGCGCCACAAAACATGACGACGTACTCTGCGGCTCTGCGTACTGAATCAGCGATCATCGAGCGTCAGAAGTACCACCTGTCTGACACTCGTGTCAACTGGTTCTTACGACAGACTACTTCTTTCTTGAGTACGCTTTGAGACTTCGCATCGTCGCCTCGTTCGCGCCCCCGCGTCGCTCAAGTCGGTCGTACAAATTCTTCGCAAGTTCTGGCGTCGAGGCCCGCTTGATTGGGCGATGGTTCTTCGCAAGCGGCTTACCTCGGAACACGTAGAAGAGCACCACGGCGAGCAAGAACAGCCCTACCGCAATGAGAACGCGCTTCGTGGTCGCGTCCAGAACCAGCCCTGTGGGCTGAGAAGGAACTTGTGCCAGCGGCAGGAACTCGTACACAGGCTGTGGGGCCGTGTACCTCGGCCGCACCAGTGGTTGCGGAATTGGACTCGGGCCCAAGTGATACGACATAGCTACCTTCCGATGATGGGCGTGTTGCCCGATACTGAGAACTGCGTGACTCCGGTCATATCCGTTGTAGCAATGCCCCCGCTCACTCGCACACACCAGCCCTTGCAGTAGTCACAGGCCCAGCGCTCGGGACTGCTGATGACAGGGATCTGATCGTCGTCCATCACCGGCTTCATCAGCACGTTCTTGCAATGGAACTGCCAGTTGATCTTCAGGTGCTTGGGCGCTTTGCGGAAAGACACGCGCTCGCACGTCATGCCCTTGTTGTCCTCGCGGACCGTGAAGTTCTCGCCACACCGGGGGCACATGCCAATCAGCATACCGATCTGCTCGTTCGCATTGCTGGCACGTGGCACGGCGTACAGCTCGCATTCAATCGTCGCGATCTCATCACCCTTGGGTCCGACCCAGATGATCCAAGTCTTCGGAGCCATAGCCTCGGCATCAAACGACGAGCTTGCCAATCGGCCCTTCTGACCAGCCTTCGTCCAGGCCTGACGACCGGCCGCCGCCTGCTGCGAACTCATCGAGAAAAGATCACGTTTTGAAACATTCATGGTGGCGCCCAGCCTTCTTTTGATTACCTGCGTCGACGACGGTTCGGCGACACCTTTCGGTCTCGCTGACCTTCCAAAACCTTGTAGCTGTAGAAAGCCGCGAGACCAGACAGCACGTACAGCACCGCCAGCGGCGGCATCACGTAGCGCACGAAGTACGGCGTGGCTCTGTCCGCAGCTCGGTCGACTAACGGCGTCACGATGTACGTGTCGAGCGCATTGACGATTCGAGGCGCTTGCTGCGACGCAAACATCTCAGGGTTGCGCAAGAGCTGAACAGTGATCTCCGAGACGTTCGCAGCTGTGGCGATGCCCTGCTGGACGGTCTGCACGGGCACCTGGCCCATGCCGCTCGCCGCGAACGTCACAGACGCCCCATGCTGAATCGCTCGGTTCAAGCACGCGCCTTCGTCCGCCATCCCTTGGCAAGCACTTGCGTACTCGTTCCAATACTTCTTGGATGCGTAGCTCATCGCGCTCTCCTGCGACGGCTGCGACCGTTCTTGCGAAGGGCCATGTAAGACCCAGCGCCAAGGACAGCCAAGCCTCCTCCTGCGAGAGCCCAGACCCAGCCCCTCATGTACCAAGGCGAAGTCGGAACCTGTCCCATGCCACGCAATGGCACCTGAGCGTATTTGCCGTACGGGTACGAGCGGCCTCGACGGAACAGGTCGCCGTACCCGCCGAGGTACAAGACCTGCTCTCCCCACACGCCTCGGCCCACGTTGTAGCCCGCGCCTGGAATAGGCGTCACGACGCGCCGAGGGTACTGACGAAAGCGTCCGAGGCTCCCTGGAAGGTACAGCGAGGGGACGTACGGTTGAACGCTTGCGGGAGAGGGGTTCACATGCATGGGCTCAAGCATACGCGACCCGGTGCCTTGGCTCCACCCTTGGGCAATTAGGCCCGTCTCGACGTGCGACGCTTCGCCTCGGACCCCTTGCTCAGGCGATCGACAGGCGTCCGGCTCGTTCGGCGTCGCGGCTGAATGTCGTTAGGAAGGAGCCCAGAAAGCGCTCGCTTCGTTCGCAGAGCAAGAGCAGCTCGAACCGGCTTCCCGCTTGCCGCGAGCACCGCGAGCGCTCTCCCGTTCGGGCCAACAACAGCCACGATCTGTTCCGCGACCCCGACTGGCGCTTCTTGAATCTCATGCGCCGCGAAGCGAATCGCTGTCCGCCGGTCGTAGATCTTCGTAGTGAGAGACCTGACCGAACCGCTGATCGAGATGACACCTTCAGAGTCAATCTTCAGGAAGACGAGCCTGTAGGCGTCGCCGGTGTTCGCTGGTGGAGGGCTCAAGTCTTCGTCTGACATCAGCGCGACTGTACTCGCTGTCTGACATCATGTGCAACCCGCATGTACACAGACACGAGTCTCGCTGTGGTTTTCTCAAGCGCGTAATCGAACCCAGTAGCCCTTGCCTGAGCACGCCTCCTGACTCGTTCTGGCCGAGGAATCTTCGCCCAATCGATCATCGCCTCTGCGAGCGCCTCCGGGCTCAACTCGGAGACCAATTGGCCGTTCTCCCCACTGCGGATGATGTCCCGCGTGCCTGGTCCATCCAGCGCGATGACAGGCGTACTCGCCGCCATTGACTCAGCCAGGACAAGGCCTTGGGTTTCGATGACCGAAGCAAAGCCGAACACGTCCATAGCTCCGTATGCGTTCGCCAGATCTTGGCCACGCTTCACGCCAAGCCAGCGCACACGAGCCCCGACGCGACGCCGCTGAAAGATTGCCTTCATCTCGCCCATGCAGGGCCCGTCTCCCACGATGACAGCTCGGGTGCCGAAGTTGTCGGCCAGAGCGATGGCCATCGCATTCGCAAGAAGAATGAGATTCTTCTCCTTCGACAGTCGGCCAACGTGACCGATTACGAACGCGCCTGGATCTATCGCGTACTTCTTTCTCACCGGAGCGCCGTCAGGCCGCGCGTACATGTCAGCGTCGATGCCCGACGGCGTGATGTAGATGGGAGACGTGACCCCTCTTTCAAGAAGAAGCCTGGCTGCACTATCGGTTGGCGCGAGCACCGCGTCACACTGGTTCTCATAGAAAATCGGGAACGTGGCCATCCCCAGGAACGAAGCGGCTGCCGCAACAATCTTTGTTGACGGCGATGTTTTGATCGGCGACTTGAAGCTCGTGACCATGTTCTCAAGGAACGTGTGAACGGTGACGACGATGGGCTTCTGAAGAAGGCGAGCCGCCGTGAGCGCGGCTTTTCCAAGCGAGAATTGGTGGTGCGAGTGGATGATGTCCGGATCGAATGCGGCGATGATCGCCGTCAGTTTTTCGGCCGTCGGCAGGGGGAGGGCAAATCCACTGCCAGCGACAGAAGCGAGTGCAGGCATCCGCACCACGTGCTCATCATCGAGATAGATGGGTGCCATCGCGCTGTCCCCAGGCGCCACGACAAGGACGTCATGCCCCATCTTTCGAAGGCTTCTGACCATTCTGTCGACAGAATTGGCTACACCGCCAACATGGGGAAGATATGTGTTCGTGGCCATTAGAATTCGCATCGAGTCTCGTCTGTATCAATTCGCGGCTGATTGATAGTTAGCTGATAGTTGGCTTGGGAGACGAGCGCGGGTGGGCTACAGTGACTGCTATGAGTTACACGCAGAACACAGGTATGCGCAGCACCCGATTTCCGTTGCAGGGTTTGGAGGGATGCGGCTGTGGCATGAACGGCCTTGGTGAGGGTGTCAGTCAGTCAAGGTGGGGAACGGGCCTGCTGATTGCGGGACTGGGCGCCGCGCTCCTCTTCCTTCCGGCAAGAGCGATGAGCAAGAACAGGCGTCGCCGTCGACACAGGTGACCCCGTGGCAGCGATGTTCAAATGGGTCGATGGCCGCGGCGTAGTGGTAGCCGAGATACACCAGGAACTTCGAAGGTTTCCGGGGCAGCTGCCAACCGTCATGTTCATCGCAAAGGTACTGAACGGCCAGACAGAGAAGCCGAGATTCGCTTGTGCGAAGCGAGTGGTGGACGACTGGCTGAAGAATAATCGCATCAGCGCGACGCCGGTATCAACGTGAAGACCATCCAGTCGCCGCGGGACAGCACTCTCATCCCACCACCTCCGCGCTACAAGTCGATCAAGGTCGAGCGTCAGCTGGAGATGGTCAAAGAGAGCAAGCGGCGTCGAAAGAAGAAGACGTTCGCTGGTCCGTGGTACCTGCACTTGACGCATCCGACGGACTAGGCACGCTGCTGCGACAGCGAAGCCCGCATGTGCTTCAGCTGCGTAGACCGGCGATCAATTTCGCCGCGAACGGCTGCTTCGATTTCAAGCTCGATGGCACGAGTCGCCGTCGCGAATGTCGAGCCCTGCGCTCCTACGCGAACACGAACATTGCAACCCACTTCGCCCGAGAACATCACTTCGAGTTCGTAGCAAGACTCGTCTCCCGGCTGGCTAATCAGCGCCGTCCACTCTTTCCCAACAGCGATCTGCTGCGTCTTGGGGAGGCCGAGGCGCCTGCAAACCTGAACGCCGAAGAGTCTCACGACTCCCTCCGCCGGTGCGCAGCGAACAATTCTTCCACCGACTCAGTCGCCGCTCCTTGCAGCTTCTCGTCAGACGACTCCATGATTCTCGCGCGCAGCTCTTGGTTGGCGCCCTTCAGGAACCGGATGAAGGCGATCATCGAGTCTGCGTCTGCCTGATACCTCTCAGGTCCCGTAGCCCACCTCGACTCGATCGCGCGCATCTCTTCTTCCGTGAACGACTTTGCCTGCCAAGGCGAAGCTGTCTCAAGGCGACGCCTTAGCTTTGCGTTCTCCGAGCGCAGAGCGTCTCGCTCGGATTCGGGGTCTCCTGATTTTTCCAGCCTGTCCGCGTGAATACGAGCCGCGTCCTTCGCGGCCACGATCTGCTCCCAGTGCAACGTGTCGCAGTTGTGGTCGTGGAGCAGATGGTCCGCGGCGTCTGCCAGATACCGCAAGGAAGAGACGACCGAGTATGTCTGCTCGATACCCTCCGTGGGATTGCTGGGGTAGTTCCCTCTTCTGACATCAGGAAGTCGAGGCGGGTCCGTGATGATCATCCCCATCTTCGTAAGACGCAGCGCTCTCGACTTCTGACCATCCTTCTCGACGTAGCCCTTGCGGATCAGCGCCTGGAGGTGCTCGGTCACACCATTGGTACTCTGGATGTCGAGGGCGTCACCAATCTCCCGAAGCGTTGGAGCGTACGCATGGTCATCGAGGGACTTGCGGATACAGACGAGCACGTCTCGCTGCCGATCTGTGATCGGGTTCACCAGTATCTTCGGACCGCCTTCATTCGACATACCACGTGTCTGACAGGTTCAGACTGGGTCGTCAACTAGTACACAGCGGCTGCAATCCACGCGGCTCCGACTACGGCCGCCCCGAGTATCGCCCAGACGATCGGAAGCTCCCACCAGCCACGCTCCGCGGCGCGACGAGCCTGCTCCTGAGCGGCGGCAACCTGGCCCACAAGCTCCGCCTGCCGCGCGGTCCACAGATCGTCTCGGAGCCTCACGCGCTCGCCGCAAGCGGCCGTCCGCGCCTCTTCAATCTGCACGCGTATCCCGCAGACCTCAGTGTCGCGCTCTGAGGTGCGCGCCAAGAGGAACCGCAGACGCTCGTAGTCGGCGCGAATCTGTAGGAGGTCCGACGCGTCAATGAGAAGCCCGTCACGTGGCGCAACGGAACCCCTTCGCAGAGGGAGAATGTCCGCTGGCTCAGTGAGCTGATACTCGGGCGCATTCTGGGCCTCAGCGGGCACGGAGGCAGTGCAGAGGCAGATGGTGAGCGCAGCGATGTGACGAAACATGGTTCTACCTTACACGCCTGGAGGAGCGTCTGCTTGTGCGGCGGCGCTTGCTCGTGCGTCTTGCATTCGGACGAAGTTCGGTAGCGCCAAAAAGATGCTTCCAGTCGATGTAGTTGGTCGTTCCATCCCGCAAGCGCCGAGCAGGGTCATAGGTGCCTTCGGTCGAGATCGCCTTGTCGCAGATTGCGACCCACGGCCACCATTTGTTCAAAATGGCAACCAAGCCCTCAGCCTGCTCGATGGTCATCAGATTGTCGTATGAATGACCAAGAAAGCATTCAGGGTTGTCCTTGCTGTAAGCGCGCAGTTGCGCGTGGCAATGAGCTGCCACAAGCCAGCGGCTAGCTTGCTCCTGATACAGGCGCTCGTCTTGCTGCACCAGGCGAATCAACGCGTCAGCGCTCGGTAAGAACTCGTCAAACCCGGGATCGTTTGGAGGTGTCAGACTGGAAAGGAACGGCTGAAAGCCCTCATCGGAAAGACGGGCAATCGCAGCAAACGTGAAGCGAGTAAGAAACTCAAAATCGCTTCTCATGAGCGCGGTTTCGCTGATGGCCTTTCGCAGTGCATCCGGTTTGGACGCACGGCATATGATCGCCGCCGTAGACAGCGCTTCGCTCCCACATCGTTGGAGCGACTCGCGCGCATCTTTGACGCGCAACGGCCCGGACAGCGGCTCGGGAAGGCTGGCGAGCAACTTGCGAAAACTTGTCGCTCTCGCGTTCGGATGAAGACCAGACGCGCCAAGGCCTTTCCAGTCGACCCATTCGCCCGACTTGGAGGCCGCTTCGATCGCTTCAACCCACGGCCACCACTTGTTGATAATTCCCACTCCAATGGCCGCTTGCTCTGGCGTCATGCGCAAGCTGGACTCAGAGAAGCCCGGGCTCTCTTCTAGGTAGGCACGGAACTGCTCATAAAAATGCGCAGCGACGAGCCACCGGCTTGCTTGCTCCTGGTACAGAGGCTCATCCTGTTGAACCAGCTGAATGAGCAAGCCTATGTCCGGCAATAGTCCCGCTACTTCATGATCTGGCGGCGGAGCTAGATTTGCTGCAAAAGGCTGAAAACCCTCGTCGCAAAGAGCCCCGATAGCTGCGAATATCAACCGTCTATCATCATGCGCAGAGTCGAACCTGGCCTCAGGGTCATTCGGCAGGACTCGTAGTGCTTCGGGTAGATACTGGCGACAACGGGAATCCAGGAAGATTTGCACTTCTTCCGCCGCGTGCATCAAGATGAGACGCGGATGACTGAGCACCTCGTAGGTGTTGGCCTGGGCAAGTGCCACAATCGACTTCGGTAATGCATCCGAGAACTCGCGGAAGCTGTACTTCATTGGCGAGTCCGGTGCCGATTCCAATCAGACAGCATTCGTGCTGCGGCTTCCAGGTCTTCACCTTCGCGCAAGCGCTCGTACTCAGCGCGCTGCTGCGCATCGAAAGCCGCTAGGTCGTCTGAGAACTTCTCTTCGATCTGCTCAATGCGCACCGACAACTGCTGGACGCGAGCGTCAAGCCTGTCCTCGATGATGCGCTCTCCAGGCCCCGCATCAATTCCCGTGACGATTAGAGCGGGCGTCCCCGAGCAGTGGCAGCCTTGGAACGCCGTCGCAGCCAGTGCGACCAGGAGCAAGATCGCCATCGCCAGGACCAGAACAACACCAGGCTTCTTCAGAATGTCAGGCATCCGTCTTGTCCGATTCGGTCTCGCTTGCTGGAAGGCCAAGCTTCGTTCGAGCCCACGGAAGAATGAGTCCCACCACCCTGGTAATTTGTCGAACAACGGACTCACCGATCATGTGCACCTGCCCGTTGAGCATGCCGACGAGCCCGAACCACATAGCCGCGCTAATTTCGCCCTCGGCGAACTCCGGCCGAGGAAGTTCTGGAACAAGAGAAATCAGCGCGCCGACCAGAAACGGGTGAGACACTCGTGTCGACGCCCACAAGCGAAACAGAAACGGCCACGAGGGATCGATCTCTGCTTGCTTGCCAGAGAGGTACGCCTTTGCCGCTGGGAAAAACAGAGACGCGAGCGCGTTGGTTGTCAGACCGCCCACGTACACGATGAGAGCCACGACCATCGATGGCCAGAGCTGGACGAAGAACCAGTACAGGTCTTTTTGTGCGTTGGCATCCATCATCTGGCCTTCGTCATTGCCGCGACCAAGCCGGGGCGAGATGCAATGCTGGAGATGGCTACCCTTCTCAAGACAGGCGCTGGCGTCAACAAGAGCGCCGACGGCGAACCTGCGCCCACGCTGCCAATCAACGGCGGCTTTGTGCGCATGGTCGCAATCCCCGATGTGAACCCCTCCACGGCCGCCACAGACCTCGGGTTGTCCTGTGTGTTGATCAGTGAGTTAAGAAGCTGCGACGAGATCCTGAGCTTATCTCCGTCGTTCGGGCCGAAATTGAAGCCGCTCGGCCAGGATCCCGCGTCTACACCAATGCCGCCAAGCTCGTATGCGTACGTCATGAGAGCGCGCACGAACTCACTGTTTTCCTGAACAGAAGGCATGACGGCTGCGTCGATGTAGCCGAGGCTGTAAAGCCTGTTGCGCATCGCTGTCATGACAGGGTCCGAAGCGCGCAAGCGTACAAATCCACGGTCCGTCTCGCGCCATGGTCGGTGCACGTCAGCACCGTTCAAGAGGTCCCACATGCCCCTATTGATGCGAATCTGACCCACTCCGTTCTGCATATTCGTCGGGCCGAAGTTGAAGTTCTGGTGAGCGTGGATACCTGGCCACAGGTCTGGATCGGATGAAGCCCTGAGCCAGAAGTTCTTCAATCCAGTGACAAGTGCCCCTGTCTCGGACAAAGAATCATCCGCTTCGCTAGGGTTCAACGCTCGAAGCTCGATCAGTCGATTTCGAAGAGCTTGGATCGTCGGAGCGTCGCTCAAGAGCGCCCACATGATGTTGAATCGCTCACCCTCTTTTGGCAGCTCGTCAAAAGAGCGAAGCGGAGGTGAGGGGCTCTGTCCGAGGCCACGGTCACGCAAGTAGAAGTGCCGGGTCATTGGCGGGACGCCATGCCTGTGTCCGACGTAGCTCATCGAGATCTCCTCCTGTTCTTGGATACTGGCGCAGGCTTGGGTGGCGCAGCTGTCGCTCTCCTTCGCTTGATGGACCGAATCACAAGGCCGCCACCAACCAGAGCAATCGCAGATGCGCCACCAATCCAGTAGCCGACTGGTACTCCCATGTAGTCACGCGACCACCAGTTCATCCGGAGCTGAGAGATGACGAAGTCGAGACGAGCAAGTGCGGCGTCGACAGTCGCGATCAAAGCTTCGAGTGAATTGCCATTCTGAATGAGGCCGCCAGCAACAGTGCATGCGCCGCTCAGCTCTGCGGCCAGGCCTCGAAGCTCGTTGTCCAGCTGCTGCTGAGCCCGCTTCCACAGCTGACACTTTGCGTACTCACGTGCCACCGTAGGTACGCCTCGTCGATCGATGGTCGCTCGGGCATCTTCGTACACGAGATCTCGAAGACGACGAGCGATGCCTCCCGTTCCGTTGGTCTCTTGCGCACAGGTTTCCAGAACGGAACGCGCATTCTGCATGCCGTCCGTGATCCAACTCTTGCTCTCTCGGAGACGCTGCTGCATCTCCTGTAGCGCAATGCCCGCCGTATTCTGCGCTTCAGCCGGGAGAGCCATCGCCGCCGCAGCCACGGCCTCAACTTGACCGACCAAGCTGGTGGCCGACTGGATGGCCAAAGCAGCTTTCCTCATCCTCTCGGACGAAGTGCTGAACTCGTTTCGCATAGCCACCGCAGCGCTCGATACGGTTCTTCCACCAAGCACCGTGGCAACAACCGAAGCCAGAGCGCTCGCGGCTTCGACGAAACTGACTACCGACTCCTTCGCGGCAGCTTCAAGCGCAACGTCCGACTCGTTCGCCACTGCCGTGACAAGTCCCGAGATCGCCTTGACCTTCCCCGATGGAAGCGTTGCTCCCGTCCACAGAGCATCAGGAGGAAGCGCGGACCTCAGAACAGACGTCACGATTCGCTTCGCTTCGTTGACATTCTGAGCCGCAGTCCAAGATGCAGCGATCCACAAGTACCCCCGCGTGACCGACTGATTCACCTCGGCATCTCTGATGAAACCCGCTGCCAAAAAAGCAGGAGCAAGGGCGACCGCTCTTGCGCGCACAGCGTCGGACGTCACCTGCCCTGTCTGAGCGGTAGACGTCGCAACAACGGCTGAGCTGACAGCACTCACCAAACCCGCAAGTACAGCTGGCCCTCCGCCCTGTGAACCGTTCCCAACGATGGCATCAAGCGCAGACCGAACCTGGACGTCATCCAGCGTCACATACGGCCAAGTGAACATAGCAATCTGACCCGCAGCAATCGTGGGGTAGATGCTGGTGCCGGTAGGACGCATGCGGCTGCACTCTGGTGGAACAATCTGAAACGGATCCGTTGACACAGGCGCAGTCGCAGCCTTCGGAGCCACCGACAGGGTGTTCTTCGGCAACACCGCATTCGAAGCGGAGAGCAGTGGCGCTGATAGACCGGCCCCGAGGCTGTGACTGTAGCTCATGCGCAGATCGTAACACGCGCGCTCACCTGAGACATCTGGGGCACATACAGAGCGCGCCGTGAGCCTTCCAAGCAGCCTGCTGCTTCAAATCGCCCCAGCGTTTCTTGCACTTCTGGTCACAAAACCGAAGGCACGTCGGGTCTTCTACCATCTCCGACTCCAGCTCAATACGGGCGATCATGTCCTGCGGAAGCTCGATGCGAATTTGACCCAGCTTCCTTCCGCAGAGTTCGCAGTGGTGAATCGGGTCGGCCATGGTCGTCAGCGTCTCGTTCCGAAGCGACCGTTTGTGGCCGCCATCAAATCATCATGAGCTTGAATGCAGCTGTGCTTGTAGGAGGAGCTGCTTGAACTGTGCGTCACGGACAGGAGCGGAATGGCTTTTTCGAGATGCTTGTCCATCCACTTCTTGTGGTTCCTCTCGATTTCGTCCATTCGACGACGGTGTTCGTCCTGGCGCTTGAGTTCGGCCTGCTTTCGCTGTGCTTCTTCGCTGTGCCGCTCTAGGCAGGCGGCGCACACGTCGATAGTCGTCCCTACGGCGTAGATGCCCACTTGCACGTCCTGCGGGACAACAGAGCCCGCTTTCTCAGACAGCTCGTCGCAGATGCCACAGACAAATGCTCCTAGCCGACGCAGTGCTTCTTTGCCCGTGTTACGCATGACCAACTCTATCATCCGGCAGGCAACTCGTCCTGGTTCAGGTCTTCTCCGCTGACAGCTTTTTCGAGAGATCGGATGGCCCGCTTTGCGGCAAGCACTCTCTTCGAGAATCGAGTCACGACGACAAGAGCGATGCGTTCTTCTGATGAGAGGTCTTGTCGTTCGAGCATCTTCTCGGCAGTGAGGACCGCGTGGTGTAGCTTCATTGGCCCACCGCGAGTTGCAGTTGCTCAAGAACGCGAATCTTTCCATCGGACGCAAAGTGGACGGACGCAAAGTGGATAGACGCGTAGACGACAAGTCCACCGCGCCCCTTCAATGGGCCATCGATGACGCGCACAAAGTCTCCCCTGCAAATCTTAGTGCTCTGGCCAAGGATGCTAAGGCGAGAGCTTTGCGCGCTTCTCGTTTCGAGTTCAAATTCTGCCGCGTACGCTGCGCTTTCGACCATTCCCCATGGTACTTCGCGGGCCACTACATAGCAACGACTTTCGACACACGCTCCCACCAGGAGTTGAACCTGGGACCTTTCGCTTAGGAAGCGACTGCTCTATCCAACTGAGCTACGGGAGCTTCAGAAAAGACAACAGCGGCTCTGGCTTTCCAGTCCGCTGTGATCTCCGGTGCACTGGCCACCGCGCCGAGGCGAAGGCGAATTCAGGAGACGAGAGAAATGTCCTGGGGCCGGAACTCGAACGGCTTGCCTCTGACGAGGACCGTCACGCGCGCCAAGCGACCTTCTGTGCGGATGTCGCCGACCTTGCCGGTGACAGTCTCGGCAAGCTTGTGCTCCTTCTGCATGTGGACTGGAACTCGCACTTCAACCTTGGCGTTCTTCTTCGCCGTCAACTCAGAAACTTTGCTCACTTGTACGTCCTTTCCGACAAATAGATGTCAGGATGTTCACCGTGTCAGACAGAGCACTTGGTGTCAAGAAGGAGTATTGTTCTTCGCATGAGTACCGCTACTGAACTTACGTTCGTGCCACGAGACAGTGCTTCGTTGTCCAGGTTCGGCAATGGGGACAACGTGAAGTTGAAGAGCCATCTGTTGATGCTGGCTGCTTTCCTCGAAGGAAAGCCCGAAAACACGAAGCGTGCGTACCGTACCTCGATCAAGCAGTTCTTCACGCTCTACAACTGGATGTGCCCCGAAGATGTAACGGTGGCCCATGCCGTTGGGTTCAAGAAGCACCTCATGGAGAACGTCGGGGCTTCGACGGCGTACTACAGAATCTCCGCCATGAGTTCGTACTTCGACTTCTTGCGCAAGCCTAGCGGCGCGAACGGGGAACCGCTTCTTAGATACAACCCGTTTGAGCACGTTCCTCGCTCGGACATCAAGCCTACGCCCTACGGACATGCCATTCCGATGGAGTGGCAGACGTTCAAGCTGATACTAGACAAGCTCCCATCGGATGCTGCTGGAATTCGCGATCGGGCCATCTTGCTGTTCTTCGCCTTCACTGGCCGCCGTCGCACTGAAGTCGCCTCGCTTTGCCTAAAAGACCTCGATCTCAAAGCGACACCACGGTCATACCGATGCCGAGTGAAGGGCGGCGCCGTGAAGCACTTCGAGATACCAAGCATCTGCTACGAGGCTCTCAAAGCGTACTGGATTGCTGCTGGTCGCCTTCAAGGGTTGGGTCCTGACGATGGCGTCTTCTGCTCGATGCGAGACTGCGCGCTCACGGAGAAGTGCGAGCCAAACAAACCCCTGTCCCCGCGCATGATGAACAAGATCTTGGCTCGGGCCGCAAAACGAGCCGAAGTAGACCTGGCCACCGTACGCCTGCACGGTCTGCGTCACATGGCCGCTCGCGATCTGGACAAGGCTGGAGCCCGTCTTCAGGACATCCAGGCCTTCCTGGGCCATGCCACGCCCAACACAACAGCTATCTACCTACACAAGATCAGCGGTCCCACAAAGTCTCACGAAGAGATGTTCTTGAAGGTGCGTGCCGCGGCCGAAGAGCTTGCCAGGGGCATCGTCACCTAACGCAAACCATCCCGAAGGCGGCGGCGTACATGCGCGACGAACTCCAACGGAGGACGAACACTGTGTTCACGCAAGTAATGGCCAAAACCTTCCGGCCAGACATACGTCTTGTCCGTAAAGTCGGCGACTCCGTTCTCTTTGCCGCAAAATCGACAACGGGAGCTTCCGAAGTACACCGCTGAACGAAACCGCTGATCTTCGACGTATTCGGCTACGACCTGTCGCTCTTCAGCATTCCAGTTGCGACTGACGAACTTGCGCACATCGGGCTCGGGAGAAAGACAGTCGTCCAAGCCCTCAAGAAGTTGCCCAAGTAGCGATTTTGCTGACTTCGCTGGCTGCGTAACTGGCCTCCAGAACCCAACTCGAATTGGACGGACAAGTTCGATCATCTTCGCTTCTTATACTTCGTCGAGTAAGCCCACCAGGCAAAACTCGCCGCTGCCGCAACCCCCACGGCACCGACAACGGTTGCTCCGACGGCAACTGCGGGTCCGGCGATTCGCCCGTCGCTTTCGATGGTCACGAAATCCGCTGGCCAAGAGTTCGTTGCCCGTTCGGTGATGTACCAGTTGCCGTCGCGCAGCACGATAGCTGAGTCGGGGTTGCGCGAGAGATAGCCTTGTGTGACTGGCGCATTCGCAAAGTTGGCAGCGCGAGGGACAGGATTTGGCAGGCGCCCCGTCGCGAACTTCACAATCGTTTCGCGAACTTCAGGGCGCACGCTGGTCCAGGGAAGCGAGGCGGCTTGATCGCGCACGGCAAGCCTGCGCTCAGAGCACTCGTCGCGGCCATGATACGTGCCGCCTGGACGGCACTTGTCACCGTCCCGACGCCAGATGGGGTTGATAGGCTGACTATGCGCTTGCACGAGGTTCTTGAGACTGCTTCCGCGTGCCATTGCAAGGCGCTGCGCGTAGGTCCAGGCGGTTGCCGCATAATTGCCCGCTTCGTACTGCACGGACCGCGCGAGCCAAAGCAAATCCTCCGGTGTCAGCTGGTAGGAAAAGCCATTCTTGCTTCGGATGACACCTCCACCAGGAGCGCTACCAACGTCTACCTGCCCAAGAGATGTGCGCTTCGTCGCGTATGACATGCCCAATGCTAGCCGATTCGAACGGGTTTGCCTTTGTCGGACAGTTCAAGCACTATCGCCCGATGAAGAAAAAAGACCTGATCTTCAGCCCGATAGTCTCCGGAAGCCTGGCTAGCCTGATTGAAAAAGCTGAAGCGCAGGCCATCGAAGCCCAGGACGCCGCCATGACGTTCCTCGGCTCTCCGACTGTGATTCTGTTCTTCGTGAAGAACAATCGCGTCAAGTATGTCATCCCAGGGGCCACGGGGATGATTGGGGTGCCGAAGTTCCGCGAGTGTGTGATTCGAGCGGTCGCTGAGTACGAGGTAGCGCCTCTTGAGCGCAGTCCAGAAACCATCGACGGCGTCATCTACGATCGGTGCGTGAAGATCGACTGGGCCAAGAAGCTTCTCACGACGAACTTTCCTCCTGAGCAAGGAGAGGTGTTTCTGAGGGCAATGGCTCTGGTCGTCGAGAACCTTGAAGGGCCCGCCGTGAAGCTCCCAGCTCCGGAATCAAAACCGTCATGATGACGCGAGACGAGTTCGACGACTGGCTTGACGACCATCGGGAAGATGCCCTCGATGAGGTGAAGGTGAAGGCCACCACACTTCCGCAGTGGCTCAAGATCACCTGCACAAAGCTGAGCCAAGTGGGGGGCGTGCGAGAAGTGAAGGTCGTGGACTGCGCCGACGGTGGCGCAGCACATTCGCGTGACGACTTCGAGCGGTGGCTCAAGGAACAAGGGTCGTTCCTCGACGATGTATCGCAGTCAGAGACGACTCTCGCGCACTGGATCAGTCGGTTTCGCTCTGCGCTGACACCACGCATCGCTTCATCGTCATGGGAAATTGACGATGAGGAGGAGCCGAGTGAGATCGACGATGACAACGAAGACGAGGAAGAAGAATGATCAGGTTTCGATTTGAAGCGGATGAGCGTCGGTTCAACCTTCTTCACGCTGGACTCTTTCGAGCCCTTGCTCAGAACGGCCTGCCAGATGTCGCCGGAAGCGAAGCGCTTCGCAACGTCGGCAAGATCGAGCAGATGGCTTACTTCGAGGGGCTCAGGCAAGGTGTGGCCATCGCAGCCCTTGCGGCCGAGATGGTGAAGGCAGAGAGCGGCGTTCCCGAGCCTCTTGCTCAGAAGCCGTTTCAGCTCCACGCCCTGATCTACGGCAGTAGCGACACGCCACTTCGGGAAATGGAAAAAGAGTGGCTCGATCGTCTCGGCTTGGACGCAGGACTTCTCTCGAAGTCTTGGCTCGATGATGCTCCAATGAGGTACGCGCCAGCAGCCACTGCCGAGCCTGCTCCGATGATCTCGATACAGGCCCCGTACAAGCCGATTGCCGTTCCGTTCAACCCCGAGACGTCGCCAGGGATGACGGACATGATGGTCGCTCCAGAGACCATTGATCCCATGGCTGGACACGGAGCGGAGATTACCCCTCTGATGCCCTGGGAACGAAGGGAGTACGAATCGGACGAAGAGAAGATGCCAGAGAGCCCCGCGTTTCTCGATCAGGTTCGAGACAGACTCCAGACGCTGAAGAACTCGGGATGGACCCCGAAGACATGGCCCGATCTGATCTTGGGGCTCCACCAGCACATGCAGGTCGACGCCGCCATGCTCGACCTACAGCTCTCCACGCACGTTGGGCGAGCGGTGCTCAATCAGTGCGGAATCGTAGACATCGTCCCACCGGAAATGATCTCCATGGACGATCTCGAAGGATGAACTGGAAGCTTGCCTCGGCCGACGCAGGTCAAAAGAAACCACCGCTTCTGGAACTGCGACGCAATCTTCGGCGCGGAGACGTCGTGCGACTGCTCATTGAACTGACGAATCGAAAACTTCAAGAAGAAGCTGTCGTTCGAATCTCAGCCGTCGACCACTCGCTTGACATCCCCTACAAGGGCAAGGTCATTGAGGGGCTTGCCTTCGCCCAACTCAACAAGAACGACGACGTGATGTTCGCGCCAGAAAACATTGTCAGCGTCGAGGAGTAAGCAACCACCCGATTCCCAGAACCAAGGCACCAGCGAGAAGCAGTCCGCTGGTGCTCAGGTAGGGTTTCTGGAGGCGCCTCCCACGCGAGGGTACGAACTGGGATCTGCCATGAAGTCCATCACGCCCCGAGCCATCGCCGTTCCCCACGGCACCGCCCCCGCAGCTGTCAGATGCACACCGTCCGGCGCTCGCGGAAGAGACAGCGACGTGTGCGGATAGGCATCAATGTACCGAGGGCCGAAGACCTGCGCGTTCATCGCTCGAAGCGCGTCACCAATTGGCCGTCGCTCGGCGTTGTAGATCGGCGGACCGCTCATCAAGACCGGTGGCCTCACACCATCACGCAGCTTCTCCAGGGCGACACGATGCGCTGTGCTCGCTGAGCTGTTACTGCCGAAGATGAGCAGCACCACATCCGCTCCCCGAGCAGCGTTGACGTACTGAGCCCAGTACGGCGCACGAGTCTGCACGATTGGCGACTTCCCATCATTGTGAATGACGGTCACCTGGTAACCGTTAGCTCGAAGCACCGTCGCCGCCGCTGTGCCGGGGGCTCCTGCTGTGCTGTCTCCAAAAACCAACGCGTTAGGCATGCGTCTATCCTAGCGCATCCGCCACGCTCACGCGCCCAGCCTGCGCGGTCGCACGCTGACGCCCTGGCACGCCACGCATTGCACGTCTTTCCCGTCGTACTTGATGGTGCGACCGAATACTGCTTTCGCGATGGCGTCTGCGCGGCGCTCTATGCCCCCTGGGAGGCGCTGTCCGAGCATCTTGCCCAGCTTGCCTCCGTACCTAAAATCGATGGCGTGGCCGAACTCGTGAGCCATCAGGCCGCGGATGTTTGCGACTGGCAGGGCGTCTGTCTTCGCGGCGAACGCGATGCGGATGGTCGGACCGTCCATGCAGTATCCGAACTGGCGCTCCGAGCCATGCCCATTGTCCGAGCCAGCCTTCTCGTCGTTCACAAGCTCGATCTTCCCGAAGTCTGGGAATTCCTTCACGAGGACGGCGAAGCACTCGTCGAAGGCGGCGACCACGCGCTTCATCGGGCCGTTTGCCATCAGCTCGACGTTTTCCGCAGAATGCACGGTCTCATCGAGGCGAGAGCCGTGCCCAAAGTCGAACAGCACGGTGCGCCCACCCGCAGCGACCCCAAAGTTGCCCATGTGAATATCAGTTACTTGAAAGCCGTGGCCAGCCATCCAGTGGGCACCCTCTAGCACCTCGTCGAAGATCTCTACGACCTCAGGAGCTTCAAGTGCCAGCGTCCACGCGAAGTCTGTGTAGTCGCTTGAGTGGTCGCTTTTCGCTCGAAGGAATTCCTCGATGGACCTGATTCCATTGCGAACCATGTATCCGAAGAACGGTTTCACGAGCATTCCGTCTGCGCGCCCTTTCCACCGGCGCTTCTGCCCGATCATAAGGAACGCGCCCCAAATCCTATCCTTCAGCGACATGACAGGCTCAGATACGATAGCGAAGATGTCCCGAAGCTCGTTCGGTTCTCGCTCGTTCTCGTAGACCTGCGTCCTGAACTTTTTCACGGCAGTGACGTGCAGGATGCCAACTGGGAATTCTCCTCTCTCGTTTGCCTTCCTGACCACGTCAGCCGCGGCAGCGTCGTCCGGGTCGTCTGTGACCTTGAGAACCATGCCATTGGGGAGCGCGTACGCGTGAGCGTAGTGCCCCTCGCCGATCGAAGGAACGCGGTCTCTCTGTGTTCCCATACTCTCTACGTCTTCGACCGTCAGGCCGATGCTGTCAAGAAATGACGAAGGAGCGGCCAGTAGTGCCGCCCGTACGTCGACGCTTGCTGGCCTATTGGGAGAGAGAGATACGATCTTCGGGTTCTGATGCACCGTCACATTCTAGCCTGGACGCTGGAGAGCCTCCAGACGCGTCTTCGCGAGGTCCACGGCGCTCTGCTTGATGTCGCCACCGATGAATGACCGGCCAGTGCGCAGCGCCGCTTCTCCCGCGCTTCCAGAGCCCATGAACGGATCCAACACGACATCACCCTGGACAGTGCTTTGCCGGACGAAGACACGAATCAGGTCGACAGGCTTCTCCGTGGGGTACTTGTTGCGCACTGACGGATAGCAGAGAACGTTCGGCACGCTCAAGTCCGCCAGCCGCTTCTTCCCCTTCTCGAAAAAGAGAACCAGCTCCTTCGCGTTCCTGTAGTGGTAGCCCATTCCGATGCGAACATCCCGAGGGTCCAAGCTTTCAGCCTTCACCACATCGCCTGTCTTCACCCAGGTGATGTCGTTCCAAAACTTGAAGCCAGCCGCTTCTCCGACCGGGATAGCCACACGAGACGTCTTCCCGTCGGAGAAGAAGTACAGGTGCGCATCCTTCTTCAGAACCCTATAGGCCTCACTGAAGAACTCGGCGAAGCGGTCGTTGTGAAAGATGTCGAACCACTCGTTGGAACTCGCGTCGCTCACCTTGAGACGGGTTGTGCTCCCCTTCGCGCGGTGCTCTTCCAAGCTCTCGTACGCGACATCCGTAACGATCATGTCAATCGACTCAGCGGGGAGGGAGCGCATCAGGTCGCAGGCGTCTCCGCATGTAAGTTGGATACTCATTCGAACACAATCTCCTCTCGGTCAGCTCTGACGCAAGCGCGTACGCACTCGTCAGAACATTGAATCACCGTGTCTGCGCTCGGTCGCACGCCCCGCTCAGCTTGGTCGGAGACATGCCTGCTGACTATGAGTGCAATGCCCACAGCGCAGAGTGCGACCACCGTTATCGCTCCAAATTTTTCCGGCCCATTCATCACGTCTTCTCCGCGAGTTTTCGTTCGGAGCGCGAGAGTCGCTCCGTCGCCTCCGCCATGGCCTTCTTGGCTCTTTCCAAGGCGTCGGTCAGAGGGTCCACGTTCTCGGCGTACGCCTTGACGAACTCCTCCGCTCTGGAAATTGCAAACTGCGGAGTCGCAGCTCGATCGCACGCATAGATGAGTTCCGCCATCGGGCGAATTCTGGCGAAGTGAGCTAGCTCCTGCTCTCGCCTCGCCAGTTCTTCGGCGACTTGCTTGGCGTAAGCTGCTGCCCACTTAGGTTCCATCGCGGCGTGGTACCAAGTGCTGTATTGGTACGAGGTAGACCTGTCCGCTCCGTCATCCACACCGAGCCGGTTCATCGCCCTTTCGTAATTGTCCGTAGAAAACGAACAGTCTTTTTCTTGGGCTGAGTGTCTCCCAAAACCGCCACGTGTTGACCAATAGCGGTCGTATGTGCCGCCGGTCAAATGATGGCAGTGCGGGCACGGGTGCGAGCTGAGAAGGATGTCCTCCCCAGCCTCCGCCTTGCTTCGGTTCTTCTCGATGTCTTCAGCCATTGGATTCCCTCTTCTCTCCAAAGGCTTCTTTGTTGAAGGCCTCCAGAAGATCTGGACTCTGAGCGAGAGCGAAGCCGTAGATGCAGTTGAACTTTTCCCCGAGGTACGCCGCGTGATGAACCTCCATCGGCCAAGAGGTGCTGCTGTGCGTGTTCGCGAAAGGAAACTCAATCCCGGCGTCGAGCGCGGCCTCTGCCATGTCGATGAACTTCGCTTGCAGGCCACTGAACTCGACAAAGGCGTGGCAATGGCTACCCATCCCTGCCTGAAAAACCATCGCGTAGAAGGCGCTGTTGATTTCCCGCATCTTCCGGATCGTGTCCCGCATCTCCCCCAACGAGTAACTGTGCCCAGGGAGAGTCGTGTCGTCTTTCATCTTGGTCGTGTCCATGTCGCTCCTCTGCTACCATGCTGATGTCTGACAACGTTACTTCACGTGTGTCGAAAGAACAAGAGGATTTGTGAACGCTTTTGATTGGATCGTCCCTGGGGTAGCCCAAGGCTCGTACCCCGGGCTCCAGGGTACTGGTTTCAACCACGCAGATATCCTTGTGCTGTGCGCCGAAGAGCATCAGGCGAAAGGCTTGAAGCCTCCACCGGGGAAGGAGATCATCCGCCTCGGTTTCGACGACGACATCTATCGGCCTGTACCTGAGGAAGCTGGCGACATTTTTCACGCGCACGCGAAGGTGCTCGGCGCGAAAGCTCTCCGTGGCAAGCGCATGATCATCACGTGCGCGATGGGCTTCAACAGGAGCGGGCTCATGACCACTCTCACCTTGATGTACGGGTACAAGATGAAGCCCGTCGATGCGATCAGGCTGATTCGCACCAGGCGTCACAAAGACTGCCTGGGCAACCCCATGTTCGAACAGTGGCTCTTGCGCCAGACACCACGATGACCGTTTCCAGGCATGGCGCTGTCATCGAGTACAAAGCGCTTCCTCAGCAGCTCGGGAGAGTGCGCAGCGTCGAGGCGCTGTACTCCGTCTGGCGGCGCATGCAGGACTCTGTCTGTTTGGATCCTGCCATGGGCAAGATGCCCCGAGCTGTGACGTACCTAGCGAGACGCATCTACGACATCACGCCCGAGATGGCAGCTGAGGCCATTCGCCATGGCGATGTCGCAACGTTCGTCGCCGTCGCCGTGCGCCTCGACGGCATCAACAGCACCCTTGCTCAGAACGGTCGGACGGTTGCTGAGCGCTCGGCTGTGATCTATGCGCGGCACATCGTGGCGGGCTTTCAAACTGTAGCTGAAGAGAGCTTTGTGAAGCTGGGAGGGTACATCCCGCCAGCTCCAGTCGAGCAGAAGCCCGAACCTGCTACCCCCTGACCGCCTTTAGAATCATGGGACTGAGCGCTCCGATGCGAATGCCAATGTCCACCCAAGCGCGAATCTCGTCCCACTCGGTCACCATCGGGCTCTTCTTGCCGCAAGCGCAGTCCGTACGCATGAAGATGCCCTGCCTTGTGGGCTTCCACGGCGGCTCGCCATTTGTCCCGTTCGGAACCTGTCCTACGAACATCATCGCGACTTCGGCCCATGGAGAAATCATCTTCCATTGCCTACCGCAGTGATGGCAGTTGCCCATCAAGATCACGCCGGTCGCGCAAGGGGTAGCCTTCACCTTGACGTCTTCTTGATCTCCAAGAGCCTCCATCATGTCTTCGGCTGATGCGCGGCTCTCACCCTGTCCGTCAGACCATGTCTTTGTTTTGTCGTGCATCGTCTCAGCCTACTCGCGGCAGGCGTGTCCGACAAGTGCCCTACTTTGTTCCCCACGTTCGGAGCCTGCTCTTCCTTGGGCCGAGGCGACGCCTGTTCGGCTGCATGCGACTCCGTACGATGAGTCCCACGACGGTCGCCGTGATTGCTGCGCCACCTACTGCTGCGACTGTCCACTCGGTTGGTGTGAGGCCCCACTTGACATCACGCTCTGGCGCAGGCGGTTGGTAATCTTGGCCAAGCTGCTTGTCGATTTCAGCTCCGCTCATACCAAGGTCCGCGAACGCACCTGCCATCGACGGCGACCAGCGGGCGCGTGAGGTGTCGATCGAGCTTCCGGGTTGAATTTGAGTCGCTCCGCGCGTCGAGAACTGAAGGCCCAGCTCTCGAAGCCATGGCCCAGGATCTTCATTGAACAGCGCTTGAGCAGGGCTACTTGGGTACGGTCCAGGAAAAGGGCTCGAACCATCAGGCCGCGCAGACCGAATCTCGAAATGGAGATGCCGGTTCATCGGGCCGCTGCGGTACCCACGCGCTCTTGCCCGGACTGTCCACGCGTCGATGCTCTCTCCTGGAAGAGGAGAGAAGTTGCCGTTGGTCGTGTTGCCCATCACGCCGATCTGGGTGCCACCATCCACCGTCTGACCAGGAGTGACTCGAACAGATCCGTCTTTCAAGTGCGCATAGAGCGCGTACTTCCCGCCGGTGTGACGAATCACGACGGCATTGCCGTACCCCATCATGTTGCTGTTCGCGGTATTCGGAGCGACGAGCGTGACCGTGCCGCCCTTTACCGCAAAGACAGGCTCGTCTTCACGACTGCGCTTCGACGTACCAATGTCGAACCCTGCATGCATGCGAAGCTCGCCTGACCCTTGAGACGGGCGAACCCCGTAGCGAGAGATCAGGCGAGACGTAGAAGGAGCAACAGGAGGTGAGGAGGCCATGCCTCAATCGTAATTGGGGCGGTCGGTTGGAGCAATGGCTGTCGCGGCTGCGGCCCTACGCACGTACCGGAATCCCTCGTTGAGGGTAGGCCTGCGCGTCACAGGGTCTGTGCAGCGCAATGCGAGCCGCGTCCCTGCGTGTGCTTGGATGTGAGCGGCGTCTGTCACTCGCCCCGCCCACGAGTCGGGGTCCTGTGCACACGGCCATCCGCGAGGAGGCGTGCCGCCGAGCACCATCCTTCTCACCAACCTGCGAGTTCGAGCCCAGGTCGCAACATGTCCTCCGTTGCGACTCGACGCATTCGGCTCCCAACGCCAGTCAGCAGGCCAGCCATCGGGCTGCCTGTCTGAGTCGGTCAGGTTCCTGGTCCACGGGCAGTTCCCCAAAGCTCTCACAGGCGCTGAAGCGCCAAGTACGCACCTGGAATGCTGACGCAGCCATGCGAGACGCTCTGAAGGTGTGCGGCCGTGCCTGCGCACTGCCTGCCACACCACCATGCAGTCAGCTGGATGTCCAAACGCCTCGTTCGCACACACCCGAGAGACAGCGAGGTAGAGATCGTGCTGTTCGGGTGTAAGGGGCGGTTCGTCAGCCACCAGAGCATCATCTCCGTGGGCAATCCCCGCTCCGATCGCAAACGCAACAGTCAGAACGCCTAGTAGTAGGGCTTTTTTCATGCCCCGACCCTACTCATACTTTCGACGCACGCAAGTTTAATTCAAGTGTTACTGCAAACCGCTAAGCGCTTTTCGAAGCGCTTCTCGGCGCTTGCGCTCCGACAACCAGCGCTCGTCATTTTGCAGAATCTCTTGAGTGTCCGCTGCAAACTGCATTTCATTGCAGAGTTCCCAGCCTGGAAGTGCGTACTGAGCCGTGACCGCGTCCTCAACCCTCTGAGCCAGCGCTGCATCCTTGGTCATGTCACTCCCACGACGCGATGATGGCGATGGTATGGGCGATAACACCTGCGGACGGAGCGGTGCCCACCTTTTTCTTGACCGCCTGGATAAATTCTCCTGGATTCACGTAGACGGGAGAGGCGCTCATGTCGAGAAAAATAGTCGCAAGTTGTGTGAGCGCTGCTGCGTTCGCCGCCACAGCATTCGAACCCAAGGGCAATCGCCGAGGCGCTTTGGTAGCCGCTGCTTCGCCAGTGGCAAGGGAGACCGCAGTATGTCCGAACGCCAACGACCACACCGCGTTGTATCCGCCTCCTGTGAGCGTGACCTGTACAAAGCTATCGATCTTCACGCCCGTGACACGAAGCCTTCTTCCTGCCACCGAGGTGGAAGCAGCAGGTACCTGGAACGAGCAAATGATGCCGTCTGTCAGCACGGCCAGCGTATCGGTTTCCCATACCTGACCTCCGAGACCCACCTGCTGCGCCGCTGCGCTGCTGTTGGTTGGCAACGCTACCGTCGGCGCCACTCCAAGCCCGTTCGGCATCTGCGCAAGAGACCCCATCGTGCCACCGCTGAGGCCCTGGTAGGAGCCATACATTCGGTTTCCGATTGCGCCGAAGTCGTCAGCAACTTGGAACCCGCCCATGGAAACCGTGTAATTCTTCAGAAGAACACGGAAGTCCACAATGCTGGCGTTGCCACCAATGATGCTGTGGCTCAAGGAAAGAGGTTGCGCAGACGAAAGGAACGGGATTCCTTGCGCAACCGGAACAACGGCAGCGCCCACGAGGATGTTGTTGACCCAGAACTCAACATGTCTCGGGTGGATCGACACGATGTACTGGCGTACGTTGCCTTCGGTGTACGCCATGGCGGCGGCGGCCAAGGGTACGTACGTAGGCACGCCATTGATCATCAGCACGCCCTGCCACAGGCCATTTTCCAGCTGGAAGTAAGCCCCATCCGTCGGGACATAGCCCGTCGCGGCGCCTCGGGTGAATGCGCCAAAATTCACCACAGTGTTCGTCGGTGGCTGCTGCGTGAGCGACAGCATGAATTCAAAGTACAAAACCGCGGCGCCGAGCAGCGGAAATGTTGCGTAGGTGCCGAATGTCAGGCCGGTGTTAACGCCACCTGTGCCCGCGGCGTTCGTCAGAAGACCTGTCGCTCCGAAGGATGCTGTAAGCGTTGTGTTGAGAAGCGTGTGTTTGCCAGTGTTTTGGGCGGCGTAGTTGAAGATCTCCGTGTCGAAAATCATGTCGGAGACGACGCGAAGTCGGAAATCGTCGTCAGTCTCAGGAGAGATGACGCTGCGAGTGCCCGTTGCGGTCCCCGCATCATTTTCGCTGAACATCGCAGGGCCGTTCTCCGGACCTCCTCCCACGGGCACACCTGTGCTGGAGTACCCCGGAGTGTTAACCCGAAGGTTGAACGCGGAGTCTACGTTTGCCTTGCCAGCGGTATCGGAGCCTGTATCAATGACTGCCATGGTGCCTCAGAAAATTTGGTAGATGATGACGCGATTGCCCACGATGGGCCCTGGAACTGCGTATGCTGTGACCTCGAATGAGCCTGTTCCTGCGACCGCTCCAAGGAGTATTTGATCCCATTCGAGATCATTGCCCACGCGTCCCGTTGCCGTGTTCCCGGACTGGGATACCACAATCACGCTGGCTGGTGTCACCCGAGCGTCGACCACGGAGAACGTCTTGGACCAGACCGGTTTCTCGGAGGGCAGTGTTGTGAACGGCAACTGCACTACCGAAATCGGGGAACTACTCCCAACCGGCAGCCAAACAGCATCCAGAAGCCCAGGAGTGCCTGCGGAGAAGCACCAATAGGGGCCAACTCCCACTACGATGGCCGTGTCGCCAAGCTCCAAAGGCGTTGCCGCAGTCGTGGGATTGACGCCTCCGGGTAATGGGCCACCAGGCCACCCAGCAGCATTTGGAAGCACAGCCGCTGATGGGTAATTGCCCCAGTTTCGAGGGTGCCCATTGCGGGGCTGGATGGCAGGGGTAACCGTGCTCATGGCGTGTTACCCATAATCTGCGTCGAGGTAGAGTTGTTCACCACAGGAATCGACGCAACGATTACGTTCGTCGAGACGATATTGGAGATGCAGCCGTTGTTGAAGATCTCCACACCGGCAGCCACGGGATCTGCGTTCACGTTGAAGATCTGATTGTTCTGAATCAGGTTGTAGTTGCACGACCCCGATGCCGTTCCGACCGACACCACGGCGCCCACACGATCCCACGTAATCAGATTGTTCTGCACTCGGGTGTAACCACCACCAGCGCCAGATCGAATGAGTACAGCGGGTGCGGTCTGCGTGCCCGCAGACGAAGCTATCGTCGAATCGATGATATGCGAGCCCGGGGTAGAACCAGGACCAACAATCGCAGCGCCAAACACAACCACGCCTGCGGTCACATCTTCGAGCAAGAAGAAGCAGTCGGACAGACCCAGAAAACCATAGCCGCGCTGGTACACCGCATACAGCGCAAAGGCCGTTGCAGAAAGGTCTTGCACGAGCACATCGTCGACGCCTGCTACGTCGTCACACAGAAGGCCGACGTCGAAGCCAACGACCGCGTTTCCAGGCATCGTAAGGCGACCGCTTCCAGTCTTTGCGGCAACGACGAACGAGATCCACAGATCTGGATCCAAGCCTCCGACGCTCGGACCAGTACCAGAGCATTGCCGCACTGCAAAAGACCCCGGACCACCATCAAGCACGCACGCACGAAGCACCGACGCGGCTGCCAGTGAAAGCGAGAACGTACAGCGAGCGACGTAACCGCCACCATCGCCCAAGTTTGTGATGACAGCTTGCGACCCGAGATAGATCGCCTCACCAGCGCTCTGCACTACAAAAGCAATGTCCTCGATGCCCACTTGGGTACCAAGCTCGAAAATACCCTGATCCCCACTGGTACGGCTGCGGAGTTCGCAGGTGCCAGGACCCGAACCTGTGATCCGCACTCCATCCGGAACCGACAATGGCATCACGGCGGCTCCGGCGGCAAAATCGTAGACTCCGGGGCGCACGCTGATGTCACCTGGGTTGATAGCGGCAAGCGCCAGGGCCGCTTCAATGCCAGTGCCATCGCCAGGATCCAAGATGTAAACAAAGCCGCCCGCCGAATAGGCCGGAGCAGTGTCTCCCGCCAGTTCGTTTCCCACCATGTACTTCGGAGCAAAGCGGTCTTGACTGTCGCCTGGAGGCGGACCTCCGCCACCTCCAGAAGAAGAGATCCTCGGTATGCCGCGGCTACCCATCAGCCGACCGACTCCTGGTAGTTAGAACCTCCCAGAGTGCCGACTGCCCAGTTAAGGCTGATGCTTAGCGTCGCTGGCACTGTGCCCTGCCCGCCGCCCGTCGCGTCCCACGTCATGCCCAAAGAGTAGCCCATCGCTGGGTAGAAAAACGATGTCCAGCGCGAAACCACCTGGGGCGACACGAACTTAGCCTGATACGCCGGATTGCCAGGGTCGGGCAGGTCGAGCACAAGGCAGTCATCCAGAAGGGCCGAGTCGCTATTCGGAAGCGGAGGAACCGCCGGAGGCGCAGTACCGTACGGAGTCACGTCAAGTCGCTTAGGACTCGGAATCCAGCAGTAACGGTTATCTGTGAAGTCTGACGTCGGAGCCGGACCATCTCCGAACGTAGCTTTGTCGATAGGCAGCCACCCATTCACGCCAGGCGCTCGGTACTGCTTGTTTGGACGAAGCCACCACAACTTCAGACGCACGCGGCTTGCCCATGGCGAAATTCCGCCCGGTCCCGGAACGACTCCAAGCCAAAAAAAGACTTGCTGGCCAAGTCGGAAGCTGTTCAGCGGGCAAACCTGTTGGATGAACGCGGTGTTGATGGCATCACCGGACCCAAACGAAGCCGCTGGCAAAATCGTAAAAGGCGTGACGCCAAGTGGACCACCTTGTGTCCTCAGCGGCTTTACATCACCAAACTCAGCGCCTCGACTCATGGATTTACCGCTTGCGTTTGAAGGTCAGGGGCTTTGCGTCCGTAAGCGTTACCCAACATGGGCCACAAAGACTGGACTGGGCGGTGTCCAGCATGACTCGTGAGGTTGTGGTCTGGCAAGCCGAACAGGAAACCTGGACCTCTTGCGCGTCATGCACTTGTAGTCGTGCGTGCGGAAAAGCCTGCTCCAGTAACGTTTTTGCTCGATCAACGGCCATCAGCGCCGACTCCGGATCGTCTGTCTCCAGTATTCCTCGAAGTTCGGTCCATGAGTACCTCTCGCCATGTCCGACGCCAATTTGCTTGCCGAGAAACTCGAACTTGTACTTGAGGCCGATGTACTCGGCCGACAGAAGATCTACACCGTCAAGCAATTCGGGTCTGTTCGCTCTGACGGCTTCGACACAAAGGGCTTCGAAGTTGGACATCAACTCGCGAAACCCTCGCTCGTCAGAAATTGGCCGCGCGCTCAAGCGTTCAAGTTCTGTCGCCCATGGTCGAGCGAACCGTGTGGACACGGACGACTTGCCCCAATTCAAAAGCTCATCTGGGATCTTTACGATGTGCATAGGCCTCAAAACGGAACGAACTGTTTCTTGTTTGGAGTAACAAGTCCCGTGGTCGTGTGAACACCGTACTGGCATTCCATGATTTCGACGAACGAGTCGTGTCCTCGTTGGGCACTGTGTCGAGAGTACCATGCGTACCCCTGGTGAGCTTTGTCTTCCCATGAAGGACGGTACTTGCCTTGGAACTTAAATTCTTGGCGAGCCATGCCGCTGGCCTGGTGCAGTCTCTTCATGTTGTTTTGAGCGAGCTGGTAGAGGTTCTTCCACCGTGTCGGAGGGAACCAAACTCGCTGCATCAATGCGAGTGGCACAACCTCGCGTTGGAGAGGTGAGTGGCACACTTGGCAGGTCCCCCGGTCACTGGGTCCGGCACCGTGTCCGACTGCATCCACAATCTGACCTGGTCTGACCTGGGGCAAAACACTCGCTTCCTGGGTTGAGTCTCCATCATCTCGTTGAGGTCTAACGGCCCCGCAACTGTGACAGTCTGACATAGTCCAGGGCGACCTATTAGTAGCCTCTTCTATAATAGGTCGCCCTGAACTATGACGACCTGTCACACCTGAGGAAGAACTGGGTGCCATTTTGTAGTTTCGGGTCCCAATAGCGCCGAGCACGCTGGATACCTCAACAGCAGTAAAAGCATGGAGAAACGCTGGACTCCAGCAGCCAAAGTGCTCCTCGATTTGCTCCATGTACGCAAACGCTTCGGCGGCAGTCAGGCAGCCGTCCATCATCCGATCAGTCACCTTGCTGGGACCCTTCGTTGAGCCCGAAGAATCTGGCTGGCTGGCCGGAACTGTCGTGACAGCAGCTGCGATGGTGTCCCGAGTCAGCTCGATTTCTTGACCCAAGATCACCATCAGCTTGGGTGAAATCAGCCCTCGAACACGATGAGAAGCTTGCGCCAATTCACTGACATTTTGTCTTTCGTGCTCCTGGCGCACGCGCCAATGTGTGCCAGGGAGCCTCATCGTATGAGCAAAAGAAGCCTTCATTTTGCCCGTCGAGAAGGTGATCTTCTGCCCCTCGACTAGAGCCTCTTCTTTCTTGTTCTGGGCAAGTAAGCGAGCGGTCTCTCGGGCAGCACGTGCGTTGACTTTGTGCAGCATGCCGTCGATGTTCTGAATGGGTTCTGACACTAGAAGTACAGCGTCGAAGTCGCGGTAATGATCCTTGCCGCGACCGCCCCACCAGTGCTCGAACGCCCACTCGTCGGTACCAAAGCCAGCATGATCGTCGAACAATTTTTCGATGCGCTCTTTGAGGGACCGGTGCCCGTAGACAAGTACCTTCTTGCCCTCCAACTGGCTTACAACCTCCCCGATGATAGCCGCGTGGTCCTGCCATCCTTCGTTGAGCAGGTGCGTGATGTTCGCTTGCGTTCGAAGGCGCCAGACAAGGCTTCCTTCCGGGAACTTCGCAACCAACGAGCATACCGTGACCGGGTCTACGTAGTTGGGGTCTGACGTGGTTGCAGGCTTATCGAACACCTGGCGATAGTGTTCAACGTGGGCGTATGCGTCTCCTACGACAACGTTGGCTGTCTGGTCTCGCATGTCTGTAAATCCTTGGACGACGAACCTCCATTCGTCTCTGGCAAATTCGAGTCGGACTCGATACGCGGTGTCTAGCGTCTCGACTCGCTCCGACAATTCTTTTTCGACTTCAGGTGCCGTGGCGATTGGCAGTTCTCGGCCGTGGACTTGTTGGTAGACGTAGCGTCTCAGATTCGCCCGCATCGAGATCTCTTCGAAGAGGGCCTCGCCGGTCCTTGCGAGGCCCTGTGGGGGCACTACGAGGCTCACAGCCGCCGCTGTGGTTGCCCCGAAGAGCGCGCCGACGGCGGGCTGCGCATGGCTGTCGCTGACGTCACGAAGCACTTGGATGGCGCTTCGCACGTTGTACTGTTGACCAAAGGCACCGGTGGCAACGCGGGACAGGAGGTCATGGAGAGCTTGTCCTGCGTAGACGCTTCCGAGTCGATTGTGGATTGGACTTTGGACACCGTCTGTCGACTTCCAGGCGGTGTCACGCATAGCCTTGCGTTCTATGCTGGCCAGGTCGATAGCCGAACGCAGCATCGCTGCCATCACGACTGCCGGTCGGTCGACTGGATTCGCTGACGTGAATGCAGCGTGGCGCTGGTTCACGATGACTTCTGGCTCGAATGATTCCGTTGGATCTTCGTCGATCAGCAGGGTGTCGCACGGCCAGAACTGGCCGTACATTCCGCCTCCGGAGTCCACGGCTGCTAGGAATCCGGAGTGGGTCGTAAGGATGATGGGGTACTCGTGCATTCCTCTTCGCGCCGAGTTCGTATCGTTCTGCGCGCGAATACGCGTTTGATAGTAGGGGCAGATGTTTGCCCCTACAGAGAAGGCGACGCGCGGATGGTGGTCGCAAGAAAAGCAGACGGTCCGACCTGGGGCGTATCCGTGCTGCTGCACAGCCTCCACGTTGGCGAAGTTCCAGCAGGATGTTGCGTCGCGACCTTGGATCACGTGCAGTCGGACGAACGGCCCGCTTTTTCGTACGCGCGGTTCTAGCTCCTCGCACAAGACGTCTTTGGTGCGAGCAGCAAATACGACGCGCTGTCGCAGTCGTTGTTCGTTAATCGCCAGGTCGCACATCGAGTGCGTTTTTCCTGTTCCTGGAGATGGGCGAAGAATCAACATCTTCCCCGTCTGCCCGCGCACGCTGGCGGCCCACCGCATGGTTTCCACGTTCACTTGAGACGAAACGGACTTCCAGTCTTGAGTGGTTGGCAGTGGTGGTTCTACGATGGGTAGTTCAGCGGGGTCGGGTCTTGCTGCGGCTGCTTCGAGGTAAGCGTTTTCTGCGACTTCGCTGTAGATCTTGTTCGCGGCGATGTAGTGCTCGATAGCAGCGTCGTATGCGACTGCTTTTTCCTCTGGAGCTGTCGCAGCTTCTCCGGCTTCAAAAGAGGCCAGGGCGAGACTTGCCGTCCTGTCTAGTTTTTCCGCTGAAAAGTTGGCGCTTTTGCGAGCCGACCGAGCGATGATGTTGCTCGTATCGCCTTGAGCGTGGAGTGCGATCCATGAGCGAACTTCGAGGGCGCGTTCTTGCGCCACGATAGCGGCTTCGTGTGCGTGCGCCCGTGTCAGGTCGGGATCGAAGTCTCCGTACGGGTTGTCGTACGGATCATTGCTGTTCAACGACAAGCAAATACCCGGCGGACTGGACAGTGCTTATTAGGCGTACTAACGTCGCTGTCGGACATTGAGGTGATGCTCTTTTGTCTAAAGAGTTCAGCAGTTGTCACTGCTTAGCTCCGCGCCCCAACTGGTCGGCTAAACTGGTTGGGGCGCTTTTGCGTCTATGGGTGAATCGGCACAGAACCATGCTCATGTGGCTCGGTCAAGGGCCGTACTGAGGCGCGAAGTTCGTGCCGTGTTGATTCGCTTGGTCGTAGTGCTCCGGGTGGATATCTCCTACTACCTATGGTGGATGTCACAGGATTTCTGCGAACGTATGTTCGGCGAAATAAGTTGGGCATTTCGCGCCCCCGCAGCGGATCGTCGTGAGGTGCGGACACCGGTATCCCCATGACACGAGGGTGTCGCAGCGAATCGGACGCATGTTCGCCGTCTCGTTCCACTTGCGCTCAGTCTCCGATGCTTTGTAGCCGGAGTAGGCGCTACTGATCATGTGAAACGCCTCGTTTCCGGAGGGACCAAAACGGTGCAGCTGTGAGGCCAGGGCGACCCATAGCTGATAGGTCTGATTTCGCGGATCGCGCATGTGCCGCATGAACTCGCAGAACATCATTGTGTAGCCGAGTTGCCCGCTGTCTCCTGTGACAATCGGAAGTCGTGTTTTGTAGTTGGACGACGGTGGAGTAGACGCTGGAGAGCCAGGTGCATCGTCTAGCGCTCTTTGCAGTTCCGCGACGCCCCAGGTTCGGTTGTTGAGGGCCGTTTCGACATGTTCCCAGTGCATTCCGTCGGGCGTGAAGTCTCCTTCTACGACCTTGTACGGGTCCAGAACCAAAGACCCGCCGTTGTTCTCTTCTGCGCACTTCTTGTTCAGTGGCGATCCGAGTAGGTTTCCGACAGACCTGTTGCCGTCGGCTTCGATCATGGTCGTCAAGAAGTCCTGAGGCGGTATCAACCGGTCAAAGCTCTGCGGAGTTCCGTCGTGTAGGTCGTCGTCAGAGGTGAGAACTTCCGCTTCTTCTAGCCACGCGTTGAACCATCGTCGCGCCATCCAGGCGGGAACGGGCTCCTTGAACAGCACTCGAATGTGGGCGCCCATGCCGCTTCGTGACAGGTTCACGCTCAGCGGTGCGCCTGTCTCAATGAGGAACTCGGTTGTCCTCTGCACGTCTCGCTCCCACTCGGTGTACTGCTTTTTCCCATCGAAGTCGGCGCCGATCCACCAGACGTTTGGAAGTAGTCCGTTACCGTTCGGCACGAGCGCGTAGCTCCCTATTTCGATATGGCCTTTGAGATGGAGCGCGATCGCGTTGTCGGATAGTGGCGCGTACACCGGACGCCATGACCATCCGTTGTTCTTATGCGTACGAAGCGCGTACGCATCGTCACAAGAGCGCGTCAGCTCGCGCAGAAGCCGTACCTTCTCTTCGAATGAGAAGCTCACCTCAGGCCCTCGGAGGTCTCTTCGATCAGTCTCTCTTTTCCGTCGGCAGAGACATCCCAGTCGCCGTCGGAGATGGTTGCCCATGGCTCGTCGACAAGGACAGCAGGGCCGACACGCATGTAGAGAGCATCGATCTTGTGTGCGGCGTGAATAGCGCAGTGCATGGAGCAGTAACCCTCGTGAACGCGTTGCGTTGTGGACGTTTTCTCGTACACGAGAAAGCTGTCCTCTGCATCATACTCCGAACTACATTCGACACACGTCGGAATTGCGACGGACGCCATTTTTCGAAGTACGTCTTTCCAATCCGGCTTCACGCAAGCTCTCCCAAGTCTTGAAGTTGGCGAACCCTCTCCTTGATCCAGATGTGATCGCCGTTAGCGCTTAGTGAGAGCAGGAAGTGCCCCATTTTTGTGAAGGATCCAGTGCCGAGACGGAAGCCAGAAGAAGAGATGAACGTGGTGATGGATGCGGAGTCCGATTCCGACTTCGCATATTCGACGGCGCATCCGAGAGAGCAGTGATGTCCAGGGACGAATGTGCCACTGTCGCAGTAGACTTGAATCCACACGGCGTCGGCATCGGTCACCTCGCCACACCAGTCACAAACGAACATGTGTGCTCCAAGGCGATTGAGGGCAAGCACCTGCTCATGGCGCGATCGCCAGGATCGCCAGTCAAAATCGATCTTGTCTGCGTCCATCGATAGTCCTCCTGTCGAGTACCGGATTGTCGCCTCTCAGCAGGACGCTTGATTCCCCGAACGGGCCCGTTGCTAGAACATGGGCCCCGCACTTGTACGAGCACACTGGCAACGCGATCATCATCCCAGAGTCGAAGTCGTAGTCGACGCTCGGGTCACAGCCCATGACAACAAAATTTGTGGACGTGAGGACATAGCGCTCTTTGCACGCGTGACAGCTTTCGAGTTGATAGCCAGCAGCTATCAAGTTCGCTTTGACGGTCTCTGTGCACAGGCCGAGCTTGCTCTCCAGGGTTGGCCATTTTTCGTAGTACGGGTACCCGCCCAGTAATCCGTCTCGCCACACGTAACCATCGGTCATGAATTCGAGAGCCTCAATGGCACACTGAAGCGAGCAAGCGTATCTGCTCCGCGGTCCGCCCTCGGAACGATGCTGGTCTACGATGAATGTTCCAACCGCTGGAACGATGAACTTCTTCTCACATCGAAGGCAAGTTCCAGTGCGAGCCCCGAGCCGTCGCAGGGCTTCTATCTCGGCGACCGGTTCTTCGGGAGCTGTCATCGCCCGATGCTGCTCTCTCTGGCCTTCCACGCCTGGAACTGACGTTCCTGGGCTTCGGCTAGTAGTGCTTGCTGCCGAAGTAGCTCACTCACGGTCATCTCCCCGATGTCGTGACGCATGTCCCACAGGAGGAATCCGGCGGCCGTAGAGTCGGCTACTGCCTCGTGGGCGTTGAGCAGGGGTATCCCTCTTCGCGCGCATGTGGCGGCGAGCTTGTGGCGGCCTTGGCCCTTTACGAACCTGTCCAAGTGTCTGACCCAGACAAGCGGATCGATCCAACGGTGGTCTTGCTGAAATACAGGGAACATCGAGAGGTCCATCGGTACACGCGACATCTCCCTGTGAATCATGTCCTTATCAAAGTCCGCGTGATACGCGCCAACGTTCGCGCCTCTTGAGAGCCGGATGATGTCGACGATGCTCGACGCCCAGAGAGGACAAGAAGAAGCTTGCACGGTTGTGATTCCGTGGATGGCCGTCGCTTCTTCTGGGATCTCAATTCCAGGCCAGAACATCGCGGAGTGGGTCTTGATGAGCTTCCCCTGATCAAACAGCGACAGGCCTAGCTGAACGACGCGATCTTTGCTCGTCGTTCCAGTCGTCTCCGTGTCCAAAATCAAGTACGGCTCAGTGAACCAAACGTTGTAACTCATACCTCAGTCGCCTTTCGATGAAGCCAGATGTGTTTGGCGGCCTGGCCCTTGGTGATGTCTTCGGAGAACGGGATACCGTGGAAGCGAAGGAAGTTCAGCTGCTTCAGCGTCGCGGGCACGCGCATCTTCAGCTCTTTCTCAACGCGCATAATGGTGATTAGGTCGCTGGCTTCTCCAGCAAGCTCGGGCATCGTCTTCATCTTCACGCCCAGCGATTCGAGGCACTCTCGCTGCTTCTCTGTTTTGGGCTTGTTTCGCCACTCGGCGTCCTTGAGCATCTGCTCTTCTCTGACGGACAGGTCTTCATCCAGACCATCATCGAGCGGGACGAACGAGACGAGGTCTGCGCCTGTCTCGTCCTTCTTCTCCTCGCGTCGCAAGTCTTTGGCGCGGAACATTCGGTCAAGTTCTCCTTCAACAAGCCCATAGGCCATGTCGAACTCGATCGGCATTCGGGTCACCTCGCGAGGCTTGTCTGTTTTGCGCCCTTTTCTTTGGTCATAGAAGCGAATCGTGGCCATCACCTTGGTCTTGTCGCTCCATGCGACTAGGTAGTAGCCGATCTTCGGTATCTGGATGATCCACCCCAAAGAAGTTTCTCTCCACTGGTACGTGCTTTTCAGCGGAGCGAATCCGAATCCAAGTTCTGACGCTTGACCAAGTCGAGCATCGTCGACGCCTACTTCGGCTGGCTTCTCAGTTTCTTCCTCTTCCTCGTTTCCGAACCCGGCGAAGCCCTTGTACTTCCTTTGCGGATCAAAGCCGACGAGGGAAGCGAGCTGCACTGGGCGGTGCTTCGCGCTGTTTCCAACGCAGTCGATCACCAGGCACTCTGTCTTCCCAGGGAACAGGCGAAGTCCTCTTCCGAGCGACTGGATGTGCAGGCCCTGGCTCTGTGTCGGGCGCGCGAAGAGGACTCCTTCGGCGCTTGGATCGTCGTACCCCTCGATCAAGATGTTGCAGTTCACGAGGATTTTCAATGCGCCTTCGCGGAATGCAGTGAGTATGCTCTTGCGTTCCGTCTTCTTCATCTTCCCGTCGACGGCCGCTGCGGGGTATCCACTGTCGTTGAACTCTTGCGCTAGGGCTTTTGCGTGAGCGACGTCGCAAGCAAAGGCGATGAATTTCCGGTCGAGCCCATGCGTCTGCCACGCTTCGACAACTGCGCGGTTGACCTTGGGCGTGTTCATCAATTTCGACAGCTGACTCAATACGTAGTCACCGTTACCTGTTGCAACCTTGTCGAGGTCGACATCGATCTTCTGCGCGAAGCCAACGGGAGGAACGAGCCATCCCTCGCGGATCATCGAGAAGATGTCCTTCTCGAATGCCACCGAGTCGAACACGGCATCGAGAGCTAGGCCATCGGACCGGCCGGGTGTTGCTGTCATTCCCATGATCAGCATCGAGGGGTTCGCTTCCATCAACGCGGAGATGACATCGCGATACTGTTTGCCCGTAGCGTGATGACACTCATCGATGATCATGGTTCTGTACGGTCCGCCGTCGATGAGTTCACGCAGCTTCTTCTTGCTACTGTGGCCGACCGTTTGAATCGAGGCGACGGTCACATCGCGGCCGAACTCTGCAATCTTCCCCTGCACCAACCCAACGCGAGTGTTGGGACTCACTAGCCTTACCTTGTCGACCGTTTGAGTGAGCAGTTCCTCACGATGCGCAATAAACAGGCTCTTCTCTCCAGAGCCCGCGTACGTGCGAGCCATGATTTCGGCGGAGATGATCGTCTTTCCCGAATTGTGCGTGATCGTGAAGTCGTCAAGCAGGTATCGGTGATCTGAGTCAAGTGTGAAGCCGAAGAACGGCTCCTCTTCAAGTCTTCTCACGCTGAATCCAGCAACGAGAGGATTCTTCTTCTGGGCTCTGAGAGGCGCTTGCTTGCGCGGTATCCTCAGTTTCAGTTTTGAGGTTTCCCCGGATACGGTCACGCGAAAGTAATTCCCGATGAACCCGTTCTGGCACCCCTTCACGCAAGGAGCGGAATACGAAGCAAGCCCCAGGCTCCGAGCTACGAAGACGATGTCATCGGACAGTCGCTTCGATTTCGTAATGACGTCGTAGTCAGTTCGATGGAGATGTCCGTCTCCGTCTAAGAAGCCGGACAGAAGCTCTCTTCTCACCGCAATCGACCCGAACTTGTAACTGTCTGGTATGAAGCGTTCCTCGGAGGGAATGTTCATGAGGCCAAGCTTGCGAAGTTCCGTCAGGATATGGTTGTCTCCGCGAGTCTTTCCTGGAGACGTGAGTCCTGAGAGGTGATGCGAAGGGCAACCACTCCCACCGACGTCCGTTCGCATGTTGAGTCCCCAGCTTTCCGCAAGCTCCATGCAGGCAGCTCTTACCTCCGGGTCCGGCTTGGACACTGCAACTTGATTGGGCTGTGCCATGGAGCCGTCTGCGATGTAAAGGCCGAGGAAGTACGGAGGAATGACCGGGGCCTCTCTGACGGAAAACTCTACATCGCTCGCTCGGATCAGTTTGTGAATGTGACGCCATGTCTTTGACTTGGTCAGTACATCATTCACCGTCACGTCAACGATGGCCGATCTTTGACTTGGGTACTTAGCGTTGGGCTTCTGGGGGGTTCGGTACAGCGTGAGCACGTGTTCGCCGTTCACGACAAAGGGCTTTCCTTTTACAGGGATGACTTCAAACATCTGACCGAACCCGCGGTGCGTCTTGAGGACATTTCGAGGCCTGGAGTCTGGCCCGAGCAGGACATCTCCCACTTGCACGTCTTCTACGTTTCTAACGGTTCCATCCATCATGAGGACGCCTTGTCCGGCACGGTGGCAAGCCGTCGGCAAGACAATCAATGGCGACTTCGAACCACTCTTCCAGGCCGCTGAAACGGCTTCGATGGCCTCGTTCTGGTATGGTCTCATCGTGACGACAGAGCCGCCTCCTGACTTGGCCAATGGAACGCTCACGGCCTCGACAGCGCGCCGCTGAAGTTGTGTCTCGGCTGTCGGAGCACAAGCACCAACAGCAAGCGAGTACACGAGGTCTTGCGTGCCCATCTGAGGCGTCCAGGTACGAACGTCTGGGCTCCGAGGCGTCATCGGAAGTTCGAAGTTGTGGGTCGTCCGCACCAAAGGCATCAGCGATTCCTCCTCTCGTAGTCTTGTACGGCCGTTCGTATCCTGTCGGGACTCGGCGCAGAGAGGGGCCCATGCCCAACCATAATCAACTCGGGGCAGATGATTGGCTTGGCTAGACTCCTGGACAAGAAAGCCACTTCCTCGCTCTCAATAAGCGAAGAGAACTGCTTCTTGGACAGATCATCTTCTACAAGCTCGCGACATTCCGCGCTGTAGATACGTTCTAGCGTTTCGTACTTCACCACGAGAGCTGAAGCGGTCTTGGCTCCAATCCCAGGAACGCCTGGGATTCCATCTGACGTGTCTCCGACTAGTCCCATGTAGTCATGCAACTGCCATGGAAACACTCCCAGTTTGGAGAAGATGTCATCCATGCGGTGCCACTTGTCAGATGTTGGGTTGTAGACGGCCACCTCTGACGCATCGTCGACAAGAGCAAGCAGGTCTTTGTCGTGTGACACGATCGAGTACGGAACTCTTTCATCTCCTACCAGAGTCGCGATGATATCGTCGGCTTCGAAGGTAGGTTCTTCGAAGACGCTTACTCCGACGTCAGCCAGGGCTGCCATGAACCGAGGCATCTGGGCCGCGAACACAGGAGTGTGAGGCTTCCTGTCGGCTTTGTACTGCGGGTAGACTTGGCACCGAGCTGATGGCTCGGTCGAGTCGAACACCACGGCCATTCTTTCGATGTGAAGTCGAAACATGGTGTTGGCGAGCATGTTCGCTGCGTGAACGGTGAACGAGATGTCTGACGGATCGGCTTCAGAGGCAAGCTTTCCGTGAATCACGTGCATTGCGCGATGCAGGTACGAGGAGATGTCGATCAAGAAGACTGGGCTCATACACACTCCAAAAGAAAACGGCCCGATGATGATGAGTCACGGGCCGTCTTGCTGCCGAGGAACAGGTCAGACCAGTTCGTCTGGATTGATCGGCTCCGCGGTGTCGACTTTGGAGATGTTGGCGAACTTGGGGAACGTGCCAGTGTCCTGGTCGACCTCTTTTCCGAGGCGATGGATAACCGAGATGAGCACCGTGCATCCGACGAGATGATCGTTGTTGAACGCCCCTTCGGAGTATTTGATGCCAGAGGCATCAAGCAGGCTGCGCAGCTCGAAGCGCCGCTGGTCATCCCAGTCGGGCTTTGCCGGGTCGGGCTCAAGCACGTAGTCCTGGTACACGCGACGACCGGTCTCTGCCATGTCTCCGGTCTCTGCTGCGCAGATGATCTGAAACTCGACAGCCAGCTTCTGGAGTGGCGTTCCCTTCGTCACGCCCAGGGGCGCGCCCGCGATCACGGCCTTGTACGTGCCGATGGCGACGGGCGGCTTCTTCGGCGGCTTCTTGGCCGCTTCGGGCTCGGTGATCTTCGCGTAACCAATTTTCACTTCAGGCATTCTTCTTGTCTCCTTCTTCCAGCAACTTCAGCAGAGCGTCGTACTGGTTTTGACGAACGAAAGCGCTTCGTTCGACGTTTGCATGTGTCATCAGCCACGCCTGACACGCTTCTCGTGTTCCGAGTCGCCCGAGCAATGCGGCGCTCAGGATCTTCTGCTGAGCTTGGCTGATGGTGTCGGAGCCCGCGCCATGAGTGGCAGCAAGCGGAACGCTCGCGGCAGGAACGCCAGCGGCGCCTTGTTCGCGCGTGATCGGCTTCTCTTCCGTGCGGTTCTCTTCGTGAGCGTTGGACATCCCGCTCAGATCCCAGCCCACAGGCTTGGTCTCCGTGGCAGCGATGAGCTTGGCGGAGCGCGTGACATCGTCGACGGTGATGGTGGGCGGTTCAACGTTGAACAGCTCGTGAGCTGGTGAGTCCTGAGCTGGGCCGTCCCACGCAAATCCCATCGAACCCATCACACGGGCCTCCGTGTAAGCCCCACGGGCTGCCTTGGCCCTCATCTCTCTCGCAGCCCTTGTGGACTGCTGTGCGGCTGGCTGAAGCCCTTCAGGGCGCCGAGCGAGTTCTTCCGCCCAACCCCTCATCGCCATGATGACACTTTCATCGGAAGGCGCGGGGAGAGCGGCAGCCTTCTGCTGTGAAGTTGCGATTGGGTCGGAGAACTGCACCATGGTGTCCTCGCCTCCAAGAACCTCTTCAGCTGACACGTTTCCGAACCCTGAGAGGCGCAAGACCGCACGGTTGAATCCGCGCGTGTCCGCCGTCCCGAGCATCGCGTGCGTGGCAATCTTCCCGCCCTGCTCGGACTTGTCGCACCATCCGATGCCCTCGGCAGTTCGCCCCGTCTTCGCGTGTTTGGCCTCGTAAAGAACCCAGGAGTGATTTGCTCCTGGCTCCTTTGGCACTCCGCCGCCGTCAATGCGCCTGCACTCGATGCCAAGAGCGGCAGCGAGCTTCGTGATGCCACTCTTCTTCGGGCTCGCCATGACCTTCACTTTGTATGCGTCGGCGGCCTTCTCAGCGTGCTCTTTGAGAGCATAGACGCTCTGCTTTGCCTTGCCTCCCTCCTGAAACGCGACCACGTAGATGTAGTCGTTCTCGTCGAGGATCGCCGCGTACATTGCCTGCTTCTCAGCGTGGACTCGACGCAATTGCGCAGCACTCGCGAGAGGCATGATGACGCCATACGACTCAAGCTCAGCCGCCGTAAGCGGCGTTGTAGTCACCAATTCGGAATCACTCATTCTTCTTTTCTCCGTTCACGTTGTAGATCGAAAGGAACTTCTTGAGGTCACTCTCTTTGACCCCAATGTAGCCATCAACTTTCGTTGATTTGAGCATCTTGGACTTGATCCAAACGAACGGTGTACTCCGGTCGACACCGCACCTCTTTGCGACGGCGCCAGTGCTCAACAGCCCGGATTCGATGAACTTTTTACTGAGGCTCATTCGAAACCTTGTAGGTTGGAGCACTCTCTGTGTCAACAACTTTCGACTCACCGGAAACACCAGCAACGGCCTCCCTTGTGAGGTTCAGCGTCTTGCGAATTAGCGCGAGAGCTTCCAACAGATCGGCACGGTGTTCGTTCGCCGGAAACTGATTCAGAACGCCTTCCTCCACGTTCGAAATCGCAATCTCGATCTGAGACAGAGAGTCGGCTACCGCGTCGAACTTCTGACGGAAAGCCGTCGTTCGAGTCAGAGCTTCCCAGGCAGCCCGATGCATGGACTCAGCGCACTTTTCAGCTAGGGCACTGAGCCGGGATTTCAGAGTCATCTGTCGAAAGTAGTTCTCGCGGATCTCGCCGTCAACTACTTTCGACAGACGTCAGCGATGGAATGAAGTAACAAGCTTTCGACGCTCCTCGGCACTCAGCATGTGCCCGAATGCGTCGTAGACTGCTTGTGCTGGAATCCTCAGTGACTTCGCTTTGGTAAACACGCTTGCGACGGAGACTTCACGGTTCGTCGCCATGTTGCGAATTGCCTTGGACTCCTCCATGACGCCCCAGACAATCTGACCGCTCTGGCTATCGAGCAAGACTAGGCTTCCCTGCTTCGTCCCCAAGCTCACGCCGCGAGGCCCAACGTGGCCAAGCTTCATGCGCTTCGGTCCGTACGTGAGTTTGGCGTCGATCTTCTCTGGCTTTTCGAGTTCGAACATGTGCCCGAACGCCGCGACAAGGTCCTCCATGTCGATGCCGATTTTTTGGGCGATCTGCTGGAATTCGCTCACGGTCTTGTAAGCGCTGATGCCGGGGGCCGAGATGTGAATCTTGCCAGTAAGCTTCTTCTCGGGACCCTTGTACTCGGCTGCTTCCATGCCGCCGATCTTGAGGTAGCCATGGCGAACGGTCTTCCCCGCGCCGCCGTTCTTCTTCATCTTCTTCGAGCCAAAGGCCTGCTCAGCGGCGGAAGGTGAAATGCCCTCCTCGCGCAGAATGCGAGTGAGCTGCTGCACGTTGGGGAACTCAGTCATCCCGGAGCCACGCAGAACTGCGATACGACCTTTGAAGGTGGGATCGGATCCCTTGTAGGCGGTGGCTTTGAATCCAGGCCCAGAGATTAGCCCTGGTCTAATCGTTACGCGACGATTTTTGGACTCGGGATTTCGGCTGGTTTTGCGCTGACGTGAAGACATGGCCAAGTGTAACAGTTGGCCAGTCAAGGCGCATTCGTGTGCGATCCTTTCGTCTCGGCTGGGCGCCGAGATGCCATTGCGCTTGCACAGCGAGCATCCAGGTCTCGACTTGGAGCGTCGAGCTGCTTTTGCGGACGGTGATCTCGTCTCGTCTTTGTCGCCGAAACTCCGTTACGGTCTCGGCTGGGCGCCGAGCGGCCTTCAAAGCTTGTCCTCGGGTCTTGGATACTCCAAGCGGTTTGGATCTGTCTCGCCTCGGACGCGAGCGCCACTTGTCCACCAACCAATGCCTCGACGCGTCGAGTTCGTGTACTGCGGTTAGACCTTGATCGGCGACCACAACGGGTCCAGCTCGGCAACCGTCCCGAGCCTGCGGAGAGCTACATTCTTCTCTGGAATGTTGATGACGTCGCCAACGAAGATTTTCTGAGGGTCCGGACGTTTCGCTCGAAAGTCGGCGTTCTCTTGTGAGTCGTAGAGAGCACGCCAAGACAAGCCATGGTCCGTGGCAATTCGAGACAGTGTGTCTCCGGACTTCACCACGTATGGTCTTGTTGTGTTCATCGTTTTCTCCAGCGATCTAGTTGCATTTCGGAAAACAGACCTGACTTGACTGCTTCGTCGGGGAACATCCGAACGAATGAAAGGTGCGCGCAGAAGTGTGTAAGTGCTGCGATCACGTCGGATGGTCACGACTGTACTGCACGTGCGGACTCGTGACTTTTCCTTTGATACGGCCGGTGGGAACTGGCTGTCCTGCTTTGGCGAAGTTCTTGTGATCGCGCTCGCGATTGCACTTGCCGCACTACCACCAGGCAGGAGACGTCCCCCATGCTCGTGCACGTGCGCCCATTACTCGGCCGCCTCTCGCTCCCTCTTCGCCTCCTTAGCTTTGATCCATCGACCCTTGGATGGGGCTTTGGCTTCAACAGGCGGGCTCTCGTAAGCGAGCATGTTGCGCGCCGCATTCTCGTCTTGGTTCCAAGTGGTACCGCAGCTGGCGCACGTGTGGCTGACGTACTTCGCCTGGTCCCAGGTGTTCAGATGGCCACAGTGAGCACACCTCTTGGTTGTGAACTCGGCGGGCACGATGGATACACGGTCTACAAACTTGTTGACCAGGCAGAGCCGCAGCTCGCTCACGCTGACCGAGTGTCGGTTCGCCCGAGCCTGCTCGTTGTCGCCGACTTGATTCTCAACGCTTGGGACTTGAGCCACCTTCCGGAGGTCGAAGTCTTCGAGGACGATCTGCGCGTACTTGTTTGAAAGTCGAGCCGCGAAGATTCGATACACCTCTCGTCGGTGACGGAGAGCCTTTGACCTCTGGTTGCATTCCCAGTCCCACAGGTGTCGGTCGTGGATGCGCCATGCTTCTGCGGCGGTGAAGATCTCTTCGTCGCCTTCAAAACGATTGGTCGCCCATTGGTGCACCAGGCCCGCAAAGCGTTGCTCCGACTTCCACTGCATCAGGTTCGTAGGGAACCACTCTGGCAGCAGCATCGTGGGCGCGCTCCCGTCCGGTGGATTGGTTGCCAGGTGAACTTGGCTCACGAGCGCTACGATGGCTTCGTTGAAGTTCCTCTTTCGGATGGACTGAAGCTCTTCCGCTTTTTTCGCCTGAGACAGCAGTTTCTTGTCCAAGACGAGTCGCGTGATCTCTCCGCTGTCTGAGACGCAAGTGGCGACGCAGATGCCTTCGTCCTCAGTCACTCGCCATCCGATGTCAACGGCTACTCGCTCTGTTGTAGCTGGAGTCGCGGGAGCCCCGCTGAAATCGACCGAGAACAGCACGTACCACTCTTCTCGCGGGCCGATCTTCCTCATGTGCACGGCTGCTCGCTTGATCACGCCGCCTTCTGGCAGGGGCCGGTGGAACACCATAGGCCAAGCTGCCCACACCGGTGTCTTGGTGGCGTCATCATTCGTTTCGACGCGCATTCGGAGCGTGCAGTACGAGCGCTTCGCGGAGCGTTTGCTTGCAGGGTCAACTCCTGGAGGAGCCTGACGGGGGTCGATGCGAATGTGCCTTGATGTGGAGATACTTTCCACCGGGAGCCCCTTCTGCATCTGCACTCCGACAGCACCTTCACCCGACCAGCGCACGAAGCGGGGGTCATTCGGCTCGATGCCCTTGTAGAACGGCATCTTGCGCCGCGCGTCGTCTGCGTCTTCGACCAGCAGATAGGAGCCCCAGTAGAGACCGTTAGCGGCACGAGCTGCTTTGCGCGCTGCGAGGTACTTCTCCTGAATCTCCTTGCTGATGGCTGCGATCGCGGTGTCGGAGCGCGTCTCGTAGCGCGCCGCCTGGAGAGCATTTCGCGTCTCCTTCTTGATTACCTTCGCGGCGGCGAGCTGGTCTTTGAGTTCCTGCGGCACGACCCGCGTTCTCGATGCCGACTTCAGGACCCTGATTTCTGCCAAGAGCTTGTCGACGCTGTCGACGGCAGCCTTGGCATTGGCTTCAAGCTCAGGGATGACGCCGTGCCTGGCAGACAGAGCACGCACCTCTGCGCGCTGCTGAATTTCGATCTCGATGAGCTTGTTCTGGTACTTGTGAGCCAGGACAAATTGGCTTCGAACAAGTTCCGCGTTCTCGATGGGCGGTTGCAAGCCGTACCTGTAGACACGGAAGGTCATTGATGCGCTCCTCGGAAGTACGCTTGGGCACTTCGGACGCGAACAAGCAACTCGGTCGTGGGGGCGTACTTGGCAGCCGTACGTAGCCACAGCGCTCGCGCTTGCTTGGCGGTGTGGCCGGTGGGGTAGATCGCTTTTTCAGGGACCAGGCGTTTTGGCTGACGACACTCAACACTGGCTTCGGCGATGAAGTCTTCGTAGTCGAGACCGTTGACAATGGCCCAGGCTTCCCTGAGCGAGTATCTTCCGGTGATCTTTTCGTCGAGTCCAAGCGCCTGCGCGACGACAGCGGTGACCGCGTCTTCGATGGTGTCGAATGGGCTCTTCTTTTCCCCACACACGATGCGCATCGCGTGCTTGAGTGGCGTGGGAATGTCTCCGACGTACGCCTCGGGAGCGTCGTGCATGAGCGCGAGCCAGGCGATACCGGGTACCCCGGTTTCCTGGAGCGCTCGCTCTGCAACGCGGACGGAATGAGCTGCCGTTGACGTGTGGCGGAGGCTGTGGCCGTTGTAGCGGCACGTCATGGCAAGCGACTGGGCGATGTCGATGAGCGAGACGTCCTTCGGGTCCGCGTCGAGAAAGCGAAACTTGGTTCCGATGAACGTGTAGATGGGAGGCATTTCAGGGATCTTGGTCATCTTCAACTCCGTTTGCGGCGCACATGTCTTCGATCGTTTCGTACATGTCAAGGCCGTCCGATGAAACCGACTGCAACTGGGCAAACGACTGCTGAGGGTTGTCGCTCTTTGCGATCAAAAGTCTCAGAGCAATCGACGGAAGGTCGCGCTTGAGTTGGTCGAGGACCCACCCTGCGCAGAGAGGAGTCGCTTCGCCAGCGAGCTTCCTCTTGATGTACTTGTGACAGCCGAACACATGCCCAACCATCGCTTTGTCCTGTTCGAGCACGTTCTGGAACTCTTCTGGGCTCCAGAGTTCGAGAGGGGCGTCTTTGCGATAAGGACACTTGGCGCACGGCTTCGGTTCGCTTTCGACGTCAGACACTTGCCCCCGGCACGTACTCCAGATGCTCCCAGACCTCTTCGTTTGGAAACCTCTTTCGATACTGGACCCACGGCGCCCGGAAGTTGCCGATGAACTCGGGGATAAAATCGTCCTCGCCCATCTTGAAGAGGCCAAGTTTGTCCACGTCTCTTTCGGAGCCCACTTGCGCAACGTGTTCGAACGGCGACCAGTGAGCCGACTTGATCATCGCGTCGTGGCGCGCTGTGACAGCTTCGCGAGTTCGCTCTGTGTTCTGCCGTTCGAAAGAAACAGCTGCGCACTTCACCACGCTGAGCGCGACCTCCTGGCTCTCCGACAGGGAAGACCTCTCGTCGCTCGTGACGTAGGGCAGGTGCCAGTCGCCTTCCTTGAGTAGCAGGGAGACGCTGCTCGTGTGCGCGTCGCGCATCATCTTCGCCACGATCTGCATCTCGGGCTGCGCGTCCTTGTGAGTGCGAAGCCGGAAGAAGTTCTCCCACTCCGTCGCCGACACGACAACGGTATGCCAAGCCCACAGCTCGATGACGCGGTTGGCGTGCTGCTTGTGAATGCCCAGGTGGCTCATGCCCCAAGCGATCAAGACGCAGAACTTCGCGGCCAGAAGCCAGAGCCAGCGTGCGACGACTGCCTTCCAGCCGCCGAGGTCGGCGCCAGCCTGCATCCCGCTCTTGTTGGCGCCGAAGGCTTCTGGAACGAACGGGTTGGCACGCACTTGAGCGATGCGGCGCTCAAGTGGGATAGCGCGGCTCGACGCGCTGTTCCGCGAGAACATTCGATGCGTATTGAATTCCGCCAGGATGAAGCGGGGGAACGTGACTTCCATGGTCACGAGGCGGACACCGTTGGGGGCCATTGAGTCGGCTAGAACTTTCGCGGCGTACATCAGACGTTCTCCTGGACGATTTCCGGGTGTGCTTCGACAGGGACCGACTCGGGGAACAGCTCGCACAGCTCGGCCAGCGCGCGATGCGCGTCCTTGCGAGCGGCTTCGGTCGACTTCGTGAAGATGAGAAGGGCGTGCTCGGCCCTCTTCGCCATTTCGGGCATCGAGGGAACGAGGAACGCGGCGTTGCCCGCGACGTTGAGGTGAGCTTCGCTGGCTTCGCTGGCGTACTTGGCGACGTCCAGCAGCATGCGCGCACGGTCCATCTTTTTCTGCGGGCCGATGAGGTCGATCGCGGCGCTCAGCGCTGAGATCGCGTTGGACACGTGACCCCCTCTGATCGGCAAGATCATGTCGGGGTTCTGTTCGGCGATTGAAAGCTCTGCGCGAGCCCTCCACGCCAGAAGTATGCAGGTCTTCTGGATGTCAGACGGGGAGAACCCGTCGAGGAGTGTAATCATCTTGCTCATGGCTTCTTCTCCAGATCCAGATCGATGGCATCACGCAGGATTGCGGAGGTGTCGTTGGGGATGTCGATGTGCTGGCCTTGGTGCATCCGTGTGGAGCGGTCTGTGTCTGCGTCAGGCCCGATGATGCACAGCGCGCCGCCCATCCAACCGAAGGCCGCGCCCTCCGCTTCCCCCGAGGGCGACTTCGTGGTGAACCACATGATGTTCCCGATCGAATCTCTGCTCTTGGGCAACTTGGAGAGCACGAGCATCGCTTCTTTGCTGATGCCGAGATTCGTCTTCGTGTTGTTGACCACGCAACCAAAGCGGCCGGGACCAATGGGCGCCCAGTCGGGATGCGGCGTCTCAGGTTCCAAAGCTTCGATCGCCAGGAACCCGCGATACTCGGTGATTTTGACCTTCATGACTTACCTTTGGTGATCTGGGGTGCTGTTGTTTGACTCATCACAGCCATTGCATCTGCCCATCCCTGAGCGATGCGTGGCGAACTAGTTGAAGCCCTGTTGGCGCAGAAGCTTGGGCTTTCGTCGTAGCCGTCTTCGTACCACCAGCGCTTTTGGACTCGGTTGGTGCGCAACCGACCGGTCATCGCGTGCCCTTGGGCGTTTCTCCATGACGCCTTGAAGACAATGGGGGCGCGGAACGGATGTCCGTCGTGGCTCAGGCGGCCGTCTGGAAGGCGGGCGTCGCGCTCTTTCGCGTTGGTCATATCCACGGACATCAGGCTCACGTCGCCACCTCAGGCGACAACTTCGCAGTCGTCATCCACGCCGCCACGTCATCTCCGCTCACCCTGCGCACGTCTTCTGAGCACTCAGTGCACGACAGCACGAACACCGTGCTCACTTCGTTCAGTCGCAGGCGTCCATTCACCGCTCCGCCACGATTCGACTGCATGCACTGCCATTCAAGGTCGGTACCACCGCACTCGCGGCATTTCGGCTTGCTCGGGGCTTGCGCTTTCGCCTGGCTCGCCACGTCACTGCTCTCGGTAATCGAGAGAGCGCTCGCAAGCTTCGGGAAGCGGCCCTTGTACGCCCCTTCGATCCAGAGCTTGGCCTCCTCAAAGTCGTTGAACTCCGGACTCTCCAGTAGATCGAACTCTGTCACGTCTTCTTTCTTGACACGAAGAACACTAGCTCTCGCGTAGTTCATATGAGTAGGCCTGTGACTGACGTGCACCTGCGTTAGTGCAATCTGGCCCCGCTCGTTCAAACGAAGCGAGCCGATCAAAAACGCGCGATACAAAGCGGAGGTCACTGCGCACCTTCCAGGCGCGAAAACCGCTTAATGACAAAACCCTCGTCGTTGGAGCCAGCGATCGCCAGTAGCGACTCGTTCTCCATGGCGACGACGAACATGCCCTTGAACAGAGCCATGCCCTTCTTGGCGACGCTCTCCAGCCAGTCGGTGGCCAGTGGGATGGACCATGTGTCTGAGGAGAACGCGGCGACTTGAGTTCCTTCAGACGGGTCGGCGTTGCTGAAGTGCAGCTCTTCGGCGAAGTCGTCTCGCGTCATCCCATCGCGGTAGCTCTTGCACTTCAAGATCTCCTTCGTTGCGACAGAGCGAGCTTTCGCTCGTGGGTCTTGGCTCTGGATGAAGCCGTAGACGTCCTGCGTCACCGCGAGAGAGCTGTAGCTCTTCCACCCTTCTGAATTTTGCCAGTCATCGCTACCGATCAGTCCGGGGAGGGTGGACATCAGGAAACAGGCGAGTGACGCGCAGGTTCGCTCTGTTGGTTCCGATCCTCCAAGGCGCACGAGTGCTCCGGCGCGGGCAGCGCTCTCGATGGCGCTCTCTCCGCATCCACACGTCACGGTCCCATCGGCGTAGTAGCAGACGTAGTGCTTTTTCCCGTCAGTGCTTCCGGCGCATGTAACCAACGAACGACCAACTTGTACCGGCTCTTTGTTCTTCTTCACGTTTGTCACGCTTTCTCCGTCGATTGTCGACGGTTCATTCACATTCAGGATCTTCGGCGATCGCTTTCGTCTCCAACGAGACGTTCGAAAGAACGCTCTCTCTTGCACAGCTCTGTGTACGGCCCCAGGGCCTCAGTGCTCGCGACGACGCTCAGCAGAGCGTCTCCCCGAACCTTGTCCATCTCGGGGCAAATACCAACAAGCTTCGACGACATTTCGAGCACGATGAGTCGCAGCTCGACGCAGACCGTCGCGGCCTTTTTGTAGTCCATGAAGGACCACTTGGGTGGTACGGCGGAGCGGGCGCTCTCTACCGTCGATGCCGGGGTGAGGCGTGTAACCTTGGTGAGGTGCTGGCGCATGGTGGCTGCCTGGACTTCGCAGCCGGACCCCTGGCCTTCTGCGCGCCAGACCATCGCGTCAACCGCTTGCGCGGCCTCCAGGAGCGCCTTCCAGGCGGACGCAGAGGTTTCATCGACCACGGCTTGCGTGGCGGTCTTCTTGGCCCTTACGACTGACACGCGTCCTCCTCGATAATGATCACAGTTGCCCACTTAGGGATGGCTGCGATGGCATATTCCGAAGCGTCGATGGCGCACACGATGACTGGCACCATCGGCTCGACTTCAGGCCACGGCGTATCGCAATCAGTGGCGATCACGATGATGTCTACCGAAGGCGAAATCTCTTCAGCAGCGGCAAAGCCAACGCGCATGTCTGTGCCGCCACGTCCTTTCATCTCCAGAGAGTGGCCGTCGGTGACTCGCTGCGCATCATGAGCCACCATGTCAGTCGCGATGAAGCGAAGGTCTGCTTGGACATCCGAGCAGATGTCTTGCACTACGCCACGGACAAGGCCCAAAGCTCTGCCGCTCATGCTCCCAGACGTGTCCCCGATGAACGCGATGCACGGGACTGGACTCCGCATCGAAGGGAAGACGATTTCGGGGTTCTGTCGTCGAGACGGTCGAGCGTAGGAGTGAAAGACCCTGCCAGAAACGGTATTCACAGAGTGCTTCATTAGTACGCTCAGTTCCTGATCCCATGGGACATGGACCGGCCTGAGAAGCTCGTTCGCCCAGTCAACCCACGAGCCGGGAACGGTGCCTCTTCCCTTGGCAGCTTCCGCTTTGATCTCAGAAGCAACGATGCGCTCGATGTTGCGCCAGTCGCCATCTTCCAGACCTTCGTTGGAACCATCGGCGTTAGGTGCCCCGAGTTCCCACGGCTGTTTCACGCCATGAGCTGCGGAGCCGCAGTTGTGCTTTCCGCTTGCGTCGAAGCCGCCCTTTCCGGACTTGGCGGGAGAGGAGCCCTTGCCGTCCTTGTCTTCGCCCTTGCTCTTCGAAGATCCGGAGCCTTTTTCGCTGTCGGAGTCTCCGTCGCCAGACCCGTCGCCGTCACCTTCACCAGATCCTTTGGCCGACGGGTCAGTCGAAGGTGACGGGTTGAACGGAAGCGCCTGTTTGAGCAGTTCGAAGTAGTAGGTCTCCCACATCTTTCCATCTTCGAACCCGAAGGTTGAAGGGTAGAACGGGCTACCGGGCAAAGCTGCCACGTCCTTGAACTTCTTGACCTCGTCAGCGTGGTCATCGTTCAGCTCCGCGTCTTGGCACCAGTTCGCAATCGTGTGCGTTGCCTCGGTTACCCCGATGGCGTCTGCCCGCTCATGATGGCGACGAAGCTTGTGCCCCACCTCATGAAGACACACGCTTGTCAGCTCGTCGACTGTCACGCTGAGGACGAACGTGGGGCTGTAATAGAGTCGCCCGTAGACGTCTACGGCCATCGTCGGGACCAGTTCCGACTCGATTGGAATCAGCGCGTAGAGCGCGCTCGCGAAGTAGCCGCGAAGAAATGAGGCTCTAGCGCGAGCTACCCGAACTCGTTCCTCCGCTTTGACGTTTTTGTTCTTCTTCATCGCGACTTCTTGTGATCGATCTTGGCTTCCTCCAGGAACGGGAGGATCTTGGACAGCTCTGGAGGCAAGTTGGTTTTGACGCTCTTGAGCGCGGGATCTGTCGTGATCACCGTAGCGAGGATGCGTGCTGCGGGGATTGCCAAGTCAGGAGCGGAGTCCATCACGCGCCCGATGACCTTCCATGCGGTCACCCACCTTCCTGCGCGTTCAGCGTCTGCGTGGGACTTGCTGAGTGCTGCGGCGCAGACGGACATCAGCGTCGACATCACCTTGTCCTGACGGTCAGGCAGTGGCGTCTTGTACGGCTCGGCGAGGTACTCCTCGGGGTCACGCAAGTCCTGCTCGTTGAGCCAGGTGTAGAACGTGATCGTTGCACCCTCTCCAACGCATCCGAGAACGAGCAGGCGCGTGACTTCGGACTTCACGTGGTAGCCAGCTGCATCGCAGGCCGCGATCAGGAAGGCGACTCGCTCCCAGGTGCGCGGGCTAGGCCATGCCCTGCCCTGCTCAACTCGCGACGTTGGGTAGGACAAAAGAAGCTCGGGGTGCTGAGAGATGAAGGCGGCAATGAGACCGCGATTGACGGGAACCTTGCGTCGCCAATCTGCGGGCACCTGCACGACGGGGGGCGACTCCCAGCCAGAGACCATCCCACTGCACCAGATGGCGGGCTGAAGAGGCCACCGGATGTGTACCCATCGGTTCGCGATGGCAGCTGTCAGGTTGAAACCTCCCGGAAATTCCTCGGGTGGGTTTCCGGCCGCGACGTGGCTTGTCTCACGAGGGAGCTTCATGTCACCGGCATAGCCGCCGTGAATGATGCGCAAGGCTGACGACTGGGTTGTTGCGGGGGCTGTGTTGAACTCATCCCAAAAAACGATCCCCTTCTGCTCTTGGTTCAACTCATGAGCCCACAGGGGCGGGTGCATGGTGACGCCGTTCGGGCGGATGATCGGCAGGCCGCCCTGATCGCTGGGCTCGCGGATCGAGAGGAGGACGGTCCAGATCTTCTCGTCGAGCATCGGGGCTAGCTCTTCGAGTACGGCCGTCTTGCCGATGCCTGGGGCGCCCCAGAGGAAGAGAGCGAAACGGGCCTGTACGCAGATCTGCGCGGCGATGATGTGATCGTTCGACATGTAGGGGACTCTTTCTTGGCGCCGTAAGGGGCGCCTTCGTTGATGGTTGCGGAACAGAAACGTGAAGGATCAGTAGAAGCTGAGTGAGCCAGTGCAGACGCGCTCTCGGATCTCGTCTACGGCGGCAAGAGTTGGGTCATCAGCGCCGAGCGCGTCCTGGTCCACTTCGACGTCTTTGAAGTTCTCCGGATGAGCGCCAATCAAGCGCTCTACGACTCCAACATGGATGTAGATGACGCAATCAGCGTCGACGTTCGCTTCGTCCTGGATGGTGTAGAGCCTCTCTCGGTCTTCGTCAGAGAGAGCGTGTCCAGCTTCTGAAAGCGTGTAGTCGGAGCCGACTCTGTGCAGTTCGTACGAAGGGGTGATCTCCGCGCAGTACGTGTGGGAATTGCTGTCGAATGCGTACAGGCCGAAGACGAGTTCCGTGTGATCGAGAAAGAACTTCCCGTCAGTGACGGTCGGGTTCCATTCGCCGCGTTCGCTGATCCTCGCGAGCTTCCAGGCCGGTGTGACAGCCTTCGCCGTGCCCGTGATGCCTGTGATGACCATCGAGTTGATCGCTGCGCCGAGGGTCATCGCGACACCCGATTCAGGTAGCGTCCAGCCGACTCCTCCAGATCCAACCGGCGCTCGTTCGGACGCTCGTCGCCGAGCTGTGTGATGGCGGTGAAGACGTCGTAAGCGTTGACGCCTGTCATCGCCTTCAGCGGGGCCTCCCACTCGCTCGTGTCGTTCGGGAGAGTGACGTTGGAGTCGCGGGCGATCGTGCGCACGACATCCCGAGCCTCAGCGATCGAGAGACCAAGCGTCCGCAAGCTCTCCGCTTCGGCAGCCATGTTCTTGATGATCTTGTCGACGCTATCAACGAGCTGACTTCGCATCAGCTCTGCCTCTTCCAGGATAGCGGGCATCGCTTCCTGGAATTCCAGCTCCATGCGGTCGGGGGATCCGAGGTGCCGAAGGCGGAGACCCTTACGGCGAGCGGATGTATTTCGACTGCGAAGGTAGATCGACGGTGAAAGCGCGACGGCGCGATTGCCCACTTCGCCATTGGTCAGATCGAACGAGACGTCGACGATCTCTCCGTTCACCTCCTGCGCTTCATCTTCCGGGAGTGAGAGGCGCACGAGCGTCGTGAGGCCAGTCGCCACAACGCGCGTAGACACCTTCGGGAGAAGGTCGATCATCTTCAGGCAGTCGCGAAGCTGCGGGAGCGCCACTGCGTCATCCAGCATCGCGTAGCGATGAGAGAGGATGGCTCGCACCTCATCGCCATTGACGAGCCGGAGGAGAGCCGTGCCTTCTGTCTGCTTGCGAATGCCCCAGTTGAGAGCGGGAAGCGAGTGAATCATCGGGATACTCTGCAAGTACCTCGGCGGCGCCTTGGCACGCTCGCACAAGTGAGCGAACGCGGTACCTCGCAGCAAGAGGAAATCCTCGCCTGGGCGGTAGAAGCAAGAGCTTCCGCAGTACGCGCTCGCAATCCACTTGTTCACGTCTTCGATCTTCACGTCCGTGCGTGGCCCATCCTTCTCATGGGCAGCGAGCACGCAATCGATCGCATCGTCGAGGGAGGCGAATGACTTGTCGTTCCAGACATCTTTCTGATCGGGAAGAGTTCCGATCGGATCTTCCTTCATGTCGACGGGGTGATCGGGCTTGCGGTTGGGGACGCGTGGTGCGGACTCGTTGCTCATCAGATTCTCCTGCGCCGTATCAGGCGACTTCTCGTGTGTGTAGAAAGTAACGATTACGACGTGACTGTCAACCCGTATTCTTTGGCAGACGAACGTCGACCCAGCCCACGTCCGGGTCAGAGTGGTTTTCTGTGGCCACCGTGACCGTGCCGTCCTTCTTCACGAGCATGACTTTGCCGGTGACCTTCTCGCCTCGATAGGTGATTTCTACCCGATCACCCTTCTGGGCTTCTTCGATCTTCTTCAGGATCGGTTTCGAAGTAGTCATGTGTCGCTCTCCGCTGCTGACGCTGCGCTGTTATCTGGCAAGTCTTCGAGTCGGACGTAGACCCAAGCCGCGATCCAGGCGCCGCCCTCGTCGTTCAGTGAGACCTTCGCGTTGTCGTCGATCTCCAGGTCGTCATTGGCGTACTCCTCTCGCGCGTGGTCGACCAGACGCAGTCGTGTGGGTTCGTCCAGCTCGGGGGACTCGGGCTTGGGTTCGTTCGTGTTCATGACTACTTCCGCATCAGCTCTTGAAGGCCCTTGATCGCACTGGGGCTCAAGTCCCCAATCGCGACGCGCAAGCCACGGATGAAGTCATCGCTCAGCACGCCCGCGCCGTTCTCGATGACCTTCTTGAGAACGCGCAGCTTCGGAGCAACGCCAGTCACCTCGACGGTCGTGCCGTTCTTCTCGTTGCGCTTGGCCTTCACCTTCTGCTTTGCACGCTCGACGGTGGGCTTCTCACCGGTCGCGGCGGACTCGGCAAGCAACTCCGTGATGGAAGTCTTCTGGTCGGCGGCGCTCATCCCCGCGAAAGCGGCGGCGGCCGTGGGGCTGATCTTCTTCTCGGCGATCATCTCCTTCGTCGCGTTGCTCAAGCTGTTGATCTTGATCCACAGCTCGATGCTCTGGACGTTCACGCCGAACGCGATCGCGAGCTTTCCGGCGGAGACACCACGCGAGTGCATGCGGGCAGCCTTCGCAGCCTTGATCATCATGGAGTCTTCGGCGCGCTGCTCGTTCAGGCTCACCATGACCATGGACTGGTCCTCTTCGCTCATGCCCTTCTTCGCGATGACCGGGACGGGAATCGTCTCTTCTCCCAGTGCCTTGAGGCGACGATTTGCCTCACGAGCATGGAGACAGCGCCTTCGGCCGTCGACGATGATGGACCTGCGGTCCTTGTCCTTGCCTTCGACCACGACGATGACCGGCTCTTGAACGCCCAAAGCCATGATGTTCAAAACCATCGTCTCTGCAAGCGGCTCGAACGCGCGCTCGTCCCACAGCGGGTGCTCGCCCTGCTTGTCGTCGGTGTCCACGCCGATGATCGTCAGCGTCTCAGGGTCGACCAGGAACAGCGGTGAGCGCTTGCCGTCGATCAGCTGCTTCTTCTTCGAGGTGGATTCTTCGTGGGTTTCAGTCTCGGTTGCGTCGGTCATTGGGATCATCCTTCTCCGCTTTCGCGGCGTTGTCGTTTCAGGGCTTTGCGATCTGCGCGTTCGATGGCGCGCTTGGTTTTGCGAGAGCGTGTGTCACGCCAGAACGTGAATTCGGGCCATGCTGGGAGCGAAATTCCTAGATAGAGCCTGCGTTGCGAACTGTGCAGTACGATGAGTTCGCGGAGCTTGATGATCATGGCGAAAGCTTCGGGAAGTGCTGCACCGCAGTTGAGAACTCACGGGCTTCGCGCACGTGCTTCTCTGCGATGATCGGCCAACCAGCAAGGTGCGCGATGGCGGTTGCGATCTGTCGCCCTATCGACTGATTGCGCCCGAATAGCGCCGCAAGCTCACGCTGTGCATCATCGGAGATCGGCATCTTGGAAGGGCTTTCGTCCTGCGCCTGCCATCGCTCTTGCGCGGCGGCCACTCGTTCACGGATGACGCTGGACGGTTGCGATCGCACCTCTCCGGGCGAGTCGACGTCTACGCAAAGCGGGAGGTGTTGCACGATCGGCGTGATGCGTGACATCCAGGCGTTCACGCGGTCAAGGGGACACCGGCAAGGGGGCTTGCTGCCCATTTTCCCGTCAGCGTCGATGAGGGGGTAGTTCACTGCAAAGCACCTGCGAGGGCACGGTGACATCGCGGCGATGAGCAGCGTGGTTGCTGGCAGACGAACTTTGGTCTCGCCTTCGAGGAACGTCGCGCTTCCATTGCCGATCACATCGGACAGGCTGCTAAGCACTTGTCGGCGGAACTCTGGAAGCTCGTCGAGAAAGAGCACGCCTTCGTCTGCAAGGCTCGCTTCTCCAACGTGCACGGGCTTGCCTCCGCCAGTGAGACCAGGGGCCGACACGGTGTGATGAGGCGCTCGAAAAGGACGCATGCGACTTGTGAAACGCTCAACTCGAATGCCAGCTGCGCTCTGAATGGCGGCGATGTCGAGCGCTTCCTCGGGTGTTAGCGCTGGCAAGATCCCAGGCATGCACCGGGCAAGCGCCGTGGTCTTCCGATTGGTTCCCATGAGGAGCAACCCGAGGCCACTGGCAGCGGATATCTCCATCGCGCGGATGACGAGCGGGTTCACGACCATCTCTTCGAGGTCAGGCGTGAAGATGGACGGCGGATGCTTCCACTCGGGAGCGCTTGGCAAGTCGTTGGTTCGCATATTCGCCATAACTTCGGCGAGTGAGCGAGCGCCACGGATGTCGATGCCGGTCACGATGGAAGCTTCGTGAAGTTGCGACATCGGGACCACTGCGCGCTTCAAGAATCCCGTCTCCCGGGCCTCCAAGAGCATCGGAATGAGACCGCGAATCGGGCGCAATTCTCCGCTGAACGAGAGTTCTCCGAGGAACACGGTGTCGTCGGGAACGGGCGCCCCGTGGACGGCGGAAGCGATGGCCACCGCCAAGTCGTACTGCGTTGCGGGCCCGCCGCGATGCTCGATTGTCACGACACCCGTCGGCTTTGCCTGAAGCTGATAGCTGTGCAGGGCAGCCTTGGCACGGACGAGGAGGTCTCGTGCCACCACGTCTGACACGCCACTAACGCGGAGCGCCTTGTCATCATGGTTGTGCGCTACGGCGGCGAGGCGGCCAGTAACGCCCATGATGCTCATCGAATAAACCTGCGTCATTGTCTCTCTCCTGGGCGCCGTAAGGGGCGCCTTCGTGTGTCGTAAGTAGTATCTGGGGGATGCGGTCAGGCAACCCAGTAGAGGGCACCACCACTGTCGGCCACGGCGGCGCACAAGTCGCTAAATTCTGCGTCACTGCACTCTGCCCGCATTTCTGACCGGGAGAGCGAGCGTCTCTCTGGCTGCTTTGCTTTTCGCGCAGCGCACGACTCACAAAGGCCAAAACCACGGAACGTCTCGCGCGAGCATGATGGACAAGTCATCTTTTCTCCGTTCAGGATCTTGGCTCGCTTGGGTACTCGTCTTCTGACAGAAGATCTTCCGGGAGATCGATGGCGCGCTCGATGCGGTCGAGCAAAATCGGCTCGACTTCTTCGACTTCTTCGTTCCACGAAGAGATCCAGTCGCTGAAGTTCGATCCGCGATCAGACTCCTGCCACTTCTCCGACTTCGCGTCGTGTGACTCTTGCGCGGCACTGGCAATCTCTTCGCGCAGAGCATTGGCCTCTTCGACCAAAGCGTTCAGACCGTCAATCCTCTCGCCTAGCGCCGCTTCCATCACCGAGATCTCTTCGTTCGCGAGTTCTTCTTGAGCGCGAAGCTCCGCCTTTGCCGTGAGCCACCGTGCGCGCAGGTCAGATACCCGCCTCTCTTGCTCTTTCGAAAGCTTGTTCATGTCGTCTCCCGTGTGTAGAAAGTAATGATTATGTCTGACAGCGTCAAGGGCGAAACGACCTGGGTGCTCAAGTAGAAATTGGGTGGCCGTTCTCGATGCGAATGAGCGGGCTCGGCAGGATCGTAGAGTAACGGTTGCGATCGGTCATAGCGCGTTCTCACGCAGCGCAAGGCCCGCATGCACGAGATCGTCGCGTACCCGTTTCAGTTCCAGCTCTTCCTTGCGAAGCTTGCGATACGCCAGCACCATCGCATCCGCGATTGCCAAATCGGGGGTTTTGCCGCGTCCTGGTTTCGCGTCCCAAAGGTACGCCGTCCATCTCCTCTGGCTGTTGGCGCTCTTGCGGAACCAAAGGGTGACGAGGTGCCCTTTCCGCCATGACGTTTCCGCGAGGATGGTGAAGTAGTTGACCTCGTCTACGTTTAGCGTGGTCGAGCGCACGAACAGCATGCCGTTCAGCGTGAACTCGTATGTGCTTGTTGGGTCGAACGTCTTCTCGTTCCAGGGCTTTGCTTTCGTTTTCTTCACGTAAACACGCTTGGCTTGTCGCTTTTGCGCTCAGTCGAGTGTGATGGTGTAACTCGCAGCGCAAGTCGTGCCGTCGCGCAGGTAGCCGATGCCGGTCGCGGTAATCGTCCGCCCGTTGATCGGACCATGCAGGTCCAGTCGCGAGAGGAGCGAGCCGTCAGCCATCATCACGCCCTGGCACGCCCACCCGTCCACGTAGCAAGCGGGCGCGCTGGCATCCGCGTCAGGGTTGTACGCGCCGCAGTACGCGAGTCCATCGGGGGCAATGGCGCCGCAAGTGCCGAAGCGGCCTTCGATGGTGGTCGCGGTGATGAGATCTGCGGGCTCCAGCTTGGGGCAGTCGACTGGGGGACAGCACGCAGGGATGGCGAGGATGGCAACGAGGGCGAAAAAGAGTCGGTTCATGGGGTTCTCCAGTCCAGGGGGTTGCGCCTGGTCCAGAAGTCTCGCGTGGAGCCGTCTGGACCAAGCGGCGAACGGTGTTCGCCGGGTCGTAGCTACTTCGATCGGGGGCGAATCGACAAGCCCCATGGAAGATCGATCAATTCGTAGTAACCAGAATCGACGCGCACGATCTTCGCAGAGTCGTTATTCAGCGCATCGCGCTTCTTCTGCGCGGCCGTTTCTGTCCGATGAGTCGAAACGACCATCTCTTCGAACACTCGCACTGGCTTCACGACGGCCCATTTTTCAGCGGCAGGCTTCATGTCAGCTCTCTTCGTTGTGGAACGCAACGCGTTTTGGGTAGTGGGTGTTCAGCCACCGGATGACTTTGGCTTGGAAGCCAGCGGGCTTTCGGAAGGGTTCCTTCTTCTGGAAGCCGTAGGTCCCCTTCATGAATTCCCACCCGGTGTCCCCGATGGCGTTCAGCGTTTGGTCGGCGTAGAAGCCAAACACGATGCTCATCTTGGCAAGCTCGTTGAAGCAAGCTCGGAAGGGGCCGATCGCGCGGGTGCTTGTCTTGCTGAAAAGAACGGCTTGGACTCCGTACGACATGAGCGCATCGCAGAGCATGGCGATCCTGGCCTCGCCATCGCTATCGCTCCAACGTTCCGACATGTAGTCGCCGGACGAACGAAGAGCGTCGCAAATAGCCGCGTCAGTCGCGAGGAACGGGCTCACGGCGATTACTTCAGCGCCCCACTTGTGGCCGTGGGCGAGTCCCGCCTCCCGCACGTCGAGCGTGCGGATGAATAGGAAAACTGGCCCCTCGCAAAGGATCGGCTCGCGCAGCTTCCACGTGCCGTAATCGTCCTCGAAGTCGTCGATCTGTCCGCTCCCGGAGAACTTCACGAGCTTGGCCGTCAACTCTTCGGTTGTAGGGTGAACGACCTTCTTCGCTTCATCGGTGGTCAACATGACTTCTCCCTTGTCCACACGCCGTAGCGTGCTCTTCCGTCGTGACCCCATCCTTTGGGGCGGGTGATACGTACTTGAACCTCGCGATCGAGACTTGAGCTTCGGAGGATCCCAGCGGCGATATGCGCTCTCACGGCTCGGTCGTACTCGGCCCGCGCTTGCGCTTCGGACTTCAGCTCTTTGACGATGAGCACGCAGCGGTGCCATGGTGCTAGGTGCATGCGATGTTCGCTTTGAAGGACGTGGAGTTTTTGCACCGCTTGCAGGTGACTTGTGACTTGTCGCGCGTGCTGAGCAACGATGTGCTCGAACACGCGATCACGGACGCCTTCTGGTACAGCTGGAAGTGAACTGGCCTGGGCCGTGTTTTGACCTTGTCAGTCACGAGACGACTCCTGTTTCAAGGTTGACGGTGCCTGCCAACTTGTAGCGCCACCCGGCCCCGTGGGCGGTATCGGCAGGGTACTGGGCGGGGGGCGTGCTGTAGGTACATCCTTCTCCCACCATGAGAAGTTGGATGTGGCCAGCGTTCGAAGAGTCGAGCGCCACGTTCTGGTAGGCCGCCCAGATCGTTTTTTCTCGTGCTCGCTTGCGAAGAACGTCGAGCGTTTCTGGATCGATGGACTGGCTCATACTCTCCCCTGTTCATTTGAGAGGTCGGCGTATCGCTTGATCAGATCCAGCCGCGCATGAAGGAGCTTGTTCTCGTCTCGAAGAAGCTCCACCTCTTGGCGATGTGCCTCGTCGTCATCGGCTCTCTCCTCCAGCATTTCGCTGATGAGTTCGATGGCGCATGAGACCGTGGCGAGAGTCAACTGACCCTGCTTCTTGGCCGCAACTACATCGAATGCCTTTTCAAACGGTGTCATGACACTGTCCCGCATCCGTGCCCGAATGCCGTCGCGCACTCCAAGTAGGCCGCCCAAAGCTCGGGATCGTGCGGCGTGGTCTTGCCGTCTGTCATGGTTGTGATGGTGAGAAGGCCCTTGCACGGGTTCTCCAAGAACTCGGGGGCCCAGCGAAGTTCGCGCGACATGACGCTTCCGTCAGTGTCAAACGCGATGAGGCGAACGAGAGGATCGCCGTTCTTGATCGCATACAGGTGAGCGGTCAGGCGATGGTGTACGAATGTCTCGTGATTCGCTCCGGATTCAAGCACCTTCACGAACTCGGACAGCATGCGCACCTCGCCTTCCAGGCGCGTGACCACGGGATCTTTTTCTTTCTTCTTCGGCATGTTTGCTTTCCGGCGCCGTAGGGGGCGCCCTGGTGTGTAGAAAGATAACGATTAGAGCTTCGGTGTCAATGGCCTAATCGTTATTTTGTTGTTGCCCGCCGAAGCTCTCCCAGTAGTCGAGCGATGCGCACAGTTCCAGTCTGCATGACGCGCGTTCTGCTAGCACTTGCGCAGCATCGATCCCCGATAGCGGGCGGCCGTCCTCTACTTCGCGCATGCGAGCGGCAACATGTGGGAGATCCCAGGCCGTTGATATGCGTCGCAACGCTTCATGGTACATCGCGGTTTCAAAAAGAATCGTCTTCGTCACGCTGTCACCTGCGAAGCCAGGTGGGCCGGAGTCCAGGGAACTCGTTTGGCTCCTCGGGCAACTGCACTGTGGCGTGACGGTTCCGGGCTCTCTGCTTGCGCTTGGTTCGCATGTATCCTCGCGTTGTAAGTACGTCCCCAGAGGGATTCGAACCCCCGGCCAAGTGCTTAGAAAGCACCTGCTCTATCCGCTGAGCTATGGGGACTGGTGACTAAGGCTCGACTACGACGACGAGTTCATCCTCCGCGTAAGTCTGCGTCGAGCCCGTGCGTGTGCACTTGACGGTGACGCTTCTCTTCGTGATGTCGAAGAACGACGGTTGTATGCTTTTCACGCGAGCATTCACAATGTCAGGCGAGTCGTAGTTCAGGGTTACAAGGTCGCCAACCTTGAAGGGCGAGGTTGTTTGCTTGGTCCAGTACGCGGCGCAACTGGGCGCGCAGTCGGAGCCGTCCCCCATGCCGCCGCAACAAGCGATGCCCGCGCGAGGGATCTGAGGCTTGTGGATCTTCCGCAAGTGCTCGATGTAGCTTTGTACCGCTGCGTTGGCCTTCGTCTGGCGGGCTTGGGCCTTCTCCAGCGTTACGATCGCGCGCCCAACTTCGTGAGCGGCGGCGTTTGCTTCGGCGAGTAGCTTGCGCAGCGCTGGCGAGGAGTCGCTTAGAGCGTCGAGGTCTGTCATGGCGTTTCCGTTTGGTAGTAGTTGAGAACAGGCTCGATTCGCGTGGCCCACCGCTCTTCTTCCTGCAACCTGCGGTTGAGATCGTCGAGCGCGCCGGTGAACATGCGGCCTACGATCGCTTTCGCGAAGTTCATTCCCGGCCACGGCTTGTGCCAGTCTCGGATATGGTCGCTAATCATCTTCTCCAGATCGGCGATCTGGGGCGCAATCTCTGCTCGCACCCTCGCGAGCCGTGTCGCGCTTTCGTCGCACGTGGCGCATGAGAGCGAAGAGAACGTCGGAAGGTGGTTACGTCCCGCGCAGCAGTGGTGCACGATGTTTCCGAGCGGCGCGCATCGAAGGCATACCTGAGCCGCAAGGGGGCCGGGAAGGCGATCGTCACACCACAAGCAAAGGAGGCCCGTCATCGCTTTTCTCCTGGTACGCCAGTGACGAGCGCCGTCGTTGCTTCCTTCGGTGAAAGCTTCGCGATGTGCGCTTTCATCGCTTTCCCCGCTTGGCAGTAGGGGCACGGGGCGAGCTTGGACTGATACGGGCCGCCGGGGACAACCACGGGGCGTGCGCCTTGGTCGTTGCACTTTGGGCACCTCGGGGCGTTGTGTTTCCTGCGCTCGTGGCGCGACTTCGCGTGCGGCCTGCTCATGGCTTTGAGCGCTCCGCGACAGCCTTGCAGCTCGCCCGAAATTCCTCGCGCGTGAAGCGCATATCAATGCAAGCCTTGCGCTCGACTTCTCTTGCCAGTCGTTCCCACCCGATCATTTTGGCCATCTGATCCAGCAAATTTGAATAGTGGTAATCGAGCGGCTCTTCGGACGCTTTCAGATCGTTATCAAGCATGTTCCCTCGTTCGTTTGGTTTCCCGGACTCGCGGCGGCGAGTTTCGGCCCCTAACCAGGGGGCCATCATCAGCGGGCTACGCGTCCTCTTCGCCGTCCTTGATCCGTTGAGCACGCTCGTCAATCTCCACGTCTGTCAGATCCGCGTCAGTCGCTTCGGGCTCCTCGCTCTCGTTGCCGCCGTCCTCTTCTTCATCCTCGTCGTTCTCGTGTGCGTCGTTCCACTCTTCGATCAAGTCGTCGAGCGCGCTCATTGCACGAGCCTTCATCTCGCCATAGGCGAGCGTCACGGCAAACTTGTCGTAATCAGGCGAATCGCCCGCGCCGACGTCAGCGAGGAATGCTTCACCGTCTGACACGTCGCAATTGGCGCACAGTTGGTGCGTCTTCTTCGGGTGAATAAGCCAATCGTGGCCGTCGATCGTCTCGTGGATGTACTGATCGAACTCGTCGCGCAGGTCTTCGGGCGCGTCGTCTTCATGAAGCCCGGTGATCTCATCGAAAGCGCTTTGCGCGATCTCTTTGCACTCGGTTTCGAGTGCATCGTCGTTGATCTCGTTCTCGCGCTCTTGGCGAATCGCCTGAAGCTCGGCGATGAGTGCTGCCTTATCTGCGCGAAGGGTTTCAAGCTCTTTCGCATCGTCGATCAACTTCTGATTCTCTTCAAACATGGTCGTTCTCCTGGGGTGGGGTGTGTCGAAAGTAATAACGATTAGAGGGAGCGTCAACCCCTACCAGGGGCAGGATCGGGGCATGTCACGATTGTCGCGGAGCCACGCCGCGCACATCTCCCGGATCCATTCACACGCGCGAGATCCGTGCTCCTCATACGTCGTGAATGCGGTACCGCAACGAACCACGTCAAAGCGCTCCGATCCGGTCAACGCCTGGACCACTGCCGCCGCTCGGACTCGCAACGCTTCACGTTGGCCGTCGCGACGAACGCCGCGCCATGGCTTGTTCATGGCGTAAGCTCGCTTTCAACTGGGAGGCCAGCAGCTGCCAGCAGGCGCGCAACATCCGTGCACGCGTCGGAGTCGTACGCGCGGCCAGAAAGGCGCATGGCGATGTCGCGCAGAAGTTGCCTAGCTTCCGTCAAGTCGAGCGCCCTCAAAGCGCCGTCGAGCGGGGTAGCGGGGATCTGCTCGTTAAGTTCTTCAAGGGCACGCCCCCTCATGTCGGGGTAATAGTCATCGCACGCGATGAAGTCCTTTTCGCTCGCGTAGGAGCACGCGCCCAAGGTGTCCCGCCCCCCGTAAACGGTACCGTCTGGGCTCTCCCATTTTGCGGTGACCGTGATGTGACACCACGCCCACACGTCACCCGAGGCGAGACGAGCGAGGATATCATCCTCAAGCGCGCGATCCGCATCGGCGTCGCCGGAGGCGAAGCTACCGCGCACGGGCGTATCTTCAGGCTCGACTGAGATCGTGAATTCCACGTCGGTCGCTTCAAGTTTGCGCATTGCGAAGCTCCCCTTTCGCGCAGAGATCGATCACCTTGCGCATATCGCTGGCGAACTGGGCCAGCAGGGCGGGCCGCCGTGCGTCGAGCCATGCGCCCACCTGCCGATGCACCTCCGCCTTGTGCGCGGCCGGGGAAAGCTCATCGTCGGAGAGGATGACGGCGGGGAATGCATCGCCCTCAACTGCCCCGAGCACGACTGTTTCCGCGAACGCCTTCCGTGTGTCGTAGTTTGGCGCTTCCCACTTGGATACGCCGAACACAAATTCGGCCTGGTAAAGCCCGTTTTCACGGTAATGCATGGGGCCATCAGGATCGCACAAGTGCCAGCGGAGGAAGGGCACGAGCGCGGGGAAGGCAAGGCTGATCGCTTCTCTGACCTGGCCGCCCGAATGTGGCCAGTAGCTTTTTCCGTCGATCGTGATCGGCGTTTCGCCGCTGATCCGTTCCGGCCCGTAAACGGTCCCGCAGATCGAAAAGTGCGGGTGCTTGTTTCCGCCGTAGGTCTCCCACTTGATTGACGCCGTGACGTAGTCACGGCCGAGTCGTCGCGGGGAGGTCGTGTGCTTGAATTCGGGGATAATCATCGCGAAACCTTCTTTCTTCTGGCTGGAGCCGTTGTCTTCGTCTGGAACCTTGACGAGCGTGTGTGGATACCGCGCGTAAGCCTTCCCTTTGGGGCACTCGACGTTGACCCGTGGAACATGCTTTGCGGATTTCCAGTCGAAAACTGTATCAACGCTGACCACGGTGTAAACCGTCGATCCCGGCACGGCGGCGCCGTAGGACTTGCGCACCCTATCGCCAGCCTTGAATTCGGGGGCCGTCATCGCGAAGCCTTCTTTCCCGCTCCCGCTCGCATGGGTGGCATCCAGAAATTGGCGCGTTCGTCTGGCCACGTGTCTTGCATCACGCGATCGCCGATCTTGTTCGCCCAATCGTGAAGCGTTGCGAGGCTTTCCCCGCCTTCGACCGCCTTAGCGTGCGCGGCTTTTGCCGCTGCAAGGTGCGAGGTACTGCTGGCCTCGATGTACTTGCCGAATGCTGCGCCGAATGCGTCCACAAGGGAGCCGCTAGGGCGCTTTTTCTTGGATGTCATAGTCTGACCTTTCTAGGCCGGGTTATCTCCCGGCGAACACGCCAGATCGGGAGATCTGAGACGTTCGCCGAAAGGCAAGCGCGGAGCTTGCCCGGTGGCCTTAGAACCCCATTTTCTCCCAGCAATCGGGGCCGATGCCGCGCGAGATCGAATCGGGGTCGGTGAGGTCTCTCCCGCAGCGCCCGCACGTCGAGTCATGCCAGACTTCGACCGATGACACATCCCCGCGACCGATGACACGAGAGAAGTACCACGTTGCAGCCTTGCCGCTGGGCGCGTCCGGGCTGATATGAGCCCGCTTTCCGTGGTCGTAGCGGCGCGATCCGCTCGTTACGATCTGTCCGATAAAGGTGTAGTCCCGCGTATTGTCGCACCCGGTCAAAACCGAGACGAAAAAGCGCTCCGGGGGTGCAGATCCGACGATCCCCGTCGAGCCACAAGCGAAGCACGGATAACGACTGTCGCCGCGTAAGTAACCGCCGACGCACTTTTGGCAACGGTCGCCGCGTCGACCAGAAGAAGGGGGCTTGATCTGAAAGGTGAACCGCTTGGAGGTCGCACGCGACACGACCGTTATTCGCCCGCCGTGGGCATGCCCCGCCGCGTCGACCGTTCCGGCGAGAATATAGCGCTCTTGGTCCTCACGCGTGAGGAGCAAACCACGCTCGCCCATCATGCGCACGGGTGCGGGCGCTTCTGCGATGGTGGGAACCTCGGTTTCGCGCGATGCGCGGCGCACCGTGGGCGGACGCTCAAGCGTTTCGGCGGATTCGATGGATGTCATTATCTGACCTTTCTGGGCCGGGTTATCTCCCGGCGAACACGCCAGATCGGGAGATCTGAGACGTTCGCCGAAAGGCAAGCGCGGAGCTTGCCCGGGCCGTTATCGGCTCATCACAAAGCGCAGAACCGAAAGATCGACTAGCGCGATCACGTTTTGCGCTGGTTCATCCCACGCAAACCCCGCACGGTGCGCCGGATGGATCGAGCCATCGGCCAAGCGTTGCGCGGGGTTATCCTGGCAACGGGCAACCCGCACCACGGAACCGCCCGCAATTCTGCGTTCCAGCGAAAGAACGTGGAGCACGCCACGCCCGTAACGGTGAACCCCTAGCGATGGGGCGGGCGGACGCAATCGGCGAGGCGCACCTAACGCCCAGCGATTGCACTCGTGGATGAAAATTTGCGGCGCGTGATCCAGATCTTCGCCGCACAAAGAACAAAGGCGCATACGGTCAACCTTTCCCGCTCGATTAGAGAGCAGGACCAGCGCGCAAGAGTCCTCTCGCGTGCTCGTCGCACTCGCTAAGCGTCACCCGCTAGGGTGAACCCGGCTCACCGGGCATAGGTAGAGCTTGACGAAAAGCGCCTAGGACACTTTCCGTCGCTCGCTGGGATGTGGCGTCGCTCTTAGGGGTCGCCGCGATCCAATCCGCCCTAGTGCGGCCGGTACCGCCCCAACACCTCGCCCGAAGGCAAGCGCGTTAGAGTCAATCCGCCTAGGTTGCACCGTCGACACACGCCGAACGTTGCGCGGTAGATCCGCTGCGTTAGTCTCTCTTATGGGAGAGATTACACGCCCAAAAGCGCCACCTACAGTGCGAGGCGCCCTATCACTCACCCGGCGAACCGGGCGAGGCGTCCGGGCAATGGCCCGGGCACATCGCTATCTTAACCACGGCTCACGCGGTGTCAAGCGATGCCAAACGATTATTTTCGGGGGCACTATCCCCCGACTTTTGGCCGCCGCTGGCCCATAGGCCGCCGCTTTCGGCCTTCGGAGGCCTTCGGGCGCCCCTTCCGGGCGCCCCCCTGGGGGCTGTTTCGCCGCCGCGCGACCTTTCCCGACACTTCGCGCGTCCCTCGCGCGACCTTGACGCGTGAAGGCTAGGCTCGCCATCGCTCGCGCGCCCTCGCGCGCCCTCGCGCGCCCTCGCGCGTGCGGTGTATGCGTGCGGGTGCGCTGCGCCCCGCGCCCGCGCCCCTCGATCCGCCCGAGCGGCCCGTCTCTCCGCCGAGCTGGCGCAGCCAGCGGGGGGCAGCTCGACCTGGGCGCCCAGGTACTAAACCTCGGGGCCCAGGCACCCTCCCCTCAAAAGCCCGGGCATCGCCTAGCCGTTCTGTACACGTTTTCTAGGCTCTTCAGTCGGCGAGCAGTGCCGATAAAAACTAACGCGTTGCCTTGTCAAGGCCCACTCCCTAAGGTCGGCCAGATGAATCCCAACGAGAACGGCATCTTCGACCCCAACTCGCCTGAAAGCGGAGATCAGCCAGGAGATCTGAGCGAAACCGAGGTCGGACACCACGGCCAGCAGCGCATGGAGGTCGACTCGTCAAAATACTACAAGACCGGATTCGTCGGAGTCAGCATGGCAGCGGACGGCATGCCTGCTGTCGGTGGAGATGGCCCTCCAGAACAAGAAGACGGCCTTACGGACGCCAATTTCATCTGCGCAGAGTCATCCGACGGAACGCGCCCCGAGTGCGTGCACTTGGTCACGCTCGTGTTGCCAGCTGATGGCGTCGCAAAAGGCTTTGGCGAGATGCGCCAGATTCGGCAGTTTTGCCGCTGGCTCGCCACTGGATCCGAACAGTGGGAGCACCGCGGAAACGTCTACGCGTGCAACGCTCGGAGCCCGCAAGATCTCGTCTCGATTCGCATCGTTCGAGACTTCCGCCAGCGTCAGAAAGACCTGGCGGCCGAAACCTCAGAAAAGAGCGGAAAGCTCGATTTTTAGTCCACCAGATCCATCAGAAAGAAGAGTCCAAAATGGCGCAAGAAAACGAAGTCCCCCTCGCTCCAGAATTCGTCAACCTGATCGGCAAGCTCAAGGAAGATCGTCAGAAGCTTGTCCGCGACAAGGAGTTCGCCAAGCCGGAGCAGCTCAAGGCGTTCCTCGCGCAGTTCCTCTACCCGCGCCTGCAAGACATCGTCACGCTCATGGGCCAGGGCCTCTTCGACATCTACACCCTCGCGGTGAGCACCGAAGAGCAGGTCTTGAGCATGCGCCAGGTGTACGGCGGCGCACTGGCGAAGCTCGGCACTCCTGTCGAGGGGGCCAACGGCGAGCTGATTGTCCCCGGTGCTGAAGCTCTGGAAGCGCTTGAGGAAGACTTCTTCGCGCTAGGCTCTCTTCTTCAGAAGAAGTACCCTGACGACGAGGAGCTTCAGGCGGCCTTCAACCGTTGCAGCGAGAGCATCGAGGATCTTGCAGAAGATCTGATGGGCACGCGAGACGACGAGAAGCCCACTGAGGGCGATGCGGAGCCGGAAGCTGCCTCAGGCGATGCCGCCGCGGACTCGTCAGAAGTGAGTGAAAATGTCGACGATGTTTGATATCGACGACGAAGTTGCAGACATCGCGTCTCGCGCTTCTGGAGCTGGAACACGACGTGTTGTCACGGCACCTCAAAGTCTTCCGCCTTCGCGAGTACGCGCTCGCGAAGAGGACGACGACGAGGAGGAAGAGGATGACGAAGAGGAGAAGGTGCAGGACATCGACGCCGAGGAAGCACCGAAGCCAAGGCGTGCGCCGAGGGTGAGAGAGCCCAAGGAGACGGTTTCTTCCGAAGTTCTGGATGCCATCCTTCCTCCGCAGAAAGTGATGAAAGTTGTCGAGAAAGAGAAGTCTCTCGGCGACTTGATGTCCAAGTACAACATCGGGCAGACAACCGAGTATTGCCTCTACCTCTACAGGAATTGGCCAAAGATTTTTCCTGGCGGGATCAAGGCAGATGGGTACTACGACACGTGGCAGCAGGTTCTCACTGAAGAGTTCCTGATGTCCGAGTACGGCGGCGGCGTGTATCGCATCGTCGTGATGGGCCCGACCCCAGACAAGCCGCAAGTGCTCAAGCACTACGACTCGATCACGATCTCTTTGGCTGGAGACCCGAATTCTAATCGTCAGCCGAGGGCGATTCAGAACGGCGCAGCAGCCGTGGCCGCTCGCGAGTCGGCGGCAGCAGCATCCATCCCACAGATGCACTATCCCGCAGCCGAGAATCCGAAGTCGACAGAAGTGGCCATGAAAATGGCAACTGAGTTGGCCAAGGACGAACGTCAGGAACGCATTCGCTCTGAGGAGCGCGCGTCGAAGATGGCTGAGATCGCGACAGCAAACATGCGCCCCCTGATCGACATGGAACGGCAACGCGCGGACGATCTGGTGAGGGCGGAAAAAGAGCGCTCTGAACTGGAGCGTCGGTATCTCCAGGAACAGCTGAGCGTTCAGGCAGCGGAGATGAAAATCATCCGAGAGAGACAGGAAGAAATGGACCGTCAGCGCGAATCGCCCTCTGAAACAATCAAAAACATCTTCGCGCTGATGCAAGGCAGCGGTGACAAGGGGGAGAGCGGTAAGTCCGCCGAGCGCATGCTGGAAAGCGTGCTGTCAAAGCACCAGACCGATCTCGAAGCTGTTCGCGCGCAGACACAGCAACTGCTGGAAACGCAGTCGAAGCAGCACGACAACCTGGTCAACTCGATGCGGCAGTCGCACGCGCAAGAACTCTCTTCGATGCGTGAGAGCCATCAACGAGAGCTTGCAGCAGACAGGACCGAGGCGAAGCGCCGTGAAGAACGCATCGAAGACCTGCTCAAGAACGAACGCGAAGAGCGTCGCCGCGACCAAGAGCGTCATCGAGAATTGAACGAGGCGTCAGACCGCGCGTGGAAGGACCGCATGGAAATGCAGCTTTCCACGACAAACCAGAACTGGGAGAGCCGTCACCAGACAGTCGTCGCGAGCATGGAGAACCGCGCTGGATGGCTTCAGCAGGAGATCGATCGCCTTCGAAGTGAAGGCGCCGACATGAAGAGTCGCATGGTTGACAACAGCGATCCGATCGCCCTGCTCCACAAGACGAACGAGCTTCGGGACGCTTTCGGCGTGCCGTCGAACAGCGGCGGAAGCAGTGGCGGCGGAATCTCTCCTCCAACGGGCGACGACTGGAAGACGCAACTTGCCGAAGGTGTGACAGACAGACTGCCACAGCTGATGCAGGTAATCGGCGCCATGATGGCACCCCAGCAACAAGCGCCGCAGCAAGCGCCGCAGTACACCGTCGGCCAGATCGTCAACACTCCGAACGGAGAGATGGTTGTGATCGAGACTCCGCAAGGAGGACTGGGGCTTGTTCCGAAAGCGGCGATGCAAGCGCCGCCGCAAGGACGCATGCTTCCCCCGCGCAGACAGTCAGTTGTAGCGCCGAGACGCCAAGGAATTCCTGACGCGGACGACCTCGCACAGCCACCGCGCCGGAAGACCGTGTCGGCAACGCAGAACTTCGCGGAGCCCAGTCAGTACGGCTCCGAACCGCTTCCAACGCGGCGCAGGCCACCGTGGGAAGGCGGCGGAGAAGAAGAACCGCGTCGCCCTGAGAGGCGCCCAGAGCGGCGTCAAGAACCGACGATCTTCGATCAGCCACCTGCGCCGCCACCAGAGCCGCCAGCCCGAGTCGCGCGCACGATGACTTCACAAGAGCGGCAAGGGCTCACCCTCCTCTCCACGCTGGTCCACAAGGCGGTCTCCAATGCGGACGAACCAGAAGAGTTCGCAGAGGCGGTTCTGCGAGACTGGCCCGCGGCGACCTTGCGCCAAGTCGTGAGCGTCTACAAGCCTGAGGATATCGCTCGTGGTATCATGGAGACCGCACCCAATTCGGCAGGCGCAACGCCCGCTGGACAGAAGTTCGTACTCGAAGCTTTTGCTCGTATTTCCGCAGGATTGCAACAATGACCGAAGAAGAGCTGAAGGGCGTCGGAGAGAAAGCGATGAGGGCAATCGCCATCGGCGAGGAGCTTCTCGTGGCTTTGAACTTGGAAGCTCCGGACTCACTCCTGCGTGAAAAAATGCAGGAGATGGATGCAGTCGTTGCTGAACTTGGCGAACTCGTCGGCGACAATGCATCTGGGGCCAAGGAGGCATTCCGATCCATCATGCAAGACCCCATGAAGATGATGCGCCTCTGGGGCTTCGTGCAGTCGAAGGAGACCGAGCAGGCCTAATGTCTGCCCCGACTTCCAAGGGTCTTCGAGGGCTTGGCAGCTATGCGACGCCCGCTCCCCCGCGTGAGGAACGAAAACCAGCAATGGTTGTCAAGTACCAAGGGGAGCGGGCGCACGTTCGCTTTCACGACGGTAGTACCTACACGATACCGTCGAAGCTGATGCGGTCGATCGAGATACCGGAAGGCGGCCAGTTCACCCTTGTGACTACGTGGCAGGGCGAGCGACCGATCTCGGTGCGTGCGGAGTTGATTGCGCAAGCGCGTCCCATCATGGAACGAAAGACAGAGACTCCGAAATTCCTGAAGCGTGACGGCAAGAAGATGTCGACCAGATGACGCAAGGCTCGCCAGTCTCAAAACCGCGCACTCTCACGAGAGCGGAAGTGGCAGAGCTTATGCGACAAGGCGAGGCAATTGGACGAGAACTTGAGGCTCGCTTCGAGCGGATGGAGCGTCCAGGGCCAGGTGACAGGGACAAGGCAAGGTCGAGTCGTTTCCTTGCGCGCTGAGTAGAGATCGTGCGAGACTTCATGTGGGCGCCTGGGCACAGGTATCTGCATGCAGCTCAGAGCAAACTCATACTCACCGACCTACAACAACGCAGTTGGTACCACGGAACCATACCGAGGTACTGATCACACTGTTGCCGTGATGATCAACCTCGCAAAGGGTCTCGTCGACCCGCGAGTGATGGTGCAGAATGCGTTGCAGGGGGAGCGCAGTATCAGTTTCCGCAGACACACGGAACAGATCATCAACAACGTGCGGCCGAAGGACTATTCGAGCGAGTGCATCGCGATCTCCCGCTGGTGGGGAAACGCAACCAGGTACACGCGCGATCCTCTGCACGTTGAGCTGATTCGCAGTCCCGACCGTATTCTGGCTGATGCCCTTGCGGGGCGTGCCGCTTGCGACTGTGACGACATCGCTCTCGCGATTGCTACATCTTGTCTGACAATCGGGGCCCGAGGTCAGTTTGTCACTTGTGGCTTCAAGCCGCAGTTGGCTGGCGAGCCGAAAATTCATACGCACGTCTTTGCGCGTGCTCAAGATCCCCGCACGAAGCAGTGGTGGGTCCTCGATCCTGTTGCGGGGCGCCGGACAGGGAATATGCTTCGTCGGATCAAGCAATACACCATTTTCGAGATTGACTGATATGACCACCAAGACGAACTACTACGACGGTCCCGGAATCGGCCTCTCAGCGTTCGGACAGGCGATCGATTCAGTTCCGTCTCCGATCACCGTCACGTTCCGACCGACAGGAGCGATGGTGGTTGCTGGTTGGGGACTCTCGACTATCAGCGCAGCGGTTTCTGCGTACCATGGGTACAAGCGGAATCGCGGCGACCTCGGGTGGACGCTCGCGTGGTTTCTTGGGGGCGCGATGCTCCCTGTTGTTGTCCCGGTGATTGCGTTCACGCAAGGCTTTGCGCGTCCTGGTGTCACCAAGAACAGAAGCGGCCGAAAGTCGCGTCGGAGAAGTCGATGAGCTACGCACAAGCAATGGCTGGGCTCGGGCAAGTCGTCTCGGGGCAGCTTGCTCAGACAGATCCGTTCGTGAGCAAAGCTTCGCTCATGGCGAGCGAAGTCATGCTCCACATGGCCAAGGTTGACGCTTCATCCAGAATGGCTTGGCTTCGCAACCGCCTGAACAACCTGTGGCCAAAGATGGGAGACGAAGCGATCGCAAAGATCGGCATCATCTCTCGCACGCGCACTCCGGATCAAGCGGTGTTCGACGCGATTCGGCTCGTGCTCGCCAATCGCCTACAGGAATGGGCTGGAAGTCAGGCGGCTCGTGGCATGTCGGGGCTTGGCGACTTCGCCGCGGATGCGAACACGTTTGCCTGCACAGGTGCCTCGCTCTCAGCGAGCACGGGCGGCTGGGTTGGAGCGTTTCGATCTGGAGCAGACACCTCCATCGTCGGAGGAGCGAATGCTGGAGCGGCGATTGGGAATTGCAACCTCCCGACCCTTCGCCTACAAGCTGAAGTGGCCGCGCAGCAGGCCGCCGCCGCCCTAGAGATGGCAAGGCTAAACACGGGCGCGCAGACGAATCGCACGGTACTCTATGCGGGCGTCGGAATCGCTGGGATTTTGGCGCTAGCTGTCGCAGCCAAGATCGCTCTGAAGTAATGACGTACTCACTAGCAGCTCGCCCGTCAAGGGCCATGACGGTAGGTTCCGCGGCGCAACACGACGCGGTACTTGCGAACGCATCACTGCGCGCTTCGCAGCTACTACTCAAAGCGGCACGGAAGCCAGTTGATGTACGCCGCAGATTCATCAGCAATAGCCTGGACGCTATCGCTCCTGGCATGGCTCGCCATGTCAATCGGATGTACCAGGAGATCGTATCGTCTGGAAAAGGCAACGACCAGTCTTTGTTCGACGCGATCCGACTTGCCATCGCGAACTTCAAGCGTGGCGAAGGTATCGAGTCGCTTCGGATGGATGCGGCACGTATCCACGGAGCAGAGGCGCTAGGCGCGTTCTCCGCGAATGACCGAGCTACCGCATGTAGCATTGCGAGCGGCGCGTCGACGGTCGGTGGCGTGGCCAGTGTCATTCCCGTGTACGGTCAAATCGTAGGCGGTGTACTAAGCATCGGATCGGCTATTGCTGGAGGAGAGCTTGACTGTGGGCGCGAGAGTCGCGAGGCAGCGGCGGCGGCGGCGCAAGCTCAGGCGAACCTTCAGATGGCTCAGGCAGCGGCAGCGGCTCAGGCATCAGCCAACCAGGCCAACGCGCGCAGTGCGCAGATTCGCCTCTATTTGATGGGCGGAAGCGCAGTTGTGGCCACCCTCGGCGTCGGATACTTCCTGTTGAAGTGAGTGAGGAGAGACATGAGTAACGATTACGGGTTTGACGATGATGGCGACATGGCCATTCCGACCATGCGAGGCAACGCGAACCTTGACGCGCAGGACTACGCCCGTGGTCCCAATGGGCAAGGTTCATCGTTCCTCGATGACGACCTTCAGGAAGACACACTGTCGACTCCAGGAAGGAACCCCGGCGCAGCTCCAGCTCCAGATGTCGAAGGCATGTCTCGATTCAAGATCGCAGACGACGTGGACAGTCCGGACGCGGCTGCGACCACCTACGGCTCGTATCCTTGGGGCCCAGGAAGCGCGGTAGGCTACCGCCCTCATTCGATGCAACGGACGGACATGGCACTCCGAGACTCAAACCTCGGCGATGTTGACATGAGCCCGCCCAGAAAGTTCGCGCGAGACGATATGCACAACGAGCCAGAAGTTCTCGAAGTCCACGATGACGTTCAGGTTCCCCCAGCGTCCTGGCATGGCAACCGCAACCAGCAGCCATCGAACGAGGGAATCCCCTCTGACATGCTGTACGATCGCGAGAGCTACGAGTTCAACGACTCGACACAGAGCACGATCGGAAGCGGCGTGTTTGACATGGAAGAAGGGGTTACGTGGCGTCCGCGTGACGGCTCCTTCGCAAACCAGTACGCGCTACCTGCCTACCTCGCGGATGAAGACGATCTTGGCGTCCAACAGAGTGAGATGTGGGACACAACCGCGAATGAGTGGCGTGTCGTTCAGCCTTCGGCTGGCGGCGTGACGCTGGCCACGAACGTCAACTCGTACAAGCCTGGGTACTCGCCCTTCGTCTCCAAGCCTGTGCCAGAGATGCGTCAGAGCGAGTCTGGTCCACGCAGCCACGTCGAAGCTTTCGGACGGAAGGCCGCTCGTCTCATCATGACGGAGGCGAGGTCTTTGGCTCCCAAGGAGCGGTCGAGGTTCGTCGCTCAGGCAGCTGACTCTCTCGGGGCTGGAACAGCGGCTCGCACTGGCAGCACAGCCAAGCGGCTCGTGGACCTTGGGCAGCAGCCCGAGTCGGCGCTCGAAGACACGCTCGCGCATGCCATCATGCACGCAACGGTCAAAGACCTTCAGGGGGTCGCTCGGTCAAAAGGATCGCTTCCGAACCTCGATCGTCTGTCGACGAGCGTAAGGCGCACTCGCGCTCCGATGCAGGCGGCGGCGGCGGCGCATCTTGGTCCGCTGGTGCGCGACCAGAATGCAATGAAGGGTGACCTCGGGGCACTCTTCAGCTCGGCGGCTGTCGCTGGCATGGGCCAGGTCACAGCAGAGCCCGTGGCTCCCGCCTCGCCTTCGTTCATCACGCCGACACGCTTGCTGATCGGAGCAGCGATCGGCATTGGTGGCTACTTCGCCTGGAGCAACCGCAAGTCGATCACGCGCAACGCCAAGAAGCTTGCGAGGAAGGCTGGACTTCGATGAACGCACAGGACTTCGTCACGCCTCAAGCTCGTGAGGCTTACGCACAGAACATGACCGGCGTCCGCACAGCGGCAGCAGGCGTTGTCCCCTTGTACGGCGTTGGGCAAGTCGATACCAGCGCCCTTGCTTGGTACAAGCGCCCTGCGTTCACGATTCCATTGGGAGTTGCCACGGGAATTGGAATTGGCTACGCGGTCTGGGGTTGGCTCATGCCTCGTATCAAGAAGAACGTCGCGAAGAGCATTCGCCGCGGTCAGGAGGAGTGATGACCTACCGAGTGAACAGAGCCCTTGGCTATCAGCCATGGGGAGTTACGAACCCGTGGGTATTTGCGGACCTCAGTCAGCCGCAGCGTCAGCGGGGCTCGGTGTCGCAATTCATCTACACCACGCAGCCGCCTCGTCTTCGGTCTGAGCATCTCGGACCGCGTCGTCCGTACCTTCAGTCGTCGCACCTTGGCCAAGTCACGGAGTTGTCGAAGGAAGAGCAGCGAGCCCAGCGGATGGAGCGTTACTCGCTGATTGGACTCGCGTTGTCGATTGGCAGCTTTGGGCTGTTCGCATGGAACACCCTGAAGCCGTCGAGGCAAGTTCGCGCCAACAGGCGCCCAAGGAGCAGGCGATGAGTTACACAAGAGGGTTCAGTGGTCTTGGTGGTTTGGCGACGGGCGCGAGCTACGTGCCAGGTCAGCAATTCGTCGGCGGATTCCTTGTTCAAGCCAACGGCACGGCTGAGCAGAAGCTTCAGGCCTTGCGTACCGCCGCAGCTTCGTTCCCAGGGACGATCGTCGGCAGTGGTTGGGGCGGCCCTTCTGCGCCTGGTGGCGTCCCCGCGGGCAGTCTCTGGGTGACCGTCCGTGCGTCGGGTGCGCTGACTGGCGAAGCTGTGAATCAGGCCTTCGCTCGCATGGGCGCGCAGATTCAAGCTCTGCTTTCAGGATCGCGCGTCACAAACACGCACGCCTGGACGTACGGGTCGCCTCCCTCGTCTCCTGGCGCATCCAGTAGCCCTGGTGCTTCCAGCGGTGCGAATGCGGGGGCAGCTGCGACCTCGGCGGTGACGGGCTTGCTGACGAGCTTGTTTCCGGCCCCAGCGACCACTCCAGCGACCATTCCCGGCGCTATGCCTGGAGCGCAGCCGTACTACGACGGCAGTGCTGAACCAACCTTCCTCACGCAGACCGTTGGAGGCATCCCGATGTGGGGTGTTCTCGCGGGAGGCACGCTCGCTGTGGGGGCGCTTGCATTCTTCGCCCTGAAGCCGAAGAGGGTGGTTACGCCAAATAGGCGTCGGCGCGGGTCGAGGCGCCGATCACGCATGCGCATGAACGCTGGCAGTTTTCCGTGTCCGTCATGTGGCAAGCCCGACTTGGGCAAGCGCGGCCACGGGCCTGGCTGCAAGATCAAAACCCAAGAGACGACCTTCTCGATTCCAAAGCGGAAGCGAAAGTCCAGTTCGCGACGTGTCACTCGGAACCCGCGTCCCAAGAGCACCAAGAAGCTGTGGGTGTGGAACTGGGTCGGCGGCGGATACAACACTGCCTTGGCTTCGAGCAAAACTGAAGCGACGCGACTGGCCACTGAGATGGGCAAGCCGAATACCCACAGGGGCGGCGGGATGACCGTCACGTTGAAGCCAAAGAACGTGCGCATCGCGAAGCCCGGGGAAGTCCGAAGCCTCGACATGGGATGGGACTGAGCTGTTCTGAACCTGACGAGATCTTTGGGTGGATCTCGAACTCACAATTGAAGGCTGGGCATGACTGAACAACAATTCGATCTCGATGAAATCTACGGCGGCGGGCAAGCGGCTCCAGCTCCAACTCCGGTCATGGCGGCGCAGCCTGCGCCCATGATGAACGTGAACGGGATGCCGGTTTACCCCTTGTCTCTCGCGCAAGCTCCCGCTCCAATCCAGGAGACGGGGTTCTTGCAGCGCAAGATGGGCCCGCTCCCAATTTGGGGCTGGCTGGTTACCGCCGTCGGCACTGGAATCGGCGGGTACTTCTTGCTTCAAAACATCAAGGCTCCTACGAAGAACAGCCGTGATGATGAGGACGAGGGGTCTGCCTCGTATGCACTTCCGGATGAGGGCGAGAGCGCGGGAGGGTGGAGTCCGAGTCGTAGTGCTTTCGCTGACCAGGTGACTCGCTACTTCGCAAAGGCCGGTGTCGCGGGAGCAAAGGTCTTCAGCGATGCTGACGATGCAAAGCGCGCGAAGTTCAAGGAGATCTCTCCTTTGATCAACATCAAGTTCGAGCCCGCCTACAAGGTGGACAAGGGCTTCGAGAAGCTGTGCAAGAAGGAAGGCCTTTCGGCGATCGTGCACAGCGATGGCACGGTTGGCCTGTACCCAGCTACCACTGGAAAACGTGGAAAGCAGTGGGAAGATTACGTCGACGCGTTGCGTGACGACGGGCAAGAGATCTGAAGAAACGCCGCGAGGTGATCGCTGCGAGAAGAGGGTGTGATGTCGTATCTGGGTCAAGCAATCGACTACTCGTTCGTGCCTACCGCATCGACGGCCTTGGGCCCCGATCGGGAACGGCGCGCATACGCACCTGACGCTCGGTACTGGGACACCACGGCCACCTGGGCTCAACGTGCCGTCAACGCCTTCCGCGCTTCTCGGGGGCAGGCTTCCATCGCGGTCGACGGTCGTGCAGGCCCCCTAACGATTGCTGGTCTGACGGAAGCGGGACCAGGACTGCCAGTGCCGTCCACGTTCCCAACGAACATCGCAGTTACGCCGCGTGTTCTCGTTTCCAAGACTCTGGCGACCCGTCTTGAGGCTCTCCAGCGGGTCGCCGATCCAACGGTCACGCCACGGCCCCAAGGGAACACTTCGGCGACCTCAGAGTCAGCTTTGGAGGAGAAGCCTGCTGAGGTCGAGGTGAGTCGAAGGAGCCTCCTTCCGTGGATCCTTGGTGGCACGGCTCTCGTTGGCTTGGGTGCGTACTTCATGCTTGCAGGAGCACCGGTGCGCGCGAACCGCAGGAGGCGGAGGCGGTCATGAGCTACGCACTGCGCCCGCACGTGCATGGGCTCGGTTGCGGGTGCTCGATGCGCTCGAATCGTTCGTCTCTTGGCGAACTGGTGACTCCGAGTCGGCTGGCTTGGCTTCCTGGCGAAGTCAGGGCGTGGTTGAACCAGATCAACGGGCAGATCACGTCTCTTGACCGTGACATCATCCCACGGCGAGCTGCGCTTCGAGCCAACGCTGTCGGCACGCGGTTTCTCGCTGACTGGGACGAGCTGCGAAATCAGTGGCTCGCGTTCAACCACACGGCTTCTACATGGTGGGCGCAAGGATCGATCTCTCCGGCCCAGGAGTACGTCAACAGGTACAACCTGCTCGAAGATCGATACAGAGCGCTGACGGGATCAAGTCCTACGCAGTACGCTCGGCTCTCTGAGGATGAGCAACCAAATCTTGTTCGTTCGGCGAACTACACGCTCATGGCTTGGGCTGTCATCGGTATCGCAGGCGCTGTGAGTGCGGGGTACTTGTTGAACAACTACGCGAGAATCAAGACGCTGTCCAAGCTCACGTTCAACCGCCGCAGGAGGCTTCGATGAGCTACGCACTTTCTGGCGAAACTCCGGTTTCCATTCCGACAGCAAACACAACTGAGGTCCAAGGTCTCTCTGTTGGCGTCACGAGGCTTGGCGTTGGGCTTTATGGGTTTGTCCCAGCTCTCGACGCAAACTTGGTCGTCAGGAACATCACCCCAGAGCAGGCTGAGACGGCAAAAGCGATCGTTCGGTCTACGCTGTCTTCTATGGGGACTGTTCTTGATGTCAGGTGGGTCACGGGTGGTTTTTTGTATGCGCGCTGGAGGCCGACGAGTGAGCGTCCCGCTGTGGCTTATGCGACCTCCATTCGAGATGCTTTGCTTCGGGCCTCGTTGGAGATCAGCCCGCGATCACAAATCATTCTGCGCAGATACAGGATCATCATGCCTCCCCTTCGGGATGACGTTTACGTGTATCCGGTCGGTCCGGTCCCCGATCCTCCGCCGCGCACATCTCCGCAAGATCCACCAGACACGGTTGGTCTGACACCTCCCACCTCGCCTCTCATCATCGGCTCTGCGGCTGTGGTAGCCATTGGTCTTGTTGGGGCGGCCGTTTACGTGTCGCAGCGGACGGCGCGGTCTCTTGCTTACAGCCCTCGTGGACGAGTGCGAAGGAACAGGCGAAAATGAGCTACCAACACATTCGCGCTCTTGGGCAGTCCACGCCAGCTGTTGAGCATGCCATTCAGCAGACCGTCACGTCTGTGGCGAACACTGTCATCGGCGGTACAATCGCACTTGGAGTCGCAGCGGTTGCCTTGAGCTGGGCGGCATACGCAGTTGCTCGTCGTCGTGTCAAACGCAACCGAAGGAGTAGATGATGTCGTACGCAAGATCGATGGGAACCACAGCTGAGGATGTCGCGGCAATTACGACCGCAGTGGGTACCGCTGCGGCGCAGCTCATCGCAGCGGGGCGAACCCCTCCAGCTGCCGATCCTTCCGCAACCGCAGGCCAGGTTCCAATGAACCCGGCGACAGGCATGCCGTACGGCGCGATCAACCCCGCGACCGGACTCCCATACGGACAGGCGCCTGAGGTCTCGTACACCCCGTACCTCATCGGTGGAGCGCTCCTGCTTGGCGTTGGAGCTTTCTTCGCTTTCCGAAGGAAGTGATGGGCCACTACATCGAGAGATGCCGGTGCGGTGTCGTGACGTCGAGGTGTCGCTGTATGGGACCCCACGAGTTGCGGATCTCAACGGCACCTTGTCGCCACTCCCCAATGGAGATTGCTCAAGCTCGGGCTCTTGGGCAAGCTTCAGACCCAACGCCACCTCCTCGGCAGGCTATTGGGTGGCCAGTGGTGCTTGGCTGGGCAGGCCTTGTGGGCGTCGCAGCCGCTGTCTTTTTCGGCGCGTCGAACATGAAGAAGAACTCACGACGAGCGGTCAGGTGACGGACGCCGCAGCTTGCATCCTTGTGGACAAGCAAGGGCGCATCCTTCTCCTGCGTCGAGGCTCGACAGCCCCATGGATGCCGGACCGGTGGAATACCCCCATGGGGAAGGTCGATCCCGGAGAAACACCGCGACAGGCAGTCATCCGCGAGACCCTCGAAGAAGCTAATTTGCGAGTAAAAGGGCTCTTAAAAGTGGCCGAGTCCAGAGGTAAATGGGGCACTCTGACGACGTACATGTGCACAGCGTGGACTGGCACTCCCAAACCCAACTGGGAATCGAGCGACATGCGCTGGGCCGATGCCGAAGACGCGCTGAAGCTCGATTTGGTTCCGGGCCTGCGCGCACTACTGAAAGCTATGCTTCGAATCCAAGTGCGTGGATAAGCGAGACCGTGCTACCTTGACGGTGGGCGCCTTGGTGCACAACAGCGAGTCAAAATGGCGCTCTACTCCGTATGGAACTGGGACAGAAACGCGTACGGAATCTACACGACTCCGGCTCATGTCTCCGTCGGCGATGATGCTCTTCCGCCGAAACCTATCGTAGACAGCCCTATCGGCGCCAATCCGGACACGGATGTGAAGCCGTTGCCTGGAGGCGCTGCATTCATGGGATGGGACCATTTGCCGCATGGAGAAATCCGGCGCTTACCAAACAGCATGATGGACCTGGGCGACGATGCTGGCGCGATCAGCGGCGTGACAGGATCGCCCTGGCTCATGTTCGCAGCTGGTGCAAGCGTGGTTGCGCTGTACTATCATTTTCGGAAGAAGAAGTGATATGCGATTCCTACGCAAAGCAGACACGGGCCTTGCGCCCAACGGGTCCACACTGAATGGCCGCGCTTCGATGGACACGAGTCACGTTGGTCGCGACATCGACCCCGATGAAGTCTCGGGACGGCACGGGAAAGATCTTGACGGGGCCATGGGTCGATACGAGACCTTTCATGCAAAGCGCCCGCTCAGGACCGTCGAGCTGAATCACGACCTGCCCACGTCAGTGGTACCCGTTGGACAAGTTGTATCCACGATGTACCGCACTGACAAGTGGCATGAAGACGGCGACGACGAAGATTACAAGCACGTTCACGACGACAGCAGTGGCGGCTCCGACAAGGAGTACGAGTTTGGCAAGGGCGTCATTGCGTACGAGCCTGCACGTGAGGCGTCAAAGAGCACCATCGGTGGCAAACGCAGGGCAGCGCCAGCTAAAGCTGAGAAGCTCCCTGTCCGCGCCCCAGGAGCTTTGACGCTTCTTGGATACTGCCTCGGTGTTTTCGTCGAGCGTTTCGACGACAACGAGGTCTACGAGATCAACCCTCGCGGCTGTTACCTCTACTGCACGCCGAAGGGAGACATGCTCGCCCTTTACTCGCCGAAGGATGGTTTCCTGATGGTTATGGCTGGCGGCGGACTGTGTGTTCTCAAGGACGGGATCGACGGATGATGACTATCGAGTGGACTCATATCCAAACAGGCCTAACCATCATCGTCCCGTTCTTCCTGTGGGCGCTCGGGATGAAGATCAAGAACGACGTCAAGTCCATGCTGGACGAAGAGAACGCGAAAATCCGCAAGGAATTTGAGGTCGCTTTCGCCTCGTCGAAAACCGTCGTTGCGTTGGAAGCTCAGGTGGACAAGCGCTTCAATTCGATGGAGGTTCAGCTTGGCACTTTGGCCAAGCGCGAGGACATTGCGACGGTCCAAGCGGACATGCGGCATGTGATGAAGTCAATCGATCAGCTCCTGTCGCGTGGAGCGCACCAAGACTGACCATGTCTGACGACGCCACGCAAAAGCTCATTATTCGACTCCAAGCCCATATCAAAGAGTCGGACGAGCTGGTCAAAGGCGCTGTGAACGCGGTCGCCAAGCTTCAGTCAGACTTGGCTAGGACAAGACAGCGCGTTCAGGACTGCGAGCTTGCGCTCGGACTGACAACGATCACGAAAGAAAAGCCTCCGGCTCAGCAGACGGATGCGGCGATTCTTCGGAACGTGCAGTCGACCATCAAGCAGTCACATCAGCGCTTGGAAAGAATTCTCAAGAAACCCACCATAGATCCTCGGCGAGAGCCGGAGGACGACTGATGCGTGCCAACGGCCCACGGGTGCAGCTGCGCGTCGCGGTGCGCGAAGACACGTCGGACGCCCTAGCGGAACGTGCCGAAGAAGCCGCTGATATCTGGTTCGAGGGCGTCTGGTGTGGCGACAGCTTGCTTCGTGCTGAGCGGATCTTTCGCGGTGGATACATGCGTCATGTGCGTCAACGGTTCGCCGAAGCGAAAACGTCGCCATTCGCAGCGCTGATCTCGCAAAATAACTGTCAGACATCGAAAAAGTTGGACTTGAGTACCCCGACACAGTAGCTTAACCATCGAAGACCTAGGGCGTGTCCCTCCCTGCTACGGCGGGTCGAGAGGCGAACGTGTGTCCAAATGGCCCTAGTCTACAAACGAAGCACCAAGCAGTCGGCGCGCCAGTACGAGAGATCGCCTGGCATGGAGCCGAATCGTGGTCTTCGTTCGAACCCTGGGGTCAATGCGCTGACTGTCGTGAACACAGGCCGTCCTCCGCAGCAAAATCCATTTCAATGGATCTCTGGTCGTAGGAAGCAGATCCATGAAAGCCCGCAGTACAGGACGCTGCAAGGTGCGAAGTCTTGGGCGGAGCGTCATCCGGACAAGACCGGAAAGGGCCGAGGCAAAGCTCGTCTCTACGCGACCGATGAGTACGGAACGGTCCTAACCAAAGCGATCCCTGGCTCGATGCTCAGGAACCCTAAGAGGAGAAGTGGAATGGCATACAACATCAGCGCCCTGAGGAAGGCAATGAAGTCCAATGGGCTTCGTCGCAACTACGGGTTCGACGAAGACGAGATGTACGCAGGAATGGGCGCAGCTGCTCGTGGTGGTCAAGATCATGAGGCTGTGACTGAGACGCGTTCGGCGGGTGGCATGTCCATTTCGTCGCGTGGTCGTCGCCGTCGCGCATCGAGGCAGACCCCTCGCGGAAAGGCTCGTCGCCGAGCTTCGATTCGCGAGACATCAGCGCGTCGCACGTCGCGTCGTCGGGCTGGTCGCAAGGCCGCGCTCACGCGCAAGGCTGGCACTGGTCCAAAGAAGAGGGCCCGCAAGACGTCACGCAAGACCTCGAAGAAGTCTTCGCGCAGGGGCAGTCGCCGTGTGGCCGTCGCTCGCGGAAGCAAGCGCCACTCGACGAGGGCTTCGCGTGCAGCAGCGCGCCGTCGCCGCAACAGCCGCATGCAGGCGAATGGGCGCAAGCGCAGTCGCCGTTCGTCCCGCAGGCGCGCCAGCAAGAAGCGCTACTTTCATGGCAAGCGTGTTCGCACGACGGGCCGCGAGTACATCGACAAGTACCTCACGCGCGGGCTGATGCCCACGATCACGAGGGTTGGTCGACTTCCGCTCAGCCGTTCTGGACGCCCGAGCATTCTCACCTACCCGATCCCGCGTTCGGCTGGTCGTCTCACCAGCAGGCGTGGCAAGCCCCGTGGTTCCTCGAAGCGTGGCTACGCGGTTGGCGCCACGTACCGTGGTCGCAGGAAGCGCCGCATGACGGCCAATGGTCGTCGCCGGTCGCGTCGCGCGTCGCGCCGATCGTCACGTCGTTCGTCGCGCCGAGGTTCGCGCCGAGCGGTTCGTCGCAACTCACGTCGCAGGATGAGCAAGAACACCATGTACGCAACAGCCAACGGTCGCCGTCGTCGCAGGTCGCGTCGGGGTTCGGTTCGCCGGAACTCGCGCCGTCGCATGAGCAAGAATGTGATGTACGCCACGGCCAATGGTCGTCGTTCATCGCGTCGAGGCTCACGCCGTCGTCGTGGTTCGCGTCGTCGTGTGACGGCCAACCAGAAGTACGTGGTCATGAACAGGCGCCGCAGTTCGCGTCGCGGTTCGCGTCGCGGATCACGCCGTGGTTCGCGCCGTCGTGGCTCGCGCTTGACGCGCAACATGCTGGCCGTCTCGAAGGTCAAGTACCGAGGCTCAGGCTCCAGCCGAGTCGGCACGCCCAAGGGCCGCTACTACCAGCTCGTCGAGTACGGCCCGAAGTCCGGCAGGAAGTTCCGCAACGCGGGCTATCCGGTCCTCGTTCCGCCGCACGTCTCGCAGCACTCGTACGTGCGCAAATTCCGCTTCGGCGGAGCTGCGAAGGACGCGCACGCACGCGCCACCACTGGTGGATACGCGGAGCGCAGGCGCTACAGCCGTTGGCGCAAGCCCCCCGCATGGTACGGGCGGCGCAAGTCCAGGAAGTCAAGCAGGAAGATGACGGCGAACAAAAGGCGTCGTTCGTCGAGAAAGAGGTCGTCGATGCGCAGGAATCAGAAGTACGTGGTCATGAATCGTCGCAGCTCACGTCGTCGTCGTGGTTCGCGTCGTGGCGTTCGTCGCAACGGCATGGGCGCGATCCTTGATGTCGCAACGCCAGTTCTTGGCGGCACCGCTGGTTTCATCGCAGCACGCTTGCTCTCGAACGGTGTCGCGAACATCGGCGCGGTCCGAGGCATGCTTGACTCGGGCGCTTCGGACGCTTCGGGCGCCTCGAACACCAAGATCGCCGCGAACATCCTCGGCATCGCTGCAACGCTTGGTCTCGCGACCAAGGTGGGCATCGTGAGGCGTCATCGTGGCGCACTCGTCACCGGCATGGGCCTGGCCCTCGCTGACCGCGTCATTCAGCGCGTGTCGGCGGGAACAAGCGCTGCTGCGTACCTCGGTGAGTACGTCAACGGCATCGGCGAGTACGTCAGCCAGCCGATGAACGGCATGGGCGCGTTCTATGCCGCAGCAGGCACCGGCGAGTACGTCGATCAGCCGATGAGCGGCATGGGCATGATGTACGCGGCAGCGGGCGTCGGCTCGTACGCCGAGGGCATCGATCCGGGCAACATGGCCGGAATTGATGGCGCCATGAACGCCATGGAAGGCGGCGTCATGGAGGCCGCAGCTGGCTTCGGGTCCGATGAAATGGGCTCGGGCGAAGCGGATGCAGACCTGGCCGCCATGTACTCCAAGCGCCAGCCGCCGTGGGCGTCGATCGAGATGCCAGTCTCCGGAGCGCTTCCGGTCACGGGCCAGATGCCGCTTGATCGCGAGATCAACGCATCGCTCGTCACGCCAGAGGGCAAGGGCTACGCAGGCGGCGTGTTCGCACGTCATCTCTTCGGCGGAATGCTCTGAGCCTAGGCTCTTGAGCTTCAGCAGCAACATCTCTCAAGGAGTTCCTCATGGCACGTCGCCGTACCAGTCGCAAAAATGCCCGCTCGAAGCGGGGAGTCCGTCGGATTCTCAAGAATTTCTTGGACTCTGACATCGTGCGGGACGTCGTAAGTCCGGTTCTCAGTGGCACGGTTGGCTTTGTCGCCACCCGTGTCGCTGGAAACATCGCCTCCAGCAAAATCAGCTTGCTTGCCGACCCACGGTATGGCAAGGTTGCCGCTGCGGCCGTTCTCATCCCGGCCTACTTCGCTGCCCAGCGTTCGCTTCCTTCCCTCGTCAGCGGCCCAATGGCCAATGCGGCGGTGATCGGAGCGGGGCTTGCTGCATCGGAATCGTTCATTCGCAACATGCCGATGCTCGGCGGCTCACCAGCAGCTGCCATCCTTCCGGCTGTCGCAAGCGCTCCGGCGACTGCGGCTCCAACGGCTACGGCGGGCTACTACAACGAAGGCATGCTCTCTGGGATGGGTCGTGGATACGACATCTCCCACGCGGGCGCGCCTTACAAGGGAATGCTTGGTCTCGGCACGATGTACGCCGCGGCTGGCATCGGTGAGTACGTCGATCAGCCGATGAGCGGCCTCGGCGACTCTGGCGACGGCATCTCTGGCATCGGCGACCTTGGCGAGCCCGGTGACCAAGGTGCAGTCGACAGCTCGATGAACCGCATGGAAGCGGTCACCACCATCACGCCTACGGACGGCGCGATTCCCATGCAGTCCAGGCCTCAGGTCCGCCGCGTCTCGAAGTCTTTCGCTTCGGGCGATCAGGGCTACGCGGGCGGCGTGTTCGCTCGTCACATCTTCTCCGGAATGCTCGGCTGATAGTCAGCCAAGCGCAAATCATGCGACCCAGTAGCCGCAAGGCAAAAGCTCCGTACCACTGCGAAGTTTTGGGTCGTGGGCTCCATGGATGGACCGTGGAATCCTCAATCAGCGGGACCGGTGTTGAGTAGTACATTCAACACACTTGGAAAGCAAGTCAAGATGCCGAAAATTGTTGGTACCAGGGAACGCATCCATCAGCCGTTCTACGATTCCCTCCTTCGCGTAGACGGTCAGGGCGACCTCCGTCAGGCGAACGTGGGCGTGTTCGGGGCCGTGCAGAGCCGCTCGCAGCTCTTCACCAAGCAGGGTGCGGACATCGCCGTCAGCAACCTGACGACCGGTGGTTTCTTCCCCTCCGACCAGACGTTCGTGACCCTCGCGGTCCGCGTTTGGACGTACTTCAGGTTCAATACCGAGTCGCCGCGTTCGACGACCGGCGCGGACCAGACTTTCCCTGCGATCAACGCGGGCAACGCGACGCCGGTTGGCGCAGTTGGCACGGTCTCCGGAGACCGCATCAACCGCGTGCACAAGCTCTACCACCAGACCCAGAACCAGCTGTTCTGGCAGTTCCAAGCTGGTGACAAGCCCCAGCTCACCACGTACACGGCGTACACGCCGTTTGCTGGTGGTCTCGATGGTTTCTTCGCTGATTCGCGCCTTCCCCGCGCGAACAACGGCGTGCCCACCAGCTCGGCGCTCATGCGTCTTGCGCGTCCGATCCTCATTCCGCCTCGTCAGGGCTTCGTCGTCATCGCGATCGCATCGCCGATCGGCCAGGCTTCGGGCGCGTCGGTTGTGGATCAGTTGAACGGCCTCGTGCCGAACAACGACGCGTGGGGCAACGGTCCTGGCGGAACGATCGTCGCGTCGGGCGCCTCGGGCACCGGCCTGTCGACGGCGGGTCGCGATGACATCGAGAAGGACGTCAAGTACCTCATCGACGGCATCCACTCCCGCGACGTCCTCTGAGGACATGAGCGGAGCCTTCTCCGCTCACACATGACACTGCGCCCATCTTGGCTCTACGGAGCTGAGGTGGGCGTAATGTCGTTTGGGGTACTCGATCTTCTTCTTGACGACAAAGAAGATTCGACACACCCTCGGGGCCATGGATGACATCGAGACAGCGGCTCTCCAAGCTCAACTGAAGATCGCTCAGCAGGCGCAGAAAGAGTCCTATGCGCGACTGATCGATACCAAGGAGCTACTCAAGGACGAAATCTCCGCTGCGATGACATCTCAGTCTGAAGCGACTCGACGGTACTTCGACAAGAAGGACCAGTACGCGAAGACGCTCGGGAAAACAGCGATACAATTGCGTGTCGATACGCGCGTACGAATTGCCGTCACGGATTGGTGCGGCATCTCGCGCGACGCAACCGCCGCCGATCTGGGGCCGCACATTGCCTCTGCCGTAGACGCCGCAGTGACCCGTATTGCTTCTTTGGCGGCTGGCAAGCATCCCGAAGTGATGGCGCTCAAGGAAGAGATGAGGGCGCTCAAAGAGGAGTTCTCGTTAGCTCAGGCACACTTCGACCGCGTGAACGCTCCGATCCGCCAAGCGCTTGGCGCGCACAGCAGCAACCAAGACGCCGTGAAGCATCTGAAGAAGAAGCTGGCGGCTCTGGCCACGCCCAAGCAGGCAACACGGCGACTACGGGAACTCATGCGCCCTGAAGAGATCTCGGCCGTTCTGAGCAAGCTCTCGACCATCAAACGATGCTCTGACGAGTACGCGCTCAACATCCTCCTCGACGCAGAGGCAAGCACATGAACTTCATGGGCATTGCGTTGGACTGGAGCCCGGACGACGAGTCGTACAGAACGGCAGGGTCCGTGAAGCTTCTCGGGGCTCTCGTCTGGATTCGTGTCTGGCCAGACGCTCGCGTCAGCGGATGGGGCACCAAAGCCATGAACGCGTGCTGCAAAGTCCTTTCAGACAGCGCTGGTGATGAAGTCGAATTCGATGTCGAGGCGGATACTTTTGACGAACTTGAGGCGGCGATGATCGCGGCCATCACCGCTGAGCGAGACGTTCTTACGGCGCTCATCGATCACATCAACGCGGCCGTGGCGAAGAGGAAGATTTCATGAAGAAGAAGGAAGCAGTGTCAGCCCCTCGTATTTTTGGGGTCTCTTTAGTTCGAAAACGGTCTTACTTCTCGGGAAGCATCGCAGGTACCGACGTGGAACTTCACCGGTACGGTAAAGGTTACAGGTGCTCCGTGGGAAACCATACGGCGTGGTTCACCGAATCCACACAAGAACTCTGCCTTCAAAAAGCGGAGAAGTGGTTTGTGTCATGGATGCGACTGGTACAGCGAACGAAGGGGCCATGGACGCCGAAGAGGGAGTACGAGTTTCGGCTTCAAGAAGCGACAGAGAAGGTCATCTCGGTTCGCAGCGAAGCGATCAAGGCCGAGTCGCAGTACCTGATCGAAAGAGATGCCATCCGCGCCGCTGCGGCTAAGGATGGTCTCGTCGGATTCGGAGAACAGGCATGATCAGAAAAGCGATCAGAAGAGCTTCGCGGAAGATTGCCAAGGCACTTCAGGACGCACTTGCGCGAGCATGGTTCTGCGACGTTTCGGACGCGCAAGCTTGGGTCGACGAGCAAGTAGACCCTCCACCATTTGGAGATGAATCATGAACATGCTCGAAGTCACGTCCGTCATCTTTCTCGCGTTGTTCATCTTCATCATCTTCTGGCACCTTCATGCGAAGGTCGTGCGCCTATTGCACGTCGTCGAGATGCTGAATGCACGCGTTGGTAATGCTCTCGATCAATACTGGGGAGACTACGACCTGAAGATGGCCATGGACAAGAAGAAGGCTCGCAACGCGAGGATCGACAGCCTTGGTACTTTGTCGCTCGGGCTCAGCGAGCGTCTTGATGTCCTGAAGGCACTGTCGTCTCCCACTGACAAGGAGACGGAGGAACTTGCTGTCTTACGGGCAGCGCATTCGCAGGCCGAGCTTGAGCTTCTCGAACTTCAAAAAGAACGGTGGGAAGAGGAGGACCACTCGTAACCACAGCCGAGCCGTGACCGGCATCGGTGCTAGAATCGGCACCATGCATCACGATGTTGTCAACGGTTTCGCGAAGTCGATCTGGGCTCAAGCCTACGCTCAGGCCGTAGAAGAAATGGTCGAGTCTGGCGAGCTAGAAGATGTTCCATGGCGTGGCGGAGACGACGTCTCCGAGTACGTCCCATCGGTGCCCGGTGAACTCGTCGACCGCGTCACGCTTCTCTTCGACAGCAAGCTTGACTCCGCTGGAGGCTGGCAGGTCCCTGTCGAACTGGCTTACGACTTGGCCCGTAAAGACAGGTACGACGCCCCAGGCAATGCCGAAGAATTTGGATGGCAACTAGGCATGGGCTGGGTCGGACAGGGAACGGCCATTCCGCAGGCAGGCCGAGACCTTCTCTCTCGTCTGGGGCATGGAGAAGTGAACGTTGAGGTCAAAGTCGATCGGACTGGCGCGCCAGGGAAGGCCTCCCTGACGCACACCAATCTCCCAAAAGCCCCAACAATTCAAGCGAATCGTCGCAAGCGTTCTTCGCGACGCCGCTCCAGCCGAAGACGCTGAGTCGCCAGCCGTGGCTGTTTTGACACGGCATGTCGTCTTGACGTGCTCGCGCGCTCTCCATACGCTACTCTTCTGAAGTCAAGCGGTATTTGTCTGACATGTCAGACAGGTACTTCACCACCTCAAGGTGAGTAGTTCTTCCGGTTGGCCAAGGACAAGGAGTCCAGCGGCTGGCCCGAACTCTGGAGAGCAGATGTCACAGGAATTGGAAGCGTTCGCCCGTCAACTGGCCTCAAAGCAGAGGCGCACGGAAGCACAGATGGAGGCTGTGCAGCAGCGCTATCAGGAGCTGGCCGCCGCCGCCGCTGACGACAAGATGGAGATCAAGCGCCTGGGCATCGCGCTCAAGAAGGCCGCAGATCGTATCAGGTACATCGAGGACATCCCAGGGAAGAGGGTGCCTTACTTTCTTGGTACGCAGATCAACGTTCCTGGCCAGAGTTCGCCGTCGGTCTCTCTCGCTGGGTCGCGTCTCGTCGACAGCAAGCAGATCAGCCAGGACGGCCCGTTCGTCTGCACGACCTTGATGAGCGCGTTCCTTCTCAAGACGTACTCCATTGGCCCGTACGCAGGCACTGGTGACGCTCCTGGTCGTCCGAACGACCAGCCCGCTGGCACGGAAGTCATCACGCCTCTCTCGGGCAGGTTCCGTCCGACCGCGTCGACCGCAGACCCCTTCTCTGGCGCGTACCTGGGCGTCGGCCTTGGTGGAATCCCAGCTGCGGCAGCGAACACAGCAGCTGCCCAAGCAGTTCAGACGTTTCGCCCTGGAACGATCGACTTCCTGTTTGAGTTCTCCGACGACGGCGTTGACCGTCAACGTCAGAACCAGATCCCGATTCCTAGCCGCTTCATGTTCTCCGAGTTCGATCGGCCACTCTACTTGCCCGTCTCGGACTTCTACGAACGCGGCTCGTCGGTGAAGGTGGCCGCAACGCTCACGCGCGACCTGGGCTTCGCCGAGATCAACTACGCAGCACTGCCGAACGGATTCCAGGAAGGTGGCGTCTCGCCGCCGCCTGACCCGATCGCGAACGATCCCGCTCAGAGCGGCCGTATGATCGTTGCACTCGGTGGCACGCTCTACATCACGCTCGTTGGCTACAAGATTCTCCAGGCGCAGTCGCCTGCGATGTGATGATGGCGCCCCCTCCCTTTCGACAAGTAGGCGGATTCTCGTCTCTGCTTCCGCAGAAAGAGACCACGTTCTACCAGCGCGTCTACTTCAAGGAGATGCCGAATCCAATTCAGCCAGGTATCGGAGCAGTGTTCCCTACCGAGCTGACGATTATGAAATTGGTCGTCGAAAGGAACCAGGTCATTGTCCTTCGTTCGGCCGAATTCAAAGCGTTCCAGCACTCTGGAGTTGGCGTCGACGACTTCGAGATGGTGGCACCTTCGCGTACTACGGGGACCCTGGGATTCAGTCTGTTGATTGGAAACCAAGGGCTCACGAATTTCAATACAAACTCCGCTCCGGTCCCGCAGGGTGCTGTGCTTGCTTCACTGGGCAACAGCGGAGCCGCTGGTACGGTTGGCGTCAGCCCGGGAGAGGGTAGAATCTATCCGTTCTCGGGTTCGATCCTGCCTCCTGTCGGACAGAACTTTGCGGCTTACGCATCGCCGAATAGCGAAATCATAGCTAAGGTCGCGATCTTTCGAGAGCCGAACATCGATCTGCGGTTCTTCAGCGTAGAGCTTACCGGGTGGCTGGTGAACGAGAGCAATGCAGCGGCTCTACTTCGGTCTCTGATCGTGTGATAGGTTAGGCTCGTGAAAGCGGGGTCGGTGCCTTTGGTGCTCGACTCCACCCAAGGATCTCTATTGCACCAGGCGCCCAGCCCGTAGCAGGAGGTACCGATCTCGCTTTCACGAGCCTACTGTCACTTGAGAAGAAGATGCCGGACCACGCTCGAACCCCTGTCCTCTCCAGAACGCACATCAAGCGCGGCTTTGACAAGCCGACGAACAGCGTTGTCCTGGAGTACATCGGGCGGACCTTGAAGTTCCATGAGCGCTTGTATGGCTTCCCAGAGAAGGCCTTCTTGGTCGTCTCGAAGGCAGAGCTTCCGTATCCACCGAGGCTCGTGGACCTAAGTGCGGAACTCAGCGTGCCGCTGGATGTTCTACAGGCAGCTCCCGCGCTCAAGGAAGCGGCCATTGAAGCCATCATCGCAGAGGCCATGGTCAACGCGCCTGAGCTTCTTCTGGAGATGTCCGAACCAGAAACCAGATGGCAGAGCTGGGACTTGCGCGACCTGGAGAAGAAGCACGTCATCGCCATGTCCAGACTGACTGAGCTGGAAGCTCTCGCGGAGAGCGAGTTAAGGCTCCGAGCGGCATCCTCGAAGATCTTCGCCTCCCCAGCCCGTGCGCCGACCTTGGCCGTGGCCGTGGCGATGGTTCCTGAACCCGAGCCCCAGGTGGCAGTTGTCCCTCCTGCCCCGCCACTGCCCCTACCAGACGACACGACGACATCTCGCATTCAAGAGGCCGCAACGCAGGCTCGCGCAAAACGGCTCCCTCAGCGTCTCCCGAGCGGAGCGCGTCGCGCTCTCCAGAAGCTCGCAAGAGCACTCTACGTGGTTCATGAAGCGAGCGCCCCCGTCGCACAGAGTGACCTGGCGACGGCTATGCAGTTTGCGGAAGCCGCAGCGCGAGTCGCAGACGTGGGCGAAGTTGAGGTAACGGTTATTGACTGGGACGGAGAATGGCCAGTCGTTGTTCGCCGGTACGGAGATGACGGGCGGATTGTGTATCGAGTCGAAGATGCGCTGAAGCGCGGAGAGAGGTCGTCATGACAGCAAGGCGCGGTTCTGAGTGGAAGACGTCGTGGCGCAGACAGAAGCCCGCGCTGGGTGCCGGTACGCAATTGATGTGGTTCTTTTCCAGTTCTTCTGGGGACTTCTACTTGCAGCCAGATCCGTCGCCATCGACAGGCGGCACCGCTCCTCCGTTCTGGTTCGGCTCCGTTCAGGCGACGAGCGCTCCAGCTCTTCCACTCATCTCGGATGTCGAACGAGCATCGGCCTGGAGGTCCAGGCTTCGGTGGGATGGGCTCGTGGTTCAGTCTTCTGCCGAGGTAGAGCCAACGCTCGATGCTCTCAGCGTTGTTGTTCCTACGTACAACGCTCCGCTGTCAGACTTTCAGGTTCGAGTTGTCGTTCAGTTGGTCACGGTCGAGCCTGTCAATGCAGGCTTCCGGTACGTGCTTTGGGTTGACGGCAGTAGGGTCGCTGAGCAAGTAGAGACGCTTGCTTACGTGCCAGGCACCACGTCGCTTCAGATCTCGCCGCAAGATGGTTTCGTCAACAGCATGGCTGGCGGGAACGCGCTGCCAACCGATGCTGAGGTTCGAGCATGGTTTACGGCCACGCGGCAAGCTCTCGCTGCCCAGCCGATCGCCGGAAAGACGCAGGACCGGTTCGACGCTGGGAGCGTCCCAGGGCTCACCCCGGCAACGCTTACGAACCTTGCAGGCGGCCAGGACGCCGACCTTATCGTGGCAGATGCAGACATGGTCAACGTCGAACTTCGCGCCGTGTTCGGGTACTAGGTCGACGGCTTCGGCTGGCCTGATACAATACTGGCATGAGCTACCACCGTACCGTCCCCTCGAACCAGCAGCCCCCAACCTCGCAAGGGCGTCGGGCGCTACCCTCGCAACATGCATTCTTGGCGCGCATGGCGGCTCAGCAAGAGGCAGCCCGTCGTCAGGCTCAGTCTCGTCTTCGCCAGGAGCAGGCCCCGTCTCTGAGCGGCCTCAGTGGCATCCTCGCCGTGATGTAGTAAGATCACGAGTCTCGTTCTTCCTTCGTTGTTGGGAACTAAAACCAAAGGCCGCTCAGTCTTTCTTGCTGGGCGGCCTTCTCTATTTGGAAAAGTAGTAGCCAGCGCCAAGCACCGCCGCAATGCCGAGGCCCCAGGCCCAGTAGTTGGGAGCCGAGACAGCGCGAACGCGAACGCCAGAACTGCCAAGGATCTGCGAAGTGGGGAGACCTGCTCGGGCGGCAGCCGTCAAGCTCGAACCCAGCGCCCTCGTCTCGGCCGCTGAGAGCGCGCGAGCGGAGGCGAAGGCTACCTCGATCTTCATGACCGAGTTGATTCGCTTCAGCCTGTCTCTGAGCGCGTCGAGCGCGCTGGCGAGCGCTGCACCTTCCAACGGCGGCTGATTTGGGTCGCCGACAGGCCATGCTCCGCCACCTCTCGCGTCAGAGAGCGAAGAAGCGATCTGCACGGTGAGACCCTGGTCCGGAATCCCATCGGGAGCCTCATGGACGATCGACGAGACCGCCGCAGTGCCCAGCGTGCGTATCACGCGCCCAACAGAAAAACCGCGTCCCGCCAGGAGGCTCTGAGCCGCGGAAATCCCCGCTTCCGAAACTGGAGTGCCAGGGGCAAAAAGAAACCATGTAGCCGAGTACGAGTTCATCTACAGAGCGTATCACGCGCCATTGTCAGACACCCGAGAGTGTGTAAGATGGGGCATGCCTCGACAGCCACGCCGCCCGAACCCATTGGATGTACTCGACGATATCGTCGAGAAGGCGGTAGAGACTGCATTCGACAAGGGAGCGAATTGGTTCAACGGCTTGCAGGAGAAGGCAGCGGCGGCCCCGCCCGCGAGCCCAGCAGCAGCCTCTCCCCCGGGCACTCGTCCAGCGGTCTACATCTGCCTGTACTGCCGAAAAGGCGTCCATCTTCCTGGCATGGAACTGGTCCACCCAGACCGCGAGTTCGGGCTCTGCAAGCCTTGCTTCGCTTTCGGTTTTCAGGCCGCAGCAGAAAAGATCGCTTACCTCAAGAAAAGGGCACAAGGAGCCGTCGCCCCCGGCGCTACTGCACCTGCCGCAGCGGTCACGCCCCCGTGGACAATTCTCGGAATCGACAAGAACGCGTCCGCCGACGAAATCAAGAAGGCGTGGAAGGGACTTGCCGCAACGTACCACCCAGACCGTGTTCCGCCGGGGCCTGATTCGACAGCGCAGAAGGAAGCCATGGTTCTGAAGTTCGAAGAGGTAACGCGAGCCCGCGATGTGATGCTCAGGCTTCGCAACGTCACAACATAGGAGTCCGATGAACTACGACCAGAAGAAGCTCGATGAACTTCGAGAGCAGCACATCAAGATGAGCGAGGGCGCTCGAAAGGTCCGAGCGCTGGGGAACATCCGTACTATGGAGCGGATTCTTTGGCTTCGTCGCGAGGGAGATGCGGAGTTTGACAAAGGCCGTCCAGAAGCTGGTCGTGACTATCATGACTCGGCTAGAAAGCTGGAGAAGGATCTGGTGCCGCTGGATGTGACGCCGGACACGGCCAAGTCGCTTGACGACTTCTTGGAGAACGCTGGACTCCGGCACCGCGTCGAGGCCTGGGCTGGCGACCAAGGCTGGCAGGCGCGATACCACGCCTGTGTCTCTTTCGTCATTCCGACAACCAAAGAGCGCGTCTTCGGTGAGATGTCTCAGATCTCAAGCGTCCGCGGAACCCGCGTCGCAGCTGAAGAAGATCTTTGGCAGGTGATCCGCGCCAATTGGCAGTGCGCCAAGTCGTTCGCCCCGGGGTCTTCGGAAGAAGATCCAATCGACCACATCATGCTTCGAGGCCCGAGACACACGGTCCGTTTCAAGAGCGGACTGCGCTTCGAAGAGATGTCTGGAAAATCAACCATCGTCGACTTCGAGGAGAAGCCATGAGCCTTGCAGACGTCGCCAAGAGAACAGGATGTCCGATTCGTTTCCTCGTTGGCGTTCGCGCTGTCGAGAGCGGAGGCGACCCAAAGGCAATTCGCTTCGAGCCGCACCTCTTCAAGCGGCACATGCCGGACATGGTCGTGACGATTCCACGCAACATGGTTCCGGCATCTGCTGTGAAGATGAGGGAAGCTATCCGTGCCGGAGGGAAGGTTCCCTATACCCCCGGAAGAACAAGAAGCGGAGCCAACCGGTCAGCGTCCTCCATTGCGAGCGAGACCGACAAGGCCGCGTTTGAGTTCGCCGAGAAGATTCACGCGGCGAACGCGGTCATCTCGACATCGTGGGGCGCGTACCAACAGCTCGGCAGTTCGTTCTCTCACGTGATCGGGCAGCCAATCACAACTTCGTACGCTGCCGTGACAGCCATCCAGGCTTTCAAATCGAACCCGGTCAAAGTGTCTGACCAGCTTCTCGCGGCGTGGCTGTTGGACAACCCAAAAGCGCTCGCAGCCGCGAAGGAAGGCAACGTCGAGGAGTTCGTTCGTCGATACAATGGAGGGCCGAACCCGGGGTACTGCACGCGCATGCGCGCTGCGTTCGCTGAGTTCGACGCAGGGAAGCTTCTTCCATGAGCGACGAGCCTAACGAGCCCGCTCGCGTAGTAGTTGTCAAGTGCGCCGCCTGTCACCGGAAACTTGGAACGTGCACGCGTGATGGCTGGTTGTGGGTGGATGGCCCAGCCAGGCTCGTGAACAGACGAAAGCTCATCACCACCGCTGAGACATCAGTGGACTTGGGCAAGTTCCAAGAGCCGCAGAAGCGCGCGGTGGAAGACGATCCTGACTCCACCTACTACTGCTACCGGACGGCAAGCAGGCCCCCGGAGTCGAGCATGTTCACCATCTACGAGCGCCCAAACACATGTGACAGTGACGCATGCATGAACGCTCTTGGTCCTGAGTACGTGAAGATCGAAGGTGTGGCCCCGTTCGCGCTCATGCCGGAGGGGAGACTGCTGTCGTGAACAAGAGAGAAGTTCTTGAATCAATCTTCGGCTTTGTCGACGACGAGTTCGTCGACAGGCTTCGAAAGTCAAAGCGTTCTTCTCGCACAGACTCCGAAGAGCTTGAGCTTTTTAGAGGCTTCGCGTCTTCGCTCATGGGTCGCCTGAATGAGAGGAATGCTACGTTCTTCAAGAAGAGACTCATCCGCACAGCTGAGATTCTTTTGAAGGCCAGCAAGCTTACAGAGCGCTCACCCCAGAAGCCTGCATCCAGACCACCGCTCGTAGGCCTTGCTACTTCCGCGAAGGATTCGGCTGGGCGCATCGTTCATGTCGGCGACAAGGTTCTTGTTCCAGCAGAAGGCGGACGAGGACTCTCTGGGCGTAGCATCGCGGAGATTCATGTCACCGGTAAGACGACACGAGACCTCGTGGTGTACCGCAGTCGCAACTCAACCTTGACGGACACCTATCCCGCAGCGAAGTGCATCAAGTGCCCATGAGCGTAGCGATCGACTCGCTTTCTCGACTTGGAGGGCCACCTGCGGTCCAGTGTGGATGTTGCCGCACGTGGCTCTTTGAAGTTCAGGCGATTCTTCTGCGTCGCCTGTGGCTTGACCTAGATGAGGAGTCAAAGGGGAGCAAGGTCATGGGGCATGCGTGCACACACGAATGCGCCATCAAGCTCGAAGCCGAATCACGTGCTGGAGCCAAAGCTCACAAGCTCAACAGTACAGTATGGATTGACGATTTTCTCGTGAGACATTCGTGACCGCGCTACGCGTGAAGCGGAACCTCGAAGGTGCGGACTTTGTGCGGTTTGGGTTTGGTCTCGTTCGAGACCGAGCGCGAGTAGCGGACCGCAAGACGGTCCGTTGCGGTGACAAGGTCTACTTCTCAAAACTGAAACACCCACGCACGGTTCTTAGGGTTCAGCAGCTCGCCAAGCAGACGTGGCTTGTGGTTGCTGTAAAAGGCAGGCCCGGGGTGCCTGACGTTTGGCCCGCGATCGACTGCATCAAGGCGACCTGAGCTGGATTGCGCCGTCGTCGATTTCAAGCGACGATTGGGGATGAGTTACAGCGGCCTTGGTCAACTTCGCCCTCCCTCGTCATACCAAACGCCATCGTCGCAGCCGACGGTCTCTTTGGCGCCCATGGCACCACCTGCGACGACGGCCTACGTGCCGGTTTCGTACACGCAGACTCAGATGGCTCCAAGAGCCCCTGGCGTGGTCTCCGGGAACCGAGAACCGCGCTACACACGTACGGAGATGGCGCCTCCTCCCGCAGGGCGCGTGAGCGCTCCGTCTATCTTCAACGCCGCAGCTCAACGTGTTCTTGGAAGACCATCTTGGGCGCCACGGCTCGACGTGCCACAGATTGAGCGGCCGAGGTCGCTGGGGCAGGCCGCCGCGCCAGCATCTGCGTCGTACTCGAACGACCTCGCTCCAATGTTTGCGCAGGCACCCCGACAGGCTCCCACTACGGTGGCCAGGACGATCGGGTCGCTCCCAGGCAGCGTGAGACTGCTGATGGGGTTGACCCCGATCGTGGGAGGGCTGGTTGCTGGCGCCTATGTCGGCAACAAGACGAAGCATCCGGTATTCGGCGCTGTCGTCGGTGGCGCTGCGGGATTGGGACTGGTCGCGGGATACACGGTCATGTCGCTCGCGCGGGGATGAACCATGCAGCCGAATGCGCCCAAGCCGCGGATGAGGTTTGTGATCGACCGATTCTGGAAGAAGGACCCAGGAGTCGTCGTCACTACGGCGTACTTACTCACATCTCTGCTCGGCCAAGAGAACAATAGCGAGTGGAAGCGCCTCATCAACGCGGCCAACAATTCGTATGAAGACGCTGGCGACCCTAACGCTGTGGACCCGCTCGAAGCCATCGAAAGGGCTCTCGATCTACTGCCAGCGCATCACGTGTCGGACTTTCTGATTCCGTGGATTGCGCAGCAGCTGTCTCTTCTTCGGAAGGCGACGCTTGAGCGACCGCGCCCCGATCTCGAAACGTACAGCGGAGCTGTGAGCCTGCTGATCAAGAAAGGGCCCGTGATTGCTCAGTGGGCCAAGCACGAGCGAGTCGACCTCGGGAAGGTCACGCTGGCTCAAGCGTTCGCCGCCGTGGCCGACTGGCAGCGCGACAAGGGTGGTGTGTCCGCTGGCACCGTCGTCTACAAGTTCGCGGACGGTTACACCATGCAAGATCTTCCGCAGTCATGCCTTCTGGATGAGACCACGGTGATGCAGCACTGCGTCGGAGAGGGCGGTTACGACGAAGCTGTGGAGAGCGGGACGACGAAGATCTACTCGTTGCGTGACAAGGCTGGTCGGCCACATGCGACGATTGAGTGGAACATCCCGAAGAACCGCGTCATGCAGGTGAAGGGAAAGCAAAACGAAGCACCCATTGCCAAGTACCAGAAGATGGTCGACGAGTTCCTCAGAGAGCACCTAGGCACGAGAGAGCTGTCGGAAGACAACGTGGAGCTACTTGGGACACTCGACGACCTCTTGGACGTACCCACAGACATAAATGGGCAAGAGGAACTTGCCGCACAGTGGGATTGGAGCGAGGGTAGTCCCTACCGCTGGATCAAGGCAGGAGTGAAGAACGGAGACATCGCTCGTGAATTGGCGGGAGCTGATTACTCCCCGACCGATGTCAAGAATTCAGAGTTCCGGGCTGCGCTGACCGATGGCAAGCCGCCGAGCCTCATTAGAATCGCAGAGGCCATGGTCAAGCATGGCGTCGACCCCAGCGAAGCCATGGAACTTGCTGAGGACTGGAACGATCCAAAGCACAAAGGCCGAGCCCACGGCCTCCACGACGACCCCTCACGGTTCGTACCCGAGCGGTGGTTCAGCATCGGCGTGTTTCACGTTGACGAAAAAGAAGACTGGCTTGAGTTTTCAGATGACTTCAACCTCATCAGTCGCTGGGCGAAAGGACTCGGAGCCGACAGCGCAGTCCGAGCCAAGAAGTGGCTAGCCAAGGGCGTCTACGACCCATCCGCAGCTGCTCGCATAGAGTCATACGGCGCGACCCCTGACGAAGACATGACCGAAGAGGACATCAAGATGATCTTGGACCATGGAGCCATGACCCGAAGGATCAACAGCACACTGCGCTCCGCCCCTAGGCAGCGATGACTTGGTCCGAAGAACAAACGGCATTCGTCCACGCTTGGACAGAAGCCCTTCTCGCATTCGGCAAGGCCGCATTCCCACGCGGAACCGTCACGGACGTTGTCGCCTGGGAGGGTGAAACGACGATGAAGTACAGCTCGTTTCATTTTGCCCTAGTGGGCGATGCGGCCAAGCTCGCCGCTGTCTTTGGCTACTCGCTCACGGGAGACGAGTCCGACGAGGACATCATGGCTGGTGCTCGCACGGGCCCAATTGCTTCAGCAACGCGTCAGCACCTACGAGCCAAGAGCACCGCTGAAGGCTTCGGACACGACCGCCAGGTTGGCATTCCCGATTTCTTCGGACGACTGTGCGGGCAAGCCATCTACGAGTTCGCCAACGACGAGATGCCGTTTGACGAGGTGCACGGCGCGTGGATCTTGGACCCTGGCTACCCGTGGCCAGAGAACGACAGGCAACCGTTCTCTTATTGGTCAGCCAAGAAGGCGAGGATGATTTCCCCTGAGCGTCCAGCATGGCTCATTCAGGTTGAGGATGACTCTGAGAACCCGCCAAAGACCGCCCTTGGGATAAACCCGTGCCTGGTGTTCCCAGCAGAGCCACAGAGGCAAGAATGGCCTCTCTGGGCCCGAGCAAAAGGCACAGACATCGTCGTCGCTCACTCGATGTCGCTGCCAGTGAGCCACGGAGCAAATCTGCCTGCCTCGTACAGGTACCAAGAACTGAACTACGCCATCGAGGGCGTACGCACGTGCGGCGGGCTTCTCTTTCCCTCGATCTCATACGGCCCCACACCGGCAGCGAACTTCGGCGCGTTCACTCTGGTGGGACACATGGGCCTCGTACTCGACGGTCTCAAGCCATACAAAAAGCGCGGCGTCGACCCTGCGTGCTGGGTCTACGAGCATGACGCCTGGACAATCAAAACGCGGGAACTGATGACCGACGTTGCCATCCGCCTCTTTGGCGAGATGCACGGGCATGAGGACTACCTGTACGGGCACAACTTCTGGACACTCGGGCCACCAGCCGAGATATTCAGCGGACCGGCGGGAGGAAGTCGTCCGATCAAGACAGCGGCGCAACTTGCCGCAGTGGCCAGGAGACGCGGTCAGATCTTCAACCGGAACATGTCGGAGCAAGAGTTCGACGCGGCGAACACCAGAGTGGCTGGGACGCTCGACAAGTACGCCTACGGGGAAGCCAAGGGGCGCCGCGTCATCTCCCTCGACGAGTTCCCGTTCTTCATCGGACCAAAGCAGCAGCGCGCCGAGATGGAAGCTTTTGCGAATGGCGTTGGGTACCGAGGCAGCATCGTCACCATCGACGATCCAGTAGGCATAGCGGACGGCGTGTCCGACTACATTGGGTACCAGTGGGCTTGTCTTGTTGCTGACGTGATCAAGAAGCTTGGCAAGCCGATGGATATCTGACAAACGAGGGACCATGTACCGAACTCAGTCGAAGCCAGAAGTGCGCAGGAAAAAGCCGAAGGAAGTCGACTGGGGCTTCGTCGGCTTCGTTTCGTTCTTCGCCGTAACAACAGGGCTCGCCGTGTTGAACATGGTGGTCGCGTCGCGGAACGCCGCAGCCCTGCGGACGTGTGCGAGTCGGGGTGGAACAGTGCGCACGACGTACGTTTTGAACAGTGGGTATCCGACTCCCGTCTCAACTCCCATCTCAACGTGCGAAGGCGCTCGCTGATCATGGCAACCATTACCTTTGGCTCCGTCACCATCGAGACCGAACGAGCATCAGGAGCCGAGCGGAAGCGCAACATTGCAGAGGGAGTCGCAGCTCTCAGACGCGCGGCCAGAGCCCTCGCCACGCCAGGCGTAGTGCTCGACCTGCCACCGTCCGTAGCTCGCTATCACTCTGACCCTGAAGTAGCGGGGCGCCTGGTGCGCGTGTTGAACGGAGAAGAGACTGTCGGACACTTCGTTGGCGGCGCCTTCTGTCCGGCAGGCCAATGAGCGAAGGGTACGAGTGCCGCAATCCGCGCTGTCCGTTCTATGCGGGTGTCGGCGTGATTCTGAAGCCAAAGAACGTTCATCCTGATGAGAAGGGCCTGGCCCACTGCAACGCGTGCACGAGCTACGTCGCCCTCGCCCCGCCTACGCCCCCGCTCTTTCTGTTTGCCGTCCTCGTGTTCCTCTTTTTCGGCCTGCTCTTGGCGTGCCTATCGTCGCCTCGAAACTCGGCGGACGAACCGCTTCGCCTCCCTCAGGGGATCCACACCAGCAGCGCGCCGTTTGGCCGCCCCAGCGCGGATGCGTGAAGCGGTAGCAAGGCTTGCCTGCCAGGCGTCCTCGGCGGCGTCCAGAAGCTGCCTGCCGTCAGCGTTGGGGCCGTCTGGGTAGCCGAGCAGATCCCGCAGTCGGCGCAGCACTCCCGGCTCCTCGAAGTAGCCAGGCTCATTTCGGTACCACTCTGGATGCTCTGCCACCTGGCGCACGGCTTCGGGACTCGTCTTGGGGAGACCAATCCATCGACTTGGCGGCCCTAAAAACGTTTGGCTCGGTGGCACCCATCGCCCTTGTCCTGTTCGGCGATACTCCTCAACACCAGCTCGACATGCGGCCCCCCATTGGTCGTCACGCATGCACTCTTGCCACGCCTCGGCCATCTGGCGCGTAAGGCTCTGATTAATCGGCTCTTCCTGCGCCTCGCCTTCTTCTTCGAGGGCAAGGAGTGCGTTCTCGATGTCGTCGACAAGAACATCTGCCCGCGCAGCCTGTCGGTCACCTTCATCAAGGTTCCCCCGGTCGTATGCGGCTGTCGCGCGAGCCTGGGCGGCGCGTAGAAGGGCGGCTTTCTTCTCCAGGCCAGCGGCTCGAAGAACCTCGGCGACACCATGTAGTACGCCCGCGTCGACATGGTAGCCGCGCATAGGGTTCGGCCGCACGGACCGCCTGCTCTCTGGCCTTCGGCTCGTACGCCTTCTACTTGTTCGTCTTCGGCTCGTGCGCATAGGGAAGCGTAGCGCTCTGGTCAGCTGGTTCAACGTTCTGAGACTTCGAGTGAAATCTCCTGCCCGCAGTTGTGGCACTTGCTGTCGTCTCGAAGTAGGCCGTATCGGCACACTGGGCACCAGTGGTTCTTGTACTGGTCGAGCCGCGGAGGAACAGGATGGTCGAACGGGACATCTTCGCCGCTAAGCTTGTTGAGAGCTTCGATCGCGTTGTCGTTCCTGTGACGCTCGCGCCAATCCTCACTCATCTTCAATCCCTCGCGCGGCCCTGCGGTCGAGTTCTGCCTCCATGATGCGTTTCCAGGTGCAGACAGCTCGCTGGTTCTTTTGCTCTTCGGCTGTCCAAGTCGAGCGCATGAGGCATACGAAGGTGAATGAGTCTTTCCAGTAGTTGGAGTATTTGACCAAGTGCTCGGAGGTTGCCGTGGCAGCTTGGTTTCTCATGGAATCGACGTCTGCTTGTGGCAGTGGTGGCCAGCAGTATTCGTCGTCCATCCACGCGCCTATCCACACTTCGACCCATCCCCAGCCAAACACTTGAGAGCATTCTTGACAGCAGCGCATAGGCTCGATGGGTGCGCCGCAGATTGGACAGTCATCCGTTCCACCACTCTCGCGCATCGGAGGGTGAATGGGATGTGGGAACGGAATGGGCACGCCGAGCCGATGCAAAGCCTCTGTCGCCGACTTGTCACTCATCTTCGATGCCTCTTCTGGATCGGCGGTCCAGTTCTTTCGTTGCCAGCTCTCGAACTAGCGCTGTGTGAGGCCGAGTCACATCTAACTCCTCGGCCTTGGTCACTTTCTTCAGTTCAAGTTCGGTGATGACTAGGGCCCAGCCCACCAGGTGCCTTGTTGGGGTAGCCTCCCAGTTCCACTTGTCCAGGTACTCGATCTCTTCTTTCGGCACAGGCGGACACCAAGTTCGGTTCGCGGCGGAGACGCGGTGCACGTACTCCCAGTGGTGCATCTGCCCGCACTCAGCACATGTGCGGTACATGCGTAGGGGGTTCTTGCAAGTACGGCAGTATGGCCTTCCTGATGTGACACCCACGAAGGGCATCACGGCTCGCCCATAGGGAACGGTTACTCCAAGCCTATTGATCGCCGTGACGTCATCGTCAGTCATCTTCGATCCCGCGAGCTGATCGGCGGTCCAATTCTTCGGCGCATCTTCGGCGCACCTCGACGCAGTGCCTACGGTTGTTCTCGGCTAGGAGGACCGCGCACAGTTCACGTCGAGTGATGAACGAGAGCCGGACTAGCAGCGTGCTTGGCCAGTGCGACAGGACGGCCATGAACGGATCAGTGGTTTCTGGGCTCTTGTCGGTTTCAATCAGATGTTCGATGTGACCGTGCAGCCATCCCCACTCCAGCATTTGACCGCAGTATTCACATGACGAGTAGCGATCCACGCCAAAGGAGCAGGTAGGGCAGAACGCGTGCCCTCTGGAATCGATCCCGGCAGTCATCGCTCGATTGGTCGGAACGCGTGCGCCCAGCTTCTGCGCGGCGGCGATAGCCTCGTCGGTTGACATGCTGCCTAGTACCCGTCTTTGAACCAGCCAGGGCCCTTCAGGACGAAGCTCGTCGAGCTGATGAGCCGAGTCACCTTGCCAGCGCAGCGTGGCTCCGCAGGAGAGTACGCACTACACGAGCACCGGTGGCACGCATGCGGCTCATCCTCGCTGTGCTTGTGCGGAGTCGAATCGCCCGCCTGACATGAGCAGCGGTGCGGGTGCCCCTCGGCGGACTTCCCGTGCCACGAGAAAACGCCGACAGAGTGCTTGAACATCTGCGAACGTTCCGTGAGACGCGCGTCGATCATTTTGCACTCGGTCAACGGGGCATCGGAGATGCGCTGCTCCACTTCGAATTCAGAGCCGCAGGTGTCACACTTGTACTGGTACGTAGGCATGTGTCGAAAGTACACGTGCCTACTCGCAGCGTCAAGCCAGGTGGGCGACGTATTCGTGACCGTGTAGAATCCACGTGTGAGCACTCAAGAACCCACAAAATGCGCCTTTGACGACAAGCCTTTGACGCCCGAGGACAACGGCATCTGCCCCGAGTGCTGGAAGGCAATTCGCCGTCCGCTGACGGTTATCAAAGCGTCCGCAGCTGAGATTGACGCTGTCGTCAGCAAGATTCCTCCCGTCCTTCGAGCTGACGTCGAGGAGCAGGGCGCGCTCACTGTTCCAGAGCATGCCTTCCATGCCATTGTGGTCAGCCTCCTGCACGTTGCTCTGGCGATGGAATTCGGGGACAGCGCCATCGACACCGTCGCCAATCGCATCGACGAGGGGAAGCACACTGTCGCCTCTGCCTACAACCTAGCGCTCGTCCTCGGCTACAAAGACGTTGCAGCTAGGCTCCTCAAGTTCCGACTGAACTCGCCGAAAGAGTTCATCCGTTTTCGAGCCACCGAGCGCGGCACGCTCCAAGTCCACACGCCCTACAACGAGGAGTGGAACCGCATTGCTCGCGAGTCCAAGCACATTTTCTTCGCCCCACCCATGAAGGAGGGGGAGTTCTGGTGGAGGACGTTCCATGGCTCAGAACTGCGGAAGGTAGTGAACATGCTTCAGGGGGCCTACGGCGACCAGCTGGCGTTTGGGACGGACGACATGCTGTTCTCGCTGCCATCGATGCCGTTGCCCAAGGAGGACGACTTCGGCAAGGCCCCTTCGAAGCCAAGTCTCAAGTCGACCAACGAGACATCGACCGATGACACCTCCGGCATCCGCCTCGGCGACACGATCCAAATCCCCGGAGGCGGCACGTCGATCGTTCAGTTCATCGACCCCCGCAAGAAGAACATCGGCGTCGGAGAGACCAAGGGAGGCAAGTACACCTTCCACTCGTTCGAGGTCATCGAGACCGTCAACGGAAAGGTCATCGCTGGCCAAGCGTCCAAAGAGAGAAAGAAGGCCGCTGCCGAGGTTGGCCAGGCAGCTGAAGACATCGTCATCGACCGCGTCATCCCGGCTGGGATGAAGCCGTACCAGATCGAAAGCGTCGCCTTCATCGAGAAACATCGCCGCGCGATTCTCGCTGACGAGCAAGGCTTGGGTAAGTCGCTCGTGGGCATCACCTGCATCGACCAGCCCGCCATCATCGTCTGCCCCGCCACCCTGAAGCACAACTGGGTCAGCGAACTCTCGAAGTGGCGACCAGAGCTTGCCGTTTACGTCGTAGTCGGAAGCGAGGAACCGTCCATCGCGGACCGAAAACGCGCTGACGTGTTCATCATCAACTACGACATCATCCAGAACCATCTCTCGTGGCTCATTCCCCTTGGCGCCGTAACGCTCTTGGCTGACGAAGCTCAGTACCTCAAGAACTTATCCGTCTACTGGGACCCGAAGCTGAAGAGGCACGTGCCAACCGAGAAGTCGCCGCGACGAGCGAACGCCTTCTACGACCTGCACCTCGGCATTCCGAAGCTCTTGCTCCTCACGGGAACACCGGTGATGAACCGAACCAAGGAACTGTTCCCGCTCCTGCACCTCTGCAACAAGCAAGAGTGGAACAGCCAGGCCGAGTACCACAGACGCTACTGTGGCGCGTTCGAGCAGGACACCCCTCGCGGCAAGATCATCAATGCCAACGGTCGCACCAACTCGGAGGAACTCCACATTCGCGCGAAGCGGTACATGGTGCGCCACACCAAGGACATGGTGCTCACTGAGCTTCCGCCGAAGTCCAGGCAGTCGATTCTCGTGAGCCTCAGCGAGAAGTGGCGTCGCGCCTATGTCCAGCTCACCCGAGACTTCCTTGCCTGGGTGTACGCGCACGGCGGCCCCGAACGAGTCATGAAGGCGTCACGTGCCGAAGCCTTGACGCGGCTGACGGCCATGCGTCGAGTCAGCGCAAACGGGAAGGTGGAAGCAGCGCTCGATCGAATCGAGAACCACTTGGAGAGCACCGGCTTCCGGCCTCTGATTGTTATGGGTGTACACGCGGACGCGCTTACGGCCATCGGAGCTGGCTTGGACGAGATGAACGTCCAGTTCGACAAGGACGTGGCCAAGGGCGAGATGCCAAGCATCAGTCGCAAGGTCCGCTGGGCAGCTGTTGTTGGATCTACGCCAATGTCGAAGCGCGCAAAGATCACCGAGAGCTTTCAGAAGGACGGGGACATCGACGTGCTGCTGTTCTCGATTCCACTGGCCACCGGGCTCACGCTGACGCGCTCGCAGGACATGCTGTTTCTTGAGCGACTCTGGCGTCCAGCCGACCAGGTTCAGGCTGAAGACCGCATTCACCGAATTGGCCAGGTGAACACCGCGCAGATCACGTACCTCGACGGTGTTGGCACGATCGATCAGAAGCTCGGGCTCATGCTCATGAACAAGACGGACACCGCCGCCGCGATCATCGACGGACAAGACCTGACGCGCGATCAGTCGTTCTTCCGCGTCTTCGGAGACATGGTTGGCAAGGACGGTCGCAAGATCGACTCGTCGAAATTGAAGGCGGTCGAGTCACTCGCAGAACTCATCGACGAGGCCGAGATGGAAGCTATCGACATGGCGCAAAGCCTCGACGAGCTGGTGAAGGCTCGCAAAGAAATGGAGCGGCAGAAAGAGCAGTTCCGCGACGCCAAAATCGCCAAGGGCGTCTCCTTCGATCAGGCCACTGCTGAGGCAGAGGCGGAGATCGACGACGACATCGAAGACTTCGCGGCGAAGCTGCGCAAGAAGATGACGCCGAATCGGTATGAACAGCCTGCTGAAATGTACCCGGGTCATGCGGCGGACCACTTGTATTACGAGAAGGCGAAGCGAGAACAGGCAGGGTTTGACGACATGCTGGACTCGATGGTCATCGACTCGTGGGACCAGCCGCTGTGAGTCTTCCGCGGCACTTGCGATTCCTGGAGGATCTCCTCACCGCGCCGCCAGGTGACCTGAGCGACTTCTTCCCTGAAACCGCGGCGGGAACTCTCAAGCCTCGAAAGGGCGAAGACCTCTTCTGTCCGATGCGTGGAGTCTGCTACGTCGGGAGTACCGATGGCACGATGGTCCCCATCGAAGCTGAGAACCTTGAAGAGATCGAAGGCAACTCTTTCGACGCCGTCAAATTCAGCACTCTCGTCGATGCGATCCGGCACGGCGAAGTCGTGCTTGAGCCCGGGTACGCAGACTTGCTCGTTGAGAACGGCGAGCTGACAGCGCAGGTACGCGACGGCAATCACAGGACGTTCGCGGCAATCGCTGCCGGGGCGTCGATGTCGTGGGTGATGATTTCAGACAGCACCAAGCAGGACATCGACCAGGGCCTGAACGACAAGCTCTACAGGGTGATCAGAGCGGCGCAGAGGGCACATGGCGCGCCCCTGCTGAAGAAGCACTCGGTCTCCAAGCTCAAGAAGAGCCCAGCCCTCGAAGCGTTACGAGTGGCTGAGCTAGAAAACATCGAGGCCAGGCAGACCCTGAACGAGTTCTACCGGGGGCAACTGCGACGCTTCGGACCCGTCGAGGACTCCGGCCGCTCCTTGAAAGAACAGCTTGAGAGCGCCCAGATGTACTGGCGCATGCGCGAGGGTGAACTGTTCAAGGCGCACGACCTTGAGTGGCTCACCAAGAACCTCTATGAGGACGAGGCTTACAAACTAGCCCAAGACCTCTACAAGCATCTTGCGGGACGCAGTCTCTACGACATGAGGAAGGCGGCTGGACTCAACCCCGACATGGAGAAGCTCGATCCCGCTACGATGCGAGTCGTGAGGCGATGAGGAGGCGATTGCCTTTGAGCCCTTCGTGGCGCTACGAGTGCGGGCCTGTCGCGCACGCATGGCAACTGAGGTACGAGGGAGACACGCGAGAGCGGACCATTTGTGGAGCGGCGCGCTACGCGTCCCGCCCTTCACGAGACGCCCCAGAAAAGACTCCGCGGTGCATTCGCTGCCTTCGCCTCCTCGGCCTTGAAACTCCAGAACTGTCAGAGCGAGTCGAATTACTGAACGCGGAACTGCGCCTGATTCACATGCGGATGCGAAAGGAAGCTCATCGAAGTATAACAGGCCGATGAACCCAACAGTCGGTCGCATCGTTCACTTCTACAGCTCACGACTGAGATGGCACCGAGAGCGAAGGGGTGCCACTTGGAGCGGTCCGTTCGCGGCCACTGTCGTAGCAGTGAACCATGACGGCACGGTGAACCTGAACGTCATGTACCCGTCAGCAATTCACGCTGACGATCGTGGAACCTGGACGTGCCTAGGGGAGATCGTGGAAGAGGTATCGAGCACTCCAGCGGCCAGCGGTGAACCTCGATGGGAATGGCCTCCTAGGGAAGCGCCTACTCCAAACAGGAGAACGTCCAATCGCCTTGGCAGACGGAGCACTCGCCGGTGACTACGCACCCAGACGCAGACATCGCGGACCTCGTGCACTGCGCTCAGGATTCGATCGACGAGCAAAACCGGAGAGCCGAAGCCCTTTCGAGGCTCACGCCGCGAGTCAGGCTCGCAGAGATGAAACCTGTCCCGTCCCAGATGTTCCTCACGGTTCCGAAGGACACGCCCGTGGAGATGAAGATCGATGTCGGCCCCGGCATCCTCGACTACCTGAAGACGTTCGACCAGAGATTCCTCGCCAGCGCGAGCTGCGCTAGCATTGCGCATGACTCGCCGCTCAAGTCGCCGTCCGACCAGAAACCCTGAAACCGGAACCCGAGAGAACCCCGTCGTCATCGAGAGCATCTCCGACGTCGATGCGTTCCTGGGTTCCCCTGGTCATTACCAGACGACCAGCACGTTTCCCGCCTATCCAGTCGTGAAGGCGCTTGATGGGTGGCATCCACTCTTCAAGGGCGGGATGACGATGCCCTTCGTCGAAGGGGACGTCTTCTTCTTCCAGGTGCTGGAGACTCCAGAGCGCGAGGCGCTACCGGGCGTTGTGCCCGAGGGAGAGATCCTTAGCGACACCTCGCTTCGTCGGAACGCTCTCGTGGCCATGGGAGTGTCCCCGGACTTCTGGAGCAAGCTTCTTCAGCGCTACCGCAATTGGGAACTCGCCTGGTGGCGTGAGGTCGCGCAGAACTCGCGCGACGCCCAAGCGACTCGGATGGAATTCTCGGTCACGCCTGGCACGTACAGGGATGTTGAAACTGGCGACTCCGTGGAGGCGATGGTCGTGGTCGCTTACGACAACGGCGTAGGGATGGACGCCGACATCCTGCGGCGCGCTCTGCTGACCCGCGGAGGGTCTGTGAAGCCTGAGTCGGCCGTGGGCGGCTTTGGCGACGCCAAGAACCTCATTCTGTTCCCCTGGTACGGCTGGAAGGTTGAGACGCGAGACCTCGTCGCTGTGGGGCAGCACGAGAGCGTCCTGGAGCCGCCTGGAGTGCATCAGGTGCCCTCGGGCATCCAGGGCACTCGAATCACCACATGGATGCCTCTGACGCAGACCACGAGCGAGACGTACGCGCTTCAGCTACTTGGACGATCGCACCTGCCCGGAGTCACAGTGCGTGTGAACGGCAAGACGATTCCAGCGGACCTGATCGGCGGCGAAGAGGTCTCGACCGCGCAGATCAAGGACGAAGACGGGAAGATCGTCGGAGAAATTGTCGCGCACCATCAGCGCAACGCTCGCGCGAACAAGGGGCTCTATGTGCGCGCCCGCGGCGTGTTCATGTTCGAGGAGTACGCTCCGAACATCCCAGGCGTCGTCTACGTCGACGTGAACGCACCAGCGAAGTACGTGTTCGATGCAAGTCGTAACTCTCTCATCGGTCCCGCTCGCCAGTTCGTTGAGAAGCTCAAAGCCAGCCTCGCAAAGGAGCCCGAGTCGGTCCTCCGTTCCAAGAAGTGGAAGGCGGAGAAGATCTACCGAGGCACTGGCGAAATCGAAGTGCGTGAGGGTCGCGCCGCTGAAGTCGCTGCCAAGGCCGTCGCGAAGATCGCCGGTCAAATCACGAAGAAGAAGACGTCGAAAGCTGACGTGGACAGCCTTTCCAAGTACATCGAGATCGCGTTCGAAGAAGACGAGGCTAGGGCGCCGGAACCCGTGACGCTGGAAGAGCAAACCGCTCAGCGCATTCAGTCCTCCCGAGAGACAGTGGTCAGCCTCGTACAGAACTTCCTCGGGCACGCGACGTCAACAGAGCAGGTCGCGGCGGCTGTGCGTTTCGCGATGTGGCAGCCGGACTTGTACGTCGCGAACCAGATGCCGTTCTGGAAGATGCCCAAAGGCCTTGAGCCAGAGACGATGGAGCAGAAGTACGTAGTGCTTCTCCGGGCATGGACAGAGGCGTGCAAGTTCGGTCTCAACGCTTTGGGCGACTTCAGGCCGTTCGGCGTCGGATTCGTCATGCTGCTCGACGGCATGAACCAGCAGCCCGCGCTCGGCGCTTACACCCGTAAGGAGGACACCGACTGGTTGATGATCAACCCGGTGAAGTTCAAGCGTGGGCGCTACGACTACGACGCCGGTGAGTACGAGTGGACGTTGGAAGGCGACCGTCTCGATATGAGCTTGGACAGCGACATTGAGGAGCTGTGCTCTACGGCCATCCACGAGATTACCCACATGCAGGGCTTCAAGGACCATGACCAGGGGTACGCAAGTCAGTTGACCGTCAACATGAAGGCCGCTCACCGAGGCATGGCCACGTTCATGCAGAAGCAGGTGAAGACGATTCGCTCCGAGACGCGAGCGCGGTTCGCGGAGATCAAGAAGGAGAAGACCGCCGCCAAGAAGAAGCCAGAGGCAACGCCGTGGAAAGTAATCGTCGGCCGCGTCGCCGTGCTTCTGGGATGGTGGGACAGCTTCAGGCAGCTCCACCGTAAGACTCTCGATGTTGCACCATCGGTAATTGTCCAGAGCGCAAAGAACTATAAGGATGAACTCAAGGAGCAGGCGCAAAAGGCTCTGTATGTAATGAGCATCGAGCTGGATCCGAAGGTCATCATGCAGCTCTACGATGAGGCGAACAAAGCTGGCCTTTTTGACGAGGTAGATGACAAGCAGGCTGTGTCCCTCGTTTCACAGGTGGAGGAGATGCCAGCGGACCCACGCCCGAGAGCGGAAACGAAGGGTGCCCCCACTGGTCCGCAGTTGAATCTGTTCACGTGGGTTGGTGAAGCGCTGCACGCCGGATTCGGTGAGGGCGACTTCGTTGGCGTTCAAGACGGCAGTGCTTGGGCCAAGCGAGAGATCACCTCGGCGCTGATCAACACGTACTTCAAAAAGAAGAGAGACAGCGAAGGCGGGAACCATGAGACGCGTCCTATCCCTCTGGGGGAGAACACGTACGTTTGGTACCCAGCTTCGGTCAAGAACTCGCTCTTCTTGCCACTGCAAGACACGAAGTCGCTCAAGGGGCTTGAGTGGTCCAACGACGACTCTTCGGCTCAGGTATACATACTTCCCAGTTACGATGAGTACATAGTCGACTGGCCTGCGGGCATCGACGCTGACTCGCAGCAGCAGCACTACTCCTCAGTATCTGAAGCTCAGATCGCAGCCATGGACAAGATCGCCGAGCTTCGCAAAGGGCACTGGCGCAAGTAGCACCTCCGCCCTCACCAGCTCTGGCTGGGGGCGTGGCGCCTGACGATTCCACTCCGTCAGTCTAGCGTGGGGTCGCTTTCGCTGGGCGCAGGTATGAAGGACATGGGCGCTCACGAAGCCAGAGCTAAGACAGCATCGCGCTGGCCCTTCACACCCCAGGAACCTAGCACGCGTGCGAAGCGTTCTCCGCAGCAGCAACGGCGGCCGATTTCGACTCAAACACGCCGCAGTTCTTCGGAAAGCTCAAGCCAACGACCTTGTACTGGAAACGATCTGTCTCCACGGAATTACCAACAACGGTCTGCTCAACTGCGAACAAGGCGTCCTTCGAGACGTAGATCACTCGCTCTTCTAGAGCGCTGCCTTCCCTCAAGAACGTGTAACCAGCCAGCAGAGTCTTCTCCTTCAACACTCGCTTCTCACGCAAGAGGCCAGCAGTGTGAACCCAGACCGACTTCAAAAAGCCGTGCTCTCGAAGCGTTCCGATGATGTAGATGGTCTTCATCCGCTCGCCAGTCCTTGGCTTTGATATCCAAATCTGACCCCTGGCTGGCATGAGCTTCGCCTTACTCATCGTTCCCCTCGTTCATCCCGCGAAGCAAGCAGCGCGTGCGCTCGATGTACTTGCCGAAGTCCGAGGTCACGGCTCGCGTAGCCTCCAGCTTGCTTGAGACACCCTCGGGCCCTGCAAGCCTCTCCATCGGCATCTGACACTCCGCACAGACAACGTCGGTCCCCTTCTTCAGGCTGGACAACATCTTCAAGCGCATGAGTTCGGCGTTGATGCCGTCCTTGCCATGCAACTTGAGCAACTTGGCGACCGTGCCGTCCGAGATGGCCTGCTCAACACGCTTGACGCGATCGATCGTGTGGGCGGGGTCGAACGTGCAGCACCACACCCACAGGAAGTTCTGGGACTCGGGCTTCGCAACGGTTTCTGGCTTCTTCTCGGGCATCTTCTTCTCCATGGGTAGTACGATAGCAGGCTTGTCAGACACGGTGACAACTACTTCGGCTTTCACGACGACGGCGGGCGCACGTGCAGCGCAGCGCTTTTCCCAGTCGGCCACGTGGCGCATGCACTCTGGGCACGTCGGGATCCGCTTTTCGTAGCCAACCTTGAATTCCCCCCACCTCGCGCACGAGGTGTAGCTGCCTACTCTCAGAATGGGCGGCGGGTTCATCTGCTCTTGAGTCAGATGCCAGAACTCGGCGATCTTCACGCATTGGTACGTCGGCATCTTTTCTCTTGATTCTTTCGACACACTGTTTATAGTCCGGCTGTCAGACAGGAGCAACAATGAAGACCGGCTACGAGTACAGTTTCGTTCCAGAGCCTAGCGGAAGAGCCTTCACTCAGCTGGACAGGCTTGTGAACGATGCGCTCAGGACGCAATTTGGAAAGTCGCGTGAAGAGCTGGAAGCCGAGAACGTCGCGCTTGATCGTCTTCGGGCGACGGAGTCGATCCGAGCGGGTGTACCTCTTACCGTTGAGGATGCGGCCTCGCTCAGGGCTGCGCTGGCGCCACCATCGCTTCCTCTTTCGAGAGGAGAGCTGGGCAATCGTCTCCGGGTCAAGCTCGCGAACAAGCTCGACGAGATGATGATGGCTGCCATCGGCTTTGAGCAGAGATTCGGAGAGAGTCGCATCAAGGACGGCTCTGTCATTGCCGCTGAGCTTCTGTCCATTGCTAAGGAAGAGGCAAAGACCGTCCTAGCGGGTTGGCTTTCTCAAGGAAGCTTGAAGAAGGTCGTCGACAGACTGACTTCCGAAGGTCCAAGCAAGGAAGACCTGCGTATGTTCGAGGGGCGCGTAGCGCAAGAAGTGGACGCTCTGCTTCGAAAGAGGGCCGCAGATCTCGCAGAGGCCATGGTGAAAAACATCCGCGAGGATGTGTTGAATGTTGCCTTGAACAAGGCGCTGTTCGAGCGGTACCCAGAGCTTGCCAACCTTGAAGCCCTCGACCGTCTTTCTGGAGACGAGTGATGAGCAAGCGCGAAGCCCGTGACCTTGTCATCGAGTACGTGAACAAGCACTGCCGCTCTTGGGACTTCCAAGACATCTCTGTTAACAGAGCCGAGGAAGAGCATGATCTTCTCGGTGATGGCGCCAACATCAACGTCTTCGTGTTCAATCGGAAAACGCAGTGCGTCAGCGCTATGAAGATCGAAGACTTCATAGGCAAAGCCCAACGCCCCTACTCGTTCAACGACTCGTACGACAGGGTTCGAGGCGCCATCTACACACTGGGTGCGAGCCGTGACCCTGTGACAGATATCAAGAATCTGTTCGGGATTCAGACAGCTTCGCGTGGTGACTACCTGAGGCTTATTGCCAAGACTATCAACGACTACCAAGACAATTCCTCGCACGACGACGGCTTGGTTCTTGTTGTCAAAGGAAACACCTTCCGAATCAGATCCGCGTCGGCTCACGACGAGGTCGTTTTGTACAACACGTACGGCGACACAGCTCTGCTTTCTGACGTAGCTGGTCTTGGCAAACGCTACTCCTCCTCCGCCAAATCCAAGGCCATGTGGGAAAGAGTCGTGATGCTTTTCGACCTCCAAAACAGCCTGTCCGGCAAGTCCCTCTTCGACACAGCAGCCAACATCTGCTCTCAACCGCTCACCGTTTCTCAACAACCACCAAAGAAGGAAGAACCAATGGCCATCGACAAGGCAACCGCCGCTCCCGCACGTCGCACCGAGATGACTCCCATCAAAGAACAGGGCGCAAGTCTGCTCTCCGCCATCGGCAACGGCGTGAAGCTCGCGTCTGTGAACCAGGGAGGAGAAGTCATCCTCGCGATGGCCGAGAAGATGTTCGGCGACAGCCCGCTCACCGCCTATCTGCTCAGCTCGGAGTCCGGGCGAGAACTGGTCAAGATGGCGATGGCGAGCGCGATCCACACCATCGCCGCATCCGCTCCCGAGGTGGCAGGCTCGAAGACGCTCGAAGACGTCGCCAAGCTTCAGCTCACCTTCAGCACCTCCGCGCTCAGCACCAAGTTCTTCACGTCCTGCCGGGACGAGATCGCCTTCCTCGTCAAGCACGGTGAGCAGTTCGGCGCCGCCGCCGCAGTGGCGGGCGTTGCCCCCTTGACCGGGGCGGTCGCTGCTGGACTGCGGGAGAATCAAGAGTGATCGATCTCAGGACCAAGCAGCACCTCGTCGATATCATCAAGCTGGCGGACAACGGCGCCAGAGGACGCGACGTCGCAGACAAGCTGCGCGAACTCGTCAAGGAGCCAGAACTCGCAGAGGGCGAGTGGCTTGTGCACGTGCACGTGCCACACGCCACGTTCGAACTCACGAGCAACCAGCTGACGATGACGAGCGGTGGGGACGGTGTTCCTGTCAGCGCCGCTGCTTTCAAGACGGCGGCGATTCCCAGCATTCGTAAGCTTCTGGACCAGCTCGAAGAATTGGAAGTGGAGTAATGACCACCATCGCGGAAGTTCGCTTCCCCAGAGTGACCGCGAAGGTGGTCGCCCGCCTTGCTATCACGGAGAGCGAAAAGGTCCAGGGCCTCAATGGCAGTCCCAGTCTCGCCAACGGCGAAGGCATGTTGTTTCACTTCGAGAACCTTCGCACCCGCAAGCGGCCCATCGCGATGGCGGTGGACAAGATGAAGTTCCCTATCGACTTCATCTTCATCCAAGCTGGGGGAGGCGTTGGCCGTGTCGTGGACTTGGCGAAGAACGTTCAGCCTGGAGGAACGACGCCTGTCCTCGGCTCGTCAGAGTCTAACTTCGTCCTCGAAGTTCCAGCCGGTTACATCAGCCAAGAGAAGGTCATGATCGGCGACAAGGTTTTCATTCAACTCCCGGAAGGTACGAAACTGTGACAGCTCGAACCCAGACGTTTGGAAGTTATATCGTCCAAGAGACCCCAACGGACGCCACGTGGTGCCAGGCAGTGGTCGAAGGCCCCTCTGGGATCGATCGCAAGATGGAAGTCATCGTGCAGGCACGTTCCTATGAGGCCGCTGTGTTCTTCGCCCGTGCCGCTGCGGGCGCGTCATCGGATGACCTGAAGAAGGACCCGTTCATGGCGCCTGAGCCCATCCTGGAAGCGCCGACACCCGTCATCACCGAGGGGACGAAGTTCTGATGCCCAAGAAGATTCGCCACGAGGGGAAGCACAAGCTTCGCCTGCGCAGCCCTATGTCGAACGCCCTGGAGGTCGCCTTCGCGAAGAAGTGGAAGGAGCTTCAGAAGAGCAGTCGTCTTCTGGAGACCCTCATGCGCGACGCTAAGGGTCAGCGAGGTCGCGGAGATCTCGACGAAATGCTCACACAGCGAGATGCCGTGGTCGCAGCCACTGTAATTCAATGGCTTGGCAGCACGGTTGGCCAGGAATTCGTCCAAGAGTGCCTGGAGAAAGTGCCAAGGCGCGTAGAGCCATGCCGATGACCGACAAACACGAGTTCCAGCCTGGTGGGCGTTGGATCGACGAGATCCCAGAAGAGGACTGTTGCGCCCGCTGCGGACAGAGCGAGGCACACGCCAATCACACGGAGTCGGACGGCAGTGCCTACATTGACCACGACAGCATCGTCGCCCGCATGCGCGCTGACGGGTCGATCGCTCCAAGCATCAGGGAGAGGCGATGAGCACGGGAGACCTGGCCTTGCTGGTTGGACTGGTCATGGCCGCGGGTCTTCTCGTGGAAATTTTCTACGCGTACGCGAAGTACCTGCATGACCAGGAAGACGAGGACGAATGATACCTATGGACAAGTGGACGCGAGATGACTGGGCGAAAGCTCGGCAAGACTGGGATGAGGCTTACGCATCGCATCCAGACGTGGCCGTCGGCTTGAGCGTGCGTGCGCATGAGCCCGGAGGACGCCAAACGCTGTCAGGCAAGCCGAGCGTTCCTGGGCCGCGATGGAAAGCATTCATGAAGCTTCGCGACCTGTGCACTACGCCTGGCGTGACAATGCGTATGGCCGACAGCCCAATTGGGTACTCGGTGACAATCAAATTCGGAGACACCGAGCACAGCATCTTGCGGCTGAACATGCTCGACAACGACCAAGCAGAAGAAGCTGTGGACCACGTCGTCGAGAGCGTTCTTGCCTGGAGAAAGGCCAACGATGACCGAAAAGCCAACCCGGGATGAACTCAGGAAGAGGTTCCTTGAGTGGGCTTCCTCTGAAGATCCTGGCACCTCAATCCTTGCGACGAGAATTGCCCCGGAACCAAAGCCCATTCTCCTTCAGCAAGGCTACCCCGACGACGACGGGAGCGATCGTGACCGATGGGAAGACAACCTTCACTCGGAGACGCTCCACAACAACGACATGAACCGCCTCAAGCAAGCGCGAGAGGCCGAAGAGAAGAAGCAGCGCGTCGAAGAGGTTCGGCGCCTTAAAGGAGAGAACTGATGACGCTCGTTTTCACGGATAACGATCTGACCGCAATTGCTGAAGGATCCGACAAATTCAAGGCCCCCTTCCTGCTCGCGACGCTTGCGGCAACGGTGCGCTCGATCAACGCCGAGAACGGCTGGGAAGCCCCCACGTGGGAGAAGTTGCCCACCAAGCTGATGCTGATCGTTACCGAAGCGGACGAGGCCGTGCAGGGTCACAAGGGCGTCGGGAAGGACCCCGTCGAGGAGGAGATCGCCGACGTCTGGATCCGCACAGCCGACATCGTCGTGTCGTTCAGGCCTGACTGGGAACCGCGGACGGACCTCGTCGCACTGGTGAAGACGATTCGAACCACGTCAGCTGAATTGACGCCTCCCAAGAGCGTTCACGATGCGTTCGAGGTCACGGTGTGGCCGTTCATCTCGCTGATGACGAAAGCGATGGAATCCTGGCGTGACGACAAGAAGCCCGCCGTCGACGTCTTCCTGGAGGACACGCTCTACGAGTGCCACACCATCGCTCTTGAGCGCGGCCACGACCTGATCCCGAGCATCGCCAAGAAGCTCCTGAAGAACCGCAAGCGCGCGAGGCTTCACGGCCGCGCTCGGGCCGACGGATGACCGACACGCTCTCACAACTTTTGCGCTCCACGGTCGTCGCAGACGTCACGCCTGACGCGCGTCTTAAGAGCGTGAACCCGGAGCACTTCGGCGCCCTGCGAACGCTTCTGGCAGCGCTTGGTGAGAGCACCGAAAGTACCAACAGCGTCCTCTGGCTCGCCTCCAGAGAATGGTCAGCGCAAGGCAGACTTAACGACCTCTCTGTCGACCAAGCCCTTCTTCGACCAGGCGCCCGAGCACGCAACGCCGTGTTCGCGTGCCTTGGTCGGTACGGCTACCCATTGCCAGTCTACACGGTGATGAGCTGGAACATCGAACTGGACGACGCAGGCGTCCAAGACTGTGCGGGAGCCATCAGGAAGATCGCCTCTGCGTGGGCGGTCACCGGGGGCCCGTTCGTGCGCGAACACATGAAAGGCTTACCGTTGGCAGCCTACAAAGCTTTCAAACCGATGGCTCGTTCAGCCAGCTTCGAGAACGACATCTTCTTCTGAGGACCACATGATCCCAATCAGAATTCTGAACGACGGACGCTGGCAAGATTTCCACAAGTCGATCGTCATCATCGGAAGCGAAGAAACGGCTGACGTGTATGTGCCCAAGGCCGCCAAGCGGCATGCGTACATCATGTCCTTTGACGACCGTGTCGAGCTTCTTCCCACTGGCGCGAACGTCTACATCAATGACGGGATGACCCTGGCAAGCCACATCAGGATCCGGTCAGGCGACTGCATTTCGCTCGGCCGCGAGCACATCCCGTTGGAAGTGGTCCTTCCTCACGGGCACATGGACACGAAACCCGTCGAGGAGGTCTTCGTAAACCTGTTCCAGCGCTGGAACGCTTTGCCCCCGCTCATCAGGGCAGGACATGGGATGTCCCTCCTTCGCTTCGTGGCCAGCAGCTTCACAACGGACCTCGATCGGTACAAGCAAACCGGACTGCACCGGCGCCACGCTGTGGAAAGCCTGTTCAACGATGCGGTCAACCTCACTGCGGAGTTCGCGCACCTGCTCATCGCGGCGGCCGACTTCGATGCAGGGGCCAGGGGAATCGACGCTGATGTCGTCGGTGGCGATGCCGCATTGAAGAACTTCCTGGAGTTCATCAAGACTTACACGCC
>Ga0181358_1000001_pt1 | contig 196807 bp, 250 predicted proteins | sample Fa13VDMM110SD_FD_130096 | JGI IMG/M metagenome (GOLD analysis project Ga0181358, IMG submission 130096) | Freshwater viral communities from Lake Michigan, USA - Fa13.VD.MM110.S.D | ecosystem: Environmental > Aquatic > Freshwater > Lake | place: USA: Michigan | collected 2013-09-24 | reverse complement strand
GGCGTGTAAGTGCGCTAAAAGGCGTCATTACCACTGTTTGGGGACAGTTGGGCGGGGCAATGCAAGTCGCCCAAGAAGTCAGTGAAGCCATCAATAAGGGCAAATCAAACGAGAAGACCCCAGAACAAGCAGCACTGGAACGGGCCAAGAGAATGGCCCTTCTCAAGCACCGCGAGGGGTATCGAGAGTTCGTGAATGGAACTGCTCTCGATGTAGCAGAGTCGACCATCAACTTCGATGACCTGCCCAACAACCTGTGCTTTTACAAACCAGACAACTCAATGGGTGCTGGCATTACCAAGAAGGCGGAAGCAGGGAACGTTCTTTACGCTCGAAAGAGAAACGGCCTGGCCTACGTCATCACTAGAGGGAGCAGGCACCCTCTCATCTACTCAAGACGCATGATGCGTCAGCACGACGATGAGGTGGGGACCTCTCTTACGTGGAACGACAGGTTTCCGCACATTGTGGAAGCTGCGGCAAAAGTAATGCCCCAGAACTCAATTCTCCTGGGTGAGCTTGTTGTCGATAGAAAAGGAGTAGATGACTTTGCTGCCATTCAGAGTCTTACGAAGTCTCTCACTCTTGAGAGTCTTCAAAGACAGAAGGCAGATAAGTCAGCCAGCTTCTACATCTGGGATATCGCGTTCTGGGATGGCCAAGACCTGGTAACTCAGAGTCCTGTGCGATCGAGGTACTCCCTCATCCACGAGCTTGAGTACGCCGATGACACTCTCGTGCCGGTACAGTTCTTCGACTCAGGCACATTCCCTACCCCTATGGCGGCCATCACAATTGCCAAACACAACAAGTGGGAGGGCTTCGTGGTCGTAGACCCAGAAGGAATCTACGGAGACAAAGGCTACAACTTCAAAGGCAAGCCAGACCGGCCCGCTGCCTCTTGTTCCAAGCTGAAGCCGTCTTTCGAGGATGACTTCATTGCTATCTGGGACCCAGAGGCGGGCCATGGAGAGCGCAGCACCAAGAAGAGCAACGAACAGGGAATCAAGAGCGTCGCCCTCTACCAGAGGAACAAGGAAGGCGAATTGGTCTACATCTGTAACGTAGCCTCTGGTCTCTCCAAGGAACAAATCAAAGAGTGGTCAGACCCGAAGAAGTTTCCGATGGTCTGGAAGGTCGAGTATACGGAACGGTTCTTCCAGAGTCAGGGAGACGACACAAATGCCCTCATCTTCCCTCGATTCATCGAAGTGAGGACGGACAAGAAGGTCGAGGAATGTATTCTCCAAGAACCCTCGTAGTGAATCTCCAAAGGTCTCCCTACGACGTGTACGTAGGGAGAGCAGGTAAAGGGCAAGATGGGTACTTCGGAAATCCCTTTACCCTACATGATGAGTCTCGAAGACTTGAGGTAGCTCTGAACTACGAAGAGTGGTTTAGATTCCGACTTCGAATAGACCCAATCTTCCGACAGAGAGTCCACGCGCTCAAAGGAAAAACACTCGGATGTTTCTGCAAGCCTCGTATCTGCCATGGAGACGTGATAGCAGACTACCTGAACTGGGAAGTTCCATGACCGACAAAGAACTGTTTGACGTTATCTTCGCTGGCATCAATACGTACAAGACTCGGCACTACGAAGACATGGAGAAGAAGGGGGATGAGAGGCATCCATACCACTTCCCTTTCGAGGCGTACGCTACGCTGACCAAGAATGTCCAGTTGTACGATGGACAGTCGTTCAAAGCAGGAACGAAGTTTCGAGTGAGACTGGCCTCCAACATGGGTGACCTGTGCTTGAGTCGAAACTTCAAAGATGAGCCCGGTTATGAGCTCAGAGTCATGCCGGGTACGGATATGCTCACAGACTGTCACATCGTCAGTATGGGGAAACTCTAAATGGCTTCCAAATTCAAAGACAAGTCGGGGCGAGTCGTCTCAATAGGAGACTTCATCGTCTACGCTCAGGCGTGGGGAAGAAGCGCCGGGATGAACTACGCAAAGGTGCTCGACATCAAAATGTCAAAAGCGTACGGGGCTACGCGTGCGTACCCGACGCTTCGAGTCATTGGAATCGACACGTCATGGGGTGGAAAGAACCTTCAGAAGCCGAGCACGATTGTCTACAGTGACAGAATTCTCGTCGTGTCTCCAAAGCAAGTTAGCCCTCGGGCGCTAAAAACGCTCTCAAAGTACAAGGAGGAAGTCCATGGTCATTGAACGTGAGCGAAAATTCCTGGTGCTTCCTGAGCATCTTCCGTCTGATGAGAAGATGGGGGAATCGAGAATCATCGAAGCTGGATACTTCACCAAGGAGCCACCAGCTATTCGCGTCACTGTTCGTGACCACGGCAGACCAGACAAGGAGGCTCGTTACAAGTTCTGTGTGAAGGGACCGGGCCTGGAGGCAAGAGCAGAGTACGAGTACTCTATCCCTGCTCAAGACGCTCTGGAGATGCTTGCGCTCTCGCCGACGTACTTGAAGAAGTGGCGATTCGAGTTCGATGGTTGGGAGGTCGATCGAATCATGCTTCCTGTCGAGGGGACGTACACCTGGTTCTGGATTGCAGAGTGGGAAGAGGCGGAAGGAAAGGGAGCCATTCCAGACCCTCTTCCTCGTTGGATTGGCAAAGAAGTAACAGAGAACGCGTCATTCACGAACATGGCTCTGGCGTGGTTGTATGGCCTCAAGCATGGGCATTGATATGATTGTATCCATCACGGGCCATCGGCCCGACAAGCTCGGCGGGTATAAGATACCTAACCCAATCTACAACTCGGTTATCGCCGGTCTTGATGCGGCCTTTGAGAAGCTCAAGCCAGACTTCGTCATTACTGGAATGGCCTTGGGTGTGGACCAGTGGGCTGCAGAACTCTGTATCAAGAAGAAGATTAAGTTCATTGCAGCGATTCCCTTCAATGGACAGGAATCCGTCTGGCCCCTTCACGCTCAGACAAAGTACAGCGACATCCTCTCAAAGGCGCACGGAGCTTATGTAATTTCTCCAGGCGCTTACTCCTCTCAGAAGATGCACGCCCGGAATGAGTGGATGGTCGACTCTTCCGACGTGCTTGCTGCAGTATGGGATGGAACTCCCGGAGGCACTGGCTCCTGCGTTGAGTACGCGAAGACGAAGGGTCGGAAGATTCATTGGGTGCAGTTCGAAGGAGCCAGTAACAAGGAGAAGGCGACGACGGTTGAGGTAGTCCCTGCACCCGCACCGAAGGTCATCCTTGGGATGGGAGTCGAGGCCCACTTCAAGAAGAACGAAGCGTCCAAGTTCTTGGAGCAGATTAAGGACAAGGCGAAGAAGCAAGCAGAAGAGTTCAAAAAGAAGATGCAGGAAGTGAAGGACGACCAAGGTACCAAAAGCAAGGCAGCGAAAATACCCGAGGGTGTCTCAGGTCAGCTTCTCCATCTCCTTAAGAAGTTCAAGGAGAGTCCGAAGAGCCTTACAGCGAAGGAGGAGGCAACGCTCGCTTCCTTCTTCCAGGAAGTGTCCGAAACCAAGAGCAAAGAGAAGGAGTCGAAGAAAGGCAACAAGGTAGAGGCGCACACCTACAAGCGCATCGTTGACCTCGACGATTAAGTCAGAATACCCCTTGACGACCCGTCGCAACCTCGATACTGTGTTTCTGCAGTCAGACCTGGAGCGGCCCTTCGATGTTCGCCGGACTCTCACCTTGGCAGCAGAAACACGGGTATGCACTCCCTGTTTTTGCGTACCCCAAGCAAGGTCAAAACTTCAATCCAACAATTGGCTAAGGGTCATCCGAGAGTGTTTTGAGGTCTGTGAACCTCTCCCTTGGATGGCCCCGAACCCAACCTCACCTCTACGGCAGAAGCCCCACTGGTAAGGGTACGAGCCTCCAAAACTCGACGCTACAGGTTCGAATCCTGTCTGCCGTGCATGGAAGACTACAATCTACAGGCAGCTCTCTCAAACAATGGCCAGGATTGGAGCTACGAGGACGTCGCTTCTATCGCTCTTGCCATCGACAACCGTCATGAAAAGGACGAGCCAGACTATACTTGGATTCTTGAGATGAAGTCGGGAGAGTGGTTCGCAGCAAGAGGATGGCACGACTACACAGGATGGGACTGTCAGTCGGGACTCACGACAGAGAAGTACAAGACAAAAGAAGAAGCATTCGCAACTCTTGTTGACTGGGAGCGAGACATCGTAGAGAAGAATGCGGTCGTAGCTCAGAGGTAGAGCGTCTGCTTGCCATGCAGAAGAGCGAGGGTTCAATTCCCTCCGGCCGCTAGATGGGGATGTTGAGAGTAAGGTCACTCAGTTTGACTGTAAATCAGACGTCTTCGGAACAACTCGGTTCAAGTCCGAGCATCCCCACACTCAGATACTGTTCTGAGAGTTCATTGAAAACTGAATCGAAGTGGCAGTGCTCTCAGAGTAGTCGTCTGAGAGCATTCTGGGTCCGTAGCTCATCTGGTAGAGCAGCGCCCTCTTAAGGCGACGGTGGTCGGTTCGAGTCCGACCGGACCCACATGACAGACACAAAAGTAGAAGGTTGGGGTGTGTTGAATCTCGAAACAAAGAAGTACGAGCAGGCGAAGTGGACGAAGAAGGCCGCATTAAAGATCGTCAAGGATCTGAACGACATCAACAAAGCACTGAAGTCAGAAGTCCGGTACGCAGTCATTCCAGGAAACTTCGACAAGGATTTCATTACTTGAAATACGAAATCAGAAGCACCCAGGTGTTCTTCTATCCAAATGCGATGGACATCCACTGGGAGGCTAAGAACTGGTCAGCAAAACCAGGTAGCCCTTTGGAGAATTCCAACGTCTTTGGGATTCTTACTTTCCAGAAGGTGAGAGACGGCTTCGTAAAAGCCGACACAGAGGCAATGGATGAGGAGTTCTGCATCGCCGTGTTGACCAAGTTCCTCCAACAGGCAATGAAAGAAAATGACGAACCCTCTAAGCGATAAGAAGAAGGTGGAGTTGATTCACTTTTGGAGTGAGTGGTTCTACATGAACAGCGAGACGTTCAACGGAGCTCTCGGAAAGCAGTTGGCCTATCTCTGGCCCGCAGTCGTAAAAGACCACCAAATCGAAGTATCTGAAAGGAGCGCCATCGTGAAATTGCTACGCAAACACAAGGTAGCTCCAGACGCCAACATTTGGAGCTACCTAGACATCGTTGGATAGTCTGGGATCATAGCTCAGTTGGTAGAGCGTCTGACTTTTAATCAGAGGGTCGTGGGTTCGAGCCCCACTGGTCCCACATCTATCTTTTGGAGACTCCAATGGTCTGAATAGACCTCTAAATGAAGGCTGCGAGTTTGTTTGATTGCCTGGTGTAAGCGAGTGGGCGTCGTCCCATCACCGAGGTGCATTCAAATGTGCCGAGTACCTACGTTATGACAATCTACTCTTTCTAAAGGATTAATACCTTTCAAAGAGTCCATACCGTAATCGACATATTCAAAAATGTACTGAGGACTAAGCACATCCTATATTTCTCCCAGCTCTTAGTGAGGTCTTGCGGCTATCTGCCACTAGAAGGGATGACACCTTTCGAAAAGACTGTCCATGACGAGTCCAAGGAGACGGAAGAAGAGAGAGGTCGCGTCTCTCGGTGTCGAATTCAAACTGCAGCGAAGCATATACTCCTAGAACCTTAGATAGAGATTGAGACCGATAAAATGATTATGCGATGCGAGGCGCTTGGGACTGTGGTGTAAGCGAGCCGTGAGGACTCCCGGAACGGAGCCCTCATCACACGGACGACGGGTAAGGAACAGTAGCCAAAAGCGCTGCGGATAGTTTCCCGTTTACGCACGGCGGAGGTTAGGCCGGGTATTTACCGGTAAACCACTTGAGGACACAGAGGTCGCGCTCTGTGCAGTTACGAGCACAAACCGACTTTCCTGCCTAAGGGACGGAGAGTCAATCCATCAACCACTTCCCCGACTAGCGGAGTTATCGCCTCGGGCGTTTTTGCGGGTGTAGCTCAATGGTAGAGCCATAGCCTTCCAAGCTATTGACGAGGGTTCGATTCCCTCTACCCGCTCTGTCTCAAGTAGAACGTCGATTAGCGGAGCCTGGAAACGCGCCCGCCATTGAAGCGGGAGATCGTCGGTTCAAATCCGACATCGATGCCTATACGAGAATTCTACATCGTGAGGTGTAGACGGAGTATCCGCACCATCTTTGCTTGAAACCAGAGAGAGGTGCGAAGGCAGAGGGGCCATGAATACACAAATGCATTTGTGTGTTGAAGCCCTTAGGTCTTCAGGATACTCTGCCTAAGGGACTTAGAGGTAAACAAGAGCTACGAGGTAGGTGGCTCTTTTTGAAGTGAGACTTCAAATGGGCGTTCGTGCGAAGATGCGTTGTATCGAAGTGTCAGACAGAACCAGCATCACGGGCAAGGCAGTGGAGACGAAGTTCATCCGGCTTCAGCCTGTGTATGGGAGCGACGAGAACGACAAGGCCAATAAGGAATGGTCTCGTTGGACTCCATCTGGGGAGCTGCAGATGACTGTGACCAATCCGGATGCGTTCAACCAGTTCAAGCTCGGAGTTTGTTACTACGTGGACTTGAACGAAGTCATCGAGTAACTCAAGAACGTCAGCAAACCCAGACCTTGCGAAGAGCGATAGGCTAGGTGATTCTGAGATGAGTCACAATGGGAATGCCGCAAGCCCCAGCGAAACCGGGGTGCAGTTTGGAGAGTAGTTCAATTGGTAGAACGCACGGCTCTGACCCGTGAAGTTGAAGGTTCAAGTCCTTCCTCTCCAGCATGGACATGCCGCACAAGAAAGATGATTTTGTTTTTGTCTTCGGAAGTAATCTCGCAGGAATTCATGGAGCAGGGGCTGCTGTCTTTGCCAAGAGGTACAAGGGAGCGGTGATGGGAGTCGGCCACGGTCGACAGGGTATGTCGTATGCCATCCCAACAAAGGATGCGAAGATAGAGACTCTGCCTCTTGAGCTCATCAAGCCGCACGTTGACGTATTCATCCAGTACGCGTACTTCCATCGGCAGGTCATGTTTCAAGTGACCCGCATTGGGTGTGGGCTTGCTGGATACAAGGACGAGCAAATTGCTCCGATGTTTAAAGGAGCACCCATGAACTGTTACATGCCACAAGAGTGGCTTCCATTCGTTGGTGACCTCTTGTCTTGGGGAACCGTTGACTAACTACAAAAATCACGAAATCGCTGAAATCTGCCCAGAGTGTGGAATCCCCCTCCACATGTCTACGATGATTTCAGAGGGGGAGAACACCGCACCATCTGAAGGAGACGTCAGCGTTTGTTTCAACTGTGCTTGCGTGCTCATCTTCAGAAAAGACCTCCAACAAGAGAAGATGCCAGAAGACGAGCTAGAGGCGCTCACTACCGAAGATAGAAACACGGTGTCGAAGCTTGTCGCTGCCGTCAAGAGAATGCCTGAGTTCGGTCAGCGACATAAGAAAGTCGTTCGACACTAGCTGTATTGGGGTATAGCTCAATTGGTAGAGCGATGGACTTTGACTCCATAGGTTCTAGGTTCAACCCCTAGTGCCCCAGTTACCTGAGAAGCGGGACAATGTCCGGACTCTCGCTTGCGAATGACTTTCCAAGTTCAGTCTCCTCAGGGAAGAACTTGGAGCTGCCCTCATAGCTCAGTGGTAGAGCTACGGTTTTGTAAACCGTGGGTCGGGGGTTCGAATCCCTCTGTGGGCTCTTGTTGTCGTATCGTGGTATAGTGTGCATATGTCCAAGAAAATCCTGATTGTCGAAGATGACGAGTCTGTTCAGCTTCTCTTGAAGCTCTTCTTGATTCGACTAAGCCACAGTATCTTCGAAGCAAAGAACGGTCTGGAAGGGCTTGGCATGGCGCGACAGTTTAAACCTGACGTCATCATTGCCGACTTGAACATGCCCGTGCTGGATGGGATTGAGATGATGAAGGTACTGAAGGCGGACCCGGCAACCTCTCATATTCCTGTCATTGTGTTCACAGGAACGTATGGAGGTCAGCAGCAGAAGGCAGCAGAGGCAGGAGCAATTGCGGTTCTCTCAAAGCCGATTTCACGACAAGACCTCATCAACGTCATAGACTCCGTTCTCTCAAAGACCGCACAATGAACTCAACAAAATACCCGCCTTTGGATTTTGGATGGAAGCTCGGACTCATCCTCCTTTTGGTAGCTCCGCCCTTGTTGGTTCTCGACAGATGGGAGATGTACAAGCAAAGTAGAGCATCGTGATTCTATTCCTCGGTAGCTCAGCTGGTAGAGCGGCGGACTGTTAATCCGTAGGTCCCTGGTTCGATCCCAGGCCGAGGAGCACGTACACTCGACAGGAGGACACCATGACATAACCCTCACAAGAGGTTGTCATGAAGCGTGGTCAACAGTTTGGAACGTTCATTCGAGGAAGAGTAAAAGTTCGGAAAAACCTGAAGAAGGAAGTCAACCGAGCCGAGAGAACGGAGTTCAAAAGACGGCTGAAGAAAGACCCAGAAGATGTTGAGACGAAGCCCCGCCGACGCTACTGGGGATACGACGACTGAGAAGTAGGCCCTATCGACTAACGGCTAGGTCACCGCCCTTTCACGGCGTGAATCCGGGTTCGAATCCCGGTAGGGTCACTGTTGTAAACGGGAAGTAGCTCAGCTTGGTAGAGCATCTGGTTTGGGACCAGAGGGCCGCAGGTTCGAATCCTGTCTTCCCGATATGAGCAAACGCATCAACACAAAGGTAGTGGTTGGTGATGAGAAGCTAGGCGGTACTATTCGATACAATGACTGGGGAGATCGAAAGTGGTCGTTCGTTGCACACCACAATAAAAAGGTAACCGCTTCGATGGGTTTTGATACCCTCAAGGATGCGAAGAAGGGAGTGTCTTCTTGGCTAAGAAACAGAAGAAAGTGAAAGAGAAGAAAGTAACTTCTGCTGAGGGTTACTGTAGCAAGAGTAATGACAAGACTCACTGTCATCACTGGTGGGATGGCTACAAGTGTTGTGTCTGTAACGCTCGCGCGATGACAAAGAAGGAACAGAAAGAGCAAGGGATGATTGAATGAAGGAAGCAATCTGGGTGTGGCGGTTTGAGGATGCCCCCGAAGAGTATCGAACGCTCTCTACCAACGGTGGGGACGAAGACTGGCTCGCTGTCGTTCCTCCTTCCTTCAAGGGACTTTGGATTCCTTGGCTTGAAGGCGGTTCCCCATTCGGAGTCTGCGATGTGCAGGTTCTGACCCTGGAGAGCGGTCACCAGGTATTCATCGGGTCGCACTCATGAAGTACCGCCACACGAAGTCGGGGAATCTGTACGAAGTCATCTCAAAGGAAGCCAAACACTCCGAGACGCTCGAAGAGATGGTCGTCTATAGGAGTCTCAAAGATGGCAGAGTATGGGTCCGCCCAGGTCACCTCTTCTTTGGAACCGTCAAGATCGATGGAAAAGAAGTGTCCAGGTTCGAACCTGTATACGGAGAGTAAACATGCTGAAGCGAAAGATAGGAATGTACTTCGACAAGAAGGGCGTCGAGATAGACATGCATCAGATGGCCCTTCTTAGCTCACAGAAGGAGTACAGGGAGATTCGAAAGACTAAGTTTCACGATGGTTCGTTTGTCTCGACTGTGTGGCTTGGTATCGACCACGGACTTTCTTCTGAAGCTCCTATTATCTTCGAGACCATGTCCTTTGGCATAAAGGCGGACGGTGAGACAGACTGGGGCGGGACTCACTGCAGGCGCTACAGCACAGAAGAAGAAGCCATCAAGGGACATGAGGAGATCGTCGAGCTCGTGAAGAAAGAAGTGCCTGTTCGAAAGATTGACCTGGAATGAGAGAGCCCAGGAAGGTCCACTTTCCAAAGCCAACCCACCCTGCCAAGTTCAAAGCCGGGGACAGAGTCATCCTGCAGCATGCAGACAAAGATGACCCCGAAGCCGCAGAATTCGGAATCATGACTGGACGGGAGTACGGAGTCATCGTTGCAACTTGGTGGGATACCTTCTTAGGTATTTGGGACTGTTATATTGCGTTCTTTGGGAAGAGGGGATTCCCAAAGGGCGAGCTCAAGTCAAAACCATACATCCTTAAATACTCTGAGCAGTCTCTGAGGAAAGCATGAAAATAGAGTTCAGTTCTAATAAGTATGGATACCATGGAGTCGGACTAGTTGGAGAAACGTTTCAAGTCTGGTTCCAGACTCTGCCAAGAAAAGAGTGGCACTTCGGAAGACACGACATGTGGTACGACGGTCCGATCGGAGTGCTTGGATTTGGCTTCTGCGAATTTCAATGGTACCAATATTGAGTAATCAAAAGAGTACAGAGCCAGTAAAACTCAGCGAGGGAGTGGAACCGTGTGGGAAGAATGGCTGTACTCGCCTTGCTGAGTTTGGGTACCGTCTCTGTAGACCGCACATCCAGGAGTGGCGAAAGAGTAAAGAAGCGTCAGAGAGAACGTACGATCTCAGACCTATCTTTCAGCAGTGGCTGCAGAAGTGAAGTAAGCGCCCGTAGTACAATGGTAGTACGATCGCCTGATAAGCGATAAACGAAAGTTCGATTCTTTCCGGGCGCATCCATTGAGACTTTAGTAAGGCAGGTGGGTGCAGAGTCGAAAGACATCTGTTTCAGCAGGAGAGAGACCTGGTGATGGAGTTGCCGTAGTTGCTCAAAACACGACCTGATGAAAACGGCAGTCTCAATGGGTATTTGGCGTTGTTCGTCTAATGGCAAGGACACGAGATTGTGGATCTCGTTATACGGGTTCGACTCCCGTACATCGCCCTGATTCACCCGGCCGAACAGTCCTCACACGCAATCGTCTTATGTTGGTTCGAATCCAACCCTCCTCACATATGAGGAGGTAGCCTAACTGGTAAGGCACCGGCCTATTAAGCCGTCTCGAAAGAGACCTACGGATTGCTCACTCGGGTGGATCAACTTTTAGCTTAAAACCAAGATGTCAGCCCTTCAAGGTATAAGGGTTTTGGCGGACATACCGTTCGCCTTCAAACCAACCGATGAGGGGAAGTACAAATGTCCAAGAAGAAGACGCCGACGAAGACGGAAACGTTCAACAAGGAGAAGGCAGAGCAGACGGTCAAGAGCGCCACCAGCCTCACGGTGGACACCGCTGTGAAGAAGCTGACCGAAGTCGGTCTTGCGGTGGGCAGGACGTTGAATGACATCAGCCAGCAGGTGGCGCAGAACGTCAACGAGTTCCAAACGGTCAGCCAGGCCGTGGAGCTCAAGAAGCAGGAGTTGGAGCAGCTCTTCGAGAAGGAGTCCGTCCTTCGTGACCTCGAAGAACTGCAGGCCCTCCTGAGCCAGGAGGATGCTCGGTTGGAAGAGCGGAAGACGGCTCATGACCAGGAGCTCGCGCGCAACCAGGAAGAGCGCGAGTACAACTTCCAGCAGCAGACTCGTCAGCAGCAGGATGAGCTGGCGGAGCAGATCCGCATCAAGAAGCTGGAAGAGCGGAACCGCCAGGATGACCTCGAACGTGAGTGGAAGAAGCGGAGCGAGGAGCTGTCGGCCAAGGAGACCGAATTCCTGAACCTCAAGGCACAGGTCACCACCTTCCCCGAGAAGCTCGAAGCGGAGAAGAAGGACGCGGCCTTCGCGGCGGCTGGTGCGATCAAGAGGGACTACGAGCACAGGCTGCAGCTCCTGGAGAAGGACCGCGCAACGGAGAACGCCATCAACATCTCGAAGATCAACCAGCTCACCGAGACCAACAACAAGCTCGCTGCGCAGTTGCTGGCTGCGGAAGCTCGCATCGCCGAGTCCGAGAAGAACGTGAAGAGCATCGCCGAGAAGGCCCTGGAGTCGTCTGGTTCGCAGAAGACGCTCTCGGAGCTTCAGATGATGCAGAACTCGCCGAACGGCAGCACGCGTTCCAAGCAGGCGTAGTCGTAGTGACCAAAGAGCTAACCCTCTTTGGTTTTAGCCGCTCTAGCAATGGTGGTCCATGCACTCCGCTGAAGACGGAGCCATCTCGGTTCGATCCCGAGGGACGGCATATGAGAAAGCTGAAAGAGCTGACTTATGTGGAGTACCAAAGACGAATTAAAATCGGCGACACGCTTGTCATGAAGTGGGCAAATGGAAGAACCGAAACGGTCACAGTCGCCGAGTTTTCGACAATCTCAAATGAGCCAATCTCAACAAAGGGTAGGCACGTTTTTCTACCCTATGTATGGAAATGGCCAAAAGGGAGCAAAGTGGCTGACAAAAAGAAGCAGGCCAAACAACCTGCGAAGGTTGTGCTGAAGTTCGAGGTAGACCCGTACCAAGGTATTGCCGGTTTCGTAGCCAATCTGAAGCCTCCGAAGGGGTATCGATTCGCGAACATGGTTCGAAACGGAAAGAACGCCACCGTCACTTACGAGAAAGAGAAATGAAAGACAAAAGAGTCTTCAAGGTCAGAAGAAAAGATGGCCTCTTCGCGACAAGAAACCAAGGCTACGGTGGGATACGCTGGGGCAAGGGAGGGACAATCTGGAAAGGAGTGGGCTTCCTCAAGCGAGCCTTCAAGACGTCTCTCAAGGAAGTGGACTGGACCATCAGCAAAGTCGTCGTCTACGAACTCGAAGAGAAAGCCGTCATGCGCCGGAAAGACTTCAAGTGAGTGACGAAGCACCAGTTGTGGAACTCCCCACGGTGTGCCCTAAGTGTGGTTCTAACACCATCTTCGGGTACGGTCTGGCCGGTGGAGGGATGGGTCCTTACGTCATGTGTGAGGGAGATTGCGACTTCTTTCAGAAGAGAGACACCAGTGAAGATCCTAGTCCTTGACGACGACCTCAGACGGCACGAATCCTTCAAGTTCCATCTCTTCAAGTATGACGTGAAGCACGTCTACACGGCGAACCAGGCCAGAGCAGCACTCCGTGACGAAGGTCCTTGGGATGTTGTGTTCTTGGACCACGACCTCATGGAGGCCCACTACAGCTCCGCTGATACTGGGAACGTGGCGGTGCTCGAAGAGACTGGGTACGAGGTAGCTCTCTACATCGCCGAGTGGTTGGAAGCTCACCAACTTCCCAAGATGGTCGTCGTCCATAGTTGGAATCCAGCAGGAACTGCTAGAATGATTGCTGCTCTTTCCGCCAAGTCCGGGTACAAGACGCGGCGGTGGCAGTTCAACCCGACAGAGAATCCGATTGTGCTTCTTGGACTGTCTGAAGTATAAAGAGGAAAGTACTCAACCAAGGAGAAACAGTTGCCCGCAACGAAGACGGTGTTCATCCTCAACGCCTCTTACTCAGTGTCGAAGTACGGAGAGGAGTACGACTCCGCCATTCACGGATTTGTTGGGAAGCCTTCCGTTGGGTCAGGGACGTTTCTCTCAACTGGAATCCGAGACATATGGTTCGAATTCGATAAAGAGAAAGAGGCGAAAAAGGCTCTGAAACGTCTGAAGGACCAAGACATCAAGGGCAAAGTTATTGAAGAACAGCGGTAATACCCCCGTACGGACCACCGGGGGTGTCCGTTAAAAAGAGAGGCCTTGGACCTTTCACCTCTCGAACCCCCGGATTAGGGCCTGTAACTCAGCTGGGAGAGTGCCAGCTTTGCAAGCTGGAAGTCGCCGGTTCGATCCCGGCCAGGTCCACTTGAAGTTCCGGCAGTACAGCGCACACACGCAAAACGTCACGCTGCGGGTCGCAGGTTCGAATCCTGCCGTAGGTCCCTGACCTACGTAGCTCAGTGGTAGAGCAGCAGCCTCATAAAACGAACGCGTTGTACACTCGGAACTTCATCTTATTTACTTCTTGAAATAGGAAACCGTTTGATCCCAAATACGAAGGACCGCTCACTCACAACGAGCGGTGTCAAGACGTCTGGGTCGTTTGGTATCTCTATCGACGACTCCGCGCACATCATGACGATTCTCCGAGACACACTGTACTCGGACAAAATCATGGCGGTGCTTCGCGAGTACAGTGCGAACGCATGGGATGCCCAAAAGGAAGCAGGTCGAGGGAACGAGCCAATTGAGGTCGTACTACCCACCCACGCAAAGCCCACCCTTCAAATCAAAGACAAAGGGCCTGGCCTTTCCTCCGAAGGAATCTTCAAGGTCTTTGCCCAGTATGGAGCAAGCACGAAGAGAGACAGTGACTCTGCAGTAGGAATGATGGGAATCGGCTCCAAGAGCGGCTTCGCCTACTCGGACAGTTTCACCGTCATCTCGTCTCACGGTGGTGTAAAGAGAACCTATGTAGCGGTTCTCGATGAGTCCGATAAGGGAGTCATCAATCTTCTTCATGAAGAGCCGTGCGGAGAGAGCACTGGAGTAACGATTGAAATCGCAGTGAAGTCTTCGGACATCGGAGAGTTCTACGAGAAGGCCAAGCGACTCTTTGCTTTTTTCTTTCCGCAGCCGAAGATCAACATCAGCATTCCAGCTCTGAAGATGGACACCCTGTCAGAGTCTGAACATGGGGCCATCGTCTCATGCTCCAATGGAGGGTATTACACAGGTAAGGAACTTCAACTGGACAAGGGCGCGTGGGTGTTCACTCGTGGTACTTGGATTGCGAGAATGGGATGTATCGGCTATCCAATAGACCTCGCGCAGCTCGGTGGCTTTGGGTCGTCCGTTGGAATCCCGAGCTTCCTGTCGAGCATGGGAGGAGTTCTCAACTTCAACATTGGAGAACTTCAGATAAGTGCCTCCCGTGAGAGCCTGAAGTACGGAGAGAGCACCAAGAAGGCGCTGATAGAGAAGTTTGAGAAGCTCATCGAGGAATTCGTCACCAAGACCATCGACGCAGCCTCTAAGACGTCTACGTCTGCATGGGAGCGTTTGGTACGGTGTAGAATCCTGGCAGAGATGAATCTCCCAGTCCCTGTAGGTTGGAAGCAGTACGTCATGCAGAGAGTCCCGCTCAAGGATACTCCCCTGACGTTCGAAATCACGCGCATGAAGATAGCGGAGCGAGACGTAGACCTCTCTCAAGAGAACAGACTACTGCTGAGAGATGACCATCGCTCTTTGAAGGGGTTTACCCTCAACCGATGGGACTACATCGTCGTACGAAAAGACTCAAAGACCCCGTGGGGTGACGTTCGAAAAGAACTCGACGACCTGCTCGCGAAGAGCGGTCTCACCGGGATTCCCATCTCAACGACGTCTAGTTTGACATGGCAAAAACCTGTTTCTACGAGGAGGTCAAACGGTCCCGTCGTAAATGAGAAACACCGTCTCAAGACGTTCACACTCGTAGGTAGAGGCGGGTGGAGACACCCGAAGTCTCGAAACTGGGAAGCCGCTGAAGTTCCCCCGAAGCCGTCGAGTCCTTTCGTCATCATCAAGGAGTTCGAAGTCTGGCAGTACGGCCACTTCAGAGAAGAGCTGAACATTCTACAAACTCTCTCAATCATCACTGGTAGAGAGGTGCCTACTATCTACGGGTTCAAGACGACGGAGAAGAATCCCGTAACTTACTCAACTCCAGGTCTCGGCATTCCCATGGAAGAGTGGGTGAAGAAGGCAGTTCGAGCAGACATCAAAGACCCAAGGACTCTTGCGCATCTTGATGAGGCGGATTGGGAGCATCACGCTGGCATAGGTAGAGGATTCGGCACTAACGAGAAGTCGGTCATGATGAAGTTCATCAATAGACTAAACCAAGACAACATCCTCAGAAAGTATCTGGAGGACTCCGTAGCTGCGCCGAAAGTCAGAAAAGACGTAGATGAGTATAGAATCAAGAGTCTCTATGACTACGTTACAGCGAGTAAGCTGTGGGAGTCGAAAGTACTCCCAAGACGGCGCGCAATAAGAGTCAAGTATCCGCTCCTCGCAATGATGAGCAATCTTCACTCGCTTTGGACTGGCGGATTCTCCGACCAGTGGCTCGATTACTTCAATCTCATCGATGAGAAGTTCAGAAAAGAGATCAAAAATGGAAGCTCCTCCGTTCACACTGACGAAGGAATCGATAACAGTCATCTGGGAGGGAAAGTCGCACACAGTGAAGAAGGGAGCAGCCAACTTCCTGCAACTGCGTAATGCAGTTATCCAAGAGAAGTGGGATGACATTCCTAACCACCTCTCCCTCAAGAAGTCGATCGAGTCTTGGGCAAAGGGAGACTTCAAGGTCAAGAACAACGAGTTCTACCTCGGTGATGAGAAAATCCCAGAATCCCTCAACCAGCGGATTCAGGAGATGGCAACGAACAACGAGGACCCTTCCTCACTGCTGAACTTCTGGAAGCGTCTGAAGAAGAATCCTTCATACCGTTCCGTAAACCAGCTCTGGGAGTTCTTGAAGCACGGAGGGATTCCATTTACGAAGGAGGGAAGGCTCCTTACGTACAAGGCTGTGCGCTCGGACTACAAAGATGTCCACTCTGGGACCTTCGTGAACAAACCCGGTGCGATCCTGGAGATGGACCGTAACAAAGTCTCCGACGACCCCAACACCGCATGCCACGAAGGGTTCCATGTCGGAGCTCTTGCGTATGCGAAGAGCTTCCACAGCGGCGGACGGATGGTCGTATGTGAAGTAGACCCCGCTGACGTTGTCTGCGTTCCGTATGACGCAGGTCAACAAAAGATGCGTGTGTGTCGGTATAAGGTACTTGGCAACCACAACGATGAGCTTTTGCCTTCTACGTCGTTCGAAGATGAACGAGACTCAATGAAAGACGCAGTCGAGGAGCAAGACACTTCACCTTCCTCTGAGAAGAGCCAAGAAGCAGACGCAGGAAGTGCTCCTCCAAGAAAATCCAAGAAGGGTTGGAAGAAGTTCGACAACATGAGCTTCGAACAACTCATGTCGCAGTCCATCGAAGACCTTCGAAAGTACGCAGGCAAAGGTCTCGACATCATCGGTGCTTCAAAGATTCCTGGCGGTAAAGCGATTCTCGTTCAACGGATTCTGAAGATCCGAGATTGAGCGAACAAGTCTGTCTGCTGAGTTCGAGACAAAGTAACTTTCCTTGAAGCCTGGTCGGGCAAACCCTTCCGATTCATCCATGGTTGCGAATGGAAGGTTCATGTTACGAGGAGTGGTCCGAGATAATTACCCCCACACCTGGAGGAAACTCCAGACGGACGGTAGAAATCGGAAACACGGGACTTAGTCGCTCTAAGACCTGGTGATGTCTGCTACTTTAGTAGGACATTGCTCTTCTTCGGAACTCGTTCATGTAAAGGCGGTCGAAAGACCAATGCCGTAAGACCAAGTACTGCCGAAGACATTCCGGCTAGACGAACTCGGCGGATGGTTTATCAGTAGCAGTCCAACACTCACACTGAGGAGAAGTCACAATGGCGAAGGAACTGGAATCGGTCATCGTTGTTTCGAAGGTCAAGGACGTCGTGAAGGAGCTGGAGATGCGCTCGGGTGACGAGTTCGTCGAGGGTCTGAACGCGTACGTTCACAACCTCATCAAGAACGCAGCGGCTCGTGCGAAGGCGAACGACCGTTCGACGCTTCGTGCATCGGACCTGTAAGCCATGGCTGGCAAGAAGCTGAACCAAATCCTGGCCATCGAGAAGACGGTCAAGGGAAAGCGGGAGGACCAGTTCACGGAACTCTACCGCAACGTGCAGAAGCCCGAGCTGGTCATCGGTCTCTCTCGCACGTACCAGCCGAAGGACGACAGCGGAGAGAAGCTCCCGTCTGAGTCGAAGAAAGTCACGGTCAAGGTGGAGGAAGCTATCTCCACGACTGTCGCGCTGATGAAGGAAATCTTCAACATCACGGCGGTCAAGGACTCCACGAACTGCTCGGCAGTGGCAGACATCACTGTCGATGGACAGATTCTCGCAAAGGACATCCCTGCGACCCACCTGCTGTGGCTGGAGAAGAAGCTCGTCTCCATCGCAGAGTTCATCGGCAAGCTCCCCACGCTTCCTCAGGATACCGTGTGGCAGTTCGATGAAGGACAGGGGTTGTACCGCTCTGAGCCTGTGGAGACCATCAAGACCAAGAAGGTGGAAGACTACAAAGTCATCGTTCCACCGACCAAGGAACACCCAGCACAGACGGTCAAGGTCACCGAAGACATCACAGTCGGGACGTGGAAGACCATTCACTTCTCCGGAGCCATTCCAGCAGACAGGAAGAAGCAGCTCCAGGAGAGAGTCGAGAAGATGCAACGAGCGGTCAAGGTTGCTCGTGAAGAGGCAAACCAGGCAGATGTTGTCGATGCTGCGACTGGTGTCATCGTCGAACTCATCTTTGCTCCCTGAGCCGACGGTAGTCCTCTAAAGATTTGGAGCACAAGCTCAAGCTGAAGTTCAAAGTCTCAAGCTTACGTCCGTTAACCACACTCTGCTAAAGATGGAAGTTCGACTCTTCCCCTGGCCTATTACGGCCAGGTAGCCCAACTGGTGAGGCAAAGCAGCGTGTATTGGACACTCATGGGTGTAGCTCCAAGCTCAAGCTTTCTGTGTAACGAGACTCCGAATTAAGTTACTTCCGTATGCACCCCAAGATACTGGTTTGATTCCGGTCTCGACCTCCATGTGGTCGAGTGGCCCAATGATAAGGCGTGGGGATTAAGAGCTAAAAGGAAGTCTTAGCGTCGGTCTCAAAGACAGCGAAACGGTTTCTTCCAACGAAACTATCGGCGGCCCTCAGAGGATACCTGGGGGTCGCCACTTTGCTCTTGTAGCTCGAAGGTCGAGCACGCCCTTGGTAAGGGTGAGGCACGGGTTCAATTCCCGTCGGGAGCACATGAAAGAAGACAAAGTCAAAGTCATTCGAGACATTCTCGAAGAGAAGAACATCTCGTCAGAAGACGTCAATGAAGTCGTATCTGCTCTTGATAAAGTAAGACAAGAGAAGGAAGAGGCCGAGAGAGAGTTTGCTCGAACGTATGACAGGATTCAAGCAGAGGTAGAGGCGTCACGTTTAAATGCTCTAAACACCATACTCCAGGTGGCACTCAAGGTTGGGGAGGAGAGGGAGAAAGAGTACAACCGCCCGGTCAACCGTCTCAAGAGATTCTTCGACATATTTTAAGATATGAAAGAATACCTGAGTCAGGTTGTTGCTCTGGCAGATGCAGTAAGGAACAAGCAACCTGGTACTAACTTCTCGTGTCTCGAAGACTACGTCTTGAACAAAGGTAGACCGTACGTCTTTAGGAAGCTCGACGCAGCCGAGTCTGAACTCGTTCGCCGGGCTAGGAGACGTGATTACTTTCCAGAGGGCTTCTGCTACGCCAATGCACAGAGGCTTGTCCTCAATGACAGGAGCAATAAGCTTGTCTACGTAGAAGGGTACGCACAAGGACTCATCCCATTTCCACATGCGTGGGCAGTCTTAGGCGACGTAGTCGTTGATCTCACTTGGGAAAGATTTACCTTCGCGAACCGTAGTTACTACGGCGTCGCGTTTTCAAGAGACGATATCAAAGCTCGTCGGAAACAGAAAAGCCTACTTGCTCTCATTGATGATTGGGAGAACAGGTATCCTCTCTTCAAACAACAAAGGAACCCACCGTGAGCTGGACTGAGAAAGATATCTATGAACACAAACAGGCGCAGACGCGTGCGTATTACATCGTGTCGATGACCATTGTCATTGGTTGCACTTTGGTTGCGGGCATCTATCTGTTCTTGAACAGACCGCTGCCGCCTGCTCCTCCGCCGAAGATGACTGCGGAGTCCTGCAAAAGTCTCTGCGGGGACTCGGGAGTAGACAAGTTTGAGGAGGAGAACTGCATCTGTCTGAAGCAACAGAAGATTCCTCTCCGATGTACCTGTGAGTGAACATGAACGCCAAACTGCAAATAGGTGACCGAGTCGGTGCCATCCTTGGGAGTGAAGGAAGCACCGTCTCATTCTTCGGATACGGCACGTACGAAGGACACGAAGTCCCAGACGAGAAGGCAGGCGGTATGGGACCTCTCTTGAGAGGTCTGGGACGTGTGAACCCGAAGATCAAGCTCGACAACGGTAAAATCGTGTGGGGCTGCGAATGCTGGTGGGGTCCTGAAGAAGAAATCAAGACCAAGCTTGCAGGTTCCGAAGTTGTTGTTGTAGATGTCGATGAGGCAAGAAAGCAGTTGGGTTCGTAGTTTTAGGGGGTGACCTGGCTTCGACGGAGGCATAGACGTTCGAGATGCGTGCCGAGCTGCTTACGAAGCTCGTTAATTCTTCGTGGGAAAACCAATAAAAGCCAACGACAACGTTGAGCTCCCGGCGTGGATGATCGGTGCTTCGGCACCGGAATTCCGCGCCGCTGCGTAATAGCAGCAGGGATGTCTTCCAGTAAGATGACCCGGTAACTGGAAGGCACAGCACAGGGTACTGCTGAACGTAGGACGTCCTCAGCCTTGTTCGGGGTAAATAGAAGAGGGACAAACCGTTGTACCAGCCAGGGGATACTGGCTACGCACGTAGTATCGAAGAACAGAAGGCTTTCGGACGGGGGTTCGATTCCCCCCACCTCCACTTGGATGTGCGGATAGTTGGCGCTCAATGACACGGTTGCCGCGCACAGTCGACATCACTCTAGTCAAAGTGGTGTTACTGCCGGGTTCGAAACCGGCTCCATTTTCTGTATCAACAACGAAAGGAAGTACATGTACAAGGATGATGAAGGCGCTTCGACTCTTCACTTCACCCACCTGGTCTTCAACAAAACTGGTGCAGAGGTCATCGCGGCGGTGACCACGAGGATCAAAGAAGCCAAGAAGAGGTCGGAGGAGCTTTTGAAGGGTATCGAAGAGATCGCCATGAGGCGTGAGATCGATCCCCAGGAAATCATCGAGGCCGGAGAAGATGCGGTCAAGATCTCCGAGTACTCGAACAAGATGTCGAACTCTCTGGGAAATGCAGCCGGTGCAGGGAAACCGATGCACTTCTCACAGAACCTCATCCAGGCTCTCCAGAACGACATCACGAACGTTCAAAGCATGGGCAGGAGAATGGCCCGTCAGAAGTTCCTCATCAACGATCTGACTCGAATCAAGAACCACCTGAAGCCGGGCCAAAAGTTCGAACTGAACTTCGAAGAACTTCGCACTCTCGGCTTTCACTGAGAGTCCGTAGTCAGTGCTCATAGCTCAACGGTTAGAGCTGCCCGCTCATAACGGGTAGGTTCCAGGTTCGAATCCTGGTGGGCACAATAGCATGACCTCATAGCTCAGATGGATAGAGCACCGACCTTCTAAGTCGGGGGTCCCAGGTTCGATTCCTGGTGAGGTCGTATGAAAAAGAAAGAGAAGCTGCCGCCGTTTTACTGGAACCACCGAATCGTGAAGTACAAGGATGGGAGCCTCGGCATCCACGAGGCATACTACGAGCCACCCAAAAAGGGTCCAACTCTCATCACGGAGAACGCAGTTGGAGTACATGGAGAGTCAGTCAAGGAACTGAAAGAAACGCTCGAAAGGATGCTTCGGGCCTTGAAAAAGAAACCGCTGTCCTATAAAAAGTACCTGAAGCATCATTGGAAGAAGTAAGTTTTGGCGGGTGAGTGGAACGGAGCACCATGCTGGGCTCATAACCCACGCGATACCAGGTTCGACTCCTGGGCCCGCTATATGGCACTACGAGAGATGTACGATACAGAGACAGAGCTGCTGACTGCAGATTTCTTTAAGGCTTCTGTTGGGCGCTTCACAGTAGACGCAAGTTGGCGTCCGGAGAGAGACCCCAAAGGTGCCTTTCACTGTCGCGTGATTCTCGATAACAATTGGGACAGTCCAATTGAAGAGATGATTACCAAAGACGGCGATGAGATGTTGACGTGGATGAAGAAGCAAATGAAGGAAGCAGCGAAGAGAGCAGGACCGTAGGTACTCGGTGGCACCGAGCATCAGTCTCATAAGCTGAATGGAGTGGGTTCGACTCCCTCACCTACGACATACCGACATAGCTCAGCGGCAGAGCAGCGCCCTTACACGGCGACGGTCACTGGTTCAATCCCAGTTGTCGGTACACGAAGCTCAGGTGGCGTAACTGGTAGCCGCACCAGCCTTAGAAGCTGGCGGGTAAAACCGTAAGGGTTCGAATCCCTTCTTGAGCATTGGAGGAGTGCATGAGAGTAGATGAGGTCGTTCTTGAGGAAGCGGCGAAGTTCAACATCAAACCCTCAGAAGACGATATCGAGAACATCGTTTGGTCCCACACTGGGTACCCTTGCTTCTGGCCGAACCGAGAAAAGACTCCCGAAGAGAACTTCAGAGCTCAGTTGCAGGAGTACTTCTCAAAGAAGAGTCAGGGAGTGGAGCCCCTCCCTGGCCTATGAAAGCGTACGCCAAGACGGTTCCGATTGACCGTGTCAAAGGTCGAGGCGGTAAGAAACAGCACTACTGTCCTTGCTGCATCTCAAGGAAGACCATCCCTGGGCAGAAGAGTCAGAAGTCCGCTCTTCGGGCGCAACTGAGAAAAGAAATAAAGGAGCAGACGTGAGGATTTGTTCTGTCTCAGACATCCACATCACGCAGAAGGGTGTACCTCACGAGCGACCTCCCATCATGACTCCGGAGGCTGATGTTCTGACAGTCTCTGGAGACTTGACCATTGGCGGAACCATCGAGCAACTCATCGAGTTCCGCCAATGGTTGGTTGCGCAACCTCAGAAACACAAAGTCGTGATTGCAGGAAATCATGACTTCTGTTTCGAAGACAAACGTAGTTTCGAAGCCAACACTATCATTGGAGGTCCAGGAATTACGTATCTCCAAGACCAAGAGACAACCATCGATGGTGTTCGTTTCTACGGTTCTCCTTGGCAGCCATGGTGGCACGACTGGGCATTCAATCTCCTTCGCGGACAAGAGATTGCGAAGAAGTGGGAGAAGATTCCGGAGGGGATTGATGTTCTCCTCGTCCATGGTCCACCGCATGGCTACGGAGACAGGGTAGTCAGAGGAGAGCGAGTCGGATGTGAGGAACTCCTTCGCGCCATCGACAAAAAGAAACCAAAGGTCACGTGCTTTGGTCACATTCACGAAGACACCGGAGTCTGGAAGCGTGGTGATTCCGTTCTTGTGAATTGCTCGATGGGGTATAGAGTCGGGCACAAGGACATGGCCCGTAGAGAGCCCTTCGTTTTCAACATCGTAGATGGAGTAGTGACGTACTAAGATACCCTGGTGGTGGAACGGTAGACACGGTGGACTCAAAATCCACTGCTTCGGCGTGAGGGTTCGACTCCCTCCTAGGGTATTTTTTAACTTCAAGAAAGGAGACACAGTGGAGACGCTAGTTTTGAGTCCAGGGTACGAGCCGATTGGAAAGATTACGTGGCAGCGTGCCGTCACACTTCTATTTGATGGAAAGGTAGAAGTAGTCGATGAGTACGAAGACAAGCTCATTCGGTCAGTGACTTTCGAGATTCGAATGCCCGCTGTGATTCGATTCTTCAGGGCCATCAAAGGCAAGAAGAGAGCGATTAAGTTCTCACGCGAGAACGTCTATCTCCGGGACAGAGGGACATGCCAGTACTGCCGTGTGAAGGTCCCTCGAACTGATTTCACATACGACCACGTCATTCCAAAGGCTCAGGGCGGCCAGACAACCTGGGAGAACGTCGTTGTGAGCTGTACGCCCTGTAATCAGACCAAGGCGGGTCGAACCCCAGAGCAGGCGAAGATGCCCCTTCTCAACAAGCCAGCGAAGCCTGGCAAGCTCCCAGAGGCCATCAGAATGACCTTCATGTGGCAGAAGGGCATGCCAGACGCTTGGAAGCAGTGGCTTGCTTCAGTTAGTTACTGGCACACTGAGCTGGAGAATGATAATGAGTGACCTCGTGCTTGGCAGGTACGAGGGACCCAGACACACCAGCAAGTGCTCGTCAGGTAAGTGGGATGACAACTGCTGGTGTTCTGGTAGTCATGCGTTGAAAGAGCTGGAGAAGTACAAAGAAGAGAAGCGTGTTAGAGACGAAGAAGCTCGTGAGGCGAGAGTCATTCTTGGAATCGAAGCACCAGAGAAGAAGTGAAGGTTGGAAAGGTGGCCGAGTGGCTCAAGGCACCGGTCTTGAAAACCGGCATACCCGGAAGGGTATCGTGAGTTCGAATCTCACCCTTTCCGCTTCTGTTGGAGAGTAACCCGGTGGTCGGGAACCAGTTTGGAAAACTGGTGGTTGATGCAAGTCGGCCGAGGTTCGAATCCTCTGCTCTCCGTTTCACGGTCTTGGAGGAAACATGAAGAATGCTCTCTTCTCTGTTTGGGTCTTCCTTGTTCGTTTTTTCTCGTACTGCCACCTTCGATTCGGTATCTTCAAGTACTGGTCTCTGTTCTATCGATTCATCTGGGAACAGAAATTCAAGAACGTCCCCATCCGTGTGTTCGCGTCTCTCAATGACGTAGTCACGTTCATTGGAGGCGGAGACCGGTGGAGAGCAGACTCTTGGAGAACCCTAGGAGATGCTGTTTCTTCTCCTGAGCGTGTTCAACAGATCTTCGCTGGTGTCGAGCCGCAACCAGAATCAGAGTTCGACTGTGATGACTTTATGTCGTTCACGGTCGCTGCAATCGACAAGAGCATCAAAGTCGGATTGATGACGGAAATCACATCCGTCAAAGGTCTTGTCGTAACTTGGATAGTAAAAGACACCTGGGTTTCAGCAGGTCACGCCGTCACTCTTCTTGAGTACAAGCAAAGAACAGATGGAAGCACCTGGTACTCGTACATGGACTACGAAGGCCCGTCTCCCAAGTGCCCAAACATCGATGCCGTCGCCGAGATGATTCGAACCAAGTACGTAGGCAAAGACAAGACAGTTCAGCTCTGTTGGTGCGCGTTCAAAGCAGACTTGACCCCGTGGATTTCAAAGTGGGGATGATGCTTCGGTAGCCGAACCGGTAGAGGCAGCGAACTTAAAATCCGCCAGTATTGAGGGTTCGAGTCCCTCCCGGAGCATTATTTTTTACCTCTGCCCTTGAGAGCATTGAGAATCTCCTGCGGGGTCAGAGGAGTCGTCGGTGCTTCCTCTTCTGGCTCTTCTGGAGGACGCTGAGGAGTGAGCGGGGAGAAACGCACTTCCTCTACTGGGCGCTCTTCACGAGCTCCATCGCGACCCTTGATAGAGTCAATGGTTCGAGTAGCAGTACGTGTCTCGTAGTCTCCAGGTCTTCCAGAGAATACTTGCGGCCTGAGCAGTCCAGGACCTGTCGGTGTGGCCTTGACCTGGTATCCCAGCATCCCAGTTACAACCAACACACCTGTGTAGCTGCCGCTCAGGAAGCGAGGAGTCGGAGCAGCGATTGCTGGCCCGAGGACAAAGTATCCCTCACGAACAAGAGGCAGTCTGCTTCTTGCGAAGTCTGGGAACGTCGGGAGCCAGTCAACGTCTGGAGCACGCGGAGGGACTTGGAGGAATGTCAGTCCGCCAACGTTTACGGGACGAAGTGCTGCACGAACGAAGTCTGGATATGTGGCGAGCCACTCAACGTCTGGCTCCCTCTCCAGTTTGACGAAGAATGCACCGCCTTCGTTAACAGGACGAAGCGCAGCACGTGCGAAGTCTGGGAAGACTGGTAGCCATTCAACATCTGCTTCGCGCTCTGGCGCGACGAAGGACAGCCCACCTACGTTGAGAGGGCGAGGAGGGCTACGAGCAAAGTCTGGGAAGGACGGAGACCAATCAACATCCGGCTCTCGTTCAAGTTTGACGAACGAGTAGAATTGATGTGTGAGTGGCTTCTTTGTTCTCGCAAAGTCCGGGAACGACGGCAACCAATCAACAGCAGGCTCACGCTCAAGTTTTACGAAAGCATAGAACTGGTGAGTGAGTGGCTTTGCCTTCCGAGCAAAGTCAGGGAAAGTTGGAAGCCAGTCAACGACCGGCTCTCTCTCAAGATGCGTGTAGAACGCGCCACCAACATTGACTGGTGCTGGCTTCCTTCTTGTGAAGTCCGCAAACTCAGGACTCCACGCGAGAGGAACGACGTCCAGCTTGACGAAGGCAACAATTCCCTCAGAGACGAGAGGACGTGCTCTACGTGCGAAGTCGGGGAATATCGGGAGCCAATCAACAACTGGCTCTCTCTCAAAGTATGCCCAAGAGACTCCACCAGTGTTGAGCGCTCTTGGTGCTCTTCTGGCGAAATCTGGGAATGTCGGATACCAGAGCTCCGCAACCGTGGCCGGAGTGAATCTCTGGAAAGTGACGTCACCTTCTTGAACTGGGCGACGTGGACCTCGTGCAGGGAAGTCCGGGTACGTCGAGAGCCAATCGAGTTGCGGCTCACGTTCGAGGTGAGTTCGGAACAGACCGCCGAGAATCGGAAGAGGCTTCCGAGCTCTTGCAAAGTCCGGGAAGGAAGGCAGCCAATCTACGGCTGGCTCGCGCTCCAACTTGACGAACGCGTTGAATCCTTCTCCAACCGGTCTCCGTGCTGCTCTTGCGAAATCAGGGAAGACCGGCAGCCAAGAGACCGCAGGAGCCTCTGGACGACCTACGAACTCACAGCCACCCTCGTTGATCGGACGAGCCTTTGCTCTCGCGAAATCAGGGAAGGACGGCAACCAGTCGACGATTGGCTCACGCTCAGGAGCAACAAAGAAGTTTCCTCCGAGAATCGGAAGAGGCTTCTTGCCTGGAGCAAAGTCAGCAAAAGTCGGTGACCAGTCGAGAACAGGCTCACGCTCAAGATGAGTTCTGAACGTGCCACCTACATTCAGTGGACGAGGCAGTGACCGCGTGAAGTCTGCAAAGCTTGGAGCCCACGAGAGAGACGGGGCGACGTCTCTATTGATGAGACGCTGTCCACCCTCATTAACCGGGCTGGCTTTCCTTCTCGTGAAGTCTGCAAATGTCGGGAGCCAGTCGAGTACTGGTTCGCGCTCTTGAATGACAAGAGTTGGAGCACCTCCCTGATTTACAGGACGAGGTGCTGCCCTTGCGAAGTCAGGGAATACAGGCTGCCAGGAGAGAGTCGGAGCAGGTGGAGAGTTTCCAACGTTAAGAAGGAACTCACCACCCTCGTTTACGGGTCTCGGGGCTTTTCTTACGAAGTCTGGGAAAGTCGGAGACCAATCGAGATTTGGCTCTCTCTCCAAGTACGTAAAGAACGGACCACCAAGAATCGGAAGAGGCTTCTTCGCACGAGCAAAGTCGTCGAAGGTCGGTCGCCAGTCCGTGCTCGGCTCGTACTCCAAGTGAGTACGGAACACTCCTCCAAGAATTGGAAGAGGACGGAGCCGTCTCGTGAAGTCTGGGAAAGTAGGAAGCCAATCAACAATTGGCTCGTACTCGACGTGAGCTCTAAACGAGCCGCCGACGTTTAGAGGAGAAGCAGCTTTCCTCGTGAAGTCGGGGAAAGTCGGCAACCAGTCAGTAGAAGGCTCTCTCTCAACAATGACGTGAGAGGACCCACCAAGGTTTACTTGTCTTGCTGCACCTCGTACGAAGTCTGGGAATGAAGATTCCCAACCGATAGTGACGACTGGGGCCGCTTGAAAGAGAACAAGAGAGTTAAACCCTTCGGAGGTTGTACTCTTCTTTCTGACTGGTTCAGACGGCTGCGGCCATGGGAAACCAGTGCTCGGATCAAATACAGGAGCCGCGACCGGGTTGAATACGAATGCAGAGCCACCATCGAGACGTGGCTTTGCTGGACGTACTGGGTCTACCGGCTGAGGCCACGGATGCCCGCGTTCGGGGTCATAGACAATGAAGGGTCCGCGCTCTTCTTCCCAGACCCCCGCACCTCCGGGGTTTGAGCCCGACTGAGTTGTAACGGAGACAGCATCGGTGACCGAGGCCGATTTCCGTAGTCTCCAATCAACGAGGAGATTGGTAAAACTGTGAGGTCCGAGCTGTGCTACCTCACTAGTCGCTTCGCTAAGAGTAAGAGTCCTATTCCAAAGCTGAACGCCCGTTACAAGAACGCCTGGGAGGAATTCAACAGAGCTCTGAGCCCACGAGCCGACCGTGAATCGATCCGGAACGAACCCGACGTTTGGGCTTCCGGTTGAGTTATAAGTTGTCGGAGCGGACCCAACAGGTCCCCAGTACATCGTGATGGGGCCGGTCCCACCGCCCCCGTCTGCTCCGACCGCGACGACGATGTAGTACCAGACGCCTCGCCGGAGGGTTCCAATCGTCTGGAACACACCACTGTTGTCGAACCACCTGAGCTGGTTCGCGTTGTTAAACGAAAGTATGTGGTTGAAAGTCGTTGTATTTTCAACACACCAAAGGATGCTGTCGCCGCCACCGAACACGGTGTCGTGCGGTACATAGAAGAGCGATTTGACCGAGTATGAAGCAGCAGTAGCTAACCCAAAGCTACCTGGAGCTCCCGAGTTCTCAATCCTATCAGCATGTGAATTGAAACGAAGAGCAGTATCGAATTCAGCAGGCTGTACAAACGCACACGCCTGCTGACTCAGTGCTGCAGGATTGCGCTTCTTCGCATCAACCCTGTCTGGGTATTTTGGATATGGGAACCCGTTTCCAGGATTAACTGGAGGCGGGCCGAGAGTCAGAAAGACAGCAGTAGTAAGAAGAGCAGCAGTTGCTCTGCTCGGAACTCTTACTGGGTCTGCGTTTTGAACGTAAGGAAAACCCGATGCCGGGTTAAAGGGAGGAGTTGAACCACCTGCCCCGGAAAGGAGAAGCGACATAGTTTCACCTCTCCTTTTTCAATTCAATCTTAGGTCTAAGATTGAAAGAACCTCGCGGCCTCTCTTGCGTTGTTAGATGAATACTGAGTCGATTGCGACGAGGATGGTGATGACGCCAGTCGTTGTGACGGTACCGACGTTTTTGGCTGAGATAGCAAAGAACTCGCCCGGAAGGACAGGGATGGGGTTATTGAACGCCATATACACGCCGTTCGCCGAACCGAGAGTACCTACAGCAGCCGTGGCGGCATAGGATTCCCACCCAAGCGGGATACGCCGAGGAGCCTTGGCTGTCGCAGATTCAGTGGTCGCCAACGAGACGTTGGTGTGGCCGTAACATGCAGCGTATGCGTAGTAGACCGGACCACCCGCCAAGATGGTCGTTACGATGCCCTGGATTTTAATTCCCTTGATGAAGAGCGTCTTACCGGGGACGGCCGCTGAGGGTACCGGGTTGGCGTAGCTGCAAAGAATACCGTCCGTGTTGGCGGTGAGCGTCGGGAGGACAGCGAACTGACCACCGAGGCCGAGAGCACCAGCACCGGCCGTAGCGTTGGCAATCGCGGCACCAGCACCAGGGGCAAGCGAGTTGGTGTAGAGGGCGGTGGAGCCGACCGTGTAGCCGGTCTGACCCTGCCCACCATGACGACCCGAGTACGCGGCGAGCGTGCCGACGTCCATGAGCAGACCACCTGCATCCTGGAGGCCGACGCAGAGGTAACCAATCTTGAGCGTGTTCGCGAGAGTCGGAGCAATAGCCGTATTGATGACACGGGCAAACCAGGGCTGCGAAGGCGAGTAAGTCGGGAAGCCCGATGTGTTGGGGGTCGCCAACACCGCTTGGACCGCGCCGTTGATTGAGAAGAACACTCGGTCGTTCTCGACAACGATTTTGTACCGGGACATCACGCCTTCAGTCGGAACAGTCATCGACGCGGTGGTGATTTCCGCACCGTTCGTGTTGATGACGCCGACGAGAGTGCCTGTGGCGGTGTATCGGAAGAACGCGCCGTCTGTAGGGGTGGCGCTCGCTGTTGCGATACCAAAGCCCATTTCAATGACGCAGTTGTTCTGGGGCGGCTGGGTGAGCAAAGCGTCGAACGTGGTGTACGTCGCCATGTCCGCGTAGAACGGGAAGTGGGGATACGTCGAGACACGAGCCACGGTGTTGAGGGTCGTGATGGCCGAGGCGTTCAAGTTGAGAGTACCACCGGCTACCGTCACGGTCATGGTCGTGACCGGGGCCTGCATGATGGCCGAGTTCAACGTGGTGTTGTTGAAAAATTCGTTCATCAATGCGACGGGCTGACCCGCAGCGATACGTCCCTGGGCTGACGTACGGACGGCTTCGTTCAGAAGACCGTAGGGGTCGCCCGATGCAGACAATTCGCCTACGAGCTTGACGAACCCCGCCTGCGACGGAACCGTAGGGGTGACCACCTTGAGGTTGTTGTCAGCGGTTACCTCTGCGCCGTTACCCGAAGAAGTTCCAACAATCTTTGAATCGAGGGCCATGATGAATCCTTAGATGTCCACCCAAACGTATTGGAGTGTGAATTCGCCTGTGAGTTTTTCCAGGCTACGGGCGTAGATAGTAAATCCAGTCGCAGCCACTACATCACCACAAGTCAGACCAGTCAAAAGAGCGGCGTAAGAGTGGTCGTTGATTGTGTGGTTTGAGCTTGTGCTGCGCATGAAGAATGCTTCAACTCTTGCGCTCCCACTAATGGCGGCAATACCCGTAACAACGACGGATGCCTCATTGCTCCCAGGAAAGCCTCCAAAGGCAATTGTTGTAGAGCCAGTTCCGGACGCCATTACTTCAGCCCTCTGTCACAACGTGACCAGACTCTACCCAACCTCGCCAACCACACCCTCCGAGACGAACAATTCTTGCGCTGATGGTGATAGAGTCCAGTGTTTCACCGTTTCGTTGGTGTCCGGTAATGTCGAGGAAGGGACCGCCATCGAGGGGATTGGTGAAAGACACGTAGAGGTCACCGATGCAGGAAGGGAGACCTCCGCACGGGCACTCCATCGTGATTCCGACTCCCGTTCGGAATTCCTCTGGTTCACCACTCAAGTAAAAGGCGTCGGGTCCGCCTGCATCAACGAAACGAGCGTTTAGAGATGCAAGCGATGACATTGAATCACACTCCCAGAGACCTCTGGAACCGGTCTTTTGCCTCCATCTCTTCCAACTTCTTCTCGAAGGGATGGCATCCTTTTCCAACACAGTTCGGACAAACACTCTTCATGCAGAGTCTACAGAAACCTCCGAGGTCGTCGGGGTTGGCTTTAAACTCTACAATGACTACCTTCTGGCAATGGCTGCAAGTGAATGTGTCACGCTCAAATGGGGAACTCGCATTTGGGTCTGTGATAATCAAGTAGCCTTTTTGAGCGCGACTCATTCTTGCTGTCTCCTTGCCTTACTGATTACTGCTCTTCGAAGTGAACCGTTGCGGTCACAGCGACGAGACCACCAGCGGTCGGAGTGCGGAACGCAATTCCGTTCGAGGCAGTGGCAGGAATCACAAGCTCACCACCCGGTGCCGCGACCCAACGGAACGAGGCACGCTGGTTGAGCGCAATGCTCAAGAGGATGGCGTTGGCCGTGAGGGTAGGGTCAACGGTGTGGTTCTCTGCAGCGGTTGCCACAGATGCGGCGTCAGCAGGGTCGAGAGCCAGAGGAGTCACGGCAGAGCCAGTTCCGGCAGTCGTGCAACGCTGTGCTTGCCACAGGAATGCGTTGTCCGCAGGAGTGGCTTCCGAACCAAACAGGAAGTCATAGACCTTGACTCTGCGCATCGAAGCGCCGGGCGCGTTGACTGAGCCGACGGAAAGGGTGGTAGAAGCAGTACGGTTCATCTCAGCCACGTAACGAGCCATGTGTGTTCTCCAGTTGTGCGGGTTCTACGATGAAATCTCAAAAAGATGAGACTCAAGAGTACATCAAAAAATAGGTTAAGGTGCAGTGGGAAGTCAACTCTTCTATGAAACTACATCTCTCTAGCAGTGAGGGCCCCTGGTGGGAATGACATCTGTTCTCCTGTCCCGACAAATAACGGAACAGTTAGAGCGTCGAAGAACAGCAAATTACCGACTGTTAGAGAGTCAAACACACCAAAGGCGACGACAGTACCCCAGTTTGAAGAAGCCCCTGGGAACGATATGACGATGTTGTTTGAGGACGTTCCTTGAAGACTCGAAGGGGCAAAGTTTCCGACAACTCTATAGTAGCCTCCAGAGATTACCTCAACCCCCGCCGTGGAGGCTGTTGGTGAAACGGTGAAGAGAGCCACATACAGAACAGAAGGCTGCGGAAAGGCAGATTGAGGGTTTAGGGACCCTGGACCGCACAGTACGTGATTCACCAGGTTTCTGGCGAGGTATTCGCTCTTAGGCACTGCATAGTTATAGTACCCGAGGTCAGGACATGGCAAGACCGTTCGACCCAACCGTAGATGCTCAAAATGAGCGTTCTGGTGGCATAAGAGGTTGACGAGACACTCGTCTATCTTTTCTTCCTACTTGGAGAGACCTTCTTGAATTCTATCCCTCTTACGAGAGAGTTGCGACGGCTAACTGCCGAGCTCGACACAATCGTTTCTGCGAATAACGCGAAACGAGAAGAACTGCCGGTCACGTGTTCGAAGGGCTGTAGCGCGTGCTGCTCTCTCCTTTCCCTCAGCTTGAATGTAGAAGGGATAAACATCGCAGAGTATCTTCTTAGCGATGAGCGCTCTCTTCTTTTACTTCCGTCTCTCATCGACACACTCGTCATGGGCGCAAAAGAAGTAGACTACCCAGGCATGACCCACGGGTCTTACTTCTCAAAGAACATTCCGTGCGCCTTCCTCAAAGACAATCAATGCTCTATCTACGAGAGGAGACCGGCTGCATGCCGTTACCACTTCTCTGTGAGTGACCCGAAGAACTGTTCTCCAGACCACCCGACAGGGGAAATCATGAGACTGGACCTTCTCTGGGCGGAGGATGCAGTATCTGAATGGAACTACGAGACGACAAAAGACCCCACTCCATCTCCCATCTCAATTTCAGTTCTTTGGGCTCTCGATACGTTCGTGAAGGGTAAGCACCCGGTGGTCGCTACTCTCAAGCCTGAGCTCATCACCAAAATCAAAGAGGCAGCGAGTAGCGTCTCGAATCCATACGACTGGATACAAGCGCACCTCACCACGCTTCAAAAGGAGCAGATGTTCAGACCTGCTACAGAGGAGGAGCTCAGTGAAGAAGGAAGTAGAACTTCAGATAGATGAAGATGGGACGATTCGAACTGTGCATCAAGAAGGAATCGAGGAGTTTGCTGAGTCTCTTGGAGGAGAGATCAGTACTTCTTGTCGAGCCTCGAATGTGGAGTGGGAGGAGTTCCCAGACGAGAAGGGATGGACGGTTCGATCTGCTTATGACCCTTCGTTGGCACTTCGCCAGTCTATCACTATCGAGGAGAGCATCCTCGGACGAATCATTTGCAGCAGAGAAGAGAAGTACGACATTCATGTCTTCAAAACGAGGGAGAAGGCAATCGAGTGGGAGTTGAAGTTTTTCTGGGAGCTCCTTGCTCCGCGAAAGGAACAAAGTGAACAGCACCAAAGCAACACTGATTGAGAAGGCGAAAGCCGGATATCCGGCCATCTTCCTGAGGAGCTCGGAGTACACGAGGTCCTTCAAAGAAATCGAAGCGATGGCAGGTGAGGTGAAGAGGGACTATCTCATCTGGACGCTCACCAAGGGCATCAAGATGAACAGCGGTTCCGGGTCATACGTTCCGGAGACCGAGTCTCCGGGCGGTGTTCTCGATTACTTGATGGCGATGAAGGCCAACAAGTCGGTCATCGCAGTTCTTCCTCTGATGCACCACTTCCTGGACGACCCAGGAGTGCAGTCGCGGTTGATTGAGCTCATTCCAATCTTCAAGAGCACGGGACGAATGTTGGTAATCGTCAGTCCCGTTCTCAAGCTCCCGATGGAGGTTGAGAAGGACTTCGCTGTTGTCGACATGACGCTCCCAGACAAAGAGGAGCTGGGGCACGTGCTGGATGCCATCGTGACGAACATCACGGGCAAGACAGACATGAAGCCTCCTGAGGATGTGCGAAAGCATCTCATCGAAGCTTCTCAGGGTCTCACCACGACAGAGGCAGAGAATGCTCTCGCGTTGTGCGTCATTCGAACCAAGAAAGCGGGCGGCACTGAGAAGTGGGACCCTTCCTTCGTCATGGAGGAGAAGTGCTCGACCCTCAAGAAGACGGGGTTGCTGACCTACTACCCTCCAGGGAAGGCAGGTCTGTCTCAAATCGGTGGAATGGCAAATCTGAAGACTTGGATTTCCATTCGAAAGGATGCGTTCACCGAGGAGGCTGCCACCTACGGGCTCGACCCTCTGAAGGGCATTCTGATGGTTGGTCCTCCGGGTTCTGGAAAGTCCATCGGGGCACGAGCCATCAGCGAGGAACTGGGACTTCCTCTCCTTCGGTGCGACATGGGCCGAATCTTCGCTGGCCTCGTGGGCGCGTCAGAAGAGAACGCTCGCAGAGTCATCGAGACGGCAGAGGCTGTCTCGCCATGCGTCCTCTGGTTGGATGAAATCGAAAAGGGTTTCGCAGGTTCAGGAGGTGGGAGCTTGGACTCTGGAGTTGGCGCACGAGTTCTCGGAACTTTCCTCACCTGGATGCAGGAGAAGAAGTCGCAGGTGTTCGTGTATGCGACTGCCAACAACGTGTCTGCCCTTCCTCCGGAGCTCTTGAGAAAGGGAAGATTCGATGAGACGTTCTCCGTCCTTCTTCCAAGCAACGAAGAGAGAGTGGAGATCTTCAACATCCACCTCAAGAAGAGAAAGAGGCTGGAAGCCTTCAAGAAGGGTGATATCAGTCTCTTCGCTGCAGAGACGGAAGAGTTCTCTGGCGCGGAGATTGAGGCAATCGTGAACGAGGCCCTGTTCACCGCCTTCTCAAATAAGAGGAGACAGATGGCGTCAGAAGATGTCCTCGCTGCCATCAAGTCAACAGTGCCGCTGTCGAAGATGATGAAGAGGGAAATCGAAGCCATGCAGGAGTGGTGCAAGAGCAGAACGCGTCCTGCGAACGCAGGCCCGAGAAAAGAAACCACATCCTCCAACAACGAGCCATCGTCCACCGGACGGGCAATCGAGGTCTAAAGGACATGAGTCACTTCACAGAAATCAAAGTAAACTTCCTCCAGAAGAACGAGAAGCAGCTTGTTGCTGCTTTGGAGACCCTCTTCGGTGAGGGGCATGTGGAAGTTCACGATGATGGGGCATCGCTCCAGGGTTACCACGGAGACGACAGGTCGAGTCTCTCGAAGAGCAACCCGAACTACGCACCTCCGTGTCACATCATCATTCGTCGGAAGCACGTGGGGAGTGCTTCCAATGACATCGGCTACCAGAGGACGGAGGACGGCAAGTACGTTGCGTATATCTCCGACTACGACAAGGGCAGTCACTACAGCACCGCCAAGCAGAACAAGGTGCTGCAAGAGTACACTGCCAAGGTCACTGAGAAGCAGCTGAAGAGCCAGGGGTATGCGATGAAGCGGGAGGTTCAGAAGGACGGAACCATCAAGCTCTTCGCAACGAAGTACACCTGACCGTGCCTTTCTTCAACAAAGGTAAGTTCCCTGCACTAGGCTCTTTGGCAACGAAGAAGCCTAGTGCAGCGGAATTGGCACAACAGCTTAAGAACCAGATGGAGATTGAACTCAGTCATCTCATCGGACTGAAGGACACCCCGTCACTCCATGTCATGATCGAGCACATAAAGTATAAGTACAAAGTCATGGCGTACGAGCAAGCATTGGGCGATGAGTTCTTTGGTAACAAGAATCCGTGTGGGGAGGTCACCCTTGCGCCAGCCTCCAGCATGCCAATCACTGCCCCTCAAATGCAGGCTCTAAAAGAGCTGGCGGAAAAGTACCCTGTCCAACTCAAACCACACCTGTCTCTTTCTCCAGTCGAGGCAAATACCGGTTTCACGAAGGGAAACATGGGTCTCACCATCAGCAAAACTGTAACCAAGAACAAGCCTCCGAAGAAAAAGAAAACCAAGCCCACTGAGAAGCCGAAGGAGATCTTTCAGTGGCAGATGCAGTCGCAGAAAGAGGTTGCAGGAGTCAAAGCAACGTATACAACGGTGCTGCGGGCTGATGGCTCTGTTGCCTGCAACTGTCCCGGTTGGATTTTCAAGAAGAAGGGACAGTCTGAGCGCCGCTGTAAGCACACTGATTTGGTTGTTGAGGAGGGGAACATCCTCTTCAAGAAGTACAAGAATGGCCAGTCACTTGGAGCGGTCCTCATTGACAACACTCCCAAGTCCTCGGCCCCGTCGTATTCTCCAGCAACTGCTCCCACGAAGTACGGACGAGTCATCGAACTCGATTGAGGTAAAACATGGCAACTGAGAAGGTCATCTGTGTCACCATTCCAAACGATGGGAGTGGCAACACTGACATCGAGCCCATCAAGGGGTTCAAGGATGGGAGCTGCCTGAAGGAGACGGAAGCGCTTGAGAAGGCGCTCGGCGTGGTCGTCTCCAAAGAGAAGCTCCCGGAAGCCTCCATCGCACCGCAGGCTGAGAAGGTAACGATCGGAAGAAAATGAGCGACCAGAGTATCGAAGATGTTCTCTTCAAGCAGGGAATTCTCTTCGACCTCGATATCGGGAGATGGGCGGCACACAAGAAGCTGGATAAAGATGATTTGTTCCTTCATCAAATCAACCCAAATGCGTTCCACCTGGGACACAAGAAGTTGATGCCGAAGGAATCAATCGAGAAGATCCAGAAGATTGAAAGTGCCGCCCGCTCCGCTCTCATGACGTGCTCCGCAGATTTCCCCATTGCTGGAGCACGTTTTGTTCGATATCCAGTCCTAGAGAGTCTTCAAAAGAAGCTCACGGACCTCAAAGGAAAGTACCACGAAGAAGTGGAACAGTTCCTGAAGAACTACCCTGAGCTCAGAGACAAGCAGACCAACGTCCTCAACGAGCAGGCAGACTTGCTCGCCGATGAGAAGCTGTCAAAGCTCGCAGACCCTGACCCTGTCAAAAAGAAGGAAGCGGAAGACGCCATCAAAGACTGGAGAGACCGCCAGTATCAAAAGAACAAGAACGCATTCCCAACGGAGGATAAGCTCCAGGAGAAGTTCAGGTTCGAGTGGCGTCTCTTCAAGGTGTCTGCGGCTGATTCCCTCACTGCTGTTAGCCCTGAGCAGGCCTTGGAGGCTCACAAGAAGCTCCAGGGAGACTTGCAGGAGTGGATTCAAGAGACTGCCGTGTTGATGCACAAAGCGCTTGGCGAGGCTGCTGCGCACGCCAATGAGCTCCTGAAGAAGCAGGGGAAGCTCAACCCGAAGAATCTCAAGCCGCTGTTTGATGCCTTTGAAACGTTCAAGGCACTGGACTTCGGAAAATCAGACATCACCAAGGTACTGGACGACTTGAAACAGAAGTACGCCTACCTCAGTGATGGAAAGATTGACTTCGAGAAGAGTGCGGCTGGCATCAACTCGACTGAGGCCGCCAAAGAGGGCCTCAAGGAAGTTCTCGCCTCGTTGAGCGAGTTCGCTATCGACGAGATTGCAGAAGAGAAGGGCCAGGAAGCGATGGTCAATCTCACTGAGTACAAGAGAACGGTTACAGTAGATTAAGAAAGGGGGCCTCTTTTGGAGGCCCTTCTTTTTTAGCCCCCGAAGACAGAAGCTTCCGTCGGAATCTCAGAACCCTCTGGCTCGGAAGTCTGGAGACCCTTATCTTCCTTCGCAAGAGCGTCCATACGCTCCTTCTCAAGCTGGTCTTCTGACATCTTTCGAGCCATCTCTTGGGCCTCAAGCTTCTTCCGCTGCTCTTCACGCAGCTCCATCTCTACTTCCTTGATAATCTCGCCCTGCTGCTCCTTGCTGACTCCTGCCTTCTCCAGGCTCTTGGACATTGCCTTGAGGTTGATGTCCATCGCATCTGCAATGACGCCGTCATTGTGGCGGAGGGCAAGGATGTCTCTCTGGAGGCCCTGGAACGTCTGGATGAAGAGGTTCTCAAGACGTGTAATCTTCTTCTCGTCCGAGACGTTGTCATGCTCCTGCATGGAGACCATCTCCTCAGCGCGCTCCTCGCTAATTCCCTTGTTCATCAGGCGGCGCTTCTTCTCTTCACGAATGGCCTGTCTCTTCGCGTCGATATTGTTCTTCAGTGAGACAACCCCGAGTGCTCGTGAATCTGACATGGTGTATCCTGTGTTACCCCTTAGGGGGCGTTAGAGTGAGTTGATCGATATCATGAACTTTGTCTTCAATGTCTTTTATTTCGCTCAACAGGTCTGCAACTACGCTGTCAAATACATCAGCACTGACTGGAACCTTATCTTCGGACAGTAGGAGATGTTTCGGTAGTGCTTCATCTGAAGCGGCGAGGAACTCGCTCTCCAAAAGGTCGGCGAGATGACGCAAGACAATCCTTCTGCCTTTGAGGCGTCTTACTTCTTCGAGTGTTTCTTTGAAAGTTTTCATGCACTAATTTCCGAGAAAGAAAGGTAAAAGGAAGTAGAAGAATGTTGCTTCTAACTACGTGCGCACCTCTACGAAGAAGTGACCACCCACATCGGTGACAGGACCAACCATGGGATGATGGATGTGGGTGTTTTTAGATTCGAGGAGCTCTTACCGCCCTTGTTGGAGCATTTAAATTTGCTGCTGGTGCAGGAGGGACTGGAGGGGCGGCAGAGGGCATTGGAGTGACCTTCGTCGCAGCGGTATTGCCACGCGGCATTGCGTGTCCAGGAGTTGCTCCTCTAAATGCCTGTCCTTTGAGAAGTCCAGATGAAGTCATGTGGGACGAAACTCCCTTCAGCATCTCTGGAGCTTGGTTAGTGCCTAAGATTGCACTCTTTGGAAGAGTAGACTGTCCCTGCGCCTTGAGTTGCTGGTTTACTCGATTACGGGTGTTCCCAGACTCGAAGTCACCAGTCTTTCCTGGGATGTAATCTACGAGCTTTGCTTGACCGGAGGGAGTTTGAATCATGTTCTGCGGTCGAACATCTTGAGCTACCATTCCACCTCGTTTGAGGTCTTTCTGAAGAGACTGACGGGTGTTCTTTACTGCTTGGTAGTTCTGAGGAGATGGCTTTACTTCGGAGCCATGCACGTACTCCATCATATGGGCACGGCTACCTCCTGGAGTGTTAGAGGCGCTGTATGTTTTAGCGACGTTCGGATTGTTCTTCGTAAGCTCCGCTGCTCGCTCTTTACGCGCAACGAGCTTATCAGTAACGGCATTTGGATTGTAGATTTTTCTTACCGCAACGCCGTGTTGAGGGTGGGCGACCATAGTCGCCAGTCCCTCCCCGCCGTGGCCCAGGTCTTTAATCTCAGAACCGTGGGCTGTTGGCTTCAGCACTCCAGGAGTCTTTGCAAGAGAGCTTGCTCTCTCGATGTTACCTCCTGCGACAGCTTTTCTGATTTCTTTTAGCCCTCGACGAGCAGCAATCTTCTGAAGCTCGTCTGAGAAGGATAGAAAGGTTTCAGAGTTCATCGGAGTTCCTTTAGAACCCAACCAGTACCGGAAGCAACTACGTTACCTGGGGCGGACTCGAAGTGGGTAAGAGAAGTTCTGGAAGTTGATATCGCTCGTTGCGCACGTACTCCGTCTGACTCATTCGATACCAAGTCTCGGGTCTGCGCAACTGCTTTCAGTTGTTCTTTTTCCGGACGTAGGTGAATCGCCCATTTAGGGTCTAGAGAACGTAGAAAGGTAGGAGAGCAAGCTTCTACATGCTCAACAATCCAAGCCTTCGACAGGTCATCCCAGAGAGAGTCGAGACCGTCGAGAATCCTACCCTGGTACTTCGCTTTATCTTGTGTCCATCCGCCTTGGATGTACTCATCGAAATCAAAAGAAGGAATATCTAAGACAGAACTGAGAGCATTGGAGAAAGTAGTCTTGGAAGCTCCAGCGGCCCCGCACACTACAATCTGAAATGGCTTCTGAATGTGCTTGGCGACTTTGGACGCCTGCTCTGTAATCGAAGCACGGTCGAGCCCTAAAAGAACAGACGTCAGGTCGTCTATCCTCTTCTTGTTCGCGTTGGCCTGTTCCTCTTCCTTAGGAATAGCCATGTCACGTTGCTCCTACGTGTTCTTTGTATCTCTTGATGTGCTTGCAGTCTGTCCCGTTAACCGACCGAACGTATCTCCAGTCGTTACACGAGCACCCGAATCGACCGTTCCGGAGTTTCTTGATTTCAAACTCCTTCGCGGGATTCGCGAAACTGCCGATGGTGGCTTTCGTCTGTTTTGAATTGTGCAGGAGGGAGAGATTCTCGATGTACGACTTCAGCCTTGGGTCTTCGGTAGAGGCGAGAGCCTTCCTCTGAAATGCAGGACGCTTGAGTGCTTCTTCGAAGTCACCCCAACTGGTTATCGAGAATCTCTCACGGACAGACTTCGGGAACTCGGGACGCTCTTGCACCGAAGACAGCTTCTTAATGAATCTGGGTGGTATCACCTTCGACGAGTGCCATTCGTCGAAGCCACCTCTCCCATCTCCTGCTATCTGTTGCTTAATTGTTTTCAGAAGCACGGAGTTCTTCGGAATTCTAATCTCCAACACAGGATGCTTACCGAAGAGGCTGCTCAAGAAGCCTGTCCCATCCGACCTTGCTCCGAGACCAGAGTAGGCAGCAGCGTGGTGCCTAAGAGAGGATAGAGACGTTGCCTTACCTTCCCTTTCGGTAGGGGCTCCTTCCCATCCAGTGCCCATCATCTCTGGATTTAGACCCTCCTTCAGAATTTTGGGAATGAGGGAGGGCTTGGTCCCATGATACAGAACCAAATCTCCGTCAGCCGCAATCTTCTCAAGCTCGCTGAGGAAAGATGGGAGTAGCGGTTGAAGCATGGCGTCACGAAGTCAAGAAGGCGTAGAAACGGTTAGAAAGGTCTGCACCGGAAGACGTATCCTTCAAGATATTCTTAAGAGGATAGATGTGCATACCCTTCAAACGCCTCGCTACATCTGGACCCTTTGAACGCGCCATTGCCATGTAGTGGGCATCCGTTTTCGCGTACTTGAGATAGATGTCTGCGTTAGAGTTGAGAGAGCGGAACACGTTCACAATCTCATCTGCAAGGACCTTTGTAGTCACTCGTAGGACTCGAATGTGGGCGGCACGCTCCATCAGGATTCCCTTGTTGCACGAGGGACAGACTCCTACAGGTCCCTTGACGAAGTTCCCAGGAATGGGCTGCTTGCACCCTTGGTTGGACTCTGTGTCCATGCACCAATAGAGAAGCTCATCTCCTCCTCCATGGAACTTCTTCCCGCTCTCCCAAATCTGGAGACCCAGGAGGTTGGGACCGACAGAGGTTCGATGCTGGTCGAACATCACCTCAATCTTGTACTTCGCTCGAATCTCTGGAGTGGATCCGAGACGTTTCTCAAGCGCATCTGGGGACGAATCCTGCGTCTTACGGGCTCGTTCAGTAGCCTCACGGACGCGAGGGTCTGAGAGCTTGTCGAAGTCAACGTGAGACTCCGAGATAGATGGGTCAAAGCTTGTCGGCTTCATGAAATACCTTTCGCACCTTTTTGTCCGCCAACGAATCTTCCGAGATTCTCGTTCCAGATAGGCTTGGAAGGAACGTTCATATCTTTACCGCTCATGTTAGGCAAAGGCATCGTTACTTCTTCGACCACATTACCTTTTGAGTCCTTGGACGAGCTCACTACAGTCAGTCGAGGGCTATTCGCTGATGGCTTCCTCTTCGGAACCTCGACCTTCTCCGAACGCTTCAGTAGAGCGCAGAAGCCGTCTGACGCTTCCTTCAATTCCTTCGCGTTCTTGACTTTCAGCTCTACGAACCAACCGAACACGACCTTGTCGTTCTTGAGAAGGTACTGTCGAGCAATGAAGAGCTCCGTATGGTCTCTCTTCGATGCCCAACGGAGAATGTTCTCAACGGTCTTCAGCCAGTTCTTCTCCTGGCCGGGCAGTAGCCTGCACAAGAAGGCCCACCCAGACCAGGTCCTATCAGAAGACACTGGCTCCACCATCTGAGACTGTCGGAGTGCCTCTGCGACTTCTTCTTCAGTTTTTTTCTTCATTCCCAACAAGCCTCAAGAAAGGGGTCTCGGAGTCAAGACGCGATAGAATACCCTTCAACTCTTCGATGGTGCGTTCCATTGAGTGGATGCACAGGTCGAGCGTACCAAGCACTGCATCTGTTCCGGACCAACGTACCAACGGAGTAAGGCTACTCTCTGAATCCGAGACTTCGATTACTCTCTGTCGAATCAGTCTCCGCGCCTCTACGAACACCTCCAGGTCGCGAGACTTCTCCGCAATCTCAGCTCGAACTTCCGTCTGGCTCAGGTTCATCTTTTTGCTCGTTTCGAAATACCGACGCCCATGTTGGGGAGTTTGTCTCGATGTCTGAAGTGTTGAATCCCAGAAGCTCTTGAAGGAGGCTGTCCTTCGGGGCAGAGGAGAGGTCTTCTGGAGATATCAATTCCGGATCTGGCTCTCGCTGCTCGTCTGGCTCTCCACTGGATTCGGCTGGACTTCCTCTTTCGTCTCTTGGAGCCATGTTTGAATCTCCTCTTTGCTCTTCTTGAACTCAACGGAAAGTCCGTTGTACGTAGCATACGCCCGAACGCCCATGTGAGACGAAATCTCCAATCCATAGTGCAGTTCTGACTTCTCGAACATCTGAGCGCTGTTCGCACTCACACAGCAAGGGCCGATGAACATCTTCTTCTCGGCGTCAGAGGCCATGTCCCGCATGTCATGGCCCTTGGAGCCACAGTTCTCACACTGAGCCATTGTCGTTCTCCTTAGGCAAGGAAGTCTCAACCAACTCCGACGGGGCAACGGTCACTTGAACTGCGATCTTGCTCTCACCAGTAAACAGTACGGTTGATTCGAGGATCCGCTCCCAAACGAGCATCTCAAGGCCCTCTTCTGGCTTGAATTGCTTTCGAGTGATGAGGTAACCAGGAACAAACCAGTCCTCTCTCACGTCTTGAATTCGAAAGTAGAGACGACCCATTCGGTCCATTACTGCAGGGATGTCGAAGACGTTCTTCTCCTGAATCGTGACCTTCGTAGGCCAGCGGAGACGGTCGAGGTCCAGCTGAGTCTCTCGAATCAACTGAAGGTCTGATACTGCGTCTCCGAACTCCTGAGCCATCTTCTGAAGCTGAACTCGGGTCGCATTCACCAGAGCATCGTTGTCGACCAAGTCTGATGAACCGTTCGGGAGGTTTCCCCACTTCTCCAGAAGCTCGACCATTCCCTTATCAACGAGCCCGCTCTTTAGAATCTTCTCGACGATTGGTTTCATTTCTTCTTTCCTTTTACATCATCCATTACGAGTCGAACTGACAAGGTACTCGGCGAGTCTGTGTCTAACTCTTCTGCGACCATGAGGATTACATCACGTGGGACTTGTGATTCTACGTGTACTCGAACACCGAACAACTCCGTCAGAACGACCATGCTCGGCAAGGACAACCACTTCTTGACGACATTCGTATCCGCGACCAGGAAGACAACTGCTCTCATCTGCTTGGCGGAGATAGTCTGAAACGCACTGAAGAGATACGTGAAGGGATCCAACCCATCGACAGGAAGGTCCGTAATCTCAGAGCTCATCGCACGGGCAAACTCAGACTCTTCTGGAAGCTCTTGAGGTGTCTCTGCTCCTGGCTTTATCAACCGCTCAACTTGAATCGGATGGCCGAGTTCGATGGAGAGTTTCTGAACCCCTCCCAGTTCCAGGATGGACTGGACTCTCTTTACGATTGACTCTCTATCCGTCGGCAAGTCGTACATCTGTCGAATACGTTGAAACTTCGTCTTCGAGTCTCCAATGGAGGGAGGGTTAGCCATTGGACGCCTCTCGTTCTCTCGTCAAGAAATCAATGAGTAGTTGAGTGACGGTCGTATTCTTTTTCTTGGCGTACTTCTTTGCCCACTCAAGAAGGTCAGCGGGGATTCTGACGTTCAGACGCGCTCTCTCGTTCATTAGTCGTGCGTGAAGAAGAGCAAGGGACCGGCACTCCCAAAGCCTCTCTTCAAGTCTCCGTCAAAGAAGTTCACGCTGCCTGCCTGAGCAATGTGAGTGAAGTCCACTCCTGGGAGAACCATTGCCACGTGTCCGATAGCGCCTGGATTCTTCCAAAGAACGACAGAAGGATACCCAATGGAAGCACGGAGCATTGCTTTCATCTTCGAGCATTGCATCCACTGGTGCGCCATTCCGTGAGTAGTGAACCAGTCAACGACGCCATTGGCGCTCAGCTCCTTTCCCTTCCCCATAGGGACTTCCACCCCAGTGGCGAGGTCAACCCAGTGAGGCACTTCAACACCCATCGCCTTGGTCACATCCCAGAGGTAGATGTTGCAGTACGTCTCTTCTCCGTTCTTCGGGTCATTGTCGTGACCCTTCACGTAGCGAGGGTTCGTCTCGACTTCGAATTGCTGAGCTGCCTTGAGGTAGTTCGCTGCGGACCGCTGGCCTTCGTTGTTGATGTAATCAGGAACAACCTCAACCCACGCCTTGGGGTTCATCATCGTCGAGTTCATTGAATCTCCTCCTGAGGAACTTCTTCGGGATACCCTTCTTCAGGCATCATCCCGTCGTCCATCGGAATCTCGACCAAGCCACGGGCTTCGAGCATGGACTGAGTATGGGCGAGAGCCATTCCCCAATCCCCTTCGAATGAGACGTTATTGCCGCCAATGAAGATGTCAGCGTCGGGCTTGGTTGTTCCAGTCCAGACTTCCATCTCAGGAAATCCAAAGCCAGTAAGCTCAGCGTGAATCTCTTCTCTGAGTTGGTTCCTTCGTGCGTCCGGCATTGGAGCGAAGCGCGAAGTGTGGACAGTGAGTCGATGACCTTCCGAGGCGAGTTGCTGCATTGCCTCTACAGAGCCATCGACGAGGGAAGTCACATCCATGCCGGTGTTTGGGTCCTGCTGCTTCTGGACAAGAGTGTTATCGAGGTCGAGCACAATCCAAGCCATGGTTATCTTCCTTCCGTTCGATTTTCCGGGCGTCCGGAAAATACACCAACGTCAACTCCTGGAGCCATCACTCCGAGTATATCATCAGAGTTCATCAGGAAGTAGCACTTTGCTTCCCCATTCTCCCATACCTCGTCCGTCTCCATCCGATTCGCGTGCTTCAGAAACGCTCGATAGAGGATACGGTCACCCTTCTCAATCTTGAGACCTGCGTTCTTCTCGCCGGGGCCGACGGCGATGATGAGGCCAGCACCTTCTGTGACCTTCTCAACGCCGGTCTCATGACCGGGGAGGAAGATACCGCCCTGCGTTGCTACTCTTCTCGGGTCAGCAAGAACGAGGGTCCAATCTCGGCGAGGCTTCAGTTTCGTGATGTCCATTTACTCACCCTTCAGTTTCTCGAAGATACCCGTCTTCAACCACGAGCCCGCCATTCCAACGACCTGGGGGTTGATGAGTTGGACGTTGTTGTCTCCAACCACTGCGAGACTCACGTGCTCAACCCCATCGTCATCAATCCATTGAACCATGGCAACATTGACGAACTTAGCCGCCTTTACCTTTCTTGTTGTCATTTCCAAGGATGTATTCGAAGTCTTTGAGAGCTCCCTCGATGTTGGGAGACCCTGTGCTGTTTTCTTTTCCGCCATTTGATTCTCCAGGCTGTGGGAAGGAGATGCTGAATACGATTTTGCCTGTAGTGCAGGCACACTTTCGAGTAACGACCTGTTTCATGACGTCGATTTGATACTCTACGGGGGTGTTGCATGCCGGGCAGGTGTGCCCACCGAATGCCATCGGCAGCGGCGTCTTGACCTGCAGGTGCTTCATCAAGAGGTCTACCTTGAACTCTACGCGAGCAAGAGCCTCTGCAAGAACGTCATCTGCCATGGGAACCTCGGGTAATCTTCAAAACCTGAGCGCCTTTCAGACCAGCGCCTAAATGAAGTACGCTTCCGTTCTTGAGTTTCAGTTCGTGTATGAAGAACTTTCCCTGAAACTCCTCGATGTCTACTTCTTCAACTCCGCCCTGAATGAAAGATGAGATAACTTCTGTAGAGTTCGGAAACTCATCTGGAAGACCTAACCCATTTACGGCACGGTACAACTCTCGTCCAGAGATACGCATCGGGTCTTTGAGGCGTCTATCTTTGGACATCTCCTCGATGGTTGCGTCGCCTACGAGGTTAATCTTCCCGCCGCAAAGCCTTGGGCATGGACAGAACAGGCCCGCGTCATCCGTAATCTCCTTCACCAAAGAAACCTCAGCTACCTCTACTGAGATTTCAAATGGCTGCATGCAGGAGTTACAGAGTGACCGAATCATCATAGAGAAGGAACCTCTTCCTCTGATTCTGGAGTTTCCTGCTCCTCGTAAGGGGCCTCGTCCTGGAAGACGCTCGCAGCTTCGATGGGGTCGCCATTCTCATCGAACGCCATGTCGTCGTCATACTCCTCATCCGTCTCTTCGCGAGGTTCCTCGGGAACTGCCTCAGGCTCTGGAGACGGTTCCTCTGCAGCAGCAATCTTCTTCTTGTAGACCAATCGGATTAGCTCTTCAGTGGTCTCTTTCTGCACAGGAAGACGAATCGCGTTCCCGGACTCAGTCTGGAAGACAAGGTAGTACAGAATCTTGTCCGGTTCGGCGAGGTCAACATCCTGTGAGAAACTCTTTAGTTGAAGGTTCATTTATTTCTCTTCTTTGACTTCTCGTTGAGCTTCTTTTTGAAGTCGTCTGGAACGTTCATCTTCTTGATTGAGGCCTTTGCTGAAGACATCGAGATGGGCGCAAAGAACAGAGGACCTTGTTTGACTTCCTTCTCCATCTTGTCGAGCAACGCTCTGTCTTTCGGCTCTGCTGCTTTGGCTGTGTGAGGAAAGAGTGACTCGATGGCTGCTTTGTACGCTTCAGAGATGACCTGGTGATTACCTGCGTCTGAGATAGCTGCAAGGCCTTGGGCAAGGACTCTTAGCTTTGATGCTTCTATTTCCTGTCGTCTCCACCAAACTGAGATGAACAGTGCTTCTCTGATGGAGTCCGGAGAGGGAAGGCGACCTGAACTAAGAGCGAAGTCGTAGAGGAGGTTAGCCTTTACCCAACCCTCTGCGGACTCTAGCCATTTTTTACGCCGTCGAGCGAAATGAGCTTCCTCACGCGAATGTCGAACCACTGGTAGTTCAGCGACAAGTCGGCGATGATGTAGCCAGACTTCTTCATCACTTCCTTGAGCTTCTTCTGGAAGAGGGTCTTGTCGACGTCACCGTCTGCGTTCAGATGGTCTGGGAGCGGCTTGTTGTTGATGTCGACCAGAGCTGCCGTGAGAAGACAGAGGCTGTACTTCTCCATCAAGTATTGGTCAGAGACAGACTGCTCTTCCGCAATGAACTTCTTGACGAAGAGAGACTCAGAGGGAGTCAAAGACCTGAAGAGGGGCTCGAACTTGCCTTCGAGAATAGGCACGCGTTGGCGAACTTCATTCTTGTAGAGGAGGTCTTCGAACTTCATCGGCTCACAGCGTGACTCGATGTCTTCGCGTCTCTTCTTATTGTCGAGCAGACGCTCTGCTTCGTTCTTCTTCATCCCATCAAAGTCGAGCGCATCAAAGACATTCACCTCTTCCTTCTCAGGAGCAGGCTCTTCCTTCTTCGGAGCCTCTGCAGGGGCAGTTGCTGCAATCTGCTGGAGCTGCTGCTGAGTATGAGGGCTCAGGATAGGAGAACCAGGAGGACGGGGATTGACTCCCTCTTCCCATGGAGAGTTTGACCTCTTCGCCGAGTTGGCTTCGCGAAGTTTAGCGAAGTCGGGCATCGAGGTCTTCTCTCCTCCGACGGGGTCGACACCCTTCAGAGAATTGATACCAGACTTCGCTGCTGCAATCTTCGCCTGGTACGCACTCTTCTGCTCTGCGCTGATTTCGTTTGAACCGAATACAACAGTCTCTCTCTTCTCGTCCGTCATTATTCTTCTCCTTCTGGAATTGGAAGACCCTTCTTAAACTCAGGAGTAAGATTCACTCTCCTGCGAACCTCTACCGCATTTCCTTGTTTGTCTTTCACGAAGTCCATGACGGGCTTATCCATTGGGTCGACGGGAGCCTTTGGGACCGTCGGATCCTCTGGCTGCTGTGGAAGGCCGCCGTGCCAGATGTTCCCGCATGCGTGGCAGGTCCACTTTATCATCCCTCCGAGATTTCTCCCGACAAATCGATCGGAGTTACAGACGGGACAGCCCCTTTGACGAACGGGTTCTTTGGCGCTTGGAATGAGGAGCGGGTTTCTATCGTCGGTGGGCATGTACAGACACAGTATGTACTACGAGGGGACTTGTCAACGAGGAACCACAAGAATTTTAGCACCTACCGCTTTAGCATACCTTTCAATGGTTTGAATGGATGGGTGGCCCTGTCTACCGCTCTCGATGTTGTAGACCTGCTGTCTAGACACCCCGAGCTTCCTGGCGAGCTCTGACTGCGTCATACGCTTCGACCGCAGTCGGATGAGGTTCTTGAGTACTTTGGTCACAGGGCGGGTCCAGGGCTCCCCACGTACACCGTTACGTTCGGAGTAAATGGAACCATATTGATGGGAGCATCCTTCAGGACTTGCTGAATAAGCGCCTCCCCAACGTCTCTCGTCAGCCCGGCGTCTTTCTGCAACCCGAGGACAAAGTTGAGTACCTGGCACTTACCGTTGAAGCTGGGACTCCAGAAGACCGAGTAAAAGAGCAGCCCACTCTGCTTTGGGAGCAGACTCAGACGCTTCTCAAAGAACGGTACCCAAGCGACGTACTCATCTCCGACGTAGGCGATTTCCATTTTGCGAAGTCACCACACTCAAATCGAGGTGTCAAGTTATCAGTGTACGGTGGGATAAGTACTATACGGACCAACGATTTAGAAAGGAGAGGCGATGGCGAACAACTACACGCAGTGGTGCATCGGAATTGAGTTTGCATCCAAAGAGGAGAAACTCTGGATGCAAGACATGATTCTGAAGTTGAATAACTACGCAGAGCTGTACCAGGACAATCCGGACCCGAAAGAGAGTCCTGAGGAATTCAAAGAGCTCCAGGGACTCAAAGAAGCACTCGGCCCCATTGCGGGCACAATCGACGACTTCAGAGACTTCGTGTCTTTTACGGTCTCGTACGTAGGAGATGAAGCAAAGCAGACCATTTACTTCGAGTCGGAAGAAGCGGCTGACCCTTCAGAAGTAGAACTCCTGCTTCAGGCGTACTTGAAGAAGTTCCACCCAGACAAATCAATTAGCCTCAGTTGGGCGAGTTGGTGCGACAAGAGCAGAGTAAACGAGTTCGGTGGTGGGGGACTCTTCATCACCGCCACAGGAATCTCTCAGATGAACAGTTGGGACTGGCTTGAGGAGCAAGAAGCCAAGTTCAACAAACAGCAACTGAAGGTGGCCAAATTGGCTAAGAAAGGCGCAAAGAAGAAATGAGCGTTTACCTTCACCTCTTCCACGGTCGAGAAGATCCAGAACAAGACATGGAGGACTGGGGAAAAGATGGGCCCCTTCTGGGGCCTCTTGAGTGGGTGCAAGTCACCTATCTCTGTAATGTTCGAATCGGCCTTCCGGAAGGAGACGATGCCTTCCTTGCAGTCCACGAAGACATGGTCTACTACGCCGGGATGTATTACGGAGACTTCGACATCCTCTCTGAGAAGATGCTCAAGCTCCGGGGAGTCGAGGAGAAGCAAGCAGAGAAGTTCGACCCAGTCCAAGCCACATACAAAGAAGCCAGAGACACATGACCGCAGCTTAGAGGCCCTCCCATCATCCAATAGAGGACTCACCAGAGAACCTCTAAGCCGCGAGTCTGACGTAGAGTACGCCGTTCGTAAAAAGTTGCAAGAGGAAATAATGGACACAGGAGATTCGATTCTGGATTTGGAGACAGCTATCTTCGTCCTCCAAAGAAAAGATGAGGGAACGGGAGAGTGGATGACTTCCCCTACTCACATGTACACAGGGAAGTCAGACGCAAAGATCGCTCTGCTGAGACAGAGAAAAGAAACTCCAAAAGAAGAATGGAGATCCGTTCTAAAGAAAGAAGCAGAGCGATACCGAGAAGGCTGGAAAGATGCTATGTCGTACATCGATAGAGAGTTCGAACTGGAGCCTGAAAGTGCAGACACTCAAAACTCTAGCGGTAAAGGCGTGGTATCTTCTTCTTGGAGCAGTTCTCGCGGCTCTCGTCGTTGAGAACGTCGTACTTCGACAGAGGATCGAAGTCGCGAACGCTACTGTTCGACACGCAGTCGGAATTGCAGAAAAGTCGACGTACACGGGTGCTGAATGTCTCGCCACTCTCACAGACGTGAGAGACCGGCTCAGGCCTGCACTCGAAGAGGTAAATGGAGTAACGCCATTTCCCACTCAAGACCCGCCCGTAAGAAACAGAACTGCCTCTGTAGTTCTGAGCTCACAGTGAGCAAGAAATAGTCGATTTGTAGATATAAGAATTAAGCTCAAGAGAGCTCTAACTCCTAACTGGAGCGTGTACAACTACATTCTGTAGTGTCTTCTTTTTTCCAAGTGAAACGAATACTGAGGGGAAGTTCAATCCATGGCTGAAGCATTGAAGGATTCCAAAGTGGAAACGAAGTTCAAGGACATGTCGGTCGTTCGTGGTGGAAGTCAGATCACCCTGCCTGAAGGCATGTCGATGGATGAGGGCATCGAGTGGCTCCGCAGGATGAAGGTCGAAGATGAGCGAGTCGTCGCCATCAACGAGCAGGTCGATGCGTTCCCGCTCGATGGTGCGTTCGCGTTCCACAAGGCGATGGCCAGGAAGTACGGCTTCGTCGGGATGATTCCGACTCCTGGGTTCTTCGGGCCCAAGCCGCCGACGATGATCGGCGTGGCCATCTCCCACGAGGAGACGGTTCAGGTTCCGTGGGGACGGGTGCAGATCCCCGGCGTCGATGGGTACCTCGTGACGTACACGGGCATCAAGGAGGGTCGCCAGATCTTCATCATCGGCGGTGAAGTGAAGCAGCGATTCAAGAAGGAAGTCTCTGACCTGGCCGCTGCCACTCGCAAGATCGTCCAGGAAGAGTCGATCTACAAGGCCAAGGCCATCAAGGTCTCGTTCCCGGAGATCAGCCCGGAGGACTTCGATCCCACGGCTCACGCTCCGAAGTTCATCGACACGAGCAAGGTGCGGGAAGATGAGCTCGTGTTCTCGAAGGACGTGGCGACGATGGTGCAGAACTCGGTGTTCACTCCCATCGAGTTCACCTCGAAGTGCCGGGAGCTCTCCATCCCCCTGAAGCGCGGCATTCTGCTGGAAGGCCCGTACGGCACCGGCAAGACGCTCACGGCGTACGTCAGCGCCAAGAAGGCAGTCAACAACGGGTGGACGTTCATCTACCTGGAGACGGTGAAGGACCTGCAGCGTGCGATTCTCTTCGCCAAGCAGTACGGTCCGGCTGTCATCTTCGCCGAGGACATCGACCAGGTGCTCAAGGGAGGTCGTTCGGATGACATGAACGGCATTCTCAACACCATCGACGGCGTCGACACGAAGTCGTCGGAGATCATCGTCGTCCTCACCACCAACCACGTCGAGCTCATCAACCCGGCCATGCTCCGTCCGGGTCGTCTCGATGCCGTGATTCCCGTTCGTCCTCCTGACGACGTCGCGGTCACCCGTCTGGTTCGCCTGTACGGTCGCGGTCTCATCGAGGAGGGAACGAACCTCGATGGCGTCGGAAACATGCTGCAGGGGAAGATTCCTGCCATCATCCGAGAAGTGGTCGAGCGCAGCAAGCTGGCTGCTGTCACTCGCACGAAGGGTTCGGAGAGCTTCAAGCTGACGGATGAGGACCTCGTCGAGGCAGCGAAGTCGATGCTCTCGCAGATGGAGCTCCTCAACCCCAACACCAAGCCGCAACCTTCCGCGATGGAGATCTTCGGAAGGGCCATCGGTCAAGAAGTCGCGGTCGGTCAGCTTCTGGCGTCGTACGGTCCGAACCTCGACAAGGTCATTCCTGCCGAGCTCGTCTCGAAGGTCGCCAAGGAACTGTCCAAGACGCTTCCTGCGTCTCTGGCGTCCAAGCAGTAACACTCCCGCATGAAGGAGAGACGGAGTGTACACTAATTAGTGTACACTCCGTCTTTTTCATTAACATGTCACTTTCGTTCAAACCCATGAAGAAGAAGTTGAGTACCTTCTTGAGGGAGTTTGGTCCGTGTAAAGGGCCAATCACCCACGAGCACGCAGTGAAGCTCAGATCCTCCGGTAAGAACGAATTCATTCTTACTATCGTTGAAGGATCTTCAAATAACACCCTCTGGGGCCTTCCTGGTTTTCACTGGGTGAATCGAATTGAGATGTACGAAACGCACAAAGCAATCCATCAAGACATCGTTGTCTATGACATCCACTTCGGAGATGAGGGGCTTCCACCACCATGAGTGAAGAGAAGAAGAGAAAGAGGATGTTGTGGAAGAGTAACATTCTCATGAATCTGAGAAGTTGGTTCGACGCGGCGATGCAATGCGGTAAGGAGGAAACGGATCTCTTCAAGAAGATGACGATGCAGTCTTTCGATTGGAGTGAGGACCAGTTCTCAGAAACTCTCGGTTACCTCACTGGCTACTGCGACCAAGAGACGCTGGATAAGACTATCCAGTTGTTCAACGTCGAACACCCCATCTTCGGTAAGACTCTCCCAGGCCCAGACAAAGCGTTTGCGATGGGAGTTGCGCTCGGAAAACAACTCAAGGATAAAAAATCATGACGCCGCAACCAATCACACGGGCCTTGGAGGTGTTTCCTGCATCTGTGTCCCACCTGATGCCGAAGTATGAAGAGATTCCTGAAGAATTTCGAAACAGGAACAGCCAAAACAAGTGGCTACAGTTTCAACGTTCGTGGTTCTTCAACGGTCTGAATACTACGGGACTGGTGTCGAAGAAAGACATCGACCTCGTCACTGCCATTCGTCATCTCTCGGCAATCCAACGTTCGTATGAGCCTAAGCACGAACACAAAGAAGCGAGCGTCGCGTATTTGGCATCTCTCTGGTTCGAGGAGTCCAGCACATGGTGATGACAAGCAGAAACGAGTACATGAAGAAGTACATGAAGCACTTGGAGGGGAAAAAGATCGTCAAGACCGGAGTCAATGGGGATGGTTTTCCATTCTTCACCTTGAATGACGGAAGCAAAGTCGAAGTCTCAAGAGACGAAGAAGGAAATGGTCCTGGTTTCCTCTTTGGACTGCCGAGTCCAGAATGAGACCTTCTTGGGATTTGTTCTTCATGGAAGTAGCTACCACTGTCTCGACTCGGGCAACTTGTCCGAGAAAACAAGTGGGAGCCGTTATCGTCCGAGACCGGATGATTCTCTCTACCGGATACAATGGGAGTATCTCTGGACAACCTCACTGCTCTGACGTGGGCTGTCTCATGGAGAATGACCACTGCGTACGCACGGTTCACTCAGAAGCGAATGCCATCATTCAAGCAGCTAAGAATGGGGTTCGTATCGATGGGTCTGACCTCTACGTCACCGCCAGTCCCTGCTGGTACTGCTTCAAGCTCATCGCAAATGCCGGTATCAAGAGAATCGTCTTTGGAGAATTGTACAGAGACGTCAAGATTACGGAGTTTGCGCAGTCAGCCGGAATCCAACTCGTCCATCTCTCCAAGAAGGACAAGGTCGTAGTAGCCTCGACTTACTTCCTCAACGAAGTGCATACGTCGCACGTCTCGAAGTCCCAGGCAAAGAAGGAAAGAAAAGAATACAAAGACGGACAGCGAATCAAATACAGCGACACCAGTAAGGGAAAGCGCCCTCGTCGCTAGAGAGAACACTATGTTCGAGAATAAGAAGGACGTACTTGAGGACTGCCTGAAGTTCCAAGAGCATCTCGTCGGAAGGGCAAAGGAGCTCTTCAACGAGAAGAAGTCCATCGTTCCTGTGAGCTTCGTCGTAAGCAGGAAGATGGAGATTCCCCCTGAGGTGAGGAGCTGGTTGGTCGACCCCGATTCGTTCGCAAAGGTCACCGACGATGAGGTTGCGGCTGACCCTGGCGGCATCGCATGTCTTCTCGTTCCGAACACGTACTCAAATGAAATGCTCCTCTCGATGGTGCCCCTCGTAATGAAGGGCAGCACGGACATTCAGGCGTCTATCGAAAGCATGAGGGTCGCCGCTGCCTCTATCTTCAACCTCAAAGACAAAGAGGAGATTGATGCAAAGGTAGTCGATGGACTGTGTAAGGTGGTCAAGGCGAAGCCAAAAGAGATATTTGCCGCGTATCTCCGATACCTCTGTAAAAAGACAAGTGCAGTCGCTTTTCTGAAGATCGACGAAGCCTACGTTCGAGCGGCTACCGTGGCGACTCTCCAGTTGGCGGGGATGGAGATTGAGGATGGCGCGGACATCTCGAAGGTAGAAATCCCGTCGCACATCATGGAAAGAATCCCAAGAAAAGACGCCATCCTGGTCTACCTTGAGACGGGAAAGCTTCGAAAGAGCACCATCCTGACGTTCGAGCCTTCGAAGGACGAGAGCGGCACCTTGCTGTGGGACCGTCAAGACCAGGTCGATGAAGGAAGGAAAGACTTTACCCTCACTGGACTCTTTACTGGTATGATTCGTCCATCGGAAGACTCCACGAATACGGTGGCATAAGAATATAGCGGGACCCTCGTATAGGTGTCCCCGGAAGCAACCTACGGGTCCTCCCCTCCCCCTGTAGGTTGCTTCTTTTTTTACAACCAATCACAGGAACATCTATGGCAAACGAAAAACCTGCCCTCCTTGAGGCACTCGAAGCTGCGCACGAGAAGTATCTCAAAACTGTTGGAGAGAAGATGCCTCCTGATGCTGCGAAGCATCATCAGGAGAACTCTCGCAAGAACTTCGAGTCCCTCCTGAAAGAGGCGGAGGCGCAAGGATACAAAGAGGAGTTCATGAAGGAGTCGATTGAGATGATTCTTCGTGGAGTCGAGGACATCAAGGACGACGAAGAAGCACTGGACGATGGAATCATCCTGAAGGGATTCTGCTCGAATCCATGCTTCGATGCGCTTCTGCGTTCGTACGTACAGGCCTCTGTCATGGCCCTCGCAAAGACGAGCAAGGAGGACGACAAAGGCGGACTTATCTGTGAGGTTTTGACAAAGAAAGTCACAGAGACCGTCGTTGAGATGGTCAAGACGGCAAACAGCACGAAGTCGAGCTTGGAAGCGCATAAAACCGTCCACGAACTCGTTAAGGAGTCGACGGGATTCATGAAGCTCATTCAAGATGCAGTCGAGGCCAATAACTTCGAAGTTATCGATTATCGTGGCCTTCCGAAGAGGGATGAGTATAATTGAGTAATGCTCCGAACGACCTTTGCTGCCTTCGCCGATGAGCTCGTAAAGATTGCAGAACAGACTGCCTTCTCAGAGAAGCAATACAAGGCACTCTACGGTCCGAAGGTCGTTCGAAAAGACAAGAAGTTCACTTCTGGAAAAGAGCTTGGGTCGTCTTCCACGCTTACTAACAAAGATGAAGCTTACCACCCCATTGGCTCTGCTACGCGCTCTCAAGAAGGAAAGGAGACGCCAGGAGGGCCCCTCTAAGGAGAGTAGTGTCCTACCGCATTCAAGATGTACTTCCGAAAGTACTCCCCGTCGGCTGGAGTGAGATAGACACTTCTCAGTTCCCCCTTCCACCCGAAATTACCAAAGCATTTGCATACCGAGATGGTCTTCGTGTCATTGCGACAGTCGAAAACCACTTCGAGGACAAATCAGTCTGGCTGCACATCAGCTTCTCCTACGCCAATCGGCTGCCTTCGTGGCAGGACCTGAAAAGCGTGAAGGACCTCTTCATCGGTAGACAACGTCTCGCAGTACAGTTGCTCCCTCATGAAGAGGACTACGTGAATCTGCACAGCTTCACTCTTCATCTCTATACAAGACTCGATGGAGACACTCTTCCGGGACTCGCTCCTGGAGGGAGAACAGTTACGTGAGCTGGGACAAAGTCAGAATGGGGTTCTACTGCGACCGATGCAAAGTCCTCATCGACTTGCAGGTGAGAAATCCGAGGTTCATGCCGTATCCACATCCTGGAAGAATGGCAGGTGATCCGTATGTCTCCGTCTCGTACGTCGCGTTCTCAGATGCAGAAAAAGCCGTCCGTCAGTACCAAGGCTCGTTCCAGTACTGCTGGGACTGCGAAAAAGAGTTCAACAAAGTCATCGAAGAGTTCAACAAAAACAAACCACATCCTGACTCCGGAACAAATCAAGGAAGTGGCGAAGGGCATGATCCAAAATAGGTATCTGTTCTCAACTCAAATCCCGAAGGGACAAGAGTCGCTCTTTCCTATCATATTCATGCCGCTTGCCTTTGCGTCGAAGAAGATACTCAAAGAAATGAAGGACAAGAGAGTGTCTGTCCTATACGAAGAAATATCGAAGGCTGTGCCAAATAGGTCCATCAATGGTTTTCCATTCTTCCCGTCAATGAGAACAATGACCCTGGAAGACTATAACGAAGCAGTAGAGATGTATGAGAGGATGAAATCTGCGATGGATGCAGCGGTTTAGATTCGTAGTAAGAAGTAGGCATGGATCACCCCTGCGCATATCCAAAGTGCCACCTCCCAGCGACGAAAGAATCATACATCCGAGGAGAGGACGGAACAGTCATTGCTGTTGTTCCGACATGTCATCCTCACTCTGAGATGGTTCGACTCGGTCTGACGAATGACCGACTTGTCTCCGCAGTTCAAGAGGCTCTCGGGAGAATATTCAGAGAGAGGGAGAGGCTCGCGCAGGAGCTTTTGGAAGTGAAGAGAAGAGAAACCAGACTTGAGAAACTCCTCGGGGAGTGGCTCGACGTCGAAACCTCAACACCGACCCAAGCACAGACGAAATGGGTCTCAGACTTTCGTTCGAGAGTAGAGGATGCCCTCCTTACTGTCGGACATGGAGATATCATTGAAGACAGTGACTTTCACGATGGGTGATTTTCAGAAAATCCTGGATGAGGCGAAAACCAGAGAGTCCTCCAACAAGAACACAGACAACTGTTCTATGTGCGGAAAGACTCCTCCGTTCACATTCAAGAATGAAGTCTCGAAGAGAGAGTACGCACGCTCGAAGACGTGCCAGAACTGCCAGGACTCCCTGTACTCGGGAGCAGAGGTTTGATGTCTGACATCCTACGGAAGTTCCTCAAGGCAATTCTCTTCTTCGGGATCGCTTTCCTTCTGCTGGGACCTCAGCCTGCCCTCATGTACACCGTAGACTTTCTGAGAGCTCAATGACTGAACAAACAAAGACACCGACAGTCAAGAAGTGCTTCGCCAAGCGATTCGTGCTCAACAGAATGGAAGACGCCACTGGGACGAGCGGCACAGGAATCGTCGCAGAGGGCGTCATGTTCAGCGGAGGTAAGATCGCGCTGACCTGGTTCAGCCACTACGGAGCGGTCAACGTGTACGACTCTATCCAAGTGGTAGAGAACATCCACGGACACGAGGGGAGAACTCAAATCGAATGGCTCGACACCTAATCCAGTGGCCAGACGCTCAGATTGACATCGCAATGCATGCTCTTCGACTGCACTACGAAGAGCATGACCCCTACATAGACGACTACCCTTCAGCACGGCATGCAGCAGCAGCGCATCGTGCTGGATGCGCCTTCTGTAAGGCGTACGAAAAACTCCCCAAAGTCAAAGAGCAGGAGACTAAGGACGATGACGATCTATAGTAGAGAACTAGAATACAAAGACGAGAGTGAGGACTTCCTTCTCTGGTCTTACGATAAATTCAAAAGGTACTTTGTCTCACAGCTCGTCGAGGGATTCGTTATGGGAGGGTCCAAGGAAGTCGGGACCCGAGTCCATTGGATGCTCGTCGAGTTCATGCAATGGAAAAGCAATCATGACCAAAGACTCAAAGAGCTCGAAGCCAGCAAGCGAAAAGGTAAAACTGACAAAGCTCGAAAGGAAGATGGAGCAGCACAATAAGCGCCGTAAGGAGTGGGACGATGCGATTGCCGCATGCGGCCCACTTCGGAAGCTCGAAGACGCAGCCTGGAAGAAGTACTATCCGAAGGCAAAGGAGCAGTACGATAAGGCTCCGAAAGTGGATAAGGGAGTTTGGGGAGACTTCTTCCCTGAAGGTGTTCGCGATACACAGATTGACCTCGTAGATAGCGCCGGTCAGAAACTAGACTTCCGAGTTGGTCCTGTCTTCGGGGCAAAAGGAATCTACAAAGAGGCGGGCATCTGGATTGGAGTCCAGAGAAGGTACTACAGCTCTTCGAGAGAGATTGAACTTCTCATCAGTCCTGCTATCTGGAGAAGGCTCAACAAAGAGATGGAACTGAGGTTCAAGGAGTTCAGCTCCAAGGACTACGGCCCATCGAAGAAGAGCAAGAAGTAAGGTATAAGAAAACAGAAGACATCCTGTCTTCATCTAGACCCTTCGTGGGTCAAAAGGAGAGGTCGTGCATTTTGCCATCATTCGAGGAAGTCCTGCCGAACCTGTTCTCGCTGAACTTCGAGAGTACTCGAATCGAGAGGAGAACATTCTCGATACAACACAACCCCGCACTCAGCAGAAGCTTGCTGGTATTCTGGATGGCAAAGAACACTCCAGAGTTGTCCCTCTTGCTGACCCGAGTGGCGTGACGGTCGAGTACTACATCTGTTTCACCGTCGATCGAATCAAGGCACTCTCACAGAGTGCGGACGATCCAACAACTCCGATGACGGAAATCCAAGTCGATTTGCGCCATCTCACGGTGGCCACTGCCTTCGGATTCCCGACCCCTACTGCGATGATAGCTATCGCGTACTTCTTTGGGTTCAAAGGGGCACCAGACGATTGGACCTTCAATCCTCACCCAAATGAGGAGAACGCGATGGCCATCGTCCAGGTAATCAACGAGGAACAGGTCGGCAAGCACAGAATCATCATGACGAAGCCCCCAAAGCCCCAGGAGGCACGCCAGTGAAGTACTCCAAGCAGGGAAGGGTTGTTGATGAGTTCTTCCCTCAGGACCTCGCAGGCGACGCCAAGGGGCAAGCACAGGCCAGTAAGCTTGTGAGGGGTATCCGCCTTCGACGTGTTCTCACCAAGGCGGGTGCTTCGAAAGAAGAGTGCGATGCGTTTCTGAAGATTTGGACCAACCAGCTTCCGAATCCCAACACGCTCCTCAACCTCGACTTCACGAGGCTCGCAGGGGCGCTTGCTGACCAGAAACCAAACAACGAAGAACTCGAAGTGTTCGTCGAACTTCGCAAGAAGTTCTTGGGGTACTAATGAAAAAGTGCGTCATCAAGGATCACTTCGACTGTAATGGAGGAGGCACTCGCTGCGACGGCTGCTTCGAGACCAGCCTCTCCTGTAAGTGCAAAGAACCAGAAACAGTCGACTGCGAGGACTGTGAGGGGACCGGTTATTTCTGCGTCGAACACGAAGCAGGCTGCCTGGAGGGGGATACAAAATGTATAGCAGTTCGCAAACTCGAAAGCGAAAGCAAGAAATCTACTCAAGCATCTACAACCTCAAGCTCCGCCCCGTCGTCAAACAGGCCCTCGTCCAAATCGCCATCGAAATCGAAATCGGGTGGATCGACAGGGTCACGGAGCTCATCAAAGAGAACAAAGCGTTGAAAAAACAGTTGAAATCAGGCCGTGTCAGCCCCAAGTAGTAGTCTCACCTGAAGCCCTAAGGAGGGGCTGATTCATGCGTACAAAAGAAGTGAATTTCGGAGTCATCAGCATCAAGTTCATCCAGATGCCCTCGGGTGTCTGGGTTACCCCCACCAAAGTCATCGGCAATGTGTTGGGGTACACCAAGGAAGGTCAGAAGCTCTCTGACCACATCTCAGGGGCGTGGTCCGATGAGTTCGAGAAGGATGACAAAATCATTCTCGACGCCCTGTACCTGGCGCAAATCAGAAAGTTTCTGCCTGATTTCGACACCAGCTCTGCAAACTCCATGAGCTTCCTCACGATGAAGGGTGTGATGAAGGTCATCTTCAAGAGTAAGTCCGAAGTTGCAGAAAAGCTTCGCCAAGAGCTGCTCGCTCAGATCCCAGACGTCGTCCCCCAGCAAAACTCACAAGAGGAAACCATGTCCGAAAAGAACGATACGAAGACCATCGTCGCTGCTCCGGCCACGAAGACTGCTCCCAAGTCAGCTCCCAAGAAGAGCGCTCCCACGGTCAAGAAAGCCGCTGTGCGTGCTGCTCCGAAGGCAAAGCAGCTCACTCTCGACGTGTCTCCGAAGGGGGAGACGGCGCTCGACATGCTCATGAAGACGCTGGAGTTCGGGAAGAAGTGGAATGTCTTCTCGAAGGCCGACATCAGAGCAACGCTCGACTCCGTTCGCGAGACTCAGCTCCAGAAGTACAAGGCAGAGTCTCTCAGGGACGTCGTGAACATCGGTACCGTCAGCGGTCGTGTCTCGTACAAGGACGCCACGCAGATGGTTCCGGTGTCGAACGTCCAGGCGTCCTCGCTCACGCCGAACTTCGACCAGATTCGTGGGTTCTTCCTCACTGGTCACCAGAAGCACCCGAACTTCACCGACTACCTCTCTGCGGAGGAGATCGGCAACCTCGTGAACAAGACGGCAGACCAGGTGCGAGACCCCATCAAGAAGTTCGTGAATGGCCTCGGACACGAGCTGCCCAATGTTCAAATCCAGAAGCTCATCAAGGAGCGAGGAGGCTACTTCAAGGGAATCGCAACTTTCCTCGACAAGGAGAACCTCCCCGTCTTCAGCATCTTCGGCGTGGGAATGACGACCTGGTTCGTGATGGAAGACGGCAAGTTCGTGTGGCGCAACTACTGGAGTCCGAGTGTGGTGACGGGAGTTCTCAAGGCACTCGGGTTCCCGACGCAGAGTGAGATCAACACACTGCCGGAGCCCACGGATTACCGCGAGCACAACCCCAGCACGAAGTAAGCGTTCTGAAAGGATGAAGAGGGGCTCTCAATTGAGAGCCCCTCTTTCATTATGCATAAACATCAAAAGTACCTCAAAAAGGTGAAGACACTTCTTCTCACTTTCAACGTCAACTTCGTTGAGTACGACGGAGATATCGAAGGTATCAAGCATTTTAGCGTTGGAGCAGCACCCAGCAACGCAGAAGCGATTCGCATCCAGAAGATTCATCAGTTCGTCTTCCTCCCTATCCATCCATCTGGAGTGAGGTCGATGGAAGACGTGCTCGATGTCCTTCACGAAGCGTCCCATTTGATTCTAAACGACTTTACAAAAGGAGAGGATTGCGGAGTCGCTCAATTAGAGCTCGCGCTTGCAAGACGCATCTCTCCCAACGTTCAGGAAGCCGTAGAACGTTCTCAAAGGCATCATTATGTATGGGGAGGAGACCCTTACGAGAAGATGCGCTCAGGGAAAGATTGGCGAAAAGGCGTTTGGAAGGTAAAAAGAGTCCTCAAGAAATTCCTTGGGAACACGCTCAAGGACAGAGATTGGAGTTTTCTGCTTGAAATCCCGAAAGTCACTCCTCAAAAAAGTCACTGACGTGCTCTTCGCAATCATCATTGCGATTATCGTCATTGCCGTCCTCGCGCTCCTCATCTGGAACGAGGCCGAGCTCATCAAAGAGTGTGAAGCAGAAGGACACTCACGGATGTACTGCATTCGGATGCTCAATTGAGTGGGGGAACCTGTGCGGTGTGTCAGAAGGAGTTCGTAGATACGTTCGTCGACGTCCCAGGACTCGAAGGAAAGCGTCATGTCCGAGACCCCTACATCTCAGTAGACATTCAGATGTACTCTGGAAGGAGTCCCACCATGTACGGAGGAATGTATCCTCTGACAGGTCATCGTCCTTTCTACATGTGCCTTCCGTGTGGTTCGCGATTCATCAAAAACATCGCAAATCACGAGTATAAGTAGTTTGAGAGGTAATCAAACTTCTCTTTCCCTACTTGGGAGGTAAGAAATGGTCATCGAACTCACGTCGAAGAATGTGGAAAACATCCTCATGTACTGCCTGTACAACGAAGAGGAACTTGCCCACTCCAAGAGACCTCCGGAAGGGTCCGTGCTGGTGCCTGGTGTCATCCACGCTTTCGCTCTTCACCCTTCTCGGCTCGAAGAGAAGTCGAAGGACATCGAGACGCTGCTTCGACAGCTCCCCGAAGAGTTCTACGCAACCAAGGGTGGAGGAATGTCCTTCCTCCGAGCCTGCATGCGGTTCGATGGTGAGCAGTGGGGAGAGCACCACGACATGGAGGCTCTCATGGTGCTCGGAATGGCCACCAAGAAGGTCACCTGCCTCATGCCCAAGGAGATGTGGCCCGCGCTTCCTGGAGGGATGCCGTACTACCGCGTGGAGGTCTGAAGTGTTCATGACTTTGAGTAGTCGGTTCAACCCGCTCTTCATGTGTAGAGCGTTCGACATCCTCATGAACCAGCAGTCGAACGTTCCTGATGCACTACACACTCATTTCGATTTCCAACTGAAGCTCAAGGTGTGTAGTCGATGCATGGTCCTTGCGGATGTGGCACAGAGCTACAAGGTACGGTCTCGGCTGGTTCCCCTGGTTTCGTGGCCCATTCCGAGAGCTCCTCACGACGGTAGAAAACACCGTAGCGTGTCTCCGGGCTACTTCGAGACAAGACTCACCCTCAGCGAAGCCCTGCTGAATAACTCCATCGAAAACAACAGAAGGAGAGACAAAGCGTTCATGGGTGATTCCTTCCTCAAGAAAGTCCCAAAGGAGGAGTACATGCGTTTTCTACTCCGTAGTACTGTAATCTGATTCCAGAGTATGGTTCTGGAGATGCGTCTCGGATTTAGACGTTTGCCGAGAAATGAGAGTCTGGAAATGCTCGAAGGCAGGCTTGGTAGCTGTCGCGTCTAATAATAAAACGTCTCGGAGAACCCGTCATAGTTCATAGCTGTAAGCCAACAGTTGTACCTAAACCAAATAAAACTAGTCTAAAGCGTAGTTGGAGGCGGCCCTGGGAAACTGGGGCCGCCTCTTTGATTGCGCTCACATACCTTCCCTCGAAGTACCCACCCCGCAGGACTCTCATCCTGAGAGAGAAAGAGCAATCACATGCAGAGCCTCCTCGTCCAGAACAAACAACAGTCACTCACGGACCCCTACACGAAGGAAGTCGCGCGGAAGAACTTCAGAACCATGCCCTACCATCAGAAGGCGGCGGAGCTTCACGCCGCACTCGTGAACAGCATCACTCTTCAGTCCCTCCACAACCCAGGACACTTCCACCCTGACACCAGGACGGCAGAGTACGCGGTGAAGTTCGCCGACCACTTCCTGGACAAGGTCCTCCTGCAGCAGGTCCTCGTCCTCAACGAGACGGTCACCAACGCGTTCAAGACGCTTGGTTTCGAGAGCATCACGCTTCAAGAGGTCTACGAGTTCATGGACACGGCGTTTCCCGAAGAGCAGCCCAAGGTTCCGAAGGAAGAGAAGAAGTTCCGAGGCTGCTAATGGGCCCTCTGTCATCCGCTGACATCGCACGCAACAGGGATACTTTTCTTGTTGCGCTTCGAGCTGTGCTTCTGAGGATGGTCGAAGCACACCCAGAGAAGTTCAAGGTCGACAACTCTCCGGAGGCAGTCAAAGCAGGAGCCGATGCCAGCAACGTATCTGTCGAGGTGTATCTGGCAGAAGTAGCAGTGCCGAAGCTTTCCTCCGTCTACACGGGTCTCCTGGCTCTTCGACAGGTCTTCTACCTGGATGAGGTTCTCTGGGAGGCGTGTATTCACGTCGGAATCGAGCCCTCTCTGGAGGTGCTCTTCGAACACATCGGGGCTATGTCAGAAGCCGATTCCAACAACGATGCAAAGCTTCTGCAGGGTCTGATGAAGACAGTGAACGCAAACCTCGATGATGCCATCGCCAGAGCAGGTCTGAAGAACACGCTGCGTAAGGGGCCGTCAACGACGACCACCACCGGCAGCATCGAAAAGACGCCACTGTGAGAGCAAAAAGCCTCCTTTGAGCGGGATAAGAAGGTTGAATCGAGAAGGTCATTCTCTTGGTTCTCACCCCGTTTAAAGGAGGCTGTATGCCGTCAACCGAAAAGCTGACCGTCACCGTGGCGTACAAGAACGGAGGTTCCTTGTACACCAACATCCCTGCCTCATACGCGGACACCCTGCAGCTGTACGTCGGGTTGAACGCTCGGATTTCCCTCCTGCTCCAGCTCAGTTCGACGGAGATGGAGGCGTTCAAGAAGGGGGAGCAGGTCACGCTCCCTGAACTCGTCATCGTGAAGACCTGAGGCTGCCGTGATCACAACGGACAACAGCAGGCTCGCATTCAGAGCGTTGTACTTCCTCCTCAAGACTGCGAGCTTCATGGCTCGTCATGTTCAGTGGAAAAACACTGCGACGAACAGTGACGTCCATCGCATTCAGATGGATGCGGAGAACCTCATCCGGGACATCAACGGTCTGCACTAAGAGGAGAGCACACGTCGCTACGTGTGCTTTTCTTTAGCTTATCCGCCCTTGACGAATTTATTTTTTGAGGTGCTCTCGTTCTATATGCAACGGGGGCAGTTTCAAGAGGCTCCAGGGGATAAGAAGAAGGCAGTAGAACGCATAGCCCAAAGGAGCTCCACCATGGAGAGAACGGTCTACGCAGTGATGTCGAAGAAGAAGCTTCACCTCTTTGGCTCGTGGAGCCGCAGAGACAAGATTCTTCAGAGAGCAAACAAGCTCTACAAGAGGGAGATGGCCCACGAGGTGTGGGAAGTGACCAACGCGGGCATCAAGACGGGTGACCCCTACAAGAGCAAGACGGCGGAGCGGGGATGGCAGCCAGTGCCCTGCGGTGCGTGTCATCCGGTCTACGGGTCGTACGACATGGACTTGGAGAAAGAGTACATGAGGGAAACCGCATGACTCTGGAAGAGCTTCAAGAAGACCTGCTCAAAGAGAGAGAAGGAAAGACAGTAAACCTCGAAGAGATGTGGATGTCCTTCGCCGCACAGGCGAAGGCGCAGGGATTCACACAGGCAGAGACTGCCTTTCTCAAAGAAGCCGCACACGTCAAAGGAGTGAAGGTGCCAGCAGAGAACCCAAACGACAAGCCGTTCTCGTTCCAAGCCATCGAGGACCAGTATCAGAAGGAGAAGAGGGAAGGCATCCAGGATGTCGAGCAATTCATCTCACTCCTGGAAGAAGGGCAGGCACTCAACCTGCGCATCGCTGAGCTGGAGAAGGCCAGGAACGAGCTGCTCATGCGGCAAGAGCGCAGGGTAGAGGTCAACAGACTGTTGGCCACGTACCTGAAACACCGCGACCTCGACACACCCGGTAACACCGGCTGGGACCACCGGATGACGTACTTCTTGTTCAACATGTACGAGAAGATGAAAAAGCACATCAAGGAGTCGCTGTGACGTCTGAAGCAACAGAAGAAGACGAAGAGAAGTATGCAGAAGGCTCAGACTACTACTGGGAACTCTGCAGAGGCATTGCGCTGGCTGCGAATGGCTTTGACTGGGTAAGGAACGATAGTAGCGGCTACCTTCTCTTTGAGCTTCCCGTCGGAGGTTGGGAATTCCAGATTGTCCCTACCTGGAGTGAGGAAGAGAAGACCTTCGATGCATGGGAGATTCGGATTATCGACTGTAATGGTCAAGAGGACATCGAGACCGAATCCAGCAGTGTCCGTGCCCAAGACAGAGCGGAAGAGATGATTCTCGATACCATCTACAACATGGTCTTCGAGGCGTTCACCAACCGAAACGAGGGGATGGAAGCAATCATCGCATTCCACAACAGGCAACCGAAGCAGGAGGAGTAAGGTAGAAGACAGCCCTAAAAGCTGTCTTTTATTAGCTTTAAAGCAATTATACGGGCATCGTCGGTATGAGTATCTATCGGGGAACATTCGTTCTCCAGCCCCCTAAGGAGGGATACTCACATGGTTACTTTGACTCCGTTCCAGACGTTCCTCGCTGTCCTTGCCGCTCGGGTGACTGAGCTGATGTATGCCCCCACCGCCATCCGGATTGGGGCTCATGTCGGGAAGCTCCTCTACACGAAGGAAGAGGCCTCCCGCCGAGCCAGCCTCGAAGTTGGAGAGCTGATGCTCCACCGAGCTATGCTGATTGAGAAGATGTACGGCAATGGCTACTTCACCACCCCCATCATCGCAGGCATCGCCGCCCGTGGAGGCAACATGCTCCGCTTTGCTGGGATGAGCCAGCTTGAGATTGCGGCCCTGGTCGTTCGAGTCTGGGGGAAGTGAAGGAAGAGCTGGCCCAGCATGGGGCCAGTTTTTTAACTTTTAAACCTCCTCTAAGTAGCGCCTGCCCCCATTGGTATTGGAACGACGGCAGGGCTCTCTAAATCCCCAAGAAAATTTTAAAGGGTGGGGGTCTGTTTCACGGGCTCAAAGAGGGGGCCTCCAAAAATGACCCCATAACTAGGGTACCACTGTGTCCCCCTTCCTGGGGCCTATTGAAAATGACTTAGCCCTAGCAATAGGCGAGAGGGCGAGGGGATAAGACTGATGTCTGAGAGTCTTTTGCGCCTTAAAGGAGAAACACACGATGAACCACGAAGAGGCTGTAAAGCATGTGTTGGTGCAGATTCACGCCATGATGGAGAAGGTCCAAGCAACGGGTGATGTTGCTATCGCTCGTTGGGCCGATGCCAAGGAGTATGAGGTTGAAAGCGTCAACAGGCAGAACGCAGTTGATGCCATCGCAGAGATGGCTGAGGAGTGCATGGAGTACACTTCAAAGGCGGGATTTGAAGCCTCTGTGTTGTGCGCCCTCATGACTGACCCAAAGGAGAAGAACGCAGTCGTGAAGCAGGCGTTGGAAGAGGTCTCGATGGGCTATTCCAAGCTGCTGCAGATTCACAAGTGCTTGGAGGAACTCATCAAGTAGCGCAAAGAGAGGCTTGGATAGCTCTCTTTTTAGCCTTCAGGCCTATAGCGTATCTGAATGGGCCATCAGAGGTGGCCTGGCATGTAGAAACGATGCTCAGAACACAGAGTACCTCAGGTTGGTATAGGGGTAACTCAAGGTGGGTATAGAGATACTGGCAGCTCTCCTCTATCCTTCCCTCCTTCTATTGCTTCTCCTCTCATGTGAGGCTCTCGTCCTTCGTTGCCTGGCGGTTCGCGTTTTTAGAAAGAATCAGGAGTTAGGGGATAAGAGGGTAGAAAGGCAGGAACTCTACCCTATGGAACCGAAGGAACTCTCTCCCCTGCAGTGTAAGGAATGTGGTTGGTACAGTGGGTCAGTTGGAACTACTTGCAGCTTTTGCGCTGCGCTCCCAGCAATCAGGGCTTCGCTCCCGGACAACTTCGAGCAGTTCATCCACATGATGCCTCCGAAGGTCCCGCCTATGACCTATTCGAGAGCGGTTGGACTGAACCCCGTCTTTGTCCCTTGGGGAGCGGTTTGCATCCAGGAAACACTCTTCAGGACGAACATCGCATTGAGCCTTTGGGAGTATTACTTCTTCAAGTACCTCTGGGCTCCTTCTCCAAAGACAGACCCACGTCGTTCACGCTGTTACGACTGTGCTGCTGGCTTTCGCGTCATTGAGCAGGCGCTTTTCAGGCAAATGTCGCTTAACGAAGAAGCCAGACAACAAGAGTCAAGAGAGGCAGAAGAGACCAGGAAGAAAGAAGAGGCAGAGACTGTGAATGTCTGTAGAGCGTGCAACTTCCCCTATTTCAAGCTCCATCGGGCGTCCCTGAACAAGGCGCATAATGACATCTGTAGTCCCTCTACCCCTGATTCGTTCAACAACCTGAAGCTCTGTGGGTCATGTATCGATCGCCTGCGAACTGGGCCGCTGTTCGAGAACTTCCTCCAGGTGATGCTGGATGATGCTTATGGCCGTGATGTCATCAAACGAAGGGGGAATACGTGAACGACAAGATTAAAGCCATGAGGGACGCGTTCTTTCGAACGAAGATTCCCTTTCCACCAGCTCCAGCGAGCACGTATCAAATCGTCTATGAGACCAAGGAGAATCGCCTCAAGCAGTACTTGGATGTGACTGAGACCATGAGTGGGCAAGACCTCCATCATCGTTTCGGGCTTCTTGGCGTTTTGGTCGATGTGAGCGCATTTCGAGACAGACATACCGCCTTGAAGAAGCTCGTTGAGCTTGAGCTCAAGAAGGGTGTCCTCGTCACAGAATGGGTGAGTTGTGAGTTCTGCGGGCAGAGAACGAACTTCAAGCACTGTCGTGCCTGTAAGGGCATTCCAGAGATTCGGGCGCTCCTTCCAAAGGACTTCGAGGACAAACGCCACATCCTGTCTGGCTATGCGCATAACGGACCCTTTTGCCTCCAAGACTCAGACATTCATGAGCTCAATCCAGCAAATGGGTCAATGCGCCAGTATTTGAACCTGTTTGTTTGGAAGACGCATGAGTACGATCAAAGAGGGCCGTTCGCAGAGCCGAAGGAAGACAAAAGACCTCCCTGTAAGAGGTGTAAAGAGCTCAACGCCCGCCAGCGCTTTGAGAATGACCACCAAATCGCACTTGCATTGGACAGAGAGCGGGATGAAGAGCTTCGCCGTCTTGCCGCCATTCAACAGAAGAAGGAACTCTCACAACAGGTATGTATTGGCTGTGGCGAGACCTTCAAGAAGCTCAGTCTTCACTCCTCAACAGGCACTGAGCGATTGGGGAAGCATGCTGCATTCAATACGCTGAGACTCTGTGGGAGATGCCTTTCCGCGATTCAAGCTATCCCAGAGTTTGGCGCGATGCTGCAGGTGCTGTTGGACTCCGCCAAGGAGCGAGGCCTCATCAAGACCCCAACTCAGCAATGAAGTAGTTATCTATAAGATTAATGCTGCCCTCGTTGGTAATAGGGATGGGGGCAGCCACGTAAAGCAATCCTTGCGGCGGGTTTGCATGCGGTTTAACACCAGCACAGCTCGGGGTAGAGGGTTTATAATTTATATATATCTATAAACTTAGTCCACTACCTGAGCTCACACCAAAGAGACACAGAAAGCAGGGATAAGAAGCCTAGAGGAAGTACTTTCACTTCCTCATCCCCTTAGGAGGGGCGCACTATGTCAAAGAGAACCAGACTCTCATCGCAGGACGCGAATCGTCGAAAAGAGGTGCTGTTCACCGAAGCTGACCATCTCGGCCGGTTTCCGAGCTTCGAGAACTCTCTCAAGCTCCTCGTTCCCCACAACTTCGTCCTCGCGCGCTCAGTCCACAACAAGGCGCGACTGGAGTGGCTGCAGAAGTCGAAGAAGGAGGACAGCCCCAAGAAGCGGAAGTACACCAAGAGGCAACAGGGTCCGAAGCTGTTCCTGTCCTCCACGGGTCTTCGCGCCGAAGAGCAGAAGCTCTTGAATGGGCTTCTGGAGCTGCTCGGGTTTGATGCCGAGCTGAACATCAGGAGGGAAGGGGAGGCCGTCGTTGGCTTCATCCGTGTTGGTGGCCTCACTGCGCCTTTGGAGGGCTTCTTCAAATGAGCAAGCCCAATCCCGAGAAGTACGCAGTGAGCACTCACAAGGCCCTCTTGAAGAGGGTGAAGGAGATGCACCTCACGGGTTGGGGCCTTGCCAGCCTGCTCTGGAGCATGCGCAACGAGGGCTTGAAAGCCTCCCCTGATGTCCCTCTCCTCCACCTGTACGCCTCCAACTGGGTGGAGTATACCGAGAAGGTCCTCGGTATCTCCGTGCAGTGGGCCACTCGAATGGAACGGCTCTGGGAGCTGTTCTACAAGGGGGAATTCGAGGGGAAGTGGGATTCGAAGTATCGACTCTCTACGACCAAGATGGACTTGCTCGGACGTCTGAGCGATGAGAAGAACATCGGCAAGAACGTCGAGCTGGCGTTCAAGAACAAGACAACCACGGAAGAGCTTCAGTTCGCGGTTTCGGAGCTGCGAAAGAAGCTGGCTTCTCCGGAGAGCAGGATGCGCCTCATCGCAATCCACATGACGCAGAGCGAGGCATCAGACCTCGTTCCTCGATGGGCTGCGTTCAAGGTGAAGAGCGGGCTCAACACCAATGCTGAGGTGCTTGCGCTTCTGCTCAAGAAGGCGAAGGCGTAGAGTAAGGACAAGAGGCTGTAAACCTCTTGTCTTTTACATTTGAGTGCATTGCATGGGATAAGAATCAATGACCACATTCCAGACTCTCTCAGGCACGTTTCTCTTCCTCTACACTCAGCTTCGTCTGCGTTTGGAATACATCATTCTCGCCCCAAAGGTGATTCGAGAGATAACCAGACTCGTCCTCATCTGGGGAGAGGGTGAACAGACGAATCAAAGAGTGGCCGAGTTCACCGCTCGGCTGCTCATGGAGAAGTGGGTACCTATTCAGGTCGCATACACCTTCGACCGCTTCAGGCAGGGGAAGGCGCCTTCTCGAATCAAAGAAGCATGGTTCTATACCGTCAGTGGGCAAATCATGTTCGAGTTCCGATTTGCAGGATTTGACGTCTTGAGGGCCCATCAGGTGGTAGACAGCTACATCCGGGAAGAGGCCCAAAAGAGGGTAAAAGAGCTCCCAGAAGGCTATGTATTTGAGCCTGTCTATGGGAGGGACCAGTAACTGGCAAATATGCCAAAAGACCCGGTATAAGTGTTTTGAAGCCAGGGTAATTCAACCTTGTCTTCACACCCTTCGTGGGTGAAAAGGAGCGGTAGACACATGAACTTCGCCTCGATTTGGAACAGCATCAAGCCCAACCTCATCTTCGCAGGCAAGGTCGCCGCAGGCACTGTCGTGGCGATGGCCACGCAGTCCCTGGTCATCAGCGCCAACAGCGCGCTTCACGACTGGCGCGAGGACTCCAAGAAGAAGGAGATCAACGCCAAGGCGGAAGTGCCCAACGCGCAGAAGCAGGCTGCCTAAGCAGTCGGCAGCAAGAGAGACTACTTGATCCCCCCCTCGGGTGGTCTCTCTTTTTTACCCTTAAGAGCAATTAACCAACAATCGGTGGTCATAAGCCTATTGAAGTGAAAGACGGAATTCACCCTCTTTCTCAAAAGGAGATGACCATGCGTTTCTCAATTCTCGTTGTTGTGTTGTTTCTCGGTTGTGCTGGTGCTGGCCCCGTCGAGTCTAACAACGTCACCTCGGGCATCATCGTCGAGCAAGTGGCAGGAGGCGTGTGGCTGACTGACATCGATGGAGGAAGAGCCTTCATCGCAAACGGTCCTGAGGGCTCTACAGGGCCCCAAGGCACTCAAGGCGTCTCCGGTACGAGAGGTCCTCAGGGAGAGCAAGGCATTCAGGGCGTCAAAGGAGATAACGGAGCCCGAGGAGAGAGAGGCCTCCAAGGCGATACTCCAGCATCCCCCACGCTCTACTCGGCAGATGGTGGTGTTGTCGGGTTTGCAATGTTCAATGGAAACACAGAGAGCTTGAGAAGCGTCTTCGTTCAAAGCTCTAACTGCGTTGCCACGATGGAATGGGACCCAGTCACTGATGGCGGTTCTCAACTCAATCCCATCAGAGAGGCAATCTACTTTGATGGGCCCGCATGCAGTGGGAGAGCGTTTGTGCTCTTCCCGTCTTTGCACTTTCCGAGTGGGTGCTACCAAGAAGCAAACGACCCAAATGGACAAGTGCTCAAGGCAGTTCAACCAATCACTCCTCGACGATTCAATGCAACATCGAGAATGATTCGGTCGCAAACAACAGGAGGACAATTCATTCTTCAGTGCATGTCGAACAACGCAGCAGGCACTGGAGTTGAGTTGACGTTTGCATCTCTTCCGAAGGTCCCGTTTCCAGTCTCAATTGGGATGCGCTGAAGAAGAAGGAAACACTCATTCAAGAGTGTTTCTTTTAGCTTCAGAATATGCTGTTTCTGGTGGCATAAGAGTAGTAACGAGAGTAATCAGTTAGACTTTCCGGATTGACCAACACTGATGTACTTCGTGCATCTTCGTGATGCTGTTTAGGGCTTGAGCTGATGGTGAAATACACCTTCCACTGAAGCATTTCTTTCACTCAAATTGAGGAGCACTTATGATTGTTCGATTCGAGCTCTCTGACAAGAACAACAAGACGGTCTACCTCTTCCTCCCAATGAAGAACGACTCAAACACCATCTTCGACCCAAGCACGCTGCCATACCCGTGGCCTCCGATGACGGGGACGTGGAATGGGAAGAAGTTCTTCGGAGACCCCGACTACAACGAAGAGACAAAGAAGCTGGTGTTCGAATGCTCAGATGGCGACAAGCTCTTAACCGAGATTGACATGTATACGGTGCTGCGTCTCGGGAGCAGGGTCATTCTCGAATCATCTCAGGACGGCAAGGTGCTGTTCGAAGTCACTGAATATGAAGTTCTCTAAGGAGATGCATATGTTCTGGTGGTTGAGCTTTGCAGACGGAACTCTTCCAAGGGGCTCGCAGTTCCTTGGTGGCGTTCTCATCGAGGCTGAGAGCTTCGTGGACGCAATTGAGCGCTCACATGCTCTCGGCATCAATCCAGGTGGAGAAGTAAAGGGCGCTGGACCTTCGTGGCCTGCAGATGAAGTGGGTATGGAAGCATTCGAGAAGTACAAGAACAGACTCTTGACGAAGGAGGACGCGAAAGAGTTTGACCTCAAGGCGAAGGGTCACGTGTCCAGGACCAAGCCAAAGCACACTCACTACAAGCACTAGGAGCTACATGCTCATCAAGGTAACGAATTACTGTTCAATGGGCTGCAGCCACTGCATGGAGGATTCGACAGTCGCTGGGAAGCACATGACGAGAGAGACGTTTCTCAAAGCGCTCCAGCTTACTGCTAAAGTAGAAGCAGAAGCCTGGGGCATTGGATGTCCACCAAACATCCTCTTGAGTGGTGGTGAACCGACAGAGCACCCAGACATCTTGACGCTTATCCAAGATGTCTTCAGTTCTGGTCTCATTCCAATCCTCATCAGCAATGGGAGTTGGATTGCGAACAAGGAACTCAGGGAAAGTATCCTACGTCCTGAGTGGAAAGGGCTCTTCATTCAGGTGACGAACGATAAGAGGTTCTACCCTTCTCAAATTGAGCATGTGGAGGACTCTCGAATCTCATACGTAGACTCACTGACAGCAATGCTCCCACTCGGCAGATACGTGGGCAAGAAGAGCGAACTCCCTACGAAGAAGGCTCCTTCGAGCTTCAATCTCCGCTCTGCTACTCGCAGTCTGGGCGATATCCGAAAGGCTATTGCTGTGATGCGGTCACGTGCTGCAGTTGGTATGTCAGGCCACTGCAGCCCAAGCATCTCAAGTGACGGGTCCATGATGGCGGGTGAGACTCGCAACTGTTTCAAAATCGGAGATGTCGATTCTACTCCTGAACAGCTCACAAAGTCTCTGATTGAGATGAAGTGCAACAAGTGTGGGCTGGAGAGTAATCTCTCGATGGAGCACAAACGAGCGATTGGAGCGACTGTCCTATTCGGAGCCGATGAATGAATAAGTTCCTCGACAGAGTGATTAGCGTACGTCAAGAGGAGCAGATGCTCACTCTCGATCCATCCAGGAAGCTCTGCCCAATCTGCAAGAAGCACAGGCTCAGTGAGTCTTCATTCGTCTGTAGCTTCTGCCTCAAGGGCAAGCGTGAGCCACAGAGGCAGGCGCTCATCGATGAAGCTCTCCGATTGCAAAGAGAGAAGCTCCCAATGAAACTCGCTGCAGAGTGTAGCGAGTGTGATTGTTGTGGAGAGCCATGGTGCGATGAGTGTCAAAAGCACTACGCCGACTGCGACCATCCAGGCCCAATGGAGGAAAGCAATGAAGAAGAAGGATAGGTGCCCTAAGTGGTCCATGGCCTGGAACATTCAGTGTGAGCTGAAGAAGGACCATGCAGGCATGTGCGACAACGCGGGTGATGGGTTCTTTGGGAGAGACCCATCAGAGGAGAAAGACCAGTACAATCAGAACATTATCGCAAATAACGCTCAAGCAGCACTGCGTTCTTTCGAGAAGGTCTTCCAAGACAAGCTCCAAACCCATCAACCAAAGAGGAGGCATTGGGAAGGTCGTCTCATGGATGATGCGGAGATGGATGAAGAAGCAATTCGTGAAATGAGAGCGGAGTACATGGCATCAGTCGCACTTGCTCTCTCTTTTGGAAGCAACCACTCCCGTGCAGTAGGAGAGCTTGCTCTCTTCGAATCATGGGTAAAGGCAAGGCAATGAACAGGTCTGTTCGTAATATCGGGGTGTCCGATGCAGTTCACAAGTTCTGGGACCGTGATGGCCCCTATGGAGGAGAAGAGTACGTCGTATGGGCAAGTCCCGATGTATGGACCAAGCTCGAAGAGAACGCGAAGTACATCGCTGAACTAGAGAAACAGATCGCAGCCCTGAAGGGCGACACCAAAGAGACTGGGAGAGAGCATGGCTGAGCTGACATTCAACATCAAGACGGGTCTCCATGATGGAGAGCTCAAGAGAGAGGTGGACAAGCTCCGCAATCTCATCAAAGAGCGACAAGAAGAAATCAATCTGCTCCAAGTTGCCATCACAGCGTACACTACCATGTGTAAGCACGTCGGTCGTAGCGGTGGCTACAACGACAGAGATGGAGACTGGTTCAACCCTTGCCCCACCTGCGGGAGCCAACGATGAATTACCTCGACTGTCCTTGGTGCGAAGAACCGTGCGAGACATTGCCATCGAACGAAGACGGCGAGTGGGAGGATGGTACACTCGTTACATGTCAATGCGGTCGACACCTGCGTGTATGGGCAGACGACGATAAAGCCTATCTAGAAGACCTGGATGGAAGGACTTCATGAGCGGAAGACTGACGCGAGAGGCATACGCAAAACTCATTGAAGAGGACATCAAGTGGCTTGAGAGTTGTCCTCGTACTCTAGAGAGAGATCACATCTTGCTCATCCTGAAAGACGCAGTTCGGGATGAATACGACGTTCCAGAAAGAGGGAAGGAGCACAGTATGGACGTGAAGACGAGAGCAGCTCTCGACCTACTCGATGGAGTTGCTCACGATGGGCGCAACTGGGGTCGCGTCGTTGAGCGAAGGAACATCAGTACGGCCCTCGCTTACATTGAGAAGGTGGAAGAGGAGAGAAAGAAAATCATCCTTCGATGCATTGAGGGCTTCGAAGCAATTCGAGACTCCAACCTCGAAAGAGGCCACCAAGCGGCAGACGAGATGTTGAAGATACTCAGAGGAAAACTCAATGAGCCTTGAAGACCTTGAAATCAAGAAGCACACTGACCCAATTCAGAAGGAGCTCGAACTCCAGAAAGAGAAAGCAACGAAGTGGAAGCAAGCAGCCATCGACTGGAAGAGGAAGGCCATCCAGTACGCCTCAGTCATCTCGAAATTCACCCTTGAGATGAAGCCGATGCTTGCGAAGGTCAAGATGATGACAGAAGTAGAGGCACACCTGCTTGAGAAGCTTCCGGAGCTCTCAGCCGCAATTAGCGGAGACATCGTGCAGGTAGGTGACCTTCGTCGTGGTGATATCGTCTCCTCGCTCAGAGAGCTCGACATCAACGGGGCAAAGGTTCGTAAGGGTGCCAAGGGTGTTGTGTATCAACCAGCGAACTTCCATGAGAGCAACTCTGGGCCGATGGTGCGTTGGTTCGATGGAGGCCGTTGCAACGTGTATGATGGTGATGTTGCCATCAACGAAGATCACCAAAAGGGAGAGGTAACGTAACACCACTGACATCTGAGGGTGCTCCTATAGGAGCATGAAAACTCTCAAGAAGACAATCACGTTCATAGGCGTAGGATTCTTGTACGGTATTGGGATGGTCGTAACAGTGCTCCTGAGGAGCAGACCTATGAGGAAACTACTGCGATACGAGTGTGACTGCGATTCGTGCAATCCACGACTTCAAGAAAGAGAAGCAAGTGGCACCAAGAACGTTCAAGATTGAGATTGATAAACAAGCTCCACAGAAAGTGAAGGCAGAGTCATTTGCTGAAGCTCTTCGTCTCGTCTTCACAAACGCTGGAGAAGTTCGAATTACACCGATTCCAGTTCCGGAATACAGCTTCGAGGTCCATGAGAATGGTGGAAAGGTCCACAAGGGCACCATCCGAATTGGAAGGAAGTCACCAAGTGAAGATGAAGACACTTGACGAGTTCCTTGAGACAAACCTCTCGAAGCCTCCAGGAAGCATGATACCTGCGCGGGCCCACGTTCGAGAGAAGGGTTTCAATACCCTGTACGTAAGAGTATCCGGAAGGGCTCTAGACGGTAAGCTGACGTTTCCGGTTATCGACTTCGCATCAATGGAGGTCGATAAGAAGGGAGTTGGAACCTTCACTCGATGTGTCCAGCGAGTGAGGAAGATGTACCCAACTCTTCCCATCTACGTCGAGAGCGTCGTGAATAGACGATTCGCTGAGTACCTTCCCAAGATTGGGTTCGAGGTTGTTATCGGCGGTCTGTCCCCTTGTTTTCTATGGAGACCCTCAAATGAAGAGTGACGAAGTAGCTGACTACGCGGTGCGCGACCCCTTCACTGAGCCGCAAGTCGTAGAGATAAAACCCACTGCGGACAACTCCAGGTTAATCAAAGTACTCAGTAAGATTGTGTATGAGGTGAATGCTCGAAACGGCACCTCATTCGAGAACCCGATGATGACTCCCAGTAGGATGCCGAGGGCAGTTATCGATGCCACAGAGGCTGCGGTATGTGACGTCTGTGGGCAGGGAGTGTGGGTCTCTCCGAGTTCTGCACACCTCGTCCCAGTCACTGTGAAGGTGTGTATGGATTGTTTCCTAGAGGCATCGAAGTGAAAGAGGACCGAGAGGCACTCGAAAAGGACTTCGAGGAGAACCACGATGAGTGGATGGATAAGCTCCTCGCTGGGCAGCCTATCTCTTCCTTCGGAGCAAGACAGCTCGCTGAGCACATGCGGGCGCTGTACAATCTCTACAAGCTAAAGCAGCAACACATCGATACCATCACAAGGCTAAACACGTTGATGTGGTTTGCGGTTCTGGCTCTTGCCGTATACGTCCTCGTACTCGGGGCAATTAAGTAAGAAGGAGCGATATAAGACGTTAGAGGCAATCTGCCTCACTACTCAATTTGAGTAAAAAGGAGGAAGTACCTTGGACCAACGTGCGTTGATAGCAGAGTTCTTCAAGAAGAATCCAAATGCGTCTATTGACGCATGTGCTCGAATGTTGGGAGACGCGAAGATTCGAGCTCCTTTCAGTCGACCTCTCATCAGCGGTATTCGACGGCAAGTTCATCAGGACGTAAAGACCGCTCCAAGCGTCATTCCGAGTAAGGAGCCTGTGAAGAGGGTGTTCCCGATTCTGACTCCGATGCCACCAGCTGCTCCTCCAGTAGTGGAGCCCAAGGCTGAGGCAGTGGAAGCCAAACCACCTGCTGTGGAGGTCGTGGCACCTCCCCCTGCAGCAGCGCCCCCGAAGAAGTACCTCACGAAGTATCCTCCTCCCGACCTCTTTGATCGTAAGAAGGCGTTCTTGAACACGCTGGTGGATAAGAACCCTGCCATCACTACGCGAGCAGCTCAAGACGCAATCAAGGCCGAGTTCGGTACGTCGATGGACAGTCAGTACCTTTGCGAGACTCTTCGCATTGCAAAGGAACTGAACGGCATCAAGACTCGGGGAGGTTCGAGAAAGAAGAAGAAAGCTCCCGTGGCCTCGAAGCCGATCCCAGTGCCGACGGAGGAAGAGAGCATCCTCGTCTCGTGGGGTTCGAACAACTTCCAAATCCTGAGGGCCTCGCAGGTGAAGAAGTACATTCTGCGTATGATCTCCGACATCACGTACGAAGACCTCAAAACCATCAAGATATGGAAAGAGGTTCCCTCTTCCATCACGTTCGACGTGAACTTCTAGACAGTGCAAAACGGCGCAGCTTGTGGGGATAAGAGTATTGAAGAAAGAACTTAGACCGTTTCATCTTTCTCTCTTCTATAGAGTGGGAACCTCTGACTGGACTCTTTGGTTCTCCCCCTCCTCCCAACGAGATGCAGAAGAGCCTCACTCGTGGAAGGCAATCTGAAACGGTAAGCACAACCTTGCACGCACCAAGGTTGTGCTTTTTTTCCTATTAGAGTCATCCAGGACTCAATCAAACAACCAACAAAAGGAGCGAGATGGGGAGACTCTATGCGTGGGTGAAGAGGGAGCTTGCTTGGTGGAAGTTCAAGCAAGAAATGGCTGCAAAACGTCTGACCCTGGAGTTCGCAGGAAGGCGTGAATCAAGGAGATAAGTTGAAGTAGGGAGAAATTAGTCTCCCTACGTGCGAGTAGTCGAGGGGAGTGCGTGTATGAAGATTGAGGGACCGATGGTGGATTCGTTGGTTGGGGAAATTGTTGAACTCGTGAGCAAGGCAAAGGATGTGCTCCACGAGACAGCAAAGCTGGTGCGAATTCTTGCCGAGAAGAAAGACTTGGAGTTCCAGGTCGAGCATCGGCGAATGCCAGTGACGGAGGAGGAGATTCAGAAGGACATCACGCTCTCGAAGAAGGAGATCGAGATCCGTGAGAGGGAGGCAGCGGTAAGGCTGTTGGAGCTTCAAGGGAGAGAAGAGACGGCCAAGGCTGTCAGAGCTGAGGCCGCAGCAAGGCTGAGGGCATCCGCAGCGAAACAGAACGCACAGCGCCCGACCCAGAGCCCAGTTCCGGCTTCTGGTCGGCCGAGGCCGTTCCCGCCGCTCAAGGACCTCACCAAAGGAGAGCCTGTGAAGCCGAAGAGCAGTGAGGGGCTCACCCACAATCTGGGCGAGAAGTTGACAGCGACGCAAGCTTCCTAACGGAAGAGGATGGCCGAAAGGCCATCCTGTTGTTAGCTCTTATCAGTCTTCCTTCTTAACCCTCCTCGACCTCAGTGGAGAATGAGTGAGGAAGCTCTCAACCCACTCATCCTCGATACGACTACCGCAGAATGGACAGTAGGTAAGAGGCAAGAAGAACGTCCTAATTGGACGGCCTTTAGAGACTACAACGAGATTGAACGTATCCTGACGAGAGGGAACAACCACGAGCTTTTGAATGGCTTGCTGGAGACTCTCGCAGGGTTCGTAATCGCATACCCGTAATGACATCAGTCAATTCCCCTCTGTGCGCGTTGGAACAGGTAAGACGTTATCGACTCTTCAGACTCCCCCTGCTTCAGGAGAATGTTGATAGCGACTGATTCCGACATCTGGTCGAGCTCTTCCTCTTTAACCTTAGGCCTGTGAATGACCTGGATGGAGGAGGGAGGCATCAAGAGCACACGGCCAAGCGCATCAACCATGAACACAGCCATTTCATCCATTCGGATGGCATTCGCGGCAGCCATTCCGACGAAGTACAGGGAGGGCCTGTCTCCTGTAACCAATCGGTCTACAGTGACGGTCTCGTCTTGATTCGAATCGTCCTGGCTCATACCATTTCCTTTAGGAAACTAACGGCCCTCTGTAGGGCATATCACAAGTTAGGGATACTACTCGTCTTCAGGATAATAGCAATGCCCAGATTCTACTCAAGATTGGAAGTAAAGATAAAGAGAGAGTTGATGGATCGCCTCAAGGACTTGAGAGTAGAGGTCGAAGAGGCGAATGGAGGAAAGCACGTACCCATGAGTGCATTGGTCACTCAAATCATTGAATCTTATCTCGAACGTCTTCCAATCGAGATAAAAGAAGAAAAGTGAAGAAGGTACTTGCATTCTTTTTTTCAGAGAGTATCTTCTTGTTCGTCGGCGAGAAAGCAGTGTTGAAGAAGCAAACAGAAGTTGAACTCTAAACTGCAAGTGAGAAATCAAATGCCCCGTGGCGTGTACAACAGAGCGAAGATGAAGAAGGCTGGCCGTCCTGCGAAGACTGAAGTGAAGGCGAAGCGGAAGTACACTCGCCGTAACATCGCAGAGAACGACGTCCAGGAAGTAGTGCAGGCGGTGGAATCGTCATTCACCCAGCATGCGGAGTCTCCCGCACTCCAGGGTCAGGGCGCTATCGGTACCTACGAACTGACCAGCCAGTTGGAGCGTCTTGGTAGCATCACCACGAGCAACGCTGCGCTCCGTGGGAAGATCGACGAAATCATGCTGGTCGTATCGGATAAGCTCCTGATTGCCAGCAAGGACGTCGTGAAGACCGCAGAGGCCTTTGAGAAGGCTCCGAAGGCCCCAAAGGCGGCCAAGGCCCCGAAGATCGAGGAAGCCCCTGAGGCGGTCAAGGCAGAGGCCTCTGAGGAGAAGAACGGGAAGCACACCGTCCTGCCTGCTCCTGTGCCCTTCCTGGCGGTTCCGATTTCCTCGTAAAGACCGATGAAGAGTGAAGGCTGGCCTCGAAAGGGGTCAGCCTTTCTCTTTGCACGACAGGGCTTACTGAGGACAATGAGAGGCGCTCTTAGGCGTCTACTCAAGGAACTGAAACAATGATGACGGGAACAGTGAAGTGGTTTAACGACCAAAAGGGGTTTGGGTTCATCAAGCCGGACAGTGGCGGGAATGACATCTTCGTCCACCACAGCGGTATTGTAATGAATGGATTCCGCTCCCTTGCAGAGGGTGAGCGCGTCAAGTTCGAACTGGAAGAGGGGGCTAAAGGCCCTCAAGCAGTTCGAGTGACGAGAACCCCAGTCTAAATGCAAAGAGGAGACCCCATACGCTGGGGTCTCCTCTCTGTTGCCACCCTTGCAAAACTTTAGCTCTTAGACTGCCCCACCCTCAGCCAGGATTGAGTTCAACTGGACTGATTGGGGAACCTGGACAGCAACTGGAACCACACGCTCAGGCTGAAGAGCGACTTGCTCTTGAACAACAACGCCCTGAGCATCTGTTGCAATGGTGTGAGACGGGACGTAGGTCTCTTCCAGGTATACAGCACCGACCGTGCTCTCGTTGGAATCCTTCATGTAGACCAAGAGACCACAAGGCTGAGAGAAGAGGTCCGAAGCCAGGTTGAGATAGATGTTCTCAAAGCCTGGAGGAATCTTCACGTTGTGCTGGTTCGCCACCTGAGCAGAGATGTTCTGGTCAATGATGTTTGGCGGGAACGCTGGAACAAGTGTCGGAGGAATCAAATCAGCATAGAACGAGTAGAGAACTCGAAGCAGAGATGGACCGTGATAGAGAACACGTCCAAAGCCTGCCTGAGCCACTGTTCTGCCTGAGATGAAGTAAGAACGCTCAGACCCGAGCTCAAAGAACCGGGCAAAGGCTCTGTTGTGGCTCAAGTTGAAGTTCTGGACAATACCGATGGGAACAGCCCAGTTCTTCTGTCCAAAGCTCTGAGCCGCTGCTGTGACACCTCCAACAGCGGCAAGTCTCGGAGGACCAGCCGCAATCATGGTGAACGCACCAGAGACGAATCGACCTTCCTTCAATGCGGAATTGTCGATCTTCTGGGTGTATGGCTGCCAGTTAGTTACTGTTGACGGCATGATGTCTCCTTTGGAGTTACTGGGCTACGAAGCGTAGCCCAGTTCAATCACTCCAAGTGGCTTACAGATTCACCGTCAAGACGTAAGAACGGGAACCGTTTGGAATGCTGGTTGCGGTGAATGCATTGTAAGTCGCGTCGAAGGTGACAGCCTCACCGACTCCGTTTACAGCCAGGAGAACAGGGCTACCAACCTGAGGCACTGGGACGATGCCAAGGAGGTCGCCAGTTCCAATTGACACGGTGTTCGCAGTCGCACCAACCGTTGCCTTGGTGATTGAGGTGATGGTCTTGAAGACCTTCACACCAACAACAGTAGCACCAGCAGAAGCAACGATGACTTCAGTCGTGGCAACATTGAACTGGTTCGTACCAACTACGGTGATGTTTCCACCATCGTAGGAAGCCGCGAACACTGCCCGCAGGTTACGAGGAACTGCCGGATTGGTGATTGGACCTGGGAAGAGGTTTACTGCGTTCGACGCAACTGCCGCGTGAACATCAGTAGTCCCCTTCGCGGCTACGTTGGTGCCACCGGCAACAAGAGCAGCACGTCCAAGATTGGTATCATTGGAGATGGCTGCGTTTGCTGCACGAGCAAGAATGTCACCAGCCTTGCCGAGGGCACGGAGAACTGAGCGGTCGCGAACGGAGAGAGTCGTCTGAGTAGCCATTGTGATGCTCCTTTTGGGTTACTGCTGTTTAGCTTGGTACTGCGACTCCCTGGCTTAGACAGCCAGGGTGAGACGGATGTAGTTTGCTGGGTACGGAACATCCAGAGTGATATCCACCAACACGGTATCTGGCTGGTCGCTATCCTGGAGGATGTTGTTAATCTCAGCACCATTCAAGACGCCAGTCTCAACGAGGAAGTTCAAGATACCTTGGATGGTGGTTCCAATGGTATCGAGGAACTGGTCATCGATGGTCTGAACACCAATGAACTTCCTGATTGAGGCACGCAGGAACTTCGCAGTGAAGTCTACCACCTTGGTGATGGAGAGCTCACGAGTCTCAATGCTCGTTCCATCCGTGGAGACCTGATGACGGCTCGTTACTGGCCCACCCTGTACGTCTTGGATGAGAATGTACGTTCCGCCACCTGCCATCGTGTTGAGCTGCTTCTTGGTGAACTTCTCAGTGCCAACCACCCCAGTCAGGCCAGAGATTCCAAAGTTCGTGAATCCCTGCTGTGGCGGCTGAGACGCCACCATTCCTGAGATAGCTGCGCAGGCGTAGTAACCAGGCAAGCTCTTCTCAACACCAGCAACAGTGGTCTTGATGGTGTCTGGGAACACTGAGAAGAGGCGACGGTTCTTGAATCCAGCATTCGCTTCTGCAACCACTTCAGCAACGAGGCTGTAATCAAGACGAGCGGGGTTGGAGCCTGGCACCGTGATGGAGACGCCACGTACCTTCAGCGACCACGAGGCATTGATGACCGTAGTCGTCAGTGCAGTTGTCGAGAAGAACCCATCAGTGTTCTCTCCGCTTGCGAATGTCGTACGGAAGTTCGCAAGAGAGCCAGACACGCTGGATACGTTGTACCGACGAAGCTCGTTTGAAACCTCGAACTCCATGTAGACGCCATCTGCTGCAGTGAATGGCAAGGCTGGGTTCTTACCAGCAGCAACGAGACCTGCGGCTGGATTCACATCCAACAGCATTTGGTTAGAGGTCGCAGTGCTGTTTGCCTTTGTTCCAGAAGCAGCCACAGTTGGGTTCTTACGAACCGGCATCGCCTTGTTGATGAAAACGATACGCTCGCCTCCCTGCTCAGGGGCAGAGATGGCAACCACGTGGGTTCCGAAGATGCTGTGAACAACTTCATTCTGAGTCAGAGGAGCGAGTGCATACACCTCTTCAGACTCAAGCATCGACGCGGCACGAGCATAAGCAGCCTCGGTGCCTTCTGGAGCTGCTGCTGAAATCTCATCGACTCCAAGTCCCTTGACCTCAAGACCTGGAGCGTTGATGAGGCACATGAAGAGAGCCAGACCAAGCGGGTTCTCTTCAGTGAGAGGGTCCAGAACAGCAGTCAGAGTGGCCTGGTCTGGGATTCTCAGAACACCGGCAATCTGAGCAACCGCAGACACATCCTTACGCAGGCCCTTGTACTGGATGTACAAGTCGCTCAGGTTGGTGAGAGGGTCAAGAGGGTAGCCCGTAACCTGGTCACGGAGAATCTGAGAACCGATTACGAGGTTGTTGACGCTGTTCAGGTATGCGTCTGGGAATGGACGACCTGAGCCTGCAGTGGCTGAAGTGGAGAGACCGAATGCAGTCGCAGCAGCCCCCGCAAGAACCAAGACTTCCGAAGCAGAGCCAGCAAGAGGGGAAGTCAGCTTCAGAGTGTCGAGACCAGCTCCTGCCTTGGAAGCTACGACAGCACCAACTGCCGTGTTCAAGTCAGAGATAGCCAAGTCGAGGCTGTTCGAAGAGAAGGTAACCTCGTAGATGCGAGGATTCTTATCGAACTTCACTCGAAGTGTCTGGCCGTTCAGTTCTTCTTCTCCAGAGTCTTGCTGGAGAGAGGTATATTGAAGCTTGCCAGCGCCAAGAGCAGTCGAAGCAGCTCCAACTCGAATTGCGATGTTCTGCCCAGTTGCAACACTCTTGATGGAGATCTCAAGACCAGACACAGAAACCGCAAGAACAGTTCCTGCGAATCCAGCGTCTGCCTGCATGTTGGCTGCGAGAGCAACCAACGAGGCATGCTCACCAACGAAGGCATGTGTGCGAGTCACGGGCCATGTTGCTCCAGAGTCCGTCGAGACTTCAATGACAATTGAAGTGCCGGTTAGGGACAGAGTTGGAACAACCTGAGACACGGTCAGCAGGTTGGCAGGGATGTCCGTAAACTCGACATCAGTTCCCGTTCCTACCGTATCCACTGAGGTGCTGAAGTTCAGCGCAGCGTTCGCAGTTCCAGTTGCCTTGACATTGATTGCATTCAGACGACCAGTCGTGGTGGTCGTCAAACGAAGAGCACCCGTAGAGTCGGTCGCAGTGACTCCTGGGATGTTCGTTCCAACTGCAGCAGCAATCGCAGCAGCATTCGCGAATGGACCACCAGTGAATGTGAATGTCCCTGTCGTCTCAACACCAGCGATGGTCGAAACGTACTCGATGGTCAGACCGGCAAGAGCGGCCGGAACGGAGATGACACCGCTCGTTACGATACCAGAGGTCGCTGCAGTGCCGAGAGTAGTCCCAGTCAGAGTTGCTGCAACTGGAGCAAGGACGGTTGCATCAAGGCCAGTTGCCTTGAAGTACACATACTGAGGAGCAAGTGGGTTTGCGTCAAAGAGCGTCTCAACTTCAACGGCATCGTACACCTTTGAAGTGTAGCGACCATTGCTATCTGCGGTTGAGAGAGTCGTGTTGATAGTTCCGAGACGGAATCTACCAAGCTCGACCTTCATGATCTCTGCGCTCTTGACCTTCACACCATCAGCAAGGAAGTAGTCTCCTGCGATAAGTGGGACGGTGCCAGTCGAGCCAAAGGTAATAGCGGCTGCCTTTGCGCTCACGAATGCCGCAGTCTCGATGTTGATAAGACCAGCCTTGGCAACGAAGACCGTATCAACACCATTCAAGAGGTAAGCGCCACGGTAGAATTCAATCCATGGGCTGGTTGTATTGTTGTTGTTATCGTCCTGAGCACGGTAGCCAGAACCCTCAACACGCTCCTCATTGGCAGCAGAGCCACCAGAGAAACCAATCTGGAGGAGGGTATTCGCAGAGCCACCGGCACGAACAGTAATGGAGCTCGCAGCACCCGCCTTCTTGGTCGTAATACGGACCTTGTCATTTGGGGCAGAGCCGACAACGGTTGCAACGTCTTGACCGAGTGCTGCGTTAATCTGCGCAGCAGCTTCTGCCGACGTCAGATTGAGGCCAGTACCCGTGAAGGTAATGGTGACGTCTTTCGTAGTGGCTGCTGCAACTGGCTGGTCGAGGGCAATGACAACAACCTTGCCTACGATTGCGAGACCAGTTACACCGTTGAACACGGCGGTCTCAATGGCGGCCTTGGAGGCAGTGTGGCTCGTTGCCAGGAATGCCTCACCTGGGTCCATCAAGAGCTCAGAAAGCGAACCACCCGCAAGAGTGAATGGACGAATGGACGACTCGATGATGTCGAGCTCATCCACGTTCCCACGAGGGTCGGGGAAGCCCGACTGTGTTACTGTTCTACCAATCTGGTCGTAGGCACCGAGCTTTGCCTTTGAGTTGATGGTCCCATCTGAATTGAGGACATTCAAGACCTCAAATGCAGGACCGACAACACACGGAACAAGTGTTGGGCGAACGAAGGACGGGGATGCTGTCCGGAAAGACTGGATTACTTCAACACCGGGTCTAATGAGCTCTGCCATCTGAGTCTCCTTTTTGATTATTTCCGAGGCTTCGGAGTGCCTGAACTAACACGCACCCTTTGCACGAGAGAAAGTGTTTTATCGTAGTTCAGGACTCTTCCATTCATCCCTGGTTTACGTATCTGCACGGCTCCCTGAGCCGGAAAGTTGAGTTCAGACGTTAAGGCCAGGTCGATGTGTTTGAGAAGCTTTTTGTCTTGAGGACCCACAGACCAGTAGTCTTGGAAGTAGAAGGGTACTGAGACGGAGACCATGACAATCTCAGTGTCGGACTCATTCGGGACAATCATCCCTGGTGCAGATTCGGCTCCGACTTGAATGTCTTCACCTACTCGGTGGAGCCCTGCCTTCATGAGAGAGCGCTTAAGACGGCGAGTCGCCATCATCGAAATCCACGCAAGTCTCTGAGCCTCAAGGCCTTCTTTCGAAAGGCAGTTGTACGTCATCGTACAAGCAACGAGGTCCGTGTACCTCTTCGTGCCACTCACAGGGTCATAGTTTGGATAGGTCATATCTCCTCCGCCCTTCGGAAGAGGACCAGGTCCAGAGAATTGGTCGAGAGAGATATTACCAAATGAGGCTGCGCCACGAGTCACGATGATGGCAGGCCGCTTCTCAATGACATCTCTTGCAATGGTTGCTTGGTCAGAGATGACAATATCCGTAAGGGCGCTGTCCTCTGACCACTGGTAGTTGCCCTTCTCGAAGGTGGCAAAAGCCAATTGAAGGAACTTAACGAAAAGACGTGTGTAGTGAAAGAGAGGGTCTTCTCCGGCTCCTTGAGGTTGTGGAAGACCTGTCTGTACTTTCACACTCATTCTTTTGCCTTTGCTCTCTCTTTGTCTAACCAGTTTCTAGCGACGTATGAACCGGCCAAGCTGACACCAAGAGCCGCTCCGAGAATCTTGTTCTGCTGAGACTGAGGAAGAGTACTAAACCTACTCCCAATCATCTTCAAGAACGCCTTCTCTGCCAACATCGCCGAGCCATACCCAACACCAGCACCGGCTGCGATAGTCGCGGTAGATTTAGCAAAGTTCTTTAATTTGCTCTTACGGGCCTCAGACATGGCAATCTTCAAAAGCTCGTCCTGGAATGCGTTCCTAGCGACCGTTCGTGCCTCTCGCCTGTCCGAAGAATCTGAAAATGTCCTGGTAGTCACCTGGCTTCTCCACATTTTGAGGATTCGTAAAGTTTCGCACAGCAGACGGCTCGTGGGTTCTAGAATCGATGTTTACCGGGAGGTCATACTCAATGTCCCCTCTTGGAATCTCATGAAGAGATATCTCTTGATGGAGGACTGACCTGAGACGCTGAGTCGTTGTAACAGACACGACTCTCCATCTCTTATTCTCTGATTCGACGATGACGTCTCTGGGAGATACAGGAGGGAATGAGATCATTCGAGCAATAGTGTTGCTTGGCTGTTGCTCTTGGAGAGAGTTGAGGTTGGTTTGCTTGCTGTTGGGGTCGAGTTGAATGAATATCTGAACTGGATGCATATACCCACCAAGCCACCCGGTACCAAAGCACAGAGAGTGGTTTGAGCGAGTACGTCTTCCGAGAACTCGATCGATGCAAGTACAGACGGGGCCAAAGGTGCGTACTGGAAACAACCAGGAGCGTCTTCCAATGAACTCACGAAAGAGGACGTCTTCCTGTCTATTGACTTCATTCGCAATAAGGTCAGGCTCTGGGTCCTGACTATTCGTAGACGGAGTTTCGTAGACCTCTCCAGTAGGCCTGTGAATGATTCGAATCTTGTAGTACATCGTGCGCCACTTATGCATGAGATTCACACGCGAATCTCTGAACGAATAAGTGTCTCTGAATGGGCCTCCGATTTGCTCAAAGGGACCCATCGGAGCTTCAGAACGAAGGATGTAGAAATCGTAGTCGTAGATTTCGTGGGGCTTGTTCTCTACGGACGGTCCTGCAACTGGAGAGATCTCCCAGAAGAGGTCCAGGTAGTCGAGAGTGAAGGAGCGAACAATGAGTTTAGTAACTTCAATCATGACCCCTCCCTGACTACGGTATAGGTCTGGACGTTGTCTCCGATGTACGAAGCAGTAATGGTGTACGTCTCAAGAAGGCCAGTACCTCCTGCGAGGAGCGCGTTGGCTTTCGTGCTGTACAATCTCAGACGACCATTCGTGAGATTGTTCTGACCATCGAATATAGTCTGGTCGAGGACAGAGTTCTCATGCATGAGCCCGAGAGCTCTCGTGAGCTGAGCACCGAGCGAAGTCGTAATAGCTGTCTGAGATGTAGTGACATCCGTGGTCAATGCTGCGTCGCTTAGTTTTCTTCCGGCTGTGCCCGCAGTTAGGTGTCCTGCAAGTGCCTCATCCCAAACTGCATCAGCAATCGCGGCAACGTTAGTACCTACGATAGAGTCGACTTTCTCTCCCTTCGTACCCGCACCGTACACGGTCGTGTCACTCCAGACATCGGTAACGGACTGAGATGTGGGCTGGTCAAGGAACAAGTCCTTCGGACTTGCCATCGAGGTTTGGTATCGAATCTCTTCCGTTGGAATGCTCACACCACCATCGATGAGGAAGATAATGTCTGGGCTCGTGGCAGACGAAAATGTGATATCGAAGTAGTACGTACCATTCGAGAGCTCAGTGAATGCGGGGCCTGGGAGGAGGGAGACGAGAGTGTCCGCTCTTCGGTAGTAAACCCAAGTAGGAAGAAGCCCGATATCTGAATTTCGAAAAGTAACGAAGTATCTCTTCGTTGCTGGAAATGTGACAGCCATTGGGTAGCTCCTACTTGGTCTTTACGCCAATATTCCTAACTACCCCGTAGATACCAGTAGGAGGGCTCGGCTGGACAGTGCCAGATGCATTGGAGGACCCTCCCTTAGAGGTAGTAGGGAGGAGCGGTTGAAGAGCAGCCAAGGATACGAATGCGTCAGCCATTAGATGAGTCCTCTCGCTTCGAGTGCCCATACCCGTCCTTGGGTATTGGAAGAGCCACCAACAAGACCCACACCGTAGATGCGCTTAAGAGTCTCATCCAATGCAACGCCAGTTACAATACCATCTCTTGCAGCCACTGCGGTCCAAGTTGCGCCACCATCTGTAATTGACCCAGAGAATGCCCAAGAAGGCTCAGATACAGCGGTGGTGCCTGCTCCTGTGCATATGAAGTAGAAGCGGTTCTGGGAGAATCTGTTTCCGGCCGTCGGCCTGACGAGTTGGTTCAAGCTCACCGCAACCTGGGGCTGCCAATCTTGTACGACTACAGGAGATACCCTGAGCTGAGCGATAGTCTTCCCGATTGGGCTGAAGACTAAGATTCCTGCAGAGCCAGCCGCTGCGACGAGATTCCCATTTGCGGCCCTGACGACAGACAGGAACTCTCCTCCACCTACGAGAGTAATCGTGTCGAGCACTCGAAGGGGAGAGGCAGCTCCCCGATACTCCATAATCGACATTCGATTTTGATTAGAAACGTACAGCAATGCCCAGAGTGCTTCTGTAGGGTGTGGGGCTACTGTGATGTTGCTCGCCTGAAGCAAGAGCTTTGCGTTTATGAGGAGAGTGGGAGTTGTACCATTCTCAGAGTAGACACGGATTCGCTGAATGGATGATTCCGTTGTTGCTGCGAAGATGACCCGAGGGGAGAGGAAGTTAGCAACCGCCACGGCTCTTCCAGAGATTCCGGTCAGGAATGCGTTCTGTGTTGATAGAGCAGAGAGGTCGATGACCTTGAGCTGCCCGCCTGTTGGGTTTGAATCAACCGACTGAGCAACGTATGCATATGAAGAAGAGGTTGCGAGAGATACCGCAGGGAGGCTCGCGTCAAGGTCTGCGTTGGCAGAGATAGACGGTGTGAGCGAGTACTGAACAATTCTATTTCTGTTTGTTCCGACCGTAGGACCGGCAGAGGCAGCCACAGAGAAAGCGGTTCCCGTAACAGTGAGAAGCGCAATTCCTCCGATACTATCACTCACTCCCTGCGCATCCCCATCTACTTTGATAATCGCAGAGTTATCAGGAAGCAGTACCATGCCTCCACGTAGATTATCGCTCTGAGGTACGGAAGTGATTCGAGATGGCTCTCCGATGAAGTACTGATTGGCTACAGAGGGATGTTTAACAATCGACATGATTGGGCGTGTTCGAGAGAAAGCCGAAATCTCCGCCAACTTCCTGCTGTCTCCTCCGAGCTGAGCGATGGAGAGGTGATTAGAACCGTATGACACAGCCTCAAGGAATGTCGTCTGCGCTACTTTGTTCACGAGAACCGGAGAGCCTCCAGTCCAAGACAAACCACCATCGGTAGTCATACGAACGAGAACATCGTCTGTCTTGGAGAGGAAGGAGACGAGTACGACGGAGTTTCCTTGAACTCCATTCCTGTACAGCATCTGAGGTCGGGTCCCAGGACCCAGTAGAGTCGGTCCTGAGAGAAGCGCGCCAGTTGTTGGATTGAATCGCGCGACAAACAGTCTACTATTCTCAACGCCGCTTCCTCCACTGTTATCATCCCAAGCCATGATGAGGGAGTCAGAAGAGGGAATATAGGCAGCGGCGATGTTTCGAAAGTCTGTTACGAGATTCCCAAACACCTCTGTGAAGTCTGCGGCGTCGTGTGGCTTCCAGCGTAGTCTTCTTTGAGAGAAGTTTACCTCGGAGTTCCAAACAAAATGCACAACTCCAGACCTCCTAAAGGAGGCCATCTCAATCGGCTGACCCTCTCGGGTAATGCCTGTGATGGAGGAGACTGCCATTTATGCCTTTAGACAGTAGACGTACTTTGCGAGACGGAATCTACGCTCGCCGTAGATTCGGTAGGTCACCGGTCCTGCATCTGCTGTGAATGACACTGCTGCTCCGGTGATGAGGTTTACGACAGTGATTGAGGTCGCGCTGGAGAATGCAGAGATTCGGTACGAGCCTACGTTCACTCCAGTAGTGATGGTCAGAATCCTACCAACGTCGTCTTGACTGAATAGAGTCCCAGTGAATACGCCGCTGCCGCCCGTAATCGAACCAGAAGAACGAGTTGCAGCAGCTCCGACATCCTCAGTAAAGAATCTGAGAGCACCTCTAGAGTCGTGAGCGACGTCTCCAGACTGAACTGGGTAAGTAGTATTCGGTCGTACGAGTCTCGCTGTCTTTGTTGCGTCTGTAGTGGCTGACGTTGTGTCGAATCCTCGACGACGGATCTCAAAAGCAACGCTTGTGAGTGCAGGGAATCCGACTTCGGCAACGGTTAGTTGAGTAAGAGCGTCGTTGACGGAGGTAATGGTGAATTCGTCTGCTCCTGTGACTGCACCAAAGTTGATGTAGTCAGGAGCCGACCCACCATTAGCAATCCCTTCGTGGATGGCGAATAGAATGCCTGTCTCTGTAGCGCCAAAGGAGACCGCAGTACCCGAAGGCAGAGCGACGGTTACTTGAGTTGCCGAGACACGTGTTACAATTCTATAGAACACCCCGCTGTTGGCTCCAGAGGTGACTCGAATGAATCTCCCAACATCGGCTGTTGTGAATGCAGCTGATGAGGAGATGAACGTGTTACCGCCAGAGATTGGGTTTCCGTCTGTAAAGTCCGTTCTTACTTGGAATCCCAGGAACTTGTTCCCACCTGAGAGTGTGACGACTCCAAGTGTACTCAGTGAGGCGTTCCCATTGAAAGCGCCACCTACTGCGGTATTGGATGCTTGAATGAAGTCGACTCTATGGACGTGGTTCGACAGGAAGTCTGGGTTACTCCAAGCCTGGTCAGAGAAGAGGTATGGGGCCGTGTTCAGTCGCACTCCTGAAGTGTTGAAGAACTCCATATCGACGATAGTGAACGTATAGCTTCCGGAACCACTCTCGAAACGAGGCTGAAGATTCAACTTCCAGTACCTGCCTGTTCTTTGACCGGATGTGAGGTCGGTGAGGTCGAAGTACATCTTCTGAGTCGTGAATACGCCCGTCTCCTGTCCATCGACAGACATCCAGGTTCCATTATTCTTAACGTCAGGCGGTGCTGCGTCTGTGCTGAAGGAAAGACGCTTGACGAGATTCCAAGAAGGAACCATCACTTGCCAGTTTTGGTTTGAGAACGTGGCATGTGGCGGGGTGCGTACCTGAGCAGACGTAGTCGTTAGGAGTCGCTCAATTGCGAGCTCATACGTCGGAGCAGCATTGTTTGGGATAGAGATCTTATCGTAAGGACGCACACCGTCCCTGATGTTGTATGACAGGGATGAAGCAGAGGCGACCCACTGGCGGCTGGTTTGATTGAGGTTCTCAATCGTACAGGTAGCCCCACCGACCGTGAGGATTCTGTACGACCCCGCGTCCGACCCAGTAGTAATCTGAAGAATCATCCCAACATGAGATGCCAGGAAGGTGCCCCCTCCAGCGGTGAATGTGCTGGACCCTGCAACAGTGACTCCGTCTGTGTTCAACCCAACAACAGTCGCTCCCAGGAAGTCGCCTGAGGTGAGTGTAATGGTTGATACATCGAGGGTTCCGTTTACGGTTGAGGTGCCGCTTGTTCTCACGACAGAAGAAGCGATAGGAGCTCCTCCTGACGCCGGGTCATTGAAGAGCGACGCATTAAAACCGCTGCTGAATGCAGTATTAGCACCTGATAATACGTTTCCTGCAAAACGAACAACGACGTATCCGACGTCCGCGTCCGCTCCGAGATCGACCATCAGAGAAGCACCGTGGACCGTACTTGCAAGAATGCCGTTCCAAGCAGTAGTGGCAGGAGCGATATTAGGTCTCCCGCCTGCTCCATTGTTTGCCTTATCGATAAAGTTATCGATAACGGCATCACCATTCGTAAAAGGACTACCGGGCAGAGCACGGTGCTGTCCGATTGATGGCTGATACTGGCTCGCAGTACGAGTGAAGGTCTCGTAGTAGACCTCGGACCCAGAAGAACCGGAGACTCCAATCTTAGTAGGGATACAGAACTTAATGCTGTCGGTGTTATCCGCGAAAGCTGCCTTGAAGAAGTAGCTCTCGTAAGATATGCCCAGTAGGTCTTGTGTATTGTCTTTAGAGAATCCGTTTGCCAACAAGACGGTGGCATCCTCAGGTCCTGCAGTAGAGCCAACAGCACCCAAGTCCCAAACAGAGTAGCTCAGAGAGCTTGCAGTTGCAGCAGCAGATACGGCAGTGCCGTTCATTCTGGAGATAGTAATTAAGGTAGAGCTGGTAAACACGGTAATCTTGTACATACCAGCATCTGCGCCCGACTCGATTCTGAGAATTCTCCCGACGTCTCCAGATACGAAGCTCGAACCGTTGAACGTGCTGAGTCCAGATGTTGTTGAACCGTCCGTCCTGGCCACACCCGTCTGACCTGCACGACCAAGGAACTCATTGTTTGGCGGAGTAGCTCCTCCCTGTCGATTGAACTGAACAGTTACTCCATACAACACAGGCTCAGCTGTCGAGTGAATGGGGCGGGAGGTCAGACCTGGAGAGAACGTATCTGAGACACTCTTATTTGGAAGGTTCGATGGCGCGATCTCTAGAGGGATCCAACGTGTATTTGCGTTGTCCCATTGGTAGTGGATGTCGTGTCCACCGAAGGAGAATCTCCATTGTCCTGCCTGTCCTGGGCAGCACATAAACCACCGACCGTAAGAATCGACGATCATGTTCGACGTGAGCGCGGAGGTAGAAGATATCGCATCCGAAGCTACGAAGAGGTCACCGTCTCGGTGGTAGTGAGCCAAATCTACGTTCTGCCCACTCACAGACATCAACCCAGAGATAACTCTTCCATCTACACGAATGGCATAAAATCGAACGTGGCGCGTATCTTGAGCTCCGCTCAGTCCGCTGGCTGATGCGCTTCCATCCCCGCGTGGGAATCCAGTGGGGTTCGCATAGTTTGCACTGTCGTTTCCAAAGTACCGCTTGTAGTTAGCCCCTGTGAACGCACTCTTGACGAGTTTCACGTGGCCCTGGTCTGTACCTACCCAGACTTCATCAAACTTCGGATTTACCTTCACAGCGGTGAAGGTCGTAATCGTACCAACTGTACCTACTTGACCAGAGGGAGACGCAACGTCTGCAATTGTTCTAAACTCGTGAGTGTTCGTCAGTGGGAGATACTTATTAATCTGTTGCTGAGTGTCGTTGGAGAGCCAATACACGTCTCCAGTAGAAGGGTCGACGTCTACTCTACAGGGCTCTCCGGGCTTAATCTGAACGTTGCAGTTTGCGCCGTTCGTCATGGATACTGCTCGCGTGTGGAACACTCCAGGAGCAAGAGACTCCATGAAGTTGATCTGACCTGCCCCTGTAGTGTTGTTATTGAACATCAAGTACAGGCGATCGCCAATCTGGAACGTACCACCGGTTTGAGTCGTAAAGGTGACTGCCCCTCCTGCGGGAGTAGTGACCGTTACCTGAGTACCGGAGACAATCGTCGCAATCTTGTAAGTGCCGTTGTCTCCTGTTGCCCCTGTAATAGAGATGCAGCGTCCGACATCGGCAGCAGTAAATGCACCGGACGCCGATGTGATTTGATTGGCCCCGTTGGTGCTCGTATCTGCTGCGGTTCCGGTTCTTGCACGGCTCTTATCGAGAGCACCACCAGAGAGGTTCGAGTTTGGAATACCCTGTGCCAATCGGTACTGAGATGTTGTCAGGTTGGCGTTGATAACAACCACACCGCCGTTACCGCTTGTTGCGTGCCCAATGATGAAGTAGTTGATTCCCGTGGAACCAGTGTGCGCACTTCGAATGAAGTCACCAGCGCCCAAGGTAATTGCCGGAGTCAAGAAGGAAGCATGTCCTGCAGTTCCAAGATAGTTTGCTACCTCTCGGAAGCTCTCAACGGTCTTCCATCTCCAACATGCGATCCCAGATTGGGTTGATGCGTTCGTATATCCAAACCAGACTCGCTGGGCACTTTCGTCGAGAGTAATAGCACTTGCGCCTCCATCAAAGAATTGAAAGTTGAAGGGCACAACAGCGCTGCCCTGCGCAGCAAATGCGCCAGAGAGAGCCGATCCTGAATCCTCTTGATTCGTCGCAACGATACCATCGCCGTGGGTATACGGCTTCATGGTCACGTAGTAGCTTCCCTGTTGTTCGGTCGCAACTGCCGCTTCTGTCGAGCCTGTCTTATCAAATACGATGCGCATGATAAAACTATCACGAGCAGCACCCGGCACGAACGTACCGCCAACCGCCACAGTCCCAGTTCCCAGAGGAATAATGGACGTTTCGTTGAAGTATGCTCTTCGGCCTGGGGCGATAGTAGTACCAACGGACGCATTCGTTGCGATAGCAGCAAACATCGAACCGTCGAGACATCTTAGGTAGAGACGGTTATTCAAGAAGTCAACGTGATGGATGAAGTAAAAGCCTGCGTCGGACCCAGTGTGAAGACGAATGAGGTTGAATCCGCCGCCCGGCTGAAACCGAGGAAGGTCGAAGATGGAAGAGCCAGTAAATGTAACGTATGAGAGACCAATAGAAGTCGAGACAGTTACTCCCGTTGCATACGCGGGATGGAGGTAGACTGTTCCAATCTGAGTGAACGTCTTGGGAACATCATTAAGTGCAGCGAGTGAGTTCCCAGCTCCCCAGTTTGAGAGGCCTGTGGGAACAGAGAGATTATCGTGTAGGAGCAGTGACCCAATGACACGTGGAACGTCTGTAGCTGGTATGGTCGTTAGAACCCCAGTGGCTCGGAACTTAGAGTAGTCGTATGTACTCGTACCAACGGTCGACCCACTCGGATTCAATGGGTAGGCCAACGGACTAGTAAAGAAAACCGACTGCATCTCTCTGAAAAATCCATGACCAACCGTAGTATCATCAGATACTAAGCCATCCATTTTAAATGGACATGACCCAATGACGGGGTCGTTGGAAGCGCCCGTATTGTTGTTCCAGAAGGAAAGAGAGCGCCTTCGTAGGACGTCCTTAAAGGAGACATTCCCCATTTGAATAGGGTCTCGTGTTCCGGGCTTTTGGGAAACAACGCTGAGAAACCCGAAAATGTCTTTTGGTGACATGATAGCATTCCTTAAGAGATTGGTGTCATCGAAAGACGGTAAACAACCTCAAGTGTTTGAGTGGTTGTCTGTGTCTTCGCAGGAGTGAGCACAGCGTACGCGCATACTCCGTAGATTCCAAGATTGGTATCGAGGTTAGTGGACGCCGTACAGAGTAGAATAGAGCCCAATGTACGAGTCACAGGAGGAGGAGAAGGGAACGTAGTAGAGAACGTTTTTGTAAACGTAACAACATCATTAGTAGGCGCTAGTCCGACTGATGTAAATGCGAGTGAGTTAGACGCATCACAGGTAATGGCGTATCTCGTAGAGTTCGGAGGCTCGGTAGACTGAGAGAAGGCAATCCTCGCGCTCGAATAGCGGTTCTCCATCCAAAACCGACGACCATAGTCTGTCAGTAGGTTCGGTTGCTTAACTGACCAAACGTCCTCGCCGTTAGCCTCTCTACAGACAATCTCAAACTCTCCTCGAATCTGCAGACCACCAGGAACGGCGAGAGTCTTCCTTGCATTCAAGAAGGGAGGGAGGACCTGATTGGTGACCTCTTCGACTTTATAGCTCATATCACTACGCTCCCTCTTCCCGTTGATGAGATTGACCCAGAGAGTCCTCCTCCTTGGCCTAGGGAGGGAGATTCTTCTTGAAACGCGAACTTAACCGGAGTTCTATTGATGTAAGAGATGTCTATGAAGGTTTGGTTAGAACCTCCAAACCCGGCTTGGACCGGCTCCTGCCCGTCGAAGCTATCTCCAATAGAGATAAGAGGGAAACGGTCAATAGAAGAAGTGAGGCGGTCTTCTATGGTGTTCGAGAACGCCCTCGTAGGACGTCCGAACTGTCCTAAGGTCTCTGCAGTGTATCTCGTTCCAGCAATACGAGATGGAATAGCGACGAAGAAACGGCCATCATTTGGAATCCGTACTGGAGAGGTCAGCAGAACGGTGCGCTGTCCAGAGCTATCGAAGAGTCGGAATCCAGAGATGCCGACCATAGAAGACGCGCCAATAACTACTCCAAAACCGAGAGTAGGAGAAGACCCAAATGCGATACTGGGAGCAACAGGAGAAGACGTAATGCTTAGGTCTTGTGAGCCTCCGAATCCGAAAGAGACGGTTGGCTCTGTGTGACCTAGCTTCACCGGTTGTCTATCAATAGTCGAGAAAGGGAATGTGAAGTCAACGGGACCCCCCTTTCCGAATCTCCCGCCTTCGACGTTATCAACCGTCTTGATGATGCCACCCGTGTCTGCCGTAAATGGCATGTTGATGGTGGCTGCGTCATCAGTAGACTGCGCAGTCAGCTTGAATATGCGATTTCCGGAAGCGAAGAACACGTAGAGAGTATCAGTCGTCTCATCGTAGAAGAGCTCCGGCTTCGTTGTTAGCGAGGCAGCTCCTCCTCCTACCGTCGTGAGTCTGACCTCTGGGAGGAAGTTCCCGAAGGGAGACTCTTTGACTACGTAGAGGTCTTTGTCTCTCTCATACGCCCACCAACGAACGCCCGCATTCATCTCATATGACGAGATAGAGAGAATGTTGTCGAAGTAGGTGAGTCGACTCAAGTCGTTGCTGAGTGCGATTCGAAAGTACGCTTCGAGAAGGTACGGCTGCGCAGACCGTGCAATATCGTGGATGGAAATCTCATCCAGCGACCCATCCAGGTACGCAGAGTCAGTCTCTCTCAAAGACCTACCAATGTTCAGAGAGGCGGAGGCATTAGAGAGAGGGGGCGGTACTGGAAGAGAGGAAGGAGAGCCGTTGACGGTCACCTCAAGTGTCTTCGAGACTCCGTCGATGTAGATGTCGATGAGTTGATTAGGTCCGGAGACCGACCTTGTCATCGAGATGCTGTAAATCTGACCAGTCTTGATCGAGGAAGCAGGGGTTCGAACAACGACCACTCCAGAGGCAGAGTCGTGCTTGTAGACAACTCGACCACTGAGGTCGACGTAGAGGCCGTACAGCAGATTGTCTGAAGTGAGTGGGCCGCCGCACGAGACAATAGTGCTCAGCGTGCTGCCACCCGAGTTGTAGTTCGTGAGCCTGACCCACGATACCAGCGTCAGTACGCCCGTAATTCTAAAAGGCGCAGAGCTCGCAGGAGAGGCAAAAGAAGAAGAGCCGTTAAACGACCTGGCGTTTCCTACTCTGCCGAGAACGATGGAGGGGGATGAAGTTACTGTGAGGTTTCGAGAGTACGAAGACTCGTCGAGGGCAATGTCAGTCTCAAGGGACTCGTCGAATCCCCAATACCCAATCACGTTTGCATCGATGGGGAGTCTGTCTGCCACGGTACACTTACGCTCCGCATCTCATGAATTGAATTCCCGCCGAAAAGAAGTCACCCTCGACATGAGGATTCACTGGGTCGAAGTGAACGAGTACGAAAGACTTTGAGTAGGTATCAATAGTTCCTTTGTACTTCTTAGAGTCGCCGCCGCTGATGACAAGACCCAGGATCCGGGACTCAGAACTCCAGTGAGTGTTCAAAGACACTTCATCAGCTGGTGCGTCTACGAGGAATGGAAAACAGTACCTGGGATCTCTGTCCTCCATCGAGAGCCGCTCTTCGTTCGGGCCGACACTGAGTTGAATCGCTTTAACGAGCCCAAAGTCTTTCATTCGAAGACGCACAAACGCACTATCGAGCTCAAAGGTGGCGTCAACCACTGATTGCTCTCGCACAACGGACGCACCTGCACCTAGGAGGGAGTCCTTCAGAGAGAGGAACAAAGAGGACACTGATAGGTGGAAGGAGTTCAAGATTAGGCTCCAGACTTGGAGCGCATTCCCTTGACCATCTCCTGGCCAAAGTTCTTGATGTGCTCATTGCTGTTTGTCTTCGCAGCATTTGCCAGAGCGGATACGCCTCTCTTCGCGCCGAGCCCTGCGAGAGCGCCACCACCAACATCAGCAGCAAGTGTCCCAACGCCCTTGTTCGGGTCGTTGCTCATGAGGTACTTGGCACCACCGATGGCTGCACCAACTCCTGCACGAGTTCCTGCCTTCGAGTTCATGATGGCCTTTCCAGCCTGGCCAGCGAGCTCTCCGAGAGATGCCATCTTCATCAGAGACTCTGTGAGAGTATCATAGGTCTTTTGTTGCTTCTGAGCCATCTCACGGCCGTACGCTTCAGCGAACTTCTCAAGGTCTGAGTTCATAGAGGCTCCTTTGATTTTTCCTGCAACCATCTTCCCAAAAGCGGCACCTGCGGGAACAGAAGAGAGAGCAGCAGAGAATGGATGTTTGGCGGCGAGGTCTGCAATGTCATCTCTTGTGTTCGAAACAATACGTCCCATCCCACTTACGAAGCTTTCGTCTTTCTTAGCCTTCAGTCGTGGGGCGGCTTTTCCCTGGTCAATAGAACGACCGCCCTTACCAGGACGGCTAGCCAGATAAGTACCGAGAGAGGCAAGTGCAGCACCTCCCACCATTCCAGCAAGGTCATGGGGGTTGTTCTTGACGTAATCGATGGCGCTTTGAATACCGGCCTTTGCGACATCTTTAAGCCCAGCGGACTTGGAGACCATCTGTGCCTCTTAGGTGTAGAAGAGAACCCACTTACCGCTGGAAGCGTCGTGGACGATTTGAACAACAGTGGTGACGTTGTTCGGAACAGCCGCAGCAAATGCGTTCAGTTGCTGCATGCTGCTAAAGGTTCGAGACTTGAGAGCGACCGCCATGATGTATCCTCACCATTCTCCGTAGAAGTTATTGATGAAGCGGAACTCAGAGTTGATACCGCCACCCCAGGCTGATTCGATGTTGATGGCAACCTTCATCCGCATTTTCTTCTCTTCGTAGGAGTTTCTGAAGAGTTGAATCCAAGATTGTATGAACGGTGTTTTATCACTGACTCCTACCTGGAGTCCACCGTCAGAGAATGAGAGCTGATTTCGCGTCTGAAGCAGGCCAATCGACTCCAAAAGACTCAACACTGTCGCACGAACCAGGAGGCTCTTGGAAGGGAAAGTTCGAATGGTATTCCCAGAGAAAGGCGGAGTTGAGTTGTAGTCGTCGAGAGCATCGAAGACAGCCCAGACGATTTGGCGATTTGAAGACTCTTCTCCGGCAATGAGTCTATTGAGCTCAGGATAGTCACGCATGAACGCCCGAACCTGGGCTACGAATGCATTGAGCTCAAGCTCCGCACTTGGAATCCCGTCTCCTGTTCCTCCGGTAGAACCTGCACCACCGCTCGTAGTGACCAGTGTTGCCGTCGTTGAGACAGGAAGCGGAGTTGCTGTGATGGTGTCTTGAATGAAGTCTGGGAAAGCACCTACTGGAGAATTGGCAAGGAAAGTAACGCCAAGCGCTGACTCGGCCGCAGGAGGCGTGAGAGAGAAGAGGTAAGACCTTGCAGCAACAATCGCAGGAGCAGTGAGAGTAGAGGTCAGCGTCCTGTAATTGCCTGCTGTGATGGTTGGAGGAGCACCCGTCCAAAGGGCATTACCGGAATCTTCCAGGAACCATACGGAGAATGGAATGCTTGAGAGACCAATCCCACCTGCGAGTCTCGATGGGTTTGCGCCTGCTCCTGAGTTGATGAGGTAACAGATACCCTGTTGCTCGTGTTGGTCTGTTGGTTGGAAACCGTAGAGACCTCCTCCGAGCTCAATGATGGTTGGCGCAGGAGATACGACTGTTCCGTTCCTTAGACAGAAATCGACAAAGGTCGGAGTAGCTCCAAGGAGAGGAGCCCCTGCATTGTCATATAGAGCCCATGTGATTGGAGTTGCCATGAGTCCTCACTGTATTTCGTTAGCCATCAATAGAAGTTCACGGGCATACAGTAGTTGAGCCACCTGCGCATACGACAGTAGCAGCACCAGAAAACGTTAAACTGCACCACTGATATGCAGGAGTCGCTGCACCATCAGAGCGACACACACAGAGTTTTGATGCCCCTTGACCCGCTCCGCCATTTGCGGCGTAGAGGGTGTTGACGGTGGATACCGCGCAGGTCGGTGTGCTGACGGGCGCGCCCAACTGAAACAGCACGCCGAGGAGTGACTGGCCCAATGCAACAGCCGCGAAGAGGATGGCGAAGACGAGGAGTGTTCGGCGCATGTTAGTTCCCGCCGCCCGAGCAGATGCGCGAGCCGGTGCTGAGGTTGACGATGCAGTTGCGGCCTTGCGGATACGACGGGTACTGGTTCGCGTCTTGGAGCGTCGTCCCCGGAAACACGCCGACCCCTTCGATGTAGAGGTCGCCCAGATTTCCTGTCGGGCCACTACCGACACCGCCACCGAAGATGCGATTGTCCCAGACGCCCCAAGCCCCGTTGTACACCTCGATGCCGTAGCGACCGACGTTCCTCGTGTGGCTGCCGACTTGGTTGTTCGAGTAGTTGACGAACATTCGAACAGAGCCCGAGAGGGTAATGGCGCTCTCGGTGACGTTGTCGAACACGTTGCGCTGCGCTTGCAGCGTCGCAGGGCCACCAGTGTAAGAGGCGACGTAGATGGGGTAGGTCATCGTGATGAAGCGGTTGTTCTGAACGTTGAGGTGAGAGTCGTTGCCAACTACCGACGTCACTGTCCAGAGCGAGGCGAGGTTGAGAATGGTGCTGCTTGAGACGCTCCAGACACCTCCGTTCCCGCCCGCTCGCACGAGCAGTTGCTTGGCGGTCCCGTAGAAGAGGCTGGTGAGGAAGGACACGCTAGTCCCGATAGCCGAGTCAGCGAGAAGGTAGCGGCCGCCTCCTGTAGTCCGCGCCACCGAGCCGCTGATAGACACCGCAGAGCCGTAGCCGCTGATGTTAATGAGGTCGACAGGCCCCCAGTTGATTCGGTCGTTGACGAAGGTGACGCCGCCGCCTGCGATGTTGATAGTGAGTGAACCGACCGGAGCGATATCATGCCAACTAATGGTGATGCTCGGAAGCGACTGTCGCACCGGGTGGACGCGGATGAGCTCAGACGTCGACCCCGGCCGCGCCGTCGTGATTCGAGTCTTCGGCTCTACAATGTCGAAGTTCTCGTAGAACCCGCCCGTGTAGTTCGTGCTCGTCTGCTGGAAGACCGGGAAGATGCGATCGGATGAATTGTCGAAGATGGGGACGAACGCGGACGTGCCACCATCACTTCGATTGAAGCGGGCGAACCGCCCGCGCAGGTCGCCCGGTGTCCAACCTGCGTCGGGCACACCGAACGAGGCGTAGTTGAAGTCGTCTTGAACGAGGCCTCCATCAGTCGATCCGCCTCCAGCATCCCAGTCCCCCCACGCTGCTTGCACGATGGGGCTGGTCCCGTAGCCGCCAGTGCCCGAGTCGAGAATGGCAGGCCCCAACGTCCCACGGATGGTCAGTAGCGCAGTCGTCGTGATACCCGAGTCGAGTCGAAATCTGAAGCTCGGGTCCAACAGGAACCCGGCGTAGTCGAGGACGCCTCCGTCAGAAAGACCTTGGGTAGTGATAATCGTAGTGTGCTGTATTTCGCGGGGTGTCCGAAAGAGCGCACCGGAGATAGTGGCACAGGCGAACGGTCCGCCATCTGTACAATCGTTGTTGTCGTTTCCCAGTTCCCCGTTCACAAACAAATTTAGCGAGCCGGTAGTCTCAAACGACCTGCCATTGATAATAGGCGTCGTCGAGGTAATGAAGGAAGAACCGCCATCTGAGAATCCAGTAAGGATAGGATTCCCTTCGAAAGTAGAACCAGTTCGAAGGTCGGCAATGATGCCGCCATCGACATAGGTCTTAAGGCCAGAGAACGTCTGAGATGTGGTGTTGACCAAACCTCTTTTGGTTGCTGTTGCGTCTGACGGCGGAGATGGCGTCGGATTCGCGTATGCGAAGAGACCCACCAACAGGATCAAATAAACGCCTCTGGCCTTAATCATAGTCGGACCCTCACTTCTTCTTCTTGAAGGACGTGTCGAGCTTATCAGCAATCTGTACTTCTTCGGCTGGGAATGCCTCTCGAAGAATACCAGGAGCAGCCAACTCCGCCTTGATGAACTCCTTCAAAAGAGTAGCAGCCTGTTGAAGCGGCTCCGGCTTTGGTTCTGGCGGCTTCCAACCATTGGGTAGAGAGCCAAACGAAAGAACTCCGGCCTTCTGAAGAGCCAGGTCTCTGTTTGGAATGAATGCAACAGCGATTTCCTCAGACCCATACGGAGGAATCGAACGGCCTCTGTAGACGAGAGACTGCGGTGTCAGATTGAACACTCTCACTTGTTCTTGCCTTTCTTGTTCTTCGAGACCTCTGGAACCTCTTCAACGGGGGCTGACGGAGCTACGGGGGCAACTGGTGCCTCAGGAGCAGTCTGCACGGTCTCTGGGGCTTGCTCTGTCTGCTCTGCCTCTTCTGAGACTACTGGAGTGGTTGATACTGGTGGCGCAGGTGGCTGTGTGTCGGTGACGACAGGAGTCTCACCTCGAAGGATGGCTTCATCTTCAGGCGAATCTGGCACGAGCTGCCGTACCATAGTAATCGCGCCAGCCTTCATGAGCCGTACCAGATGAGTCATGTTTCTCTTGTACTGCTCATCCGTAATCTCCATCGGAGGGTAGCCCCGTCGAAACACCTTTCCGAGTACGACAGGCTCTTCTGCGAAAAGGGAAGAGGTCCTCTGAGCCGTATTGAGGACCTTACCGAACTGCATTCCCCGGTGGATGGTAGTGCGTGTGTGCATTGTATTCCTTAAGAGATTACTTCTTGAGCATCTTGTTCAGGCCTTTTCCAGCGAGGCGAGCGAAAGCACCAGTAACCTTATTGCCGCGTTCAGAGGCAATATCTCCAATGCCTTTGAAGTACTGCTCCGTGCCACCCGTCATATTCGCCTTCATGCCTCTCCTCAGGTGAAGTTGACCCTTCGGGCTGGCCATGTACTTCATCCCGGCAGCGTGCGACTTCAGCATATTACTTGGTGAGTACTGTCCGAGCCCCTTTGTCTTGACTCCGGCTGCCTCTGCCGCACGAACAGATCGCTCTGCTCCAGCGCGCCCCGCGAGCTCATCTGAGATTGCGATCTTCTCAAGATACTCCTGAGCGATAGACTCAATCTCATCGATTTCGTATCCGAAGTCTGCTGCAATTTTCTCAAGTGACATTGTACTCTCCGTTCAGAAGGTAGGGGTTTTTAAAGACAAAGGGAGGAGGAGAAAATCTCCTCCTCCCTAGGTATACCAGATTCAGCGTTGATTAGAACTGGTCAACGGCTGGGACAGTAAGACCGTCGTCAGCGCGGTTGTTGATGGCGAAGAGGTCAGTCTCAGCCTTCGGCAACAGGTTCGCGAAACCAACATCCGTCGCGCCTGGGGTCACTGAACCTCCGAAGAGCTCCAGCTTCACAATCGATGCGATGTTACCGATACCGATTGCGATGTCTTCCCACGACTGCCAGGTGATCAAGTTCGCAATCTTGTCGATGTAGAACTTGGTCTGGTTCAGGATGTAGAAGCGGCCCATGAACTCAGGAGCGGTGAAGCAGTAGACGTTACCTTCGCGGAGGAGGTCCGTCTTGATGGTGCGGATGATCTTCAGACCGACAACCGTGTTGGCCTTCCAACCCTCAGTGGCAGTCTCGCCAGCGATGGTCATACCAACATCCTGGATGGTCCAGTTGGTCAAGTCGTCATAATCCGGCTCGGTCATGACCATCTGGTTCGCACGCAGGCGACGGCGGTGCAGGAGCTTCTTGAGCTTCACGAAGTCCGGCTTGAGGATTGGGTAGATGACGAAGTCGTTTGCACCAGCAGCCAGGGTACCTTCACCCTTGACCACAGAGGCACCAACAACCGAGTTCGCGATGACGTTGGTGGCGTTGAATGCAGTGGCAACGTTGCCGTTTGCATCAAGCTGGTACGCCTGAACAGCCGCCTCGATGAACGTCAAGAACTGACGGTCTTCGATTTCCTGGATGTCCTTCACCGAGTTCTCTTCGATGATCTTGGTGATGGGCATCTCGTAGGCGAGCAGTTCCTGCTCCGTCTTCTCAAACTTCTCGGACGAGATCGTGAAGAACGGAATCTCGAAACGAGGAGCGCGGATGAAGCGAGCGGTTGGCTGGCCACGGAAGGTAAGAGCAACGGCCTTCGAGTTTGGCTCGATGTCGATGATCTTCACCAGGGTGTCGTGGTTCACTGAACGCTGGCACTCGGTGCGCTGCACGGGCTGCGGTGGGAGAATCTTGCGGGCAAACGAAACCTCACGCAGACGGTCTCGGATGTACGTTCCACCGAACTCGGCAATCTTCTCCTTGCCTTCGGTCGTTGCGATCTTTTCGAAGAAGAGATCGTTCATTACTTTTGCTGGGACGGCACTCATGTGTTTTCTCCGTTTCTAGTTAGTTAGTTATTACGCCTTGACGTTGGTCATGTGGACGAAACGAATCTTCGTGGAGCTGATGACTCGTGAAACGTATCCAACGAAGATACGGCTGGCAGTCGCACCAGTCAGCGCAAGACCACGACGAACAATTCCACCTACAGTGATGTCTTGAACGGTCAAGGCGGAACCAACTACGAGTGAGGTTGTATTCACAATCTGGGTCTCTGCCTCATACATACCAAACATGAGGACGTTGACCTTCTTGACAGCCTGAACGTCGTAACGACCACGCTCAGTGTGAACAGGGAACACGTTGAACTGGGTTGCTTCGTCTGCAGTTCCCGCGTTGTTGTCGCCACCGCGAGCAAGCTGGTACGAAGAGTTCAGTTCAAGCCATTCGCCTTCGACAAGCGGACGAACGGTCAGAGGGGAAAGAATCGTCTCATCCGCAACAGGGAAGTCGCGGCGGTGAAGGGTCTGCAACTCAGAAACAAGTTCAAAAAGAGGGGCTGGCATGTGTATTCTCCGTTAGGTGTTTTGTGTTGGTAGAGCGAGTTAGTCGAGTCCAACGAGTGAAGCTGCGAAGCTATCTTCCGCAGTATTTCCAGAACCCTCAACTACAACGTTGCCAGAGTCAGAAATCGACGCCAGCTTCGTTTGAGGGGCAGACATTCCAATTGCCTCTTCAACTGCATCAAGGTTGTCCTTGCGCATGAGGGAGGCAATCTTCTCTTCGTACGAGAGGTCGGTGTTGAGGCTCTTCTCTTCCATCTGAGAAGCAATCTTCTCCACGCGCTCTCTGTGTTCGAAGGCTGCCACCTTCTCCTTCAGTTGCTGGTTCTCTTCTGCAAGAGAACGGAGCGAACCGGCAGCCAGCTTCATCATCTCACCGACTTGAACGTTGCTTAGCTTTTCCATGTTGGTTGGCTCCTTTCCCTTACATCATTCCCATTGGCTTCGGAGGCGACATTCCAGCACCCATTGCTGGACCGGCACCCATACTCTTCTTCTCCAACTTCTTCTTCTCAAGCGACTTCTTCAGTTGCTCATGACGAGGATCTTTCTCATCCTCGGCAATCTTCTGAAGGAGTGCCTTTGCTGCTGCGATCTTCACGCCACCCTTGGAGGCGTTCCGCAGATTCTCATGAACCTTTGAGTCGTGGGCCTTCGAGTACGCAGGCTCAGTCAGAACCTCAGAAAGCATCTTCTTCTGAGGGCCCTTTCCATCGACCTTCTTCATGTTGATGGCACCCATGTTCGATTCAAGGGGACCACGGACGTTGTTACCGCCCTTTGAGTCGGAGGGAGGGGAGGTCTTCACAGTGTCATCGGTAAGGACCTCACCACCGCCCTTTGCCTCAGACATCTTGTTCAGGATGAACTCAAGAGCGGCCGACTTCTTCTCCTTGGCCTCTTCCTTCTTGGGCTCCTCCTTCTTGTCCTCTTTCTTCTCTTCCTTCTTCTCGCCCTCATTGCCCTTCTTGAGAGCTTGAATCTTGGCCATCACGCCTTCAGCCGCAGTCTTGAGGACACCCTTTGCTGGGTATGCCGCTCCACCTGGGGCCTTGGCGTGGTCATTCTGCACTTGAGTAGAGGCACCGACTTCTGCCTTCTGCTCTGGCGTGTGCATCGGCACGTTATGCGCCTTGGACTTGTCGTGCTTGTATGGCTGCTTGCCGCCAACCATCGCCATCGTAGCGAGAGTCTCTCCGCCTTGCTTCTTCTCGGTTCCGAGATACGAAGCGTCAGCAGCAATCTTCTCACCGACCTGCTCAAGAGCAGATGCGAGCTTCTCGATGTCAGAAGAATCGAAGTCGGCAGAGGACTTCTTCTCCTTCTCCTCGTCCTCCTTCTTTGAGTCCTTCTTCTTCATCATGAAAGGGGGAACCTTCTTCTCCATCTTCTTCTCATCGCCCTCTGCTGCGAGCTTGACTTGAGCGTCAGAAATCACGCTTGAAATCATTTCGTGCAGAGAGACTTGACCTGCAAGCTTTGTGTGCATCATGGTCTCCGACTAATCTCCCCTAAGCATCGTTACAGGGGGCGGTTGAACTGCTTTAGAACTCTGAGCGAAGTCTACTGGAGATGCTGGTGGGGTCAGATCTTTTGGGACTTTGCTATACTTTGGTTGTTTTGTCGATAGTGACGTTCCCTTGCGGGATACTACCTTTGTCACTTCCCCAACCGTCGATGGCCCAATTGGGCTCATTGCAATCTTTTGGAGCTCATCTGAGAATCCCAGTAACACTCCCAAACTCAGCTTGGACTTGTTATTGGAACCCACAGAACGTCTCCTGAATGAACTCATGGGGGAGAGTTTCCCCTCCCCCATGAGTAGAAATTACTCAGCCTCTTCGGTCTCGGCATCCGACTCTTCGAACTCGTAGCCCTCTTCCTGCAAGAGCTCAACTGCACGAGCCTGAACAGCGGCTGCAAGAACGTCGGCAGGCGAGGCAGTCTTCTCCTCAGTCTCCTCGTTCAGGTCAATGCCGTTCTCTTCGAGAATCTCAAGAGCGCGCTGAGCTGCGAGGGTGTCGAGAGCAGACGTCTCGGACGACTTCTTGCTCTTCATCTTGTACGCACCACCTGCAGCAGCAGTTCCGGTTGCTCCGAGGGCCTTCAGAGCATTCTTGTTACCCTTGAGAGTTCCCTTCACGCCCTGAGACTTGATGCTCTCCTTGGCTGCGCTGGCTGCTTGACGAGGGCTTCTCGCCATGTGCGCGAGGTCCTTAAAGCCTTCCTTAACATCGGAAGCGTGGCGCTTGACGTGGCCGCCTGCCTTCCTGGCCAAGTCTCCCATCTTACCAGCAGTCTTCTCAATCTCGCGAAGCTCCTTGACGTACGAGTGAGCCATCACGCGGCCGAGGTAGTCAGCTTCTGCAAGCTTCTCAGAGGCTTCCTTGTCCTGGGTCTCTTCGGTCTCTTCAGACTGCTCTTCTGCGGCAGGCTCCTCAGCGGCAGGCTCTTCAGTCTCTGCACCAGAGGCAAGGACTTCCTGAGCGAGGGCCTCAAGGTCGTCAGATGACATTCCCTCAAGGTTCACCGACTCATCTGCGGCAAGCTTCTCAGCGAGCTCAGCAGTGGCCAGCTTCTCTGCGTCTTGGGTTTCTTCAGCGCCATTTCCATAGATTTCAGCGAGACGTGGATCCATTTGTGTTTTTCTCCGAGTGTTACGAGTTTGGTTTTTGCCGTCTTTGAGGCTGTTGCCTCTAGGCTGTGAAATCAGACATTCTATCGTCTGCACTTATGCTGCGTGGTTGAAGTTACCTCTCAGTGTATGCGCCCTTCAAGTACATCACAGAATCGGGAGTCAGGATAGAGGAGAGCGAAGAAGTCTTATCAAACAGACTCGACAATGTTCGTCCCTCGATTTGTGCTCTCAACTTCGGGTCGCTCTGAACCACTGCTTCAACCTTTGAAAGTTTCGTCAAAAGATTCTGCCTATAACCGTTATAGGCAGCACTGACCTTGTCTAAGATAGGATGTTCGATTGATTTACGAGTGGGAAGAGGGATTTTATTTATCGCTGGACGAGCTGACCGGAGCTTGAGCGGCTCTCCAAGTCCGGAACGAGAAGAGATAAAGGACTTGAGCAGGTCGATGAGTTTGGAGCCATCCAGAGATGGGTCGGTGTCGAGCAATGGATTGACACCTTCGACTCGTCTAAAGACACTGTTAGTTGAATCAAGCTCATTTGCCAGGTCCTTTTCACCCATACGGATAAGAACGATTCGCTGGAACTCGTGGGGCTTTAGGACGATACCAAGACCCATGGTATTGCCAACGATGTCCTTCAACGAATGACCCTCGGCCATCTCATCCAGAGAGTCCGTTCCCAGGTCTGGTTCCGAAGCCTCAATGGCAGGAAGAACCGTCTTCGTGAAGTGACCAGCAGGGACTTGTTTCAGAATCTCACTGGTCTTTACTTCGAATCCTTCGGCGAGCTTCTCGAATGGGTCGCAGGTCCCACACCCGCAAGCACACGTTCCTGAAGCAGCTTTGAACATTCCAGCGACAGAAACAGGGTCACCTGAAGTGACCTCTTGTACGTGAGTTGAGAGAGAAGGAACAGCACAAACATCTCCCAGGCAAATCAAGTCACCCTTTGAAGCGACCTTTGCCATGACCTTAGCGGTTTTGTCAGCGCCGATGAAGACGAAGCTGATGTCGAAGAACTTAGGCTGTGTGTTGATGACGTAGATTCTACGACCATCTGGGAGAATCTTGTTTGGCCCATAGACGCTCCTGAGCTCAGCAGGAGGCATCATGTGCTGGCAGTAATCGAACCGCGTCTTCGACTTCTGACCGCAGATAGAGCAGACGTCAAATGGGACCTTGCATCCCATCGATACGTCCGGAAACTCACCACCCTCGATGCGAGTGATGATACCGTCTGCTTGCTCTTCTTTTGCTTTGACTCGGTTGAGTCGAACGATGAGCTCGACTCTCTTCATTGGGTGATTCAGAACAGAAAGAACAGGCACTCCGAAAGCTCGGGTCGGGTCCTTGTTCTTGTGGTGCTGGTAGGCGTGGGCGAAGGTCTCGAACGTCTTGAACCCGTAGTCGTTGCCTTCGTGGGATAGGGCATTCCAAGGAAAGTAATCGGAATTGATGTTCGAGCCGAAGTACTCACCAGCTCCAAGCGCATTCACCAGTACGTAGATGTTGCTCTTTCTATCTTCCTTCGAAAGCTTGCTGAGGTACTTGCGAAGAGCATCTCCAGTATCCCAGTCAGCAAACGGAGGAGCACCTGCCTGCTTCTCAAAGGTCCCGTAGGAACCAAAGAGAGACTGGCAGAAGATGCCTGACTCGGTCTGACCGTAGAACTGGATTTGCTTATCCATCTGGGCCTCTTACGGCGTGTTGCGCTTACGAGCGTTTACCATGGCCTTATAAGTCGCTTCACCGAGTGCGCCAACGTCCATTTTCTCCGTCTTTGCGAGCAGAGTGGGGAGCTTGGCCAGTTCCTGGAAGTGCTTCGACTTCGCGTTATTGAGAGATGATTGAGAGGAGATGAGGTCCTGCATCATCTTCACGCTCATCTCAGGAAGGTCTGCAACCTGTCGAAGGAGAGCCCCACCGACCATCGGGTCCGCAGTGAAGTCTGGAGCGAAACGGTGAATGGCGTTGAAAGCCATCGTGAGTTTCTTACTGTCGACTTCCTTCTTCAGAGTAGGGTTGGCTTCCATGATTCGTTTGAAGTTACTCCCCTTGGAGATACCTCTACGAGCCGCATCATAGAGGTCCGTCGCAAGCGCACTCATAAGAGCAGCACCCGCCGTAGCTCCGAGAGCCAATCCAACTCTCTTCGCTCCCTCTGGGACCTTCTTCGCCAAATCTGCAATACTCGCAGTCTTCTCCTCGACTGTCCCAAGGATGACTTCAAAGTCCTCGAAGATGCCAGGAGCGAAGGCAGGGTAGAGTTTAGAGGTCAGGGCAATAGCCTGAGCTGTCTTATCCATGAGCTCGGGCTCATACTCACTTACTTCTCTTAGAATATCTTCGTGGCTCACAGTATACTCCATCAGTGGTATGGGTGATTTTCTGGCCTAAACCCAGCTTTAAACTTTCGGTAGTTTGACGGAACTTTGGCTGCACCGGATGCGAGCATCGCTCCACCAGCAACAGAAGCAGCGACGGGGAGAACTCCGTGTTTACCTACTTGCTTCCCGAAGTGGTCTGCGATTCGACCCATCACTCCTGGCTTTGCGGCAGGAGCCGCCTTCGATGCAGCAGCTACTGGGGCCGATTTCGTTTGTACTGGGGTAGGGGCTGGAGTTGGGGCTGCCTTAGTGGCCGCGTGCTCTGCGGCTGCATTGCTCTGTAAGTTCTTAAAGGTCGCCTGTCGCTCGACTGCCGCAAGATTTCCCATCCCACGAGCAGCAAGCTTGCGAAGTGCCTGTGACACTGAAGAGAGCTTCAGCAATCGCTTCTGGAGCATTTTATCCTCCTACGTTAGTAGGGGGAACCGGTGCTGGCTGCTTCTTGGGAACCATGGCGGCCACGTTGGCAACGGTGGAGACGGGATTCTTCCGCATTTCACCGACTGCCCCTCTTGCGATCGACCCACCAAGCGTCTTCGCTCTCAGCAAGCCGGACCCCGCAGCAAGGAGACCTCTACCTGCTGCCATCACCGCAGGGGCGAATGCATTCTTGATGAAGTCATTCACATCCTTCAACTCATCCTGCACTTCATCCAACGCAACAATGGTGCTTCTCAGTTCTTCACCGGACATGATCATGGCCGAGTAAGACTGAATGAGAGGGTGGCTTGTATCAACCAAGCTATGAGCAAACTTTTCCCCCTCGGCGAGCTGCTTCTTTAGCTGCGAGACAGAAGCAACCTTCTCCTGAATAAGACGCTGGACAACAGGCTCCAAAAGCTTCTTGGTCTCGTCGCCAGTTATAGTCTCGGTTGCAGCGTAAGCCTCGCCGAAGGAGCCTCCATCAAGAATCTGACGCTTGAGCACGTCGTAGAACTCAGCCGCCGCTTCCTTGAAGAGGGCCTCATGTTGGTTGTACCTGTCCATCAGGTTATCTCTCAGGGAAGAGAGAGTCTCCTTTGCGGACATGACCTCGTGAACAATCGTTTCTTTGCTGTATTCCTTTTCAACTTCAGCAACCTTGAAAAGCTCGGAGAGAGCTCGTTCTGTCTCTGGTGAAGAGACCTTCGTCTTCTTGATTTGTCTGTTGTAGTCGATGTCGGTCTCTGTTACCACAGTAGAACGTGCGCCATCAGACAAATCTTGAATCACCCGGCCAGCATCTGCCAGGTCAAACTGAGGGTAGCTGTGCTCAGAGCCAGACGCCTTGCTCTGGTCATGCTTCGCCAGGTAAACAGCAGTATTCGCAAACTCCACAACTCGCTTCACTTGTTCTGGAGAGATAGAGTCGTGCTGGGCAGCGAGTTTTGAAATACCCTCATTGAGAGGGATACTATCTTTGAGGAACATCGTGGCAGCTTCTTTGCCCATCATCTCAAGCATTTCAGGAGAGAGCTTGGCGTGGCTTTTTCCGCTCATGAGATAATTAGTAAAATCGTCCATTGCGGTGAGCTCCTAAAAGTAGTGGTTACCTTGAGGGTAAAATTCTGGAGGATACGTGGGAAGCCTTTTCTACTCATTTCAAGAAGCTGCGAACCGCCTCGGCTGCTCGAAGCGCACCATCCATAACTATATCAAGCAGGGTTATCTCCGAAAGTCAAACCAAAGCGGAAAGGTAGTACTGCTGAAAGAAGATGTCGAGCAGTTGGCGGCTGAGACTGGAGTCGACCTTCCCGCCTTCAATAGGAAGAACTTCTTCCTGTTGCTACGGAGGGTTGAGAAACTTGAGCAGGACATGATGGTCGCGAGGAGGATGCTCGACATCCAATCCGACCCCCTCCGCCCAAACGCCGAGTATGCCGCCATTCTCATGAAAGAGGTCGAGCTCTCTCTTCTCAAGAGTGACTGGGTAGACGAGGAGATGAGACAATGGGTGGAAGTGTTTGAGCGGCTGGATGAGGTCGCACTCGAAAGCCTCCGGAATCATCTCGGACTTCTGAATCCCTACGTTCCATTCTTCAAGCTCTGTATGGCGTTCTTGAAGAGACTGTCGACTCGCGATGGGTTTAGCCAATCACTCCAGTACCAGCTCCTTCACAAACAAATCGACGCAGCCAGGGTACGCATGCGCACGTGCATCCTCATGTGGTCCAAGGTCAGCAGCCCGACCTCTGCCGAAGAAGTCATCAAGGGAATGGAGTCCGAAAAAGAAAAACTGTTCAAACGCGTCAAAGCAAATACGTGAAGGACCTCGGGATAAGAGTTATGAACACGGAATCATTCCGTGTCCGTTCTCTTCAGAGGGGAAACAAACAAATGGACGTTCAGCAAAACCCACAGCCGCAGGCTGCTCCTGCTCCCGTGGCCGGTCATGTCATCGATCTCGGCTCCTCGTCAGGCCACCAAGAAGCCAGCATCCCGAAGGAGACGCTCAAGGTCCTGTTGGAGGAGGCAGCGGCCCACGCGGAGGAGGAGGGAGACTTCCGCCGCGCCAACAAGATTCGTGGGATTCGGTACGAGCCGACTGCCATCGACACGACGAAGTCGGTCCTCGTGAAGGTGAAGAACGCGATGATCACCGTGGGAATCGCCCTCGCCCCGCTCGGCGGCGTGTGGCTCTTCTACCAGGGCATCCGCCTGCTGATTCCGGCCGCTCGCAAGTGGCCCGCACTCGGCATCAAGTACACCGAGCAGAACGACAAGAAGCAGATCGTTCGTCTCGCGCCAGTTCCGAAGGCAGCCTCAACGCCGTAAGAAGTTCAAAAGAGGAGTGAAAACTTCTCGGAGAAAGCACACGTCCCTCCTTTCGTGTGCTTTCTTTTTTTAGGCGTCAGAGTCACCACCTGATGTCTTAGCCGTCGGAGAGAGAATATCAGGGCGTGGGTACTTCAGCATCGAGGCAAGAAGACAGACCAAGATAGAGTGGAACGAGTCGTCTGTAGCATCTGGCGTCTTCATGTACTGAATCTGCCGAAGCTGCTCGTTCAGTTCGCTGAAGATGTTCAGAAGGTCCTTACCAAACGGATCCTCAAACTGCTCCCAGTTCGGGAACCGAAAGACGTCTCTTCGTTTGATGGCGGTGAACATATCCGTCATGACCTCTGTTCGGTGAACGAGGAAACGGTGGAGATTCTCATCCCACTTCACCTTCTGGCCTGGAGTAGAGTACTGGTACTTGACGATACGGTTTCTACCGAAGATTCTCGCCAGGGCGTCGTTTCTATCGAAACCGCCTCCGTAGTCTGCCCCAACCAGCTTGACGTCCCACTTCCGAATGAGCTCGGCAATGATTTCTATCTGAACCGGTGGCTCCATCTCCTGTCCTTCAAATCGATGGATGTAGAAGATGGTGAACTTCCCGTCGATGTACGTCCCCAAGGACATGATGGTGTACGTGTTCTCACCAGTGCCCCAGTCAATACCTGCGAAGATGTCCATGCCTCCTGACATCTTGCTCTTGATGGCACTGAGACCTTCTGGAGTCATTCGAAGACTCGGGTCACAGTTGTCGATAACGTCTTGCCGAGTTAGTGGACGGGTTCCAGAGTCAAAGGACTCGCCAAGAACCTCATTGAAAAACTTCTGTCGTGGGTACGTGGTGTAGGAGTCTAGGATTTCACTCCACTTCAACCACGGAACCATGAGCTGAGGAATTCTGTACCCCTCGTAAGGCTCTGTGAGCTTGTCCTTCACAGAGGCATTCATCATCGCCCATCTAGACTCTGGGCGCATTGGATTGATAATCTCTCCGCACTTGGAGCAGATGAGACCTTTCTTTCCGATGTTCTCTTCCCCAAGGACATTCCAGAACCAGGTCGAAGGGTCCGAAGGAGTACCGTGGTGGTCGCAAGGGACAACCCACTCATTCTGAGTAGAGTAGTTCGACCAGTAGTACTCGATGGAGTTATCGAACGACTTTGGGGTTCCAGAATAGATGAAGATCTTGAACGGTGAGTGCGAGGCGCACTGTTCGATAACCGGAATGTTCTCCGTGATGATGTCCTGGAGCTCGTCCAGGAGAATCATATCCGCAGGGATACCACGGGTACGGTCTGCGTTGTGGTATGCGTAGCGGAGAGTAATCTGGCTTCGATTGATGAACTTCTTCAAGAAAACGCTGTCGCTGAGCTTCGTGGTGGTCCACGCCTTTAGGACCTCCGAAGTCTCCATTGGCTCTTTGAGACGGTCTTGAGAGAAGGTCTTCGTTTGTTGGTTTGTAGGAGAGACGTAGAGTACGTTGAAGGCGTTGATGATGCAGCAATAGGCAAGCGTCTTGTTACCTAGCAGGGTAGACTTCTCTACCTGTCGTCCACACTTGTAGAGGGTTCGCTTTGCGGGCGTGTCATACGGCAGACGAAGGTACTTTCTCCCATCAAAGGAAAACGGGAGGAACTTCTGAGACTTCTTGTCGGGTACTCGAACGGAGAACTCTACGAACTGCGAAGGCGTTACTGAGAGGAGGGCGGATTGCTGCTTCGCAATCTCATCAGGGTCGAGGAACCCCTCGAAGACCTCCTTCTCGTAATCCCATTCTTCCTTTGGCTCAGGCTGACCACTCTCCGATATGACGACATTGGAGTTGTTTCTGAAGTACTCTTCACTGGTAACTACGGTCATTGCGTCTCCATGAGAGAACTACCCCCACCCCTTGCCTGGCTTCCAGGGTTCGCCAACTCACTTATGGGGGCTCTAGATACTTCGGTCAACATCACTTGTACACCAACGATTAATCCTCTGGTGTTCACTGTCCGCTTTCAGTTTGGTGAGCAAATCTCTGGAAAGCGGATGCTGCTTGTTTGGAACCTCTACCAACAGTATGCGGCCAAAAATGGAGCAATGCCGCAAGGGAAACTCGAACGGGAAGGCAACACTCTAACAACTTCTATTGCTACTACAAGAAGACTGGGACTTCCAAGAAACGAGCATCCGTTGGGATAAGAATATTGAAAGAGAATCTTTCATGAAAAAAGACGAAGTTCAAGCTGGACTCGACGAAGTCGGGTATGGAGCATTGGCTGGACCGTTTATAGCGGTCGTAGCTGTTTTTCGACCGAAAGATCTCACGTTCTTACCCCCTGGAGTGACGGATTCAAAGAAACTCAGCCACACAACGCTTGAGTCTCTCTACGAGCCCATATGCGCAGCCGCATGTGACATCGGAATCGGACACGCATTCCCAGTTGAGATTGATTCGATGGGGGTTCGAAAGGCTCTTCAGTTGACGTACCAACGAGCCATGGAAGAGCTCAAAGTAAAACCAGATCTCCTCATCGTAGACGGCAACAATGAGGTTGAGAGTTGGTCTGGTAAGCAGTTGGTGGAACCGAAAGCAGACCTCAATCACAAGGTAGTGTCTGCAGCTTCCATCATAGCAAAAGTCTGGAGAGATAGACTCATGCTCCAGTTATCCAAAAAATTCCCTATGTACAAATGGGACTCCAACAAAGGGTATGGGTCAAGGGACCACGAAGACGCCATAAAGAAGTACGGACTTGTGGTTCCTGGGTCCAACGCAAATGAGTACCTCCACAGAACCATCTACTGTAGAAAGTTCCTCAACAAATGACGCATCTGCACCTTGCGTCGTCTGCGATGTGATTGTCTGCTTCAAGCTGCAGGAGTGGTCCGCTGCAAAGAAGCCTTGTGTCGTGTGTCAGGGCTGTCTTGAGCAAGTCCCACGTTCGGTCGTGTTCCAGCTCTACAATCTAAGAAGTCAGTTTGGGGAGCTCAAGAAACGACTCGATAGTCTCGGCGGATCCGTTATTGCGCTTCGTGAGGATTTTACAGAGCTACACGACAGCATCGAGTTGGTAGATTAAGGAGAGGACCCTCGACCAGGGTCCTCTTTTTAGCCCTCAGAGTCCCAACTCCTTCAAACGGTCTCGCTCGTATACCCACTTGAACTTCTCCCAATCTGGCCCAGAAGTAGAAGCAGTTCCTTCGTGTTCTTCAATAACCTGGCGAACGTGCTCAATACGAGCACGAATGATGTTCAGGAAGTCTGTAATCTCACCATCGTCCAGCTCTGGATTACGGAGCTTGATGACTTCCTCAAGAGTGTGAACTTCCGAGCGGTAGCTTGGCTTTTCTGACACAGGTCACTCCTTTCGAGACATCTCCTTGTGAAGGACTTCCATTGCCTCCAGAGCGAGCTCCCGTGCGAACTGAGAAGCACCAAAGCCCGTAGCTTTGACGAAGTAAGAGCCCATGTCCTCATCGAACTCGAAGGTCCATCGACTGAAGAAGACCTTCCCGAACGCGAAGTTCAGGTGCTGAACGAAGTCCTTCTTGAATCGAGGACGCACCCTTCCATTCTTATCTGCTTCGTGCAGCTTCCAAGGCCAGATATGAAAGATGATGTCATCCTCTTTCATGGCGAATTCAGCCTCGTAGTTCTCCGGGCTGAGTACTTCTTGGAAGTTAATTGGGTCGAATGGCTTTACGCCTTGGTCTGCCTCTTTCTCTGCGAAAGGCGCGAGGACCTGCTTTGCTGCATCTCGCTCAGACGACTGAGCTGATTGCACTTTCCCATCCGAACTACGCTCAGACCACATGTTCATTTTGAACTCCTAGCAGTACTTCCCAGACGTCTTCTTCTTCAGTTTGGCAGACATCTTCTCAAAGGCAGACTTCTCCATCTTCTTCAACTTCTCGTAGTAGTTCCCATCTTCGGTAAGATGGTCCTTTGCAATCTCTTTGGCGATTGCAGGGTCCTTGGTGTGTTCCTTCTCCACCGTCTGACCTGCCTTCAGTTTCTTCTTTGGGAAGTCCGAGGACTTCAGGTGGTCCGCGAGGCCGCCCTTGATTTTATCAGCCTCCGCCTTTTTAGATAGGAGGTCTCTACTCATTCTTCTATTTTCAATACCGTGTTGGAGTTGTCTGCTTGCTCTTGTAGTTGGATAGGAAGAATCGACCTGCTTCTTTGCAAGCTCAATTTCAGACTTAGCAAGTCTCTTATTATACGACTTACTCATCAAAGACCCATCGCGGGCGGCCATTCCTAGACCTCTGCCGTGGATGTTCGCGGCATTTCTGCTAGCAGCGTACTGCTGTGCCTTTGAGAGGTCTCCGGCAGTATCAAAAGCAGATTCCGCAATAGCTCTAAGCCCTTTTGGGATTCCCGCTTGCTTCACCTTCTCTGGGAGCTTTTTCATGTTTTTGGTCTCGTGTGCCCAACGCTTTGCCATGCGTGGGTGGGTTGCGAACATAAATCGCTGTTGAGCTTTGGACTTGAAGGGCATACAACCTCAGTGGGTTTTTACTTCTTTCTCTTCAACACCACTGCCAGTGTAGCTCCCACCTGGAGCGAGCTGCTTGATGTCCGGAGGAGGAATCTGAGGATGGTCCATGCGGAATCTCTCAAAGTTCTTGAGGATGTCCTTGAGCGCCATATCAGAGGTCGAGAGAGCATCGTGACAGTCAACGATGGTCTTTCCAAGTACACCGATGGCCTTCACCTTGTCTGGCCCTGTGCCCGGCTTCCTATTGACTTCCTCAAGGGTGAAGTACGCAATCTCTTGCGTGCGCTGAATCATGTTCTTTGACTCAACGTTCTGTTGAAGCTGGAGATGGAACATGGCGAGCTCAGGAGACGCCTGGAGCATGGCCATGTATCGCTCGTACATCCCTGACCTGCCGTAGAGGAACCGGCCCCACTCATCCCAAGTGAGGAGCTCGACGTTCCAGAAGGTATCGTGGAACGCCTTCATCCCAGACTCAGAGAGATGCCAGCCGTTCTTCTTGTTCAGCTTCAGAGCGATGGCTTTTCTATCCAACCGTGCCATCAAGGCCTGCTCAACGTTCAGTCGAATAGAAGGGTCGGTGAGGATCTTCCATGCTTCTCGAATCGCGTCAGACGGATGGAAGAGCTCGTAGATACCATGACGACGAAGGTAGCTCATCGAAGGACGGTGGATTCGATTTGCTGGGTCGAACCCTACTGGAGTTTCCTTGAGCTCTTGTCTGATGAATTCCAGGTAAGGCGCATCTGGAGATAGAAATCCAAAGTCCTCCAAGCGCTTTAGAATCTCAGCGTTGGCAGTCTTGGGGTCCTTCACCATCAAGTACTTGATGAAGTGATGAGCTGGGTGTTTCATTCGTTACTCCTGAGTATACTGAAGTGCTTTGAGGCTCTGGACAACCTCTTCCATGTTCTTCATGGAACGCTCTACAGCACCTACAGGAATCTCTCTCATGCCCATGTAGCCCGCAAGAACCATCTCCGCCATGTTCTCGCTGCATCTCTCAAGCTCAGGGAGATACTCGATGAACGTGGTGAGGTTCTCAGGATTGACGAAGTTCAGGGCAAGAACCTTATCTACGGTTCCCTGGTCCTCCATCATCGAGGCCTCCTTGATGAGGTCTCTCTTGAGATTTGGAATCTTCGACAGAAGTGCCGAGGCAGTTTTGATAGACTCCTGGAAACGCTCTGCGAGAGGAACGATGGTCTTGAGTCCCGTCAAGGTCACTGACCCGATCTTACGGGCTTCCGCAACCTTCTGCTTGGCAGAAACGCCATCAACTCCGAGAAGTCCCAGCATGAACTCGGCACCGACCGCATCAATGCTGTGGCGGAGGTCAGCCGACACCTTATCGAGGCCACACCCACCAACGATGTTGAATGCGCCGTTGTAGAAGAGAACTGCAGATGTCTTCTCTTTCTTCAACTTCGACTGAGTGCCGATGCTATCCGACTTCTCGGAAAGAGAGACCTTCGAAGGAAGGCGAGTGAATCCCCAACCGTGAGGGAGGGCATACTCTCCTTCGCTAATCTTCTGAGGAGTCTTGAGGCCAGGAACAACCGAGACTTTGACTTCGTTTCCGAATGAATCAATACCAACGTACTTCGGAACTCCGTCAGACCCAGTCATACCGAACTTCACTTCGATGGGAGCAGAGGCAGAGTCTCCGTTCTTCGAGTGAAAGATTCCAAGACCCTTGGGGATATCCGTAGGAAGGTTGATGTCTTCTGCAGCAACCCGTGCGCCCGCGAAGTCTTGCTGGATGGCGTGCGCGTTGTCTGAGATGAAGAGACCCGTCTTCTGTGGAGTAAGGTTCTCATCCCAAGCAAACGTTTGAGGGAATACCCAGCCTTCCCGCTCCTTGCCGTCGGTTCCCTGGACCTTGTAGCGGCCAAACTCAGAGATGGAGTCGAACTCAGACTCGTCTGCTGAGTCGCCCTTAACAGGGTCAGACACAGCAGTTGCAATCTGTCCTGGCTGCATCGCTCTCGCTGGCTCAGTTCCGATTGCTTCGGCGACTTCTTGGAACGGAACCACTTGACCCTGAGCCTGCTCGCCACCAGCAAACGCTTGAACGTTTGCTGACTTGACGAGGAAGTCCCCACCTGGGAGCTTCTGGAAGGTAACCACGGAGGGTTCGATTGCGTCTGCAAGGGCAGACATACGGTCCCTTGCGGATGCGAGCTTCGTATCCATCACGTTGACAAGAACCGAGGCAATTCCAGAACGACGGAAGCCCGCACGGAGGGTGGCGTCGTTTGCAACCTTCTCAACGAATGCGTCTCTGTCTGTCTCACGAAGCGTCGGAGCAATTGCCTCAAGAAGTGATGCCGTCTTCGTAGCTGGCTTGGCCGCTGGAGCGGCAGCCGCAGGCTTCGGTGCCCCACCCATGTTAGCTGCCTGTGCCTTCTGAGCCTGCTGACCTGGAGAAGGTGGGTATACCTTTGGGTGATATCCGTATTGGTTAGCTGCGAGCGAATAGACCTCGTTGATAACCTCAGGGTGGTCGTGGGTCATGTGTTTCTGAATCATCTTCTGAATCTTGTCGCTCTTGTAGATGGCTTCCCACTGCTCCTTCGAGATGTGCTTGAAGGCATTCTTCTCAAGAAGCTCCTTTGCGCGCTTCTTCTGAACCTGTCCATCCTTGATGTCGAGCATCTTGTGGCCGTGGTTCTTCTGCTTCCTGGCCGCATTCCCCATACTATTGGCAGCAACTCTCCGCTGGACGTATGGATCCATCTGAAAGAACTTCTTTCCCTTGGCAAGTTCCTGCATGCCTTTCGGAATACCGGCCTTCTTCTCCTTTGGAGCCTTGGGAGCAGGAGCAGCTTCCTCTGGTGCCTCTTCCATCGCACCTTCTGGAGCCGAAGCATCGAGTCCTTGCTCGTGAGGAGAAGGAGCCTCAGACGTTGGAACCCCTGCCTGAGCGGCGAGAAGTTCTACATCCAGGTTCCTCTTCTCCAAGTGGAGAGCGTCTCGTTGGAGATTCTTGGCCATTCTCTGTGAGGCACGGCCAGAGGACTCTTCAATCGTCTGCTCCATCTCTCGCTGTGAGAGGTCTTCCTGGTCAAGAGACAGGAACTGCTTCTGGAGCTCCATAGCCTTCTGGAAGAGAGCAGTCCCAACGAACTTCCGGAGCCACTCATCTCGGTAATCGAGATTCGTGGCAATAGAAGCGGGCTCTGGATACGCCATGGCCATCTTGTATTCGCCGCCCATACCAATACCAGAACGCTGCGGAGGCATCAGAGGCTCGACAAGACTTGGGTCTCTCGGCACGGATGTGGAGAGGTCGAACATTCCTGGGTTGAACAGAGTCTCACGAATTCTCTCTTCACCGAGAGGAAGAACTCTCTCACCGTCTAGAAAGACGGAGAACGGACGAACCTGACGCTCTTCTGCAATGAGCGGAACACGGATGTGGGGAATGCCCGCTTCCTCGTGCTCAACCTCTGGGCGCTCAGTTCTATTCGAGATGTCTGCGTATCCAAACGCAAAGCCCCGGCCTTGGTCGACCTTGTCGAGGGTGACGTTCACCTCGTAGTCTGACAAGAACGGAAGCTGACGATGAAGCTCGCTACCAATCTCTTGACCCCAGTTATCAGGAGTCTCAGAAAGACGGTGAGTGAATCCCGCTTCCTTTGTCTTCGAGTCTTCAGAGGTCTCATCAATGAAAAGCGGGCGCATAGGTCTCCTTGAATCAGGTTGCCAGAAGAGTGGTCGAAGTCATTGCAGGTGCAGGTGGTGGCACCAATGGAGGGGTCGTCGGTTGAGGCGGTCCTGGAAGAGCGAGGGCAGGGTTTGGGACGATAGAATGGATGTGAGCTGCTAGCCAACCTATCAAGGCAGGAGCAAGTGCCACCGGTTGGGGTGCATTTCCGACCAAGACCATAGAGCCCATTTTAATCGTAGATGCTTTAACGTTGATGATTCCAACAGCAGATTCAATTGTTACACCACTCTGGCCTTGTACTTCAACCGTACTCCCACCACTGACGGTGACCTTAGCCGCGCTCTTTACAGTCACATCCTGCTGGGCGTCGATGGTAAACTTGCCCTGAACTGTCCAGACGACGTCTTTAGCAACTTCCCAGGTCACATTCCCATCTTTACCGAGTGTAAGGGAAATCTTCCTCGCAGCTCCTTGAGATCCAGATTCTTTGATTGTCAGACTCAAGATAGTATTCTGGCCGCTTCCGTGGGAACCGACTTGAAGCTCTGCAAGGGGTTTCTCGTCCGAAGCGAACTCTCTTGCCTGGACCTTCAAGACAGTGGGTCTGTTGCCGTCGGTATCGTTTTCAGACCTCTGAACAGTCCAACTGAGCTCTCCTCCAAGAGTCTGGAGAGAGTAGTTCTCACAGAAATCCTTGATTGTATTTGTGACGGGGAGAAAGAGCCGTTGAGAAAGCGGGCCTCCCCCGATTTGAACTACCCCACCACGACGGAGAATCAGGAAGTTCTCGTCTCGTGTGCCGAGGTAGAGGTCACCAGGATTCATGTCTGGCCTGCGTGCTCTGAAGTTTCCTTCGTCTGCAGCAGGAGCCCATCCAAGTACAAAGGGCCGGTTTCCATCAGAGGGGAAACAAATCCAACAAAGACTCCCAACCTCCGGCATGAAGTGGATTCCTTCTCCATTCACAAAGTGAAGATATGGAGAGGACCAGGTAATTCCGGTCTGGGGCTTCTTCGAGAACTGAGTCGTAACAGAGAGAGTGAACGAACTGATATCGACATCGAGTACTCTACCCGACTCGATGAACGCCGGGATTGTTCCTTGATTTGTAACAGCCATTAGTAGTGACCCTTAGGCTTACCTGCAGAAGGCTTCCCGAATTCAGCACCGAAGGCAGCGCCTGGGATTGGATTCTTGCCGTGGATATCTGACTTCCATCCTTGTGCCGCCGCCTGTTGCAGAGTGCTGTGAAGTTCTCTGTAGTTCAAGCGACTCATCCAGTCGGTCGTTCCTGTGAGCGGAATCTGAGAGATGCTCTTCAGTATAGGCCCGTGTGTGATGTGCTTCTTATCCTTCGACAGGCCTCTATTCAACTCCTCAACGACAGAAGTCGGAACGATATCGCCCTGCATGAAGTCGCTCGACCCTGGGTCCTTTACCTTCGTTAGATTCGTGAGAGCACGTACGACGACCTCGACATTTCTCTTTCGAACGCCTTCCTTCTCATACAGCCCACCATACATCTCATTGGTCAGGTGGTTCTGAACAGTGTGCATGTCAGTGAGTGGGAGAAGATGGTGTGGGTTCGTGAATCCGTGAGAGACCTGCTGTCCTTTCTTGACCTCGTCCCCCACCTTGATGTCGTGATTGACCAGGTCCTTTGGAACGAAGTGCTTCTCGTCTCCAATGAAGAGGTCCACACCACCGACGGCGTCCTTCTTGATGTTTGTAATCTTACCAGTGACTCTTGAGAGTGTAGCAGAGTTCTTGAGCTTTGCTGGAAGATTCAGCGCGTTCCTGAGACGAGTCAGACGGTCCACAGACATTGCACCTCTACCGGATGCAACACCTCCCGTATGGAAGGCATCCATCGCCATCTGAACAGCAGGCTCTGAGAGTGCCTGCCCTGCAAGCACTCCGATGTTGATGCCGACTTCGTGGAGCTTGCCGCTCTCGTTCAGACCAAAGCACTTCGCACAGATTCCCTCTCCGTGCTGGCACTTAAGAGGAGACCGTACCAAGACCTTATCAATCTTTGAGTTCTTGAAGTGGTTGAGAACTTCCGGAGTGATGAGGGTGCCTGCCTTGATCTCGTGTCCGTCTTTGAGCTTGTAGCTCTTTGAGAGGTAGCGGTCGTTGATGTCTTTGTGACCGACCTCCATAAGCATCCCATGCGTCGTCTTACAGTCAGGAGAGGCGATGATGGTGGCGATAGTGGAGTTGATGATGTCCTTCGAAACAACACCAGGCTCAGAAGTGCCAAGAACGCGCTGCAAAGTGCCCTTTCGAGCACCGTGCTGTGCGAGCCAATAATCTCCAATATCCAATCCCTCTGCGTAGTTTCGAAGGATAGGGGTCGGTATGGTGTTGTTATGGGAGTCTTGGACCAGCATGGGAGCCGCAATCATCTGGCGAAGCTGCTCAGGCTTACCACGTGCCCCAGAGATAACCATGTCTGCCAGTCTGTTCTGACCTGAAGGCATTCTGGCTGCGTGCTCCAGTTGCTCTGTGGCCTTCTGGTAGACTTCGATGAGTTGCTTGTCTTGCTCTCCCTTGTCTTTGACATTCTTCTTGATGTCGATGGCGAGCTTGTTGGCATCTCCAAGAATCTTCCCACGCTGCGGAATCGTCGCAAGGTCCTTCAGACCGAACGAGAACCCCATCTTGTAGGCCCACTCGTTACCCAGGTCCTTCAATTGGTCAACGACATGGGCGAAGTCTCTCGTATGGTTCTTTGCAAGCGGAGTGATGATTTGAGAAGTCAGTGACTTCTTATCAATGACCCAAAGAGGGTTGTGGAGAATGTCCTTATTGAGGTGGAAGTCTCTCGGCATTCTCGACTCCAAGAGAAGCCGACCAAGAGTCGTTTCCTTCCCTCCGACCTTCACTACGTCTGTCGGAGTCACCTCACCCTTGTCGAAGGCCTTGTTGAGCTCGATTGGAGACGCGAAGGTCTTGGACGTCTTAGTGCCCCATCGAGAGATGAGGTGGAGTCCCAACATTGAATCTTGAGTTGGCGAGTACATGACAGCGCCAGTTGTCGGCGAGAAGAGGTTCTTAGACGGGAACATCTTCTTCGCTTCATCGACTGCCTCTCTGGTGAGAGGAACAGTCCCTGCCATGGTATCCCCGTCGAAGTCTGCGTTATAGCCGCCAGTGACGAGAGGGTGGATTTGAATAGCCTTGCCCTCAATCAGCTTCGGGGTGAACGCCATGACTGAGAACTTGTGGAGAGAGGGGTCACGCTTCAAAAGAAGAGGACGGTCCTTCACCACACGCTCAAGAGCATCGAATGCGACCTTCGACCCCTTCTTCATCTCAAGCTGCGCATCAAGAGGCCGGAAGCCCGTCTTGAAGAGTTCGGCGACAACGAATGGCTTGTAGAGCTCCATTGCCGCACCACGAGGGAGACCGACCTCGTCAATTCCAAGCTTGGGCTCTGGAACGATGGTAGAACGAATCGAAAGGTTCTGACGGCGCTTGATGAGTCTGGATTGGAAGAAGGCATCCTTAGGCTGCTCTCCCTCTCCTCCTCCGATGATGTCAAGGATACCCTTCAGGGCTCTCTTGGAGCTCGCAGGAGTATCCATGTCGTAACCGACAGAACCGCCAATAGACTGCAGCGCTTTCACGCTCTCATAGAGTTGAGAACGTAGCGGAGCTCTGTGCGTCTCTGAGTACGTTCTCGGATCAACCTCAGTGAGCTTGTTGTTGAGGATTGCGATGTTCTTGTAGAGACCGTTGAGTGACGAAGTTTGAAGGTCTCCCTTGTGGGTAACGGTCGCGGGTCTGAAAGCAGGAGGAAGGACCGGAACCACCTTCATCATGTACGCCACGTCGGGACTCAGCCCTGTCTCAGAGAGAGCCATGAGGTACTTCAGCTTCTTGTTTGCTCTGTCCAGGTCAGCTCCAGTAAGTGTCGGGAGCTTCTCTCGGAGAGACTTCATCTCTCCAGGAACATCCACCTTCTTGAGAGCATCGAGGACTGCATGCCCTCCCGTCTTTCCATTGAGCTTCGTCTCCCCCGTCATCACAGACTCGAACTCCTTCATCTTCAATCCAAGAAGGGAAGGAACGGGTCCAGGCCGGTGGTTTGAGCCAACGAAGATGGGATTTGGGATTGGCTCGATGAGCTTGATGAAGCTCCACTTGTTGCCAGAGAGACCGCCTGTAGCGATGGGGTCGAAGAGGCCACCCTTCTCTTCTCTCAAGTCTTTTGCACGAAGCAGGAGGTGAGGCTTCGAGAGCTCACCGCGTGCTCCTCCTGCCATCTCCATTACCTTTGCATCGGTGAGCGGAGTGAGCTGAAGAACAGAGCCCTTCTTATCGACATTCACGCCCAGTCCGTTCAAGAGACCAACGAACTTCTGATAGCTAAAGGGAGCCTTCGGTGGCGGCGGCTCATACCCTTCTTGAATCATGTTCCAGAAGGTAGAATCCTGCATGTCAGACTTGTACGTCGCCATCTCACGAATGTTGTGACGAGCGTTGTGCGCCAACAGAGAGTAGAAGTCGAGAGCTCCAACTCCTTGACCGCCTCGTTCGCCACCTTTCGTAGGAGACTTGTCGACGTCGTAGGTGAGAGGGCGTCCATTGAGGTCAGTCCCGCCGCCTCGAACGGTGAGCTTCTTCTCTACTTGGTGCTTGAGCTTGAGAAGGTGCTGAGGACCGACGAGAACAGAACCAAGGACCTTACTCGGGTGCATTGGGTCGTAGACGTTCTCTTCGTCTGAGAGACCGTGCTGCTTGAGCTCTTGAATGACCTTCTGGGTGTTGTCCGAGATGGGTCCTTCGAAGTTATTGACGATGTATGTCTTGCCCGTCTTCTCCGCAATCTTCCCAGCGGCAGTCTCAAGCACCTGTCCGACGTTGATTCGAGTCGGAACGCCAGTAGGGTTGAGAAGAACCTCAAGAGGTCTCTTCTCCCCCTTCTCGTCCTTGGTGAATGGCATCTCATGGTCCGGAAGGATCATGGTCACGATGCCCTTGTTACCGTGCCGTCCTGAGAGCTTGTCGCCGATAACGAGAGGTTCGACTGTCTTGACGTAGACCTTCGCACTCTTTCCAGACGGGTCTTTGATTACCTTGACGACCTCTCCCTGATGGTCTTCATCCCATACAAGTGACTTATCCTTGTATGGCTGGAATGCTCTCTTGCCGAGGGCAGCAAGAGCCCCACTCTGGCGCGACGCGAGGTTCTTTCCGACGGCGGCAATCAGCACCTGCCCAGGACTGACCTTCGAACCAACTCGAACGATACCATCATCGTCGAGGAGATTGATTTGCTCTTTCGTAAGCTGATTGGCCCGTGTCGCGGCGAACGACAGGAACTTCTGCTTCGAGACCACATCGTTCTCTGGGTCGAACTCAACCGACTTCTTATGCAAGTGCTCTGAGCTGAGCTTCTGAGACGCCGTCTCGGAGATGACGATACCGTCTTCGTAGTTGTACCCCTTGTACGGGATGTAACCAACTCGAAGGTTGGACCCAAGAGCCAAGACACCCTTCTTGGTGAAGTTGGTGTCGGCGATAACCTGTCCTTGAGTGACCTTGTCTCCAACAGCAACCACCGCCTCAGAGTGCATCATTCCCTTCGGGTCATTCAAGGGAAAGTGATTGTAGAGGTGAACTTGGTGGTTCTTCTTACCGTCGTTGATGACGATGTGGTCGTCTTTGATTGACTTGATAGTTCCTGAAACAGAGGCTCTGTGCGAACTGAATCCTCCGAGTACTTTCTCGAAGGTCATTCCAGCTTGAGCGTGGTCCGTCTTAGACTGCACAAGAGGCGACTCACGGAACTTCAAACTGATAGCCTGCTCCATCTGCTTGTCCGCCATCGAGACGCGGTTTCCTTGATTGGATGCAAGGAAGGGAATCAGGTTCGAGGCCATATCGAACATGCCCTTGGAGGAGGGCAATACGAACGAAGCCTCAGAGAATGGTCGGAGCTCAATGGAGCCGCCTGGGAGCTTGACCTTGACCGTTGGAGCAACTGGAACTGGCTTTCCTTTGACCCAACGAACCTGGTCGGGAAGAACCGCCGACACTTCGTGGAACGCGGGAGCCGTCATGTACTGAATGCTGTTCTTCTTGATGTCGAAGACAGGAGTCTCCAGCTCCTTTCCATTCTTTCGAGCAGCCATGCCAAGATGCAGGGTGATGCCAGTACGCTCAGACTCAGGCGTGTGCATTGGGTCGAGGAAGCCGAAGTGGCTCGGATTCACGACACGCATCTCATCGGTGAGTGAGTGGTCTCGCTTGATACCGCCCAAGTCCGAGGCCATGAGGGTGGTCTTACGATGACCGGACATCATTGAGATTGGGTTCGTCTGGTCCGGTCGCTCTGTCAGTGAGCCGCCCTTTGTGAAGAACTCACGGATGGGGCGGGCAAAGAGGTCCGCTGATACAACCTCAGACACAGACAGCTTGTCCTTGAGGTCAATCGTGTTGCGAAGCTTTGATTTGATGGTCTTGGCAGCGCGTTCAATCTTCTCAGGAAGGAAGTCCTCGACCGAGACAATCTCCTTGAAGGCGAGGCTATCTCGGTCGTCTGGCTGATGCGTTCCTCTAGAGACACCGAGAATCTTGTTCGCAGCAATCTGAAGAACCTGGCCGTCTACTTTAGACGCCTCTCGACCGAGAGTAATCTTTGTCGTGTCGGGGCGAAGAACCGTCTTCTCGAAGAAGTCGTGAACGTACTTACCGTAGCCTGCTACATCGGTAGGCTCAACGACATCATCGAAGGAGGTCTTCTTGAAGAAAGACTGAAGCGACTTGAGGGTCTTGTCTTCTGTCTTGGGCTTATTCGCGAGAAAGATTTCCTTTCCCCAGTCCTTCTCCATCTGATCATCTGAGACTCCCATCGCCTTGAGGATGGGATAGAGAGGGATGTGTGCATCGCCCTTCTTGATGAAGAATCTCTTCTTCTCTCTTTCTAGCTTGATGGAGAAGCGGTTACCGGCAGGACCACGAACAAGGTTGAACTCGGACTCCAAGTCACCGTTGTCCTGGATGCGGGAGTATACTCCCGACTTCAAACGAAACAGGTGGTCGACCTGATACTCATTTCCATCGACAATGAATCCGTATCGATTGGTGAGCTTCGGAAGTCTTGCAACAGTCATCGACTTCTTATCAATGACCTTGCCGGTCAACTTATCGACGAGCGAGATGTCCGCCTTAACGGGAACGCCCCACGTCCTATCCATGTCCTTTGCCTGGGCTTGGGACTGGATGTCTTCGGTATTGAGCTTGTCGTCCACCCAGATTTTGTCAATCTGGAGACGGCGCGTTTTTCCTTCGTACGGAAAGAAAGAAGAGATGGTAGTGGTGATATTGTTCTTCAATACGTCGAACGAACCTTCTGGAGTCAGGTTATCCACGTCATCCTCTTTCGGCCACCCTGCGCAGTGGTTTATGGCGTTCCCGGCTCTACCTCATCGCAGCAGAGGTCATTGAACCTTGAAATACGACCTTATCGTCATCGCTGAGGCCAGGTCAACAAAGTCATTCAACTGTCTGGGTATAAGGAGTTGTCAGCAAAAAGCTGGCCTTCATATACGGGGGACACTTGGAAGAGCGGTCGCAGCTCCAAATGCACCAAGAAGATATGGATAACGCTATCTTGGGGCACATTCTGTTCTGGATTCAAAAGGCCAAGAAGAAAGAGAAAAAGAAGAGAGGTAAAAATGTGGAAACTGTTCCTGGCCTCATTCACTCTTAGTTTTGTGCTGTACTTTCACACCCGCTTCCAACTTGCACTGAGCAGAATAAATGCATGATGAGAGCGAATTTAGAATGGCATTTTGCCCGCTCCTCTTCGAGGTAAATGGAGGAGCAAATGCACCACACCGAACAGTTGGAAAGTGCGATAAACCGTACGACTGTTGTGAGTGTCCCATCATGGATCGATGGATAAAGCACCTCATACAAACCACCAACTGCCTTGTATCGTGGGAGTGTGACCAGTGTATCAAAGACTCCTTCGAGCACGACCTGGACAACACCCAGAGGTCGCTTCCGGGCTTCTATCAAGGAAGCAAGTACTACGGCTTTCCAGATGAGTATGTGCTCGTAGACAACGACAGAATCCTGGATGGCTGTACTACTTGCGGCTTCGGTTCTCCGGTACTTCAACTCGTGATTCGGATGCCTCCCAAATGACTCTCACCTGCTGTGTGTGCGGTGATGAGTTCACAGAAGACGACTCTGTGATTCGACTCACCGCGTACCGATACGCCACCTCCGATGATGGAAGCACTTACCAGCTACTGAGATCCAAGTTCGACGACCAAACAGAAGAGAGGTTCTCTCACATGTCATGTGCTGCTCAGGAAGGGTCTCTATTCTTGATTGGAGCGGACGGGGAAAGAGACGATGTTTAAGTACGAAGATGTGCTCGCTCAAATCCAACCTCAGGCCCAAACGCAAGAGGTACGGGAGTACAAACCACCAAGCTCGAAGATATGCCCAGTCTGTAGCAAACCTATCTGGATTGGAGACCGAGCAGTAACCATCGACCACGGTGTGCTTGGGAGAGGTAAGAAGAGCGGGCAGCCAATGATTGTGGAAGACAGGCTCACGGCAGGAGAGGCCACTCTTCACGAGCTGTGCTCTATTGCTTGGCTCTCCTTGAATGTAATCGATTCCACCGATGAAGTCGAAGCAGTCATCGACTCAATCACCCTGGACGTATTCGGAGTCTCGTATTCCGAACTCTCGTCCCAGGAAGCCCTCTGCTCTGTCTGTGAGGAGAAGCTCGATGGGGATTGATGTAAGCGAGCCCATCTCCAAAGAGGAGATGGAGCGGTTCACGGAGGACACTCTTGCCCTCTGGAGAACGCAGTACAACCTGTTCGTGAAGATACAGATGCAGGGTGCTCCGAAAGCACTCGTCCAAGAGATGTCAGAGCTCTCGGAGCGTTTCAGAGAGATTCATGGGAGATTGGAGAAGCTCTGTATCTTCTTTCCAAAGGAGAACGACTCGTAGGTTGAGTCGTTTTTTAGCCTTCAGAAGATTCCAAGGTCGCTCATGTTCTTATGCGCTACATCTTGAGGAGGGTCACCCGCCTGGACTTGAAACACCCGGTGAGTGAGCTCATGCTTCAGCGCCGTCTTATCGAGGTCGGCGTTCCAACCAACCTGAAGGAACATCCCATCTTGAAGACCTGCAACGAAGTTCTGAAGCTTCCCGGCTCTCGTATCCAGAGCCCACTTCGGCTCCCTGAATAGAACAGCGCAACCATACAGAGCCTCTCCAGCCTTCGGAAAGCCAGTAGCGAGAATGGCAAGAAGCTCTCGAAGCTGTTCTTGAAACTCCTCTGGCTTCACTGCGTACTCGTCAGACGCCCAACCCACAATGATGCCGTCACAGACGAACCGATACTGCTTGAAGAGGTTCCGTCTTTGAACGAACATCCCAATCGTCATCGCGAATGAGGCAACTACGACGGCCCACAGAATTACCCACCCAGGGAGAGGGATGGGTGGGTCTTGTGGAGTAAGGTGAGCTCCAATCGCGAGACCCAGAGTAATGACATTGACAGCGATCGGAACAAGGTCGCTGATAACGAACATCTTTACTTTGAGTGGCGATACCATTGAAGCTCCCTACTTACACACCAGTGGAGGATGGACGTCTCGATGGTTTCAGAGTCGGCTGTGGACTCTGAGTGGCGCTCAATGGATTCTCTTGAGAACCCTTCTCAGACTGAATGATTTGAAGAACCAAGCTATAGAGCTGTGGACTCGTCATCTGCATTCTATTCATCTCAGACATCTTTGAGCCTTCGTCCATCTTCTGAAGGGTAGTGGCTGCCCTTCGAGCGAGATAGAGAAGGTTGAATCCTCCACCCTGAGTACCCATATCGAGAGGGCTCGCAATTCCTGCGGGCAGTCCTTCTGCGGGTGCCTGTTGTGCGTTCTCCGCTGAGACCGTAGACCCTTCGGGCATTCCCGGATTGACCTGAGGTCCTTGGAGCATCTCGCCCTCTTGACCTGTGGTCCCCGGCTGACCAGGAGCTTGTGGCTCTCCAGGTTGGGGTGCTTCCGGCGCACCAGGAGGCGCACCAGACGCAACTCCAGCACCTGCTTGAGCATTGACAGCTTCTTGGGGAGCCCCAGGTGCTCCGCCTTGGAGAGCCTGAGAAACCAGTTCGGTTGCCTGCTTCTGATACCGGGCTTGGACCAACTGCATCTCGCCCTGAATAGAAGCTTGTGCAACCTGCATCTTGCGATTGAGTTCAATCTGCCTATCGAGTTCACCCTTGATACGTGCATCTTCCGTAGTTGGGTCGAAATCAACTTCTTGCAGAAGAGTCTGGTTAGAGATCTTCTGACCCTGGTTAAGCTGGAAGAAGAAGGCAGAACGTTGCAGGTCGTCGGCCATCTTGAAGCGACGCATATGGGCCTTCACTGCAGGCCATCCCATGAACGCAGCAATACGCTTGATTGTGAACTGATTCAGCATCAGGTCGTGGTCTGTTCTGTACCCGAGGAACATGTTCTCAAGCATTCTCATTGAGACGTTGCTTCCTGAGTACTGCATTCCACCAAAGACGAACTCCTGGGGCACCCCCATACCAGCTACGATTTGCCTCGACCAGACTTCCATTTCCTGGTGAAGCATCAGCGCTCTACCGTCCCCGCCGATTGTTTGACTCCCGATTGGAAGAGGGAGAATTGGAATATAGTTCGGGTCGTACTTCCACTTCGCGATTTCTCCTTCGATTCTTCCTTTCCATGAGTCGAGGGAGATAGTTGTATACGGGTCAGATGTGCTGCTGTTTCCCTGGGGGAAGAGAACGCGCATTGGAACGATGTGTTCCTGTGCAATAGCCTCTTGCGCCTTCCTGAGAATCTGAAGATAGAAAGTATCCTTCAGGACAGGCATGATAAGCGGCATGCCCCATCCAGAGTCCTTCTGGCTGATGATCGGTCTTCTGAAGACGAAGATGTTGTCGTCCGAGAACCGAACGTACTTCCCTCTCTTCATCGCCTCGATGAAGGTGTCTGGAATGGTATCGAGGACGCTCTTCTTTCCAAGAAGAACATCGTTTCGTACCTGAAGCGGGAGCTCGAAGGTGTAGACAGGCTTTGCCCCAGCGAACGCGGGGTCGACGTTCACGTACTCGGGATTCCACCGCATCAGACGGATACCGTTCAAGTCTCGCTTGTAGAAGTCTTGAACCTTGGCAGGTCCGACGGTGTTGCACTTCGGACACTCGATAACGTAATCGAGGTTTCTCCACTTGTAGGCAATCTTCGAAGCCTTCTCTTTGTGCTTACAGGATTGGCAAATGAGGAACTTGTCGAACGGGAAGTGAATCGTTACGAAGCAAATTCCGTAAGTGTAGTAGTCCAGACCGATCTCAATCTGAAATGGTCTGTAGCGAAGAACACCACCGAGGAGAGTGTCCCACTTATCCTTGATAGCTGGGTCCTTCTCGTCGATGACAATCTCTGTAATGGGGTACTCTGACATCTTGTGAATGACCGCATTGATGAGCGGGTTCACGAGATAGTAGTACCGGCACCACCGAAGGAGTGCCTTCAGAGACGGAGGGAGATACGTATGACCGATGTCGAAGAAGGGAGATGGGTAACGAACACCACTCCTCGACAAGCCGTCGGCTGTTCTCCCACGTTGACCGGAGAATCGAGAGGTTCCGTTTACGCCATCAATGAGTGACATTACTTAGTTGCCTCTTGTTCAGTCTTCTTGGGCTTGAAACCAGTCACCTTATTGATTCCCTTACCGACCAGCTTTCCTGCTTGGTCTCCGGCGATGCTTCCCGCAATCGAACCCGAGAGACCTCTTCGAGAGGTGGCGAGGTTTCCAATCGTAGAGCCTACGAATCTTGATACTCGCTCTGCACGGGATGTTTGTCCAGAGGGATCCTTCTTCAGTGCGGCAGCGGCGGCCGGGACGGTAAATGCAGCAGTTAGGCCGTGGTTCCCAATTTTACCAGCTCTCTGCATGGGAGTGAGTTGTCTATTACCCTTCTTCCCAGTAATCGCTGAGTTGATGTCTCGTCCCATTCTCCTGAGCTCGTGGTGAGCCCTTGAGATTGGATGCGTTAGGTCCTTAGCTGCCCCTTTGAGATTCTTTCCGATGCCCTTTACGTAGTTCACAGCACCTCCCTCTTCGGACTCTGCCGTCTTCTCACGATTACTTTTTCTCTTCTTATGAAGAGCGTAGGCACCAGCAGCAAGGCCGGTTGCAGCGAGACCAGCAACACCCTTCTTCCAGTGTTTTTTAGCAAAAGAAGGAAGTTTTTGAGTAGATGTCGGTGATGAGTTTGTTTGAGTAGGTGGTGATTTATTAGATGGTTTCTGCTTACTATATTCTTTTCCACCTACTTCTTTGAGTCTCTGTCCTCTAGAGTAGTCATCAAAGCCTTCCCACGTACCATCTATCTTAGCTTGTCTCTTGTTACGTGTACGTGGGTCATCCTTCAACGTACTCTTCGTACCGGCAAAAGGGGGCCGTTCTTTTCCTTTGAGAGTCTTGTAATACGATCCAAAAGGATCTCCTTCGAGTCTAGCGCCATGCTCATCGCGACTGAGTGAATGTCTCAGTAGGGATCCTCTCCTAGCATGGCGTCGAATCCACTCCTCAGAGACGGCGATTTTCTCAAGCTCATCAAGGAGCGATCTAACGGTCATGAGGTTCATACGGTCCCTAGCCAAGACTTGAGAGCAACAAGCTGCTCTGAGAGTTGTCTGCGTCGGATGTTCATGTAGTCGCGAGAGAGCAGAAGCTTTGCGACTTGAACGTCTACCTGGGTCTCTTGGAGGTCTACATCTTTCGTTGGAGTATCCTTTACTTCATTCCAACGAGTCTCAATAGGGTCCGGGTCGAACTGAAGAACCAGCTTGACGTTCTTTCCTTTGCCGTCTCGGATGAGGTCTGGGTCTGGTTGGAAAGAGAAGCCGTTCTCTGGGTCAAAGCGTTGGGAGCATGTGTCGCAGATTCCGTCATGAAAGAGAGCAGAGTCCTCGCTCCCACAATCTAGACACACGTACCTCGGGTGACTTACTTCTACCTGAGCAAAATCCAGGGGCGGGGGAACGAAGAAGACATCCTCGTTCAACACAGCGGCTGCGATATACGCCTTCACTTCGTCGTCGAAAATCTCCGGACGAATAGAGGTCATGATATCAATCCCTGCAAAGAGCTGGTCCAGCGAGGGAGCCTGCATGAACTCCCAGCGAGGGATGCTGCTATTCAGAGCTTGAATGACCTTCTCGAAGACCTGCCAACTCGTCCACGGCTTATCTGAGACGTGGAGAGTCTTGATTGCTTGAATCTTCGCACGTGCGTGTTCTGAGATTTGAGACAAGAACACACGCTGAATCTCTTGGTACAGTGTAGAAGAATCCCAAGAGAACCAATCAACCCCAAACGCCTTGAGGAGTGCCAGGTCCAGGACTACTGGATGCGTATCGAAGTGAGTGAAGATGTTTCGAACTGTAAGTGGAGTCGAGACGTCTGGATTCTCTTTCCTGAGTTCCTTCTCCATGGCAGACCCCTCCGAAGGTGCCGTTGGCTTCTTAGCCTCAGCACCCCGAAGACGCTCGTACAGTTCTAGTTCTGGACTCTTCATTACGCCTTCCGGAACGTGTTAGCGATTCGAGCCATCACGCCAGTAGCCTTGGCTGCGGGGCGTGCTGCGCTCATGACAGGACCAGCAGAAGGAAGTGCCCTTGTGCTCTTCATCGGGGCGGGAGCTGCCTTCTGGACCGGCTGATGTCCCACAGATGCAGAAGGGGTGAAGTCTGAGTAATGAGATGGGTCTTTCTTCATCAACGCTGGGGCGGCCTGTGCAGGTGCCTTGATGGCAGCTTTCTGTGAATCGACCAGCATGTGATTACGCATCATCGCTGGGTTTGAGACGGTAGCTGCCTTCTTAGTCAGCAGCTTCTTTCCAATCTCGTACGCAGGGTGGGCTGCAAGAAGACCGAGTCCTGCAGTTTCAAACTTCGCGTGGCTCTTCTCCTTCTTCTTTGCCGAAGGATCCATCAGTGTCTTAACGCTCGGGGCGGCCAGAACACCAAGACCTGCGAGTTCCAGGCCTGCGGAGGAGATCTTCTCAAGCTCGTCGAAGAAAGAACCAACGTGGATTCTAGTTGTCATTGTCGTTCCTTAGTTCGCATTCATCGCATCAAAGCGACCGCTTGCAAGACGAGAGAGGATGACCTTCGAGTCGTCCGGCATGGACTCAAAGATAGTAATCGGGTCCTTGATGAACGAATCCGTGAACTCACTTGAGAAGTGCTTGTGGACGAGAGGTCTACCGTTCTTTGCAAGCCACTTCAACTCTTCTTCGGTAGTAAAATCTCCAGTGCGTCCGGTCCAGGACCACGCATTTGCCTGCTTACCGAAGGTTGCGTAGTAGGGGTCAGCGACATCACCACCCCACACCCAACGAAGCCCTGAGATTTCGTCTGCCTCTGCGAGGAGGTTTGCGAATGTCTCTGGCTCGATTGAGGCGCGCTTCTCGCGAAGCTCTTGGTACACTTCTCTGTACTCAAGTGGCGTGACGGCCAGTCGATTGGCCATATGTGCATCGACGTCAATGGCGTACTCGATGGAACCGTATCTCTGAAGAGTGTGAGAGGTCGGAACACCAATCTCTTCAGCACGTGCCGCAGTCTTCACAGCAAAGATATGAGCCTCGACTGGCTCCATCTCTTTGTAGTTCGTTTCGAAGTACTCGGCGGCCTTCTGAACATCAGCCATGGAATCGAGAGGGTACTTCCCACCAAGTGCAGTGAGCTCAGCCGATGCTCTCTTCACGAGCACCTGCTCTTGTGCTTCTGAGACGTCTACGACGGACGCGTACTTGCCCTGTGGGTTGTACTTAACCTCTGCGTTTATCCGAGCGTCACTCTTCATGCCAGCGGAAGGTCTGTTTGCCTTGTACCCGGTCTCTGCGCCAAGAGCCCCTTCACGAGCATTGTATGCCCTATCTAGTACTTTTGATCGGGCCCCTGTCCCTTGTGGGAGTTTCTTTGCGGTGTCGTAGAGAGCGTTTGACTTGGCATTCATTCGATTCATGAACTGGAATCCCTTGAGAGGGTTCTTACGCGCTCCTGACTGAGCAAGAGAATTAACCATACCAGGACTCAGAGCCAACTTCTCGGTTGTCTCGGCTGAGGCCATCTTGGAGGAGACACTGTTAGCCGCGTTCGCCGCTACTTGATGTTTCTGATTTTGAGCAAACGTCAGCGCCTTTCCTGCTGGCTTCATACCAGCCATAGAGTTGCGGGCCGCAAAGTTAGATACTTTGCTTGCATTCCCTGCTGCGTGAGCAGCCTGAGCTCCACTCCTCGTCAAGTCGCGAATCCACTCCCCCGACACAGCCTTCTTCTCTTTTGGCTTGGCCTCTGGATTCAGCTTGTGGAAACTGTCGAGGTTGACGTCTTTCTTCTTTGCGCCCTTCACACGAGCCATATGGCTAAAAGCATGGTCTTGTGCCGTCTTCATCTGGCTGGCGGTGGGGATGACTCGACCTGAGTCCGCTCCGCCTTGGACGCTGTTGAGATTCGTTCTCTGGCTCCACTCAACATCATCGCTCTGCTGAGGTTGCTTTGATGGATTGCGGGTCTTTGACATTCCCGTCTTCGCTGCGGTCTTGAGCCAACCTGGAACTGGAAGCTCGAAGTCTTCGCACGCTTCGACAAGGTTTGCGGCAGCTACCTTCACTGCGGCGTGAGGCAGAAGGTCGGCCGTGTCGGAGAAGTAGAGAACAGAGAGGGCAGTGTTCCCGGCGTCAACGCAGGCGAACTTCCGAAGAGGCGTTCCGTTGTTCACCATCGTGAGAGCGTATGCCTCGTCACGAAGAACCTCGTGCTCCTCTGGGCTGAGGATATGGGCTTCTTTCACAATCTCAGGAAGGTCTGCCGCAGTTGGGCACGCTTTCTTGAGGAGGGAACCCGAAACATCGTCGTAGAAGTCGAAAATAACGCCAGCTGTACGCATTTAAATCTCCTTGAACATCAATGGGCAGAATTCCCTGCAAAGAGTGTAAGTCCTCTATCTACTGTAGGTCAATAAAAGACGCGAACAAGTCTTTGAAAAATGAGGGCATAAGAGTAATAGCAGTGACCCGTTACCAGTCGGAGGAGCACATTTGGCGTTTTCATACGGAGACCCATCAAAGAGTGTCAATCTTTTAGGTCCAAAGCCTCCGTGTTGGGGGACATCGAAGTACGACAACGAAGACCGAGAATGCAGAGCGTGTGGCTTTCAAAACACCTGCAGGGACCAGGTTCTGAAGTCCAGGCCCTCTGTTGTTACCCCAGCCCCTACCGGAGTGGGGAGCTTCTTCCACCAGTACCAAGCTCCCGCAGCATACACAGTTCCGCAACCAATGGCAGTGCAGTCAGCTCCTGTGCCGCAACAGCAGTTCGTCAAGATAACACCAGCAGCGCCTCAAGCGGCAAAGCCTGTTGTTCAAGTACCGCAGGTGGGGCAATTCAGCGATAGGTTCGGGCAGTTTCAAGACCCGATGTTCACTACAATCAAGGCTACTCCAAGTATCATGAGACCGCAGTTCCCAAGCGAGACATTCGCCACACGAGTTGCTAAGAATATGGCTCTCGCAGGTCTTGAGTCGGCAATTGGTGAGCTGTTCCTGGGTGTTCGTCAGTTTGTGTGGGCCCCTCGAAGAGATGACCAAGACCAAGAAAAGTAGGAGATAACATGATTCTGGAGTTCGCGAAGAAAGAACCTGGCAAGGCGTACATCTCCAACCACCTCTGGCTCCCCAAGTCAGAGGTGCGTGTGGGGCCAGTGAAACGAGCTCTTGAATTCACTGTTGTTGTTCAGGGAAAGCAAGAGACACATAGACTCTGGTCTGAGACTAAGAATCACATCATCTGCCCACGTGAGTTCTTAAATCCATCAGAGTATCCAAAGTACTCGTTCCCCTTCATCGACGTCCGAATGGAATTCGAGAAGGTCGTGTTCGAGGACCTGGTGGTACCGAGAAATGCCGAGCAAGAGAGGGCCTGGGCAGCCCTCTCGTTGTTCGACAACGGGATTCTGAATCTTGGGTGCGGCAAAGGAAAGACCAAGCTCGCTCTCAAGAAGATTAGCCAGAGGCAGGTCCCGACGTTGGTCATTGTGCCGGATGGTGGAATCCTAGACCAATGGCAACGCTCAGTGTACGGCTCAGGAGAGACTCCTCCTGGATTGAGGTTCCAGGGAGAGATGGGACTCATCCAAGGGCAGACCTTCGATTGGAAAAGGCCTATTACCTTAGCCCTTGTGACGACTCTGGCCTTGAAGATTCGGGACGGAAAGGTACCTGAGGAGGTCTTTAGGTACTTCGGTCAAATCATCTACGACGAGGTCCATCAAATCGGCGCTCCGATGTTCAGTCTGACAGCGGCTCCTTTCTATGGAGACAGAATCGGACTCACTGCCACAGTCAAAAGAGAAGACGGCCTCGACCCTATCTACCGATACCACATCGGTGAACCCTTCTACTCTGACCTCTCACAAGACTTGGTTCCGAAGGTAACGTTCCAACAGACTCCAGTTCACATCGACCTTGCCTCTGTACAGGTCAATGGAATGACTAATGTGTCAAAGCTTCGGTCAGAGCTCGGAAAGGACCTGGTCGGAAACACGTTCAGGTATTGGCTTATCAAGAGAGCGCTGGACTCTGGACGGAAGATTCTCTGCCTGTCTCACTCGAAGGCACAGCTCAGACTCTTTCACAAGATGTTCCCAGGCTCTGCTCTCATTATCTCGGAGACAGAGCGGGAACTGAGGACTGACGCTCTACGGAATAGCCAGATATGTTTTGCGATTGCCCGTCTCGGGTCGGTTGGTGTAGATGACGACCGGCTCGATACGTTGTTCTGGCTCACCCCATACAAGTCTAGAACGACGCTGCAGCAATCCATGGGGAGAATCCAGCGAGCACGGGAGGGAAAGAAGGCACCAGAGATGACCGTATTCGAGGACTGGTTCATTCCCCCTCTCAAGAAGCTATGTGCGTCCATCAAGCGCACGCTCAAAGAGTGGAAGTACACCTTTGAAATTGCTAAGCCGCTCGAAGCAAAGACACCAGAAAAACTTCCGTTGTCGGTACAAGCAGTTTACGACCAAGAGTTTACTCGCCTAAAGGAGATTGAAGATGAGGAAGACGATGTCGATTGAGGAGTTGAAGCAGTTCTTCAAGGATAAGGACGTTGTTCTCGACAATCTGGCTGTTCTGACTGTCGGGGCAGACACCATCATTGGTGAGATTTCCGAAGACGGAGAGGAAGCAACGCACTCCACTGTCCTCGTAACGAACCCGAAGAGACTCTACAAGATGTCTCAGGTGCAGGCTGGAGGGCTCGTCATCAACTACATGGTCGGTGATTGGGACTTCATCGAAGAAGGGTCCCTGTGGATGGCCCCGACGATTTGCTATCACGTCATGGAGCAGCCAGAGGTTACCATCTCTGCAGTTCTGTCTCTCCTCAAAGAACACTTCGATAGAAAAGTCATGCACAAGGCGGAGCAGGCAGGGATTGTGATTCCTGCTACGTCCATCGAAAGCCCATTCAGAAAGAAAGAAAATGGCGGCTAAGAAAGCCAAAAAAGAAGAAGTAATCATCCCCATCCACAACCTGGCTGGGGAGAGTAAGACGGAGAAGCTTCAAAGTCTCTACGAGCAGTGGTTCAAATGCCAGCGGTGTCAGTTGGCTGAGTTCCGATGTGATGGAGACGGCACTGAGATTGAAGACATTGTATTCGGTGGAGGGAACCCAGACTCAGGTATCATGATTATCGGGGAAGCTCCCGGTGAAGAGGAAGCAGACTCCCTGATTCCTTTCTATGGAAAGTCTGGGCGGCTCCTCAATCAGATACTCGTATCCGTCACTGATGACGTCGCGCTTCGACAGGAGTACGTGAAGTTCGTCAAGACCAGACACTCGAAGGCCAATGAAGAGAACTTCCAGAATGCCGCGTTCGAGTGGAGAGACAAGAACTTCTTCGTTACGAACATCGTAGGATGCCGCCCTCCAGAGAATAGGACACCGATTCCTCCGGAGATTAAAGCCTGTGCGGAGAGACTGACGAATCTGATTTACACGGTCGACCCAACCATCATCATCGCATCTGGGAAGACCGCCGCTGAGACCCTCCTTGGGAAGAAGATTGAAATCACCATGAAGCGTGGTGAGCTTTACGAGATGAGCATTCAAGGGAAGTTCGGGAAGGTCACTTACCCCGTTGTTCTTACCCTTCACCCTTCGTTCCTTCTCAGAAAAGCGGATTGGAAAGACGAACGGGGCGACTACTCGAAGACAGTCCAAGACTTCATGAATGCCATGCGCCTATTCGACTTTCTTCGTGAGACGCACCAAGGCATTCCAGCGCCAGAGAGGGGAATCAAGTGAGCGAGAAACTTGAGTACGAAAAAGCAATCGATGAGTTCCTAGAGACGGACAAGAAGTACACGAACCTGGAAGAGCAGTTCATGTCTGGGGAACTGCTGGGCATGGTCATTGACGGTGCCCCAGGCACAATCGACGAGGAAATGAAGAACAACATCATCGAGCAATTCAAGGCGATGATTGATGAGTTCAAGAATCTCCTCGAAGAGAGAAACACAAAGCTCCAGAACGCCAAGAACTCCCTCCGTCAGTTCGTTCAACTGGCCCCCTCGCAGTGGCGTGGGAGAGATGGGAAACCCAGCGTCACTTCGTATGGGTCTTTCCATGTCTCCTCTGTCACAAGGCGGTGGTTGGACGGAGAAGCATTGATGCAGCAAGCACGGTCCAAGGGTCTTGAGAAGGACCTGAGAGGCTTGGAGAGCGTCGATAAGAACGGGAAGAAGTACAGGCTCGTTCAAGAGAAGTACGAAATCGACTACGACCTTGTCACGAAGTGGCTCATCGACCACGGGCATGAAGATGTAGTCGATGCCTCATACGACGAGAAAGAAGCCACTGCTCAGGTGAAGGGACCAAAGGCTCTCGCCTTCTTCGGAGAGAAGAAAGGTGACTAAATGGAAAAGAAGATAAGAGACCCGAAGGTCAAAATCATCAGAACCTTCGGCGACAAAAACAAAACCTACAACGAAGTAGCCCAACTAGGGCTTCAAGATGACTACATGGAGGTTCTTATGGATAAGTACGAAGAGCTCATCGGCGATGGACAGGCCCACATCTCAGTGTCATCAGACATGAGCATCAAGGACTTTGGGACTGGCGCAGGGGCAATGGTCACTATCTCTTTGAGCTGTAACCAAGACGCAGTGACGATTGAAAAGGCAATCGACTTTGCGGGTGTTCTCGCACGACAGTTTGCTGCGGAGCATCAGCAACTCGGCGACATTGAGTTGAAGAAGATTCTCGATTCCAAGAAAGCTAGCTACCCATGATTACCAGGTCATCTCCACTCAAGGCCGACTCTATCAGAGTGGTGGAACTCGCCATCAAAGTGAGTCCCTCAGGAGATGATACGGTAATGACCGCGTCAGGTAAGTACATCATTCTCCATGCAGAGTCTGGAGAGGTTTACGGCTCTGGGTCCTTCAATGAGCCTGGGAAGAACGCGGAAGCTTCTCTCAGAGAGGCCATCCAACAGATTGAAGAGCAACTTGCGAACATCCTCTTTCGAGGGTCACCTACCCCCACCACAACATCTGGTACGGAGTCTGAAGAAAGTATACCAGAGGATGATGTGCCCGGTCTTTGATTGACTTCGAAGAAAATCGAACGTACTACTTGCTGACGCGTTGGTGAGAACGCGCAGCCCCTTGGGACAACGTAAACACTCCGCCCTGCGATGGCGGAGCCATACGTAAGTCTCAGCTAACTTGGAGGTTAGGTGTCATCAAATATCGAGTTTGCTCTCGTTTCCGCAATCATTGCGAATAAAGACTTCCACACCGTCAACAAACTTCAGATCGATGAAGGGTTCTTCTCCTCTCCCGAAACTCGTGAGGTCTATCGCTTCCTTCGAAACATGTACTTCGATGGAGCCACGCACGGGCAAGTGCCTAGTGGGGAAATGGTTAAGTACCATTTCCCGTCTTTCTTCTTTACGCCGACACACGACTCTGTCGCCATTCTCGCACAACAACTGAGAAGGGAGAGAGTCAGAACAGAGATTCTAAAGCTCTCACAAGATCTTTCTGTTCTGGCAGACAAGGACCCGTTCGAAGCTCTTCAATCCATCCGAGCCGAGTCTGCCAAGCTCGCGACGATGGCTGAAGCTGGAGCAGACCTCAATCTCTCCAGCGCCCACGACATTCTGCTGAATCGATACGAGGCTGTTCAATCCTCGAACGGCCTCTTGGGCATCCCCTACCCATGGCAAGCACTCAACGAAGAAACACAGGGGATGCAGCCTAGCCAATTCATCATCATCTACGGTCGCCCGAAGTCGATGAAGAGTTGGATTACCATCCACGAAGCGGTGCATGCATACGTTCAATCCCGTAAGCGCGTTCTCTTTTACACGAGAGAAATGAATCCGCTCATGGTGGCGCAACGCGTGGCGTGCGCTCTTACGAAGGTAGACTACAAAGCGTACAAGAACGGTACGCTCCAACCTGAAATCAAACAACACGTCTTCACCGTACTGAAGGAACTCATCGATGATGAGAAGGGCCTCAACGTCAAGAATGGCTCCGGACCCTGCTTCGTCATTACGACTGACAGGTCTGGTGCCTCAGGAGGTGGAGGCGGCGGAGTTGGATGGCTCCAGTCTAAGATACGCGACCTGAAACCAGACATTGTATTCGTCGATGGTATGTACCTGATGATGGATGACAGGTCTCGGTCCAGGTCAGTCGACTGGAAGAACATGGCTCACATCTCTCAGGACCTGAAGCTCACTGCACAAGACTTCGATATCCCTCTCGTCGGAGTCACACAGGCAACACGTGCCGCAGATAAAAGCAAGGGCGAGGACCTTACAGAACTCGCCTACGCAGATGCATTCGGCCAGGACGCAGACGCAGTCTTCAGAGTCTCGAAGAAAGATCTCATCGACGATAACAATCAAAAGAAGACTGAGTTGTACCTCACTGCACCGGGCCTTCGAGAGGGGAAGTTCGACGGCATTGTTATTCGCGGAGAACCTGCCACGAGTTTTGATTACATCAAGACAATCGTAGACCTCGATGCAGAAGAGACAAGTAAGAACGAATCCTCCTACGGCTCTAAGGGGAGCTCTTCTTCCAGTCCTTTCAAGAAAGGAGACACTGGTCCGAAGATTCCTTTGAAGACGCTAAAGACGGTTAAATGAGAGAACACATCATTGCTTTGGTGAGCCAGTACCTGCCTGGACCATTCAAGGCAAGTGGCTCAAACATCGTCTGCAAGTGCCCCTTCCATAAAGGAGGACAAGAACACAGTGCTTCCTTTGGAATTAACCTAGAGAAGGGAGTCTTCAACTGCTTCTCATGTCACGAGTCAGGAGACCTTCGAAGACTCCTGAAGCTCATGGGAGCGTCTCGTCAGACAATTGATGCAGAGCTCGCGGCCATTCAACCGGAGCTTGACCACGCCAGAGAGCTCCACGGAAAAGTAAAAGAGAACTTCTTCAGAGAGCGAGACCCATTCAAAGCAGAGTACCCTCTCCCAGAGGCCCTACTCGGTGTGTATGACTGGATGCCGACTCAGCTCGTCTCAAAAGGATTCGACCCTCTCCTTCTTCAGGATATGGATATCGGATTCGATAGAGCAGGCAGCAGAATAATGTACCCCATCCGAGATATGTACGGAACGCTCGTTGGGTACTCAGGTGGTGCAACTCTTCCTGAGCAGGTCCCGAAGTACAAGGTGTATCAAGGCGGTTCGAAGAAAGGGTCGCTGTGGAGTCCCTCTGATTACGGGGCATGGTTCGACGAGCAGCATCCAGGGTATCGGTTCGAGAATCACAATTTCCTGTGGAATTTCAACAGGGTATTCCCTAGAGCCATATCAATGTCAGAGGGGGCTGATACGGTGTTCATCGTCGAGGGATTCAAAGCCTGTCTATGGATGATTCAAGCCGGGTTCTTAAACACGATTGCGCTCATGGGGAGCGCCATCTCTGAGAAGCAACAGCGTATGTTGCATAGACTGGGCGGAGATATCGTGCTGTGTCTCGACAACGACGATGCAGGAAGAAAAGCAACAGAGAGAATTGGAAGCTTGTTGTGGGGTCCGATGTACGGACGAGTTTTCGTAATGCCATACCCGGAGGAACACAAATTCGAGAGAACACAACCTGACGATTACGCTGCACCTGTGCTACACCAACTGATGCAATCCGCAGTTCACTTTGCTGTTACGCCATCCCCTCGGGGACAAACCTACTCTTCGGAGCAAACAAAATGGGAATGAGTTCATTTCGTAGAAGCGCCCTGTCCAACTCACAACAGAAGAAAGGAGGAGGCAGCGGAGGCAACTGGAAGGATGTGTACAAGCTTCCTCAAGGTGAGGCGACTCCATTCGTGCTCATCAATGCAGAATACATCGACCCCTCGCCTTCTCCTGACCGTGTAGAAGTCGGACCGAATGGGCAGCCTCTTCCGGTCAAGAACGCTTTCTACAAGTACCGCAGCCACACGAGGAAGATGTTCAAGAACGGCAAGGAACGCTTTGCCATGGAGACGTGCTCTCAAGGGTACGACCCGCACAACCCGAAACCCTGCGCAGGTTGTATGGCAATGGACCTCGGGGACAAGACGGTCTCAGTGGGAGACAAGTTCGCATTCGCTCTCGTCCACCTCGTTCCGTACCACCGCCACCCTCAAATCGACTACGAGAACGGCAAGTACAAGACGGACAAAGAAGGGAAGCCCTACTACACATTCAGTGAGTGCGAAGGCAGAACATGCAACTTCTGCCGGATTCTCACAGGCAACCCGCCCATCAGAAGGAAGGAAGATAAGTACGACTTCCCCAACTACAATCCTGCTGATGTGACGACGGAGTTCGGTCACCGAAGATACATCGAAATCGGGAAGTCGCACCTCTCGAATCTCGAAGCCTGGGATGGTTCCATCACCAATCAGTGCAGTGCTCACATCAATGACGCTGCAGGAAACTTGCTGGCCCGCTGCGCCAACCAGTTGACCAGTGAGTCGTGGAACTGCCCGACGTGCGGCAACGTCGTCATCGACATGTCGTCGGATCCTCGCAGTGACGAGGAAATCTCACAGGCGGTTGCTCATCCGTATCCGTGTCTGCATTGCCAGAAGGCTGTGCTGCTCTCGGAAGTGACGAGCTGCGATTCGTGCGCTCAATCTGGACGTGACATGCTCCAGCTTGGGTTGTTCGATGTGGTTCTGTGGGGCAAGCGGCATGGAGAGGGAACGAAGAGCCAGCTCGTTCTTCACAAGTTCCAGACCGTGGATGAGTTCCAGAAGACGCTCCCACCTGGAATCGTCTCGCTGCTGCAGGGGAAGAGCATCTTCGATACCATCAAGGACCTCGCGAAGCCCTACGACTTCGATAAGTTCCTCGGTCCGAAGACGCTGGAAGAGCAGATGAAGAGAATGGAGTTGAGCTTCTCAATGCCAGGCACTCAGCAGCCGAGTGCATACGGGACTCAACCACAGACCACCCCACAGGCTCCCTACGTCCCGCCGTGGGCGACGAAGCCCATGGAAGTGAATCCCGCCGCTGGACAGGTCGTGGAGGGGGCCGTAGTTGCCCCACCGCTGCCTCCGGGAGCGGTTCCGTACGCTCCTTACCCTCCGCAGCAGACGCCGCAACACACGCTGCCGGGGCCTCAGGGGTTCCAGATGCCGATGAAGCCCAACTTCAGTAAGTAAATACCCCGAGAGGGCCCTTTCGATAAGAGGGCCCTCTCTTTTTTTGGAGATTGAATGAAAGCGTTTGATATCTCAATCCCAAAAGGGTCTTGGGTAAACACCGACGAGGAGGCCAAGAAGTGGTTGAACTACTTTGTCGAGAGTTCCAAAACCAACAACATTGGCCTGGACTCTGAGACGACCGGTGTTGAGATTCACAAAGACACTGTCGTTGTCTGGTCGCTCTCTGACGGTAAAGAGAGAATCTGCCTCTCTGCTCGATACCTGCAGATGTTTCGGAAGCCGCTTCTGGAGAACCCAGAAGTAACGTTCGACCTTTCGAACTGCAAGTTTGACGCGCATATGTTCGCCAACTCTGGCGTTGAAATCTACAAGTGCAAGGCTTGGAGAGACACCAACGTCATGTCCTGGATGTTGAATGAGAACAACATCGGACGGCACGGTCTCAAGGAATGTATTGAGGACCACTTTGGGCGGAAGACGCCAACCTTCGTAGAGGTGTTCGGGAAGACAAAGAAAGCAACGAAGAAGGACCCTACTGAGATAAACACAGGCGACCTGATTCGAAATGCATTCAATGACCCAGCACGAGTCGAGATAAGCTCCGACTACGCAAGCCTCGACGCCTACAACTCTACGACGCTCCGCGCTCACCTCGACAACTTGCTCAAAGAGCAAGGGCTGTACGACCTCTACTACCACATCGAAGTCCCGTTCCACAAAGTACTGTGGTTGATGGAGCGTAGAGGAATCACGGCAGACTTCGGATACCTCAAAGAGCTCCAAGGTCCGATGCAAAAAGAGATGCTCCGGATGCAGATGGAGTTCAACAAGGAAGCTGGGAGAGTTCTCAATCTCAACTCAGTGAATGACGTTCGTTGGTTCTTCATCGAACACCTCAGTAAAAAAGTGTTCAAGATGACGAAGGGAGGCAAGACCGGAGTCAAGAAAGCCTCTACGGACGAGGAAGTTCTCAAGCACTGGGCAGAAGAAGAAGGCGACGAGTGGGCGCAGAAGTTGATGGCGTTCCGTGGTATCTCCAAGATTCACGGTACGTACGTCGCGGGTCTTCAAGAGTGGATTGACGGTAACTATCGAATCCACACCACACTGAACCAACACGGTACAGTGTCAGGTCGTCTCTCTTCTAAAGACCCCAACCTCCAGAATATCCCTCGAACCAGTGAAGATGATTTCACTATCCGAGAGGCGTTCATTCCTGGATTCAAGAAGGTACTCATCGTAGCTGACTATGCTCAGCTTGAGATGAGACTGATGGCTCACTTCTCTAGAGACGAGAAGATGATTAAGGCCATTCAGGAGGGTATCGACCTTCACTGCCTCACCGTATCGGAGATGTACGATATCCCTTACGAGGAAGTCATTGGAGCAGTCAAAGCTGAGAAGCTCCACAAGAGAGGGAAACTCGGACGAGAGCTTACTGCACGAGAGCGTGAACTCCTGTTCATGCGCCAAACTGCGAAGGCAATCGGCTTCGGCATCATCTACGGAATCGCAGGGAAGCGCCTCTCCGTCAGCCTTACTCTCTCTGCTAAGGAAGCAGGACTCGACAGGGTTGTCACTGAGGAAGAGGGATACGCACTCATCGATAAGTGGTTCTCGGTCTTTCCGCGAGTCAAGGAATACATCGAAGAGACCCACGACTACATGCTCTCGAAGGGATACGTACAGACCATCACTGGTCGGTACCGCCGCTTCGGTGATGTGAAGGGCATGTCGTTCAAGGACCGTGGCAGAGCAGAGCGCCAGGGCGTGAACTCCATCGTCCAAGGAAGCGCCGCAGACATTGCAAAGGTGGTTATGGTTCAAGTAGAGAACGACGAGATTCTCGCTCAACTTGGAGCAACTCTTCTGCTTCAGGTCCACGACGAACTCATCTGGGAATGCCCAGAAGATGAAGCAACCATCGAAGCAGTGAAGAAGCGCGTTAAGGAGCTCATGGAGGCACCATTCCAAGAGCCTCTCCTCGTTCCACTCCCTGCAGAAGTTGGACATGGTTACTCATGGGCAACGGCGAAGTAAGGTATCTCTCAGACAATCAACGCCATCTGGTGTGCTTCCCCTACTCAATAGAGGGACTGCACCAGATGGCGTCGCATCTTGGTATCACACGATGTTGGTTCCATGCTGGGAGACTTGCTCACTACGACATACCGAAAAGACGAATGACCGAGATAGCCCTCAAAACGGAAGTAGTGAGTCCGAGAGTCATTCTAAGAATCATCAAAGGAGAGAACCCGTGACGGGTGTTCAAATAGTACAGCAAGTCGGGGTGGCACTGAAACTCAACACGAACCTCATCGGGAATATATACGTAGAGATTCTCAAGGAGATAACTGCCGCTCTTCAGCGAGGCGAAGAAGTCAAGCTGATTGGCTACGGTACACTTCGCTTGAAGACTCTCAAGAAGAGGACGTACAAGTTTCAATCGAAGAAAGAGAAAGCTGAAACCAATACAGTACGGCTCTACACTGGGAGGAAGTCAAAATGGAGAAATATGCCGTTGTCCAAGAAAAGCCAGAACCAAAGCCCGGAGAGAAAACTGCAGCTCGATTGACACACTGTCCGAAGTGCAACAGCGAGCTTGTCGAGAACAATCAGTTCCTCCTGTGGTGCGCGAACTGCGGCACTGAGCCCTTTGAAAAGAAAGACAAGTAATGGCCAACAAGAAGAAGGACGAAGAGAAGGCAGAGAAGAAGCCGAAGGGTGGTCCTATCCTTCCAAGGGACCAACGTGCGGCTGTGTTGATGGATAACGTCAACAAGAAGATGAGAGGCAGGGCCATTCTTCAGTCTGCGTCTGAGTACCGTCTTCCATACCTCACGAAGAGAATCCCAACTGGCATTCTCACGTTGGACTTGGAGCTTCGTGGAGGCTTCCCTGCAGGTGGACTGAGTCAGGTCATCGGGCGGAGAAACGCCGGGAAGACCATGTTGGCATGGCAGGCTATTCGCCAACTGCAGTACTTCATCGGTGAGAAGATGATGGTCCTTCTTGCTATGACTGAGATTCCAGCCGACCGTTCTCAAGCAAGAAAGCTTGGAGTCCAAATCGCCCTCGGCCAGGACGAGATTCATGCGCTGAACATGAGTCGCAAAGAGAAGGGACTTCCTCCCCTTACCAAGAAAGAGATTGCCGAACTCGGTCCTCAGATTGGTACGATTCACGAACTACACGCAATGGCTGCTGAAGACTTCTACGACGTCATTCTTCAGGCAATCGAAGAGAACACGTACCACCTGGTTATTATCGACAGCATCGGCAACGCACTCGCAGATGCAGAGCAAGAGAACGAGTCGACCAAGGACAAGACGTACGGTGGAACGTCTGCACCGAATACGACTTTCTTGAAGAAGATGACGAACATGCTCACGATGAATACGGACTGGGGACAGGTCCGTGATACGTGCATCCTAGCGGTCAATCAGGTTCGAGATAACATCAAAGACCCGAACGCTCCCTACAAGGCTCCAGGTGGGAATGCACTCGAACATGCCAAGCTCGTAGACCTCTACGTCGAAGGAGGAAAGCAACTCGGTCAAGAAGAGGCGGTCTACACTCCTGAAGGTTGGAGACAGCGGTTCCGTGCCTACGGCAAAGAGGTCAACTGGAAGATTGTCAAAGGCAAGGCGGGTATGCACGAGGGCGGACGAGGTACCTTCGTATTCAACTTCGAAACTGCGAACATCGACCTCTACATCGACTACCTCATGGCTGGTGTGACACACGGGGTCATCGAGACCGCAGGGGCTTGGATGGGAATCAGAGACCCAGAGAATCCCGCAGAGTACTTGGGCCGGGCAAACGGACGAGACGCATTCCTCGAATTGCTCAAGAAGGATGCAACGGAGAAGGCTGCCAAGGGAGAAGCAGACAGTCTCCTCAATCACATCCGGCAGCAGTGCTTTACGAAGCTTGGAATTGATATCAAGTACAACGAATGGGATGGGTAATGAGAAACCTCGACTTCAAGTCTGCTGTTACGTTCCACCCATCTAGGACTGGAAACGCGCTCAAGAATGCTGAGTGGGCATTGTCTCCTTTCCTCCTCGGAGCAGGACTTGCCCAGGTATCTGGGAAGAAAGTCGAGTTCTTCTTCCAACACCACCTTGAGAATGACGTCTTCGCTGCATCTGTCACTCATGATGGAGCGGAGTACGCCTCGTACCATAAGAGCGCAAAGGTAGTGTTCAACAACCTCAGCATTGCAATCAACGTCTGGTACGAAAGAGAGCTCACGACCTATGCAGCGAATCAAAAGAAAAAGCGTTCTCCAGGAAAGAAGAGCAGCAAAGGATATCGGAGGACAGGTTCAGCCGGGGTCGGGAGCTCCAGAGTTCTACAAGGGGGACGTAAGAAACGCTCGAAAGCTTCGCGTTGAGTGCAAGACTACCTCGGCTAAGTCTTACTACCTCAAGCTGCACGACCTGGAGAAAATCAAGGCTGAGGCGCTCATGGGAGGTGACGAAGGGTGGGCGTTTCAGATTGAGTTCCAAGGGACCGTAGCCGGTAAGAGATTTGCCGTCATTGACTGGCAAGAGTACCTCGACTTGAAGGAAGCCGAGAAAAAGGCCGCAGGCCGTCCAGTATCATTCGAGGGACCCGACTTTGAGTAAGCCCATCGTTCAGCTTCATACGATTGACCAGTGGATGGAGCTGAGTCCTGATATCCGGGTACTCATCCTCAAAAACATAAAGCTCAAGGAGAGGCTGTTTAAGTTCCTCAAAGACAGGCACTCTGCGAAGAAACAGGAACTGAAACTCGGGGACTGGATTCCCTGCGTGAAGTGCGAGACCAAAGGCTGGCTCGCAGCAGAGCCGCGTCTCCCAGGTCTGCATCCATCCCAACTCCCACACCCCTGCCTTCTCAAGATTTACAATGAGATGGTGGGGGAACCTGGTCAAGGTACGTTCGACCCAAGGACCCAGCTCGTATTCGACCTCGGACATGCCGTTCACGACATGTTCCAAGCCTACGGCAAGGCGGGTGCTTGGGGTCCTATCTACGAACCAGAGGCCACCCTCTCTCAGACTCTGCAAGAGCTCTCAGAGAGGCTCATGATTGAGGGACATGCTGACGCTGAGAACATTCTCACGGTAGATATCGATGGGTCGCCAGTCGTGTACGAAGTGGGAATCATCCACGAGTACAAGACCATGAATGACCGGAACTTCGATAAGCTTACGCAGCCAAAGCCCGAACACAAGACGCAGGCATTGGTATACTCTGCCTGCCTGAATCGACCAGTCGTCGTCTACTTGTACTTCAACAAAGACAACCAGAACCTGGCAGACTTCCCGGTGCAATTCAGTCCGGATGCCTGGCTTCAGATTGAGACGAAGGCTCTTGTCCTCTTGGATGCGGTCAAGGAAAAGAAGCCACCTGTAGCGACGGCAGGATTCCACTGCCAGTACTGCCCATACGTCATGACTTGTTCCACGTATGAGAAACAGTTCAAAGCGAACATGAAGAAAGGATAGCCATGCCGACTCTTGGAAGCGTTCGAGTTGCAGACCCGATGGATATGAGTACGGGCCTCAAGCAGCTCGAAGTAGCAGATGATGTGTTTCGAGCCGTCCTGGAGAAGGGCTACCCGATTCAAGGTAAGCCCAGCGATGGGTTTATGGGAATCATGCCGGACTCCATTACGAATCTGGACGATGATGCCCTTGGAGAGCTTCTCAACAAACTCAATGGGTGGGTCGCTTACGTTCAAATGGACTTGGTAACGGCCGAGACGAAGATGGGAGTAGCGGAACAACAATTGGAGTTCATCCAAAGCCATATCCGAATCGCAGTCCGAGCTCAGGAAGGGAAAATCACTGCTCAGGACAAGACGGATATGATGAATACCCATCCAAAAGTAATTGAGGCAAAAGCTCGGTATCTCTACTGCTACAGCTACTACGAGTACGTGAAGTCAATTCGTGATAAGGGACAGTCTGACTGGGACACGGTGTCTCGAAGAATCACTCAGCGTGGTCAAGGAATTGAAAGAGCAAAGAGAATGGAGAACGTAGGTAACGTAACTCCAAACTTCAGATCTGCATTCAAAAGGTGACTCACTATGATGGTATGTATTGAGGGAGTTGATGGGTGTGGGAAATCAACTCAAGCGAGTCTTCTCACGAAGTACTTGAATGCCAGATTCTTTAAATTCCCAAACAAGGACTCTCCAACTGGACAGCTCATCTACTCCAACCTCGAAGGAGAGTGGAGTATCTTGCGGCCTGGATTCAAAAGTCCAGAGCCCATCAATGCGCTGGTGTTTCAGTCACTTCAAATCGCCAACCGAATGGAGCTCGCGGTAGAGCTAAGTAAGCTCAAGAGTAAGAATGTCGTACTGGATAGGTACTGGCCGAGTGGGTACGCATACGGTATGGCAGACGGTCTTGACGGGCAGTACCTCATCGACCTGCATGAATATCTCCCACAACCTGACCTGTTTCTTTTGCTCGATATCGAGCCAGACGATAGCACGGAGAGACGGTCAGAACGCAGAGATAGGTACGAGAAAGACCCGCTGCTCATTCGGCAAGTGATTATGAACTATCGAAAACTCTGGCAAGACATGGGTCAAAAACGTCCGGCTGAGTGGGTCGTCATCAATGCAAGAAAATCCAAAGAAGAGACAACATCTGCCATCAATCAAGCAATTGCAGATTGGCGACTGAGAAACTCGGAGACGTGACATGTCCACTACACCAGATTGGCTCAAGAAGTACTACGGAGACTCCTTCTCAGACCTGAACCCGAGTGTCGTTGCTGAGGGAACACGCTGGGCCATCGTTGTACTGAATCGGGTCGCGGAGCGCGGCTACCGAGGTGTTGGTTACGTGCTGATTAAGAAGAATGGGTCACACGCATCTTCTGGCTACCACGTCCTTGGGGAGGGTATTCAGACCCCAGAAGCGCTGCAGGTGATGAGAGAAAAACTAGAGAGAATAGACATCTCATAGGAGAGCACATGGACAAAGGTCACACGATTCAAGTACTCGACCACGGGTACGTGAAGTACATCGATTCGATGGGTTCGGATGAGAGCGTCATTGAAGCCGCTCGAATGAGCACTGGAAGAGGCTTCGAGGGGTGGGAGAAGGACGCGTCCCTTTTGGACTTCCTCTGGCGGAAGAAGCACGCAACCCCATTCGAGATGGGGGAAATCTGTATCGAAGTCCAGGCCCCTCTTCTTGTTTTCCGAGAGTGGCAGCGGCATCGTACGCAGAGCTACAACGAGTTCTCTGCACGCTACTCGCAGATGCCCAACCTCCACTACATGCCGGACCAGAGCCGTTTGAAGAAGCAGAGCGGGCAAAACAAACAAGGAACTGGTGAAGAGTCATTCCCGGAAGACTACGTCAAAGTGACACTTGAAGAGTTGCAGTACGAGCAAGAGCAAACGTACAGCCACTACGAACAGATGTTGACCGAGGGCGTATCCAAAGAGATTGCCCGTCTCAACACCCCGGTCAGCCGCTACTCGAAGATGAGGGCCAAGGCGAATCTGAGGAACTGGCTCGGGTTCTTGAATCTGCGCCTTCGTCCAAACGCTCAGTTCGAGATTCGAGTGTTCGCAGAGGCAGTTGGAACCATCGTCAAGAGCCTGTTCCCTCGAACGTATGAGCTCTTCGAAGAGAATGACCTGTACGCCGTGACGTTCTCACGGACGGAGATGGCGGCCATCAGAGACGTGCTGAAGTCTCTGGAAGTGTCTCGTCGTGACCTGATGGAGCCGTTCGCAGTCATGGGCACCAAGCACCAGTTGCTCGGAAGAAAGCTGGATGAGTTCATCAACAAGATGGAAGAAGGCGGCAAGGTCATGCTTTCATGAGCGGCTACAAAGAACACATGAAGATGGTGTACTCCGTGTTGCCTCCTACCTCTAACAAGATCTACTTCAGAGGTACTATTCTTACAGGAGTAGCACGAGAGTACGCAGAGACGTTCGCATCCTGGGCTGCAAAGAACCACCTGCACGAAATCAATCAACTGAATCCCAAGGGACTCTTTGCGCTTCACCTTCGATTCTTCTTCAAGACTCTCGTCAACGAGACGTTCGAGAATGAGAATTTCCCTCCGTCAAAGAGAGCGAAGGATAGGTATAAGAGAATAGACCTGTCGAACAGGATTAAGCTTCTGGAGGACTGCGTTCGAGACGCCATCGATATTGATGACTCTCGGACCTTCGCAGCTTCTCAAGAAAAGCATCAAGACCCACTCAATGAGCGGGTGGAGATTGAGATAGAGGAGGTAAGTCCTAAGCTGTTCGGGGTCTAGCAAGGACACCTTTGAGTGACGAAAAGAAACTAGTGCTTGGGGATAGGGCGAAGTATGCAGATTGTAGGCCCGTCAAAGAAGACCAAGAGATAGTCGAGTCCCGTCATCGTGCTCTGTGCTTAATGAGACTTCGGGAAGAATGTCACGTATGCCCGAACAGTAAGTTCGCACTCGTGTTCGACACCCCAGAGAAGAAGCTCGAACAAGTACAATGCCCTCGATGGAAGAACGTAACGGACCTTTGGCAGGGAAAGCCTCCAGATAGGTATGAAGTAACCGAACTTGCAACATGCAAAGAACGCCCTTTCCCTTTCTGTGGTAGTTGCCCATCACGAGAAGAGCTGGCCAAGTTGGAGATTGATAAGTCCAAGGACGGCTGGATTTCGAGGTGGGCTCGGTTTCGAGAAGAAGACAACATGGACGACTAATGGATGACACACCTCTGCTGGAGTGCAACGAATCGGAGCTCCTTCAACTTGCGTATCAGCAGGGACTTGGGCGAATCAGAAGAGGACTCCCAAGGGACACCCTCTTCAAAATCGTTCGAGGGGAGATAGACCCCGAGCCGCAACACTACGCTGATACAAAACACACGAGAGAGCTTCTTCAGAAATTCATTGAAAAGCACTGGGAAAAGACTAGAAGCCAACTTCCGGGGTGCGATGGGAAATGCACAACGTATCCTTGTTCGGAGGGAAGACACGCAGCGTGCTTCAGTCCGAACAAAGAATTGGTGAACCTCGGATGAGGGGCTTCTGTCTTAGCTGTTCAAGATTGAGCGTCTGCAACGAGACGGATGAGCGAAAGGTTGCGACGGACTACACATGCTCAAGGTTCAACCCAGTTCCAGAAGCAGTATTCAGGGCAAGAGAAGCGACGATTCAAAAGTACGGTGAGAAGCTCTCAATCAAAGCAATGCTGGATAGACCAGAGATATCTAAGGGAGATGTAGATGAGTGAAGCCATAACACTGCCGCCGAACCCAATCGGTCAGCCGTACTCACAACGAGAACAGGCCATGAAGAACTGCCTGTTCTTTCCACTTCGGAAAGCAGCCACGGAGGGGCTCAAGATTACGCAACCAGATGGCTCTGTTGTAATGGGTTACGTGTATCCAGACGGGAAGCCCTTCTGCGACTACAACGACTCCATCAACGACAGGAACCTCGTTCGACAGAGGCTTCTTGAGTATGAGCTTGCGCAAGGGTGGCTCGTAGATGATAGAGGAGCAGTCGCAGTACCAGTTGCTGCAGCCCCTGTCGAACAGCCTCAGTCTGTCGTTGTTCTCATTCAGCCTCCTCAAGCCGCCCCACAACCTCCACCCGAAGTTCCTGCAAACCAATCCGTCCCCCAGCCTCAACCTCCTCCTATGGAAAACTCACCAATCGGAAAGAAGCGCCCAGGTCCTCGTCTGACGGCTGCCGTGGCACCGCCAGTCGTCGCAACCCCTGTGGCTGCTCCTGCGGCTCCTCCTGGAGCTCAGACCATCACCGTGGCACCTGCACCTCTTCCGGCCGCTGCTCCAGTCTATCAGGCACAGGTCATGATGTTCCCTGCAGCGGCGGAGGCAGCACCACTTCCCGCTCCAGCACCTGCTCCTCTCCCCGCTCCGCTTCCTGCCGCAGCTCCAGTGCAGGTCGCAGCACAGGACATCGCAGTCTCAGGAAATCAGCTGACGAAGAAGCTCGATGCGATTGGGATGGGTCTCCAGGATGTGAGCAAGGACCTGGAGTTCCACAAGAAGGACTTCTCCCAGTTCGTGGGTAATCTCTCTGAGCAAATCAACTCTCAGAACAAGTCTCTGACGTCTCTGGAGACTACTCTGAAGGAGACTCAGAGGACGTTGGAGTTGATGATGGGTGCAATCCATCACCTCTATCTCCACAACCCTGCGGTCGGTGCAGCGGCTGTCGAAGCAAAGGCGACTACTGCTCCTGCCTTCAAGGAGTACCTCGCTAAGTTCGTGCCGCGCCCTTAGTTGGGGCTCCGACTCAAACACAGCAGGAGGTCAAGGCGGAGCCTCCTGCTGGTCGGCGTCCAAACACAGAGCCTCCAGTATTGTTGGAAGTAGATGCGGACGAGCTATGGAAGCTCACCAATCAAGAACTGATTGAGTTCGCAGAAACCACTTTGGGTATTTTGATTAGACCCGAAGAGGAGCGAGCGGCCATTATGATGAAGTTGGTCAACGCTGCTTCTGGTATTTTGAAGTAAGCAAGAGGGACTCCCGAGACGTCGGGAGTCCCTCTCTTTTTTAGTCTTCAGAGTGCGAAAGCAACCACTTCGGTAGACCCTCGTCGTTGATACCTCGAACGACGACTTTCCTTCCAGTAATAGAATCCTCTAGAAGGACCTCAAGAGGGGTCACATCGACTACTAAAGTAGTGTGGTTCGAAAGAATCGTTCTCTCTAGGTGGGTGAGGAGCTGCTGAGTATCTGCCCAGTAGATGACAAGTGTTGCGACCTTCTCTTGATTTCCAACTCCCAATAGACGCTCTTTAATTCCCATAGAAGTTCTCCTTCCACAGAGCAAAGAGCCCTCTGCGATTGTCTGGTTAATAGCCTGGAGGAATTCCCCCATCGGGGACACCACAACGGATCCACGCCTCCTTCGCATACCTTCTCAGGTCTCTCGTATTCTTCTCAAGAGCAGCTCCGGCGTTCGGGTCAAGACAGTAAGCAAACTCAGGAGGGCAGTTGGCTTCTGAATCAACGACGGAGATGATGCGAGGAGGTGGTTCCGTTAGACAGTTCTCACGTGGTGGGAGGACTTCCTTCTTCAACGGTAAACAGCTTCCGAAGCCGAGAACGAACGACAGCAGGATCACGGCACGCTTCAAGGTCTTTTTCAAGGGAATCGATCTCTTTCTTGAGGGCTTCGATAAGAGTCTCTCTCCTTGAGGTCTCTTCGTCAAGCTTTGCCTTTGTAGCGTCCTTCTCCTTGATGAGCTCTGCCTTCTCTGTCGTTAGAGATCCAATCTCGGCTTTCTGAATCTTGACCTTAGAAATCATCGAAGCTGCAATCACGCCTGCGATTGCAGCTAGGATGAGCGTGGCCATAGCGAAGTAAATCATTAGGCCACCGGTTTCGGATCCTCAGGCTTCGGCTCTGGAGCCTTCTTACGCTCCTTCATCCACTCTGAGATGTCCTTCCAGAGGCCCCAGATTGCGGCTGCAGAGAGCGACACGGTCAAGATGGGCTTGATGAGCGCCCAGGTGACCTTCTCACCTGCTGCAATCGAGAGTCCGATACCTGCACCGGTCGAGAAGAGGAAGTTCAACAACCACCCACCAGGCTTGGTATCAAACAGGAACCAGAGTGGCTTATCCAACGGGCTGGTGTCTGGAATGAAGTCGTGGAGCTTCTTACCGAACATCTTCAAGAGAGCGACAACAAGAACGAGAAGAGCTGCAGCAGCAGTTGCCCAGTCTCCCGCCTTCACCCCATCAACAATCACCTTCACGAACACCATCGGATTGTCGAGGGAGGAAGTGTCTGTGACGAGTACTGGAGATACTGCAGGCATTCCTGCATCGACCACTGGGTCAAGAACAACGACCATCGAACCGGCATCGATGACACCACCAGAGGACTCCACAACGAGCCCTGCGTCTTCGGACGCAAGAGACGCTGTTGAAAGTACGAGAGACAACAAAAGAATGTTCTTAAACATATGTTCTCCTTGAAGAGGAACCTCAGTGTATATCGAATGTAGGCTTATTGAGAATCACAGAGTGTAGGCTGCTGATGAGTCGTGGAGAAGAACGCCGCCTGACCCCACTCCGGCAACGAATGCGTTGTTCGAGATACCCACATTACCTGCCCCGGCCAGTTGCGTCGCAGCAGACGTTGCGGCGGCTGAGATGAGCCAGTAGGTGATGGTCCCGAATCCGTACACAAATGAAGCACCTCTTCTATCCAGATAGTTACCCGTTATGACTGCTGGACCGTTAGCGGTCGTTCCATCGAACCGAATACAAGAGAAGGCAGCGGTTGCTCCCGAGCCTGGTGCAGTAGCACCTGCCAAGATGAACCGGTTCGAGTTGATTACAGTCCGACCTACGTTCCCGAGGAAACGAAGGCAGTTTGCCTGGGGTGAGACGGCGCTCACGGTCCCAAAGACAACGTTATTCCCAGTAACTGAAATATGCACATCGGCAGGGAATGTGAGTGCTGGGAAAGAGATGGCATCAAGCGCCTGATCCTGAGGGATGATGGTGCAGTTAGATACTCTTACTTGGACGTTTGAGAAGTCTGCTGTGAACAACAACTGCCCTTGAATTCGGCAGCTATCGATAATCTGAGTAGCGAACCCACCCAAGGAGAGAGTACCGAATACCTGGCAGTTCGACATACTAAGAGTAGCAGCAATCGTCGTCGTGGATGTAGAGAAGAAAGAACATCCAGAGATTAGAGTAGATGGCGCGCTCGTAATAGTAAACTGACCATCGAACGAAGAACCAGTAATCGTGATGACGGAGGTGCTAGCCGCTTCGAGCGTCGTTGTACCAACAACTCTAGAAGCTGTGATTAGTAGACGTCGAATCTGGTTCCCAGCAATGCTGAGGTTCCCTCCAACGTTATTTCCACTGAACTTGATATCCCCGACGACTGTCGTGAACGTGCTGTTCCCCGTTACGAGGTTGTTGGAGAAGTTGATGTTTGTTGCGGTTGTTGTGCTCGTGACATCGAATACGCCACTGGATGTGTTGCCTTCGACAACAGAAGGAATAGTCTCCTCTGATGCGAGAATGGTGAAGGTAGCGCCCTCAGACACGTTACCCTTCACAATGCCAGGTCCGTACTTGGCGCTCAGAGTCTGCGCGGATCCGGTCCCATTCCAGTAGAAGCGATTGCCTTCGACACGTCCCCAGATTCGGTCGATCAGAGAGGCGGCTGCAACAGCAGTCGTGGAGACAAACTCGTTTCCGAGCCAGGCCATTCCGAAGCTTGATGTGCCGTTGTCGTGAACCGGCTTCCCAAACGAATGAACTTTGTTATTAGAGACAGTGCAGTTCTCGTTGTCTCCGAATTGGATACCCTTCCAAGATTTCGTTCCGAGGATGGATTCCATGGATACAATGTTCGAACTCACTACTGAGCCCGTGCAGGCAGACATGTGAATACCGATCATGTCTTGAGACACTGCGTCCGTTCCACCTGTTGACCGAATGTAATTCCCAACGCAGGTCACATTCGCAGAGGAGCCCAGACGAATCCCAATTCCCGTACACGAGGTGCTGTCTGGATTTGTTAGGTAGATTTGATTCCCAGTAACAACGAGACCATCTCCAGATCCTCCCAAGTCAGGGGTAATCCCATGGAAAGTTCCGTAAACAGTTCCAATGGTGATAGAGTTAGAGAGGACCTGAGCACCGACGGCTGTGTCTCCTGTCTGAATGCCAGCAAAGCATCCTCCAAATGCATTTGCAGTTGAGTTCGTAAGACCCGTGATGTTGATTCTGTTGTTCGCTACTACGATGTACGAAGCCAAGTCGGGGTTTCTGATACCGACGTAGTAGCCGCCACTGACGAGATTTCCTTCGATTCGTGCGTTGTCTCCGATAGTACGGATGCCAGACCCAGAAAACCCTGCGGCGGCAATGTCCAATTGATTGAGGGAACATCCTCTGACGACGTTCGCGCTTACTGCGTAGTTGTTCAAGGACGTCGTAGTGGTGAAGCTACTGTTCTCGACGATACCATTTGCTCCCAGGTTGAGAGCTACTGGAATCGAACCAGAGGACATTCTGAAGTTGCTGATGAGTGCGAAGGCAGTCGAGGCATTGACCAGGTACGAGATGTTCGTCGAAGGGATCGCACCATTTGCCCAGACAACATCTCGAATAGTAATTCGAGACGCTGTATTCGAGGCAAGAAGGAATGAGTTACTTCCCGTCCATGCGGTCGTACCACCCCATGCTCCCGTGAAGGTGCAATTAGACATGTAGAAGGAGGACCCATTCCAATTGTTCGGACCTACCGCACTGTAGACGAACCTTGGAACAACACCGCTACCCCCGACGTACTCGAACGTTGAATTCTCAACTCTAATGTTTGGAATGCCGGTACCAGCTCCTCCAACACAAGAAGAGATGCCGCTCCGAGTAGTAAGAGTACAACCCTCAACAATCAACTCTGAGATAGGGGCCTCAAAGACGTCGTTAATGACGACCGATTGAAAGGAACCTCCGCCCTGGTTGAGGTTTCTGAGCGTTACTCTATCGATCGAGTCTAGTCCCGTTGAGCTTACGAGACCGGCGAGCCCAACGCCTGGAGCAACCTTCAGGTCTCTGATTTCGAGAAACTTTACGTCGAACTCAAGAGCGCCTACCAGAGCTCCAAGGTCTACCGTTGCTTTCTCATTGATTCCTCTGATGGTAAGTCCAACTGTTGTAAACCTTGGGATTGGGGAAGATCCTCCAAATACGTTTCCAACGATGATGACTTCGAAGTGAGGGAAGGTCCCATTGAGAGTCGCCGTCTCTCCAGGGTAGTTGGCAGAGATATTGGAAATGTAACTGGCGACTGCGGGGATTGAGGAAAATTGCCCGCCCTCTCCAACTGTAAGCGGAATGGCCTTCTCTGCCCTGTTTCGAATATTTGGGATGATGTTTGAGATGGCACCTGCACTCAAATCAACAACCGCGATCTGATGTCCTCTGTTGGTCGTTGCAACAGAGTCCAACACATTACCAAAGGTGGAGATTGAGGTAGAGATAGCGTAGTCTGCGGTCGCCTCATCCCAGTATAGGTAATTTCTCGTGTTGTTCGTGAAAGCGCCTGGCAGGAAAGTGCGAGCGGGGATGGTGTACACCCGTCCATTCCAACGAATCTTTCCTGCAGTGACCGCGAGGTTAGGACCAGAAGGAGTGGCAACCAATCCGCTCAAGGTCCAGTTCTCGACAAGGTCATCATCAGAGACAAGAGGCACCATCGACGCTCTTGCATTCAGTGCCTCGTCAAACGGCTGCCTTTCTCGGAAGGTCCTGGGAACGGCGCAGAGAACAGTGTACGAGCCTCCGGTGGGCAGTGGAGGGTCGACAATCAACTGAGCCTGCGACGTAAAGAACCCGTTGTAGATGCTCAAGGAACCCCAAGACTCAGGACCAGTCTTTGAGCTGCTCAACTCTACGAGTGGCTGTACCTCTGTCGTTGGAGTTGCCCCGACGCCGGAGATTTGAGCTGCAGTGAGAGGACGCAGCGCCAGAGTGGTCGTGTTGATGACTTGCTCAACCACCCACTTGTCGCCGTTGTTTGAGATGGGAGAAGTGTTTGTTGCTCCCGTAATCTCAGCAAAGTCCCCAACAACGACGTCCGAGAAGTTAGCTGCGGAGCAGGTAACGATTCTACCATTTGCAATGTTCGTAATGGCAGCGGCAGTAACCTTGTCGAAGCTTGTGTTGATGACAGAACCAGAAGAACCCCCACCGACCCACGTAGTCGCAGCAGCGAACGGAGGAAGTCCAGCAGGAGAACCTCTGACAACACCAACCACCCTACTCTGAGCAGGCTGGCCGTTCGAGTTGTCGATTACTTGGTAGTACGGAACAAGCTCTTCTTTGGTCGGATTCGCACCAGTGAACAGACCAGGAGAACCGATGAATACCCGCTGAGAAGCAGTCAGAGTCAGGAGACGTCTATCTGACGTTGAGAAGGATACGGGCTTGAGCACAACATCGTGCCGCATCAAGTCTGCGAACAGAACGTCTGAGTTCGCAGAGACTCGTGCGAGAGCTCGATTGACTGACTCACTGGTAAGATTCTCAGATGAGTTCGGGAAGCCAATACCAGCGGCATTTCCGATCCGTCCTTCTGGAGAGGATGGGATATCTCCGCCAGTAACACGAAGCCCGCCGAGCGTGACCTCGAAGCCGAGTGCGGTTGCAGCCGAGCCTCCTGTAACTTCAACCGAGCTCGGAGTTCCAGCCGTCGCAGAACGGATAGAGATGGTACCGTCTGAGTCAAACGCAGTGCCCGCAACACCGATAGCTGTATTGATGTCGGCGATGACAGTGTTGATGCCGTTACCAGTCAGAGTAACAACAAACGGCGTCCCATCAATGGAAACATTCAACGTCTGTGCAGCAACTGCGGCTGGGAAGTAAGGAACCACACTGACGCCATCTGCGTTTGAACGTCGAAGAGACCCACGCAAAACCGCGTTCGTGGTTCTGGTGATGTTCTTTCCAGATAGTTGGGGACGGCGGAAGTAGTCCATGGATGGCATAGGTTATCCCTCAGAAACGAATTTCCCAATTGACTTCAAACTCAAGAGAGTCTGTCTTGCCAATGGGCTCGAAAGTTTTGTACGCGTTCGGTGCCTGTGAACCCGCCGTTGCGATACCCGTCTGACGGGTTCCTGGATTGAATGCAGGAATGGCAGACGGAGAGCCATTCGTGAACAAGCCCATCTCAGTGATGTTGACCTGAACACCAGGCGTCAGCGTAATCTCATTCTCAGCGAAAGTTCGTGCGTATCGGACTGTCGTACGAGACGGAGTCAGCGGGAACGTTGGTGGGACATTGAGTGGAGCCAGGTACTGACCAGTGGCGTATTCGATTGGAGTCACCAGACGGAGAACTCCAACGTCCTCGACTGTAGACCCAGTACCTACTCCAATATAGGCCATTCTATCGTTTCGATATGCAGTGGTAGGGCCTGTCTCAATGCTCATCAGAAGAGCCAGAAACTCCCTTCCGGTATTTGTCCAAATGTTATGGCCCTCTCTCACGGAGCCCTGAACAATCTTACCGCGTTCTCGACACAGGGCACGGACCCATCCCTGTACCTGAACAACGCTCTCTTCTCCCTCCACCGAGGACGACCAAACGCTTCCAGCAATGGCTCTTCCGAACCTATCAACGAGCTTTGTGAAGCCCTGGTCTGCAACTCGAATGAAGTCCTTAAGCATTTAGCGTCTCCGAGAGATGGTCCAAGAAACTGATTCAGAAGTGCCGAGTGTCATCGCCAGTACGATGTTCGTAGAGGTCACACTTACGATAGGGTATACACCTAAACCATATCCAACATCTACAGTCCCGTTCGTGCCCCCAAGAATAAGGAGGTCTCCTGGAAGAACCTTGATGGTAACTGGATTAACCGCAGAAGGACCAGAGGCAGGTGCGGTGGTTCTTTCTTCAGAGAGTGTAACGGTTGCTGAGGTGGCTGTACAGACTGCTAGAGCCTGAGACTCCCGGAGGTCACCAAACGCGGCATCCTCGGGGTTAAACCTCTGAAGATGGTCCCAGGCAAGTCCTGTTCTCTTGTTCTTCTTGAGCTTCACGCCGTAGGACCCTGCAGGGAGGGTAGGAGACGTATAACCCGTAAAAGGGGACAAGAGAGTCACTTTAGTCAAAGAGGCATCCTGAACTTCGAGCTCATCTCCAATCTCAGCAAGAGCCTTAATCTGCGGGTCGAAGACACTGAGAATCGGCACGCCCGTCGAAGTGATGGGAAGGGTGCCAGTTTCCGGATAGGACGGCTCGATGAGAGACGGTCTTACGACCATCCAAGGAACCGTGGCGTTTGCTGTTGGGGTTGGGGTGACTCGAACCCTATCCCAAGACGCTCCGTTGAGAATCACCTCTGTTACTGAGTAGCGCAGCCCAGACGTGAGATTGACCAGCCAATCTCCAACAGCCACTCCATCCGTGCGGAGCCCTGCTTGAAGGACTACGATTGGGTTGCCTGAGGCGAACGTTGCGGACGCCCCTTCGGTGATTTTCGATTTCATCTTTCTCTTGATGGCGTACCTGACATTCGAGGAAGTCTCGAATCCAAACGCGGGAGCATCAGAGAGGGTGATGACCGTATTGGTAGCAGACGCCACCGTATACGTTCCTGCGTTCACTCCCTGGTAGATAGTTACCTTGTCTCCGGCACGTGTGAGTGGTCCTTCGAAGTCTTCACCAGTCCTTGGTGTTAGTACACCACCATCAGGAATGGTCAAAAGACCGGAGCCATCCGTCGTACTGAGAGTGGAGCCTGACCGCCGAATCCAGAAGACACCATCATCGTATTGGATTTGAAATATGGCAGATGGGTTCTTTGAGCTGAAATTCAAAGAAGGAGGCATTGCGAGAGACGTGTTGTCGATGAAGTCTCCGCTCCCAACTCCAATCCTAAAGGAAGTGAAGTCTCGAATAACAACGTCGTCAGCAAACTCCGAGACAGACGATATGAAGAAAGAGACGTAGCTTGGGGTAATCTTCCGCAAGAAGGAAGACACAAGACTAATCTCGTCAAGAGTAAACAGACCGTCATTCACTCTCACTCGGATGGAGTGGAACTGTTGGAGCAGTCGGGAGAGAGAGAAGTTTGTTGCTGGGAGTGGGTTTGAGATGTAGTCCGATACCTCGACTCCCTTACTCATTGCAGCAAAGCGCTCAACGGTGTCTCCAACCTTGTACTCTACTCCCGTTATGGGGTTCACATCGAGCCCTGCAAGGTCAGAGGCAGGATCAATGGGGAAGGTATATACTCTGAGAATGCCGAGAGGCGTTCCCGTACTTGAAGTGTCTTCGACCAGCAGACGCCCAAGGATAGGATTACCATCGATTCCAAGACGGTAATCGTTCTCAATAGAACGAATGATTCCACGGTTCTCCGCAAAAGGCAGACCGAGTAGAATCTGAGCTCCGATTCTCACCTTCTCCAACGCACTTCCCTTGAGGAAGGCAAACATCAACCCAGAGACAGCTTGCCTGTAGTTGATGTTCTCTGAGACTGCTTCGATATCCTGCCTGGTCAAGCCGACAAGAATACCAAAGTTGTTCTCGATGTTCTCGTTGTTGTCGAAGAAAGTAACCTCCGCCCAGAATCGAGAAGGGGCAGGTCTCGACGCCGTGAACTTACCGGGCACAAACCTAATGAAGCTCCCAGAGCGCTTTCGCTTGATGCGAACCTTTGCCGTGACAAACCCAGTCGGAGGATAGAACGGAATGGCTCTCGTCAGCTTTACCTTCGTTGCGGAAAGGACCGCTTGCACGTAGTAGGTTCTGGCAAGGGTGATTGGCTCGACAATGACAATCTCATCACCCGGTCGAATGCCTCGATCGATGAAGTCTCCATCATCTACTTCGAAGACATCTGTTCCGGTCTGGAAGGTCATCTGCCCCTTGAAGGCAAATTGACCGTCTACGATGTAGTCGATGTTCTCCCGCAATGTCATGGGAGGTGCTTCGACTTCGTACTCTCGTCCATTCTTTATCTGGAAGAACCCATCATCACGCTCGATGACGGTCGCAGGCACCATGTAGTTTTGAAGTGTCGGGATACTGCGAACGCTCTCATCGATAGGAATGAGGTTGTTCCTCACCACGATTCTTGGCTTGATTTGAAAAGTGGGATTGATGTTGATGTTCGTTTCTGGTGTGAGCCTCTTGTTCCAGTATGTATTCTTGAAGTTACCCGAGTTAGCGATGTCAAAGTAGGTAGCGGCGTCACCGCTAAACGTGACAGTACCGTCTGGATTCTCCGTCACCCCTGAGATGGCCAGGTCGTTCCCAATTTGAGCGTAGAAAGAGGGAGGAATAGGAGGGACAATTCCAGGAACGACAGCCTCATCGGTAAATACAAAACCAATGTTCCCTCCATCCACGCCCACGACCTGACATGGAATGGAAGTAACCTTCTGCCCGTCTCGAACAATGTCAAACTGAAGAAGGTCACCAGGAGCAACGCCCTCTGCTTCGAAGTCCTGTGTTGTCGAAATCAGAGTCGGCGGTGTTCTCCAAGGGAGGTTGGTAAGACCAGACTGGAGAAGAGGCTTGTCGATTGTGATGATGACAGTAGGAACTCTCTGTCGGGAGTCTACGGAGGAGCGCAGAATTGTGTAACACTGCCCGCCGATAATCACGACACGGCCAGGAGCTACAACACTCACGTCTGCATTCGGATCCAGTGGAATGCCGATGGTGTCGGTCAGTAGGGCGTCTGGCTGGTCGATGGAGAATCTAACAGGCCGGTAGACGTCAGCGGTGTAGGTCAGACTCGTTGTGACGTTTGAGAAGCTCGGAGCCGCCTTCTCTACAGTAACGAAGGAACCGCTCTTCGATACAATTCTGTAGAAACCCTTGTTGGGCCCTGCCTTGTAGTGGATGATGTCGCCCGCCTGGACGTTTAGAATTCCTGCCGCGTTGTTGCCCATGAAGAGCGGCAACAAGTAGTCCAGCGGAGACCCGTACTCAGACATCAGTTGTGCGTACGGCTTGCCACGGGCACCATTCACAGACCACAACGTGGAGCCAGTCGTAAAGATGAATGCAACGTCGTTGTCGACTCGGTCAGAGAGAGGACTCGGGACCGTATCACTGCGAGCAATCTGGTACCCGTTCTTGGCGGTGTTCAGGCCAGAGAGTGTATAGTTCTTATTGTTTGCTGCGTTCGAGCTCGAAAGCAGGCGAATGACACTGCCTCCGACATTCTGAAGAACCGACCCCTCTACGAGTACCAATTCATTGGAACCGAGGATAATAACGGAGCCATCGAGACCAAGGTTGATCGAGGTGGCATTCGTACCGGCGTAGTGGTACCCGAAGTAGAAGTCCGGGCCGTTGACAAGAATCTCCCGCTTGGGCTCATACGCAAGCCATCTGCGTTGGAAGTAATCTTGGATATCTCGGATGCTCTTGTTGAAGTCTACTTGGTAGAGCTTCAAGAGTTCAGCACCTGCAATTTGAATCAGAGCAGACCAGAGAGTCTCGAAGAGTTCTTTGTTATCGACTCCCTGCCACACGTCTCTGATGTAGCTCCAAATCCATTTACCATCTGGAATGATGCCACGGGCGTGGGGAACGAGAATGGCGCGAACGCTCGATACAGTCTGAGACTTCTCAGAGACGAAGACCCCGTTCGATACAGTAAGACCGATGACGTACTCTCCAACGATGTCTGGAGAGAACGACACAACCGAGCCGTCGGGGTCAATGACCTTAAAGCCCTCACCAACGACTTTGGATCCAATCGGCACAGAGTCAAAAGACCAGGTGTACGTAAGAACAGAATCGTCTGGGTCTGTGCTCTTCCTTCCATCCACTTTGATGACAGAGCCAATGATGCCTACTTCCGGATCGCAAACTGCGACCGCCTTCGGAAGAAGAATCTCCGGAACAACGGAAGCGGTCTGGAGGGAGATTAGGCTCATGGAGACTCGTCGAAGTCAGAGAGGATGAATGCCTTGCCACCAAACGCGTAGCTTGGGACACCTAGTGGGAACTTCTGGCCAACGGCCATCTCGTACCCATTCGAGTGTCCCCACCTGAAGAACTTCCACTTTGTAGTACTAGAGCTTGGCAGCGCAAAGTGATTGAAGTGACCAAATCCAACTGCAGAGGGAGTCAGGTCTAGAGGGAGGTCAAACCCCTGAGTAGCGTTCCTCCAGGGGATTGTGATGATGGGGTCTGCGAGAAAAGAACCAGCCCATACGCGAATACTCTGGAAGGCTTGGACGACGATTCGATACTGGTTCATGACCGTCCAATCAACGTCAGTGGAGAACTTCACTCCAAGTGGCGTTTGATTGAGAATATCGACCTCGGACCCAGACCCTGGAATGACTCCAATCTTCCTACCGTTGAGGCCGCAGTCAAAGAACCCAAGGCGGACTCGCTTGTTGCCGAGATAGATTACAATCCCTGCATCGACTGAGGTGAGCGGAGCGTTCACTCTACCGGTCTCATCTGTATACCCGGCAACCTGAACCTTGAAGTCAATCTGAATGCTTCCTACATCTGTGAGGGATTGCGTCTTCGTGTACACTGCCTTGAACGTGCTATTGGCGTAGTCTCCCTTGGTGAGGCTGAACTCGCTGGGAGTCGGCGACTCGATGTTCAGGCCAACAGTGTCGTAGGTAAATCGAATGTCCGATGGCAGCGCAACGCTGTCTGGCGTGAGAGAGTCTTCTGCATCCCACGCCAGATACCGAGTCATGTAGTTCAACGAAGAGACATTGAATGTTGACTCATAGGCGGCAACCGACGGATGGCCGAAAGCTACTATTCCCGTAAGAGAGCCGGAGAGAGGGAAGGTCGTCTCAGCGCCAAAGAATGGCGTCACCGTCGGAAGATTGAGCTTCCCGGTTCCAACCGCAGTGGAGGCATCGACTCGAACCCCCATCAATGTCCCGGTCTGGATTGTTCGAATTGAGAAGAAGGCCCCACGGTCCACTGCTTCAATCTCTGTTGCTCCCGCACCGCGCCAAACAGCGTTACCGTTCAAAGCAGCTACAATTCCTGCAACGGTAGTAGGCGTTGAAGCAAATACGTGAGAGCGAGTAACCCAAGAGCCACCTGCATCGGAGCTAATGGAAGTGTTCAGCGTCGTGCCGGTGAAGCTCGTAAGGGGAAATGCCTGGGTCCCGGAGAACACCTCAGCAGGAGAGCTCGTGGCAGTGGACGCCACCTTCGTGTCATCGATTTCCAGGGACAGAGTCTTGCGTCTTCTATCGAGAAGCATACGAACCAACTTAGGACTTCTGAAGTCGTGCTCGATAGCTGGTACGAGGTACCCAGTCGTCAGAGACTCAGGACCCGAAAGCAAGAGACCCCAATTTCTCTGAGTGACGGTCTCAAGAGGGGCAATTTGATACGAGTTGAGTCCGTCTTTGAAGCCAAACCCTCCTCCGACTAGGTCTCCGAGTCGAGAAACACTCTCGGCCGATACGAAGGCCTCCATCATTACACCGTCAGCCCGTTGCTCCAGCCGAGGCTCAGTTCGCTGGTACTGAAGAGAGCCCGCAACTGCCTTGTCCATGGACAGGTGTTGTGGCTTCAAGAAGCGCCCAGGTTGATAGAAGAAACTTGACGACATGGGCAACGTGCCAGCCTCGAACCATCTACCTACGGGCAAGTCAGTAGGGAGCACTGCATTCGATGCTTTGTATTCTGCAGGAAGGTCTGGCAGCGTCAGTACTTCTGAATCAGAGACGGCGAGCCCGCTTCGAACAGAGGCTCTGAAGTCTGGAAACAGTGCCCAATCATCGAGCTGAAGAATGTCTCCAGTTCTTCCGATGTTTCCAAAGAAGAGAGAAGCAGTCTCTGAAGTCCCAGTTCTACCGTTCGTAAACAACGTTGAGGGGAACTGTCCGAGAGCTCCGACAAGAATAGAACCCTGGAATACAGGAGACTGTGAGGCTGGAATTCGTGTCCAGAGCTCAGCTCTAAACGGCACAACAGAAGTGTTGAATCGAATAAATACTTCAAGCACACTGTCATCAGCCAAAGACATCCATCCCTGGTTGCCTCCGGTGACTGGGTCCAAATCCTGAGCGAGCTCTGTCTGACCTGGTCGCGCCGTGCTGAAAGACTGCAGCGGCCCAGCAAAGACAATAGAGCCGCCAGTGCCGTTGTCTCTCAAGAAAGCGTAAGCAGCGGTGTTGAATGTGCCGTGCTCAAGACCGAAGTACATGCCGACCATGTTCGTCAGCGAGCACCAGTCAGGGTTATGAGTCACCCACGCTGTCTTCTTTCTGAACTTAAAGTACCCCATCGTAGATGCGCCTGGGACGATGGGGACATTCAGGGTATACACTCCCTGCTCAAAGAGAGAGTTAGTGGTCTTCGTAAGAACGAGACTTCCACCAGAAATGAGCTTCGTCACACTTCCAGCGGCGGGCGCTCGCTTCTCAGATGTCTCGAAGAGAGTAGTCACACCGTATGCGTCATTGACCGTATCAAGCTCTGGGAGTACCGCGTGATTCTGAATGTTCGAGAACCCAGAGTCGATTGCCAGAGACGCAAGCTGGACGTTCTGCGTCTCTGACTTGAGTCCGAGATGGAAAAGCTGGCCGGGCTTGACCGGAGTTGTGATATCGCCTGGAACTGTATTAACGAGTCTTGGAGCCACGAACAGTCCTCAGAAAAGGTGAGCTATGGGTATCTTCAAGGAGCTGAATCCAGAAGAGGTTTGGAAGGCCATTGAAGGCTACAAGGATGTGATTACTCCGGAAATCAAGAAGGAGGAGGCTTTCTTTAGAAACACACCCTGCCCAACATGCGACCAGGCAAGTACTCAGTCCTTTATAAATCCAAAGGCTCCTTTCTCTCCTGGAGCCATTCTTCCAAATAAACTCCTCCGTTGCCTTGTCTGCTCAACGGAGTTCGACCCCCACTCGGGGATAATTACCAAGCTTCCTACTGACGAACAAGGTTGATTCGTTCGCCAGACGGGAGAGGGTCCTGGCCAGAGACGTCGGGGCCTGGGACGAAGAAGGAGACACGGGCAGTGCCATCGTAAGGCACCAAGGTCTCCAATCCCCCGAGTTGGTTATCGCTGAACTCCAACCACACACGCCGACCCCAGTCATGGAGGAGGCTTTGTACGAATGTCGGTGTGATCGGATTGCCTCCTCTTTTAGCAATAAGATCCTGTACTTCGGACACGTCAGCTGCCGTTTCGACTGGGATGTTGTCGATGTAGCTGATAATATCTGCAGCGATGGTGCTCGGAGCGCTGCCTCCGAGGTACACTGCATCATACGAGATGTACGCCGGAAGGAAATGCCTCACCAGAATGTTGGCGGAGCTAATCCTATCTTGACCCGAGTTTGAGAACTCCTGAATTCTACGAACGAGGTCGGACTGCTCGTACGTTACTTGAATCGAGGAGCCTACCAGGTTGAGGAAGTTCTCCGTGCTATCTGAGCTTCCGACTGGGAGAGTCTGAGGACTGAAGTCGATGAAGCCCTCTTCCTTCATCGAGTACGTCAAGGTTCTATCGGAGACGCGATGACGATAACCAAAAGACTTGAATGTCTCTGGTACCATCTCCAGGTAAGACGCCTGAGCGAGGTTTGCCGAGTCCTGAGGATTGAATGAGACTACTTCGGTATCGAAGTAAGAGACGGGTCCCTGTGAAGAGAGCTGCATCTCACTTGGAGTAACCCTTCGGATGTCTCTTCTGTAGATTCTAAACGGCTGCTTAAGCCCCTTCGTCAGAACCGCCCCGCTTGGGATGTTCAGTCTCGATACTGCGAGGTTGTTGAAGATGATCGAATCTACGGGGTGTTCCTTCACAACAGACTCGTACATTCTAATAGGACGGGCAGCGTACAACTCTGTCCCGTTAAGAACGGTAACAGGAGTAGAAGAAGGAGCCTCCGTGATGAGGAAGTTCGCATCTGCTTCTGTCTTGAGAGTAGGACTCCCTGGGAAGTCTCCGATTCTTGAGATGACTGCCGTCCCAAGCACTGGGGCAGAGGTTATTTGATAGGAGCCCTGATACTTGTAGGGGACTCCATACATGGTGATGAACTTGTTGATGTACGGAGTGAAGTCCGTACCGACGGAGAGAATGACGTTATTTACTCCGTTGCGACCCCACTGAGAGACGTTGCCCTGCAGCAGTACTGTTGGAGTTGACTCCGTCATCGCCTGGTCCAAGACGAGGTTGGACCCATCGATGAACTTCACTACTCGGTAACTTCCCGCATCAACCCCCTCTTCAATGAAGAAGAGATTACCGACCATATCTGCCGTGAACACAGACCCAGAGGCGGTCGGAGCAGTTACCTGCGTAGAGCCTGCAATGGTCTGAATGACCGTCTGTCTCGCATTCGTGGTTCCGTGGAAGAAGACCTCTTCGTGAACGGAGAGGACGTCGTCTTCAGTAACGCCGAGACTGAATACAGAGATACGGCCGGGGTCGGTAAATGTCGCGGTAATTCCCTGAGTAACAACGCTGGTAGTGGTTGCTGAGCCTGGAAGACCTGCGTCTGTGATGATTTCTCCAGAGACAAACTCGCCGACGATGTTCGCAAGAGTGAGCGTACCAGTCGCACCTGCATCGGCATCTGCGATGATAGTCGCGGTGGCTCCGCTCGTTGCCCCGGTGAGAGTACTTCCAACGGTGAAGTTAGAAGTCTGTGTTCCATAAGAAAGGAGGCCACTGACGTCTAGGTCTCGCGGGAGATCTTTCGGATCCGCATCTTCCGTGAGCCTAGACGGAACAATCTCTTGCTGACGGTACCGATTCGGGTCGGGTCGGAACATGACCGACTCTCCTGAATCATTCTTGAATTCAAACTTAGAGGAGTTCGAGTCACCCGTATTCTGTTGAAGAAGAGTAGGTGAGAGCATGAATGTACGGAGAACCCCACGTGCGGGGTCTCCCCATTCATAGTCACAGAACGTCATGGAATCGATTGCGGTTTGGAGAGTCGGAGCAGACGGAACTGACGTAATACCAAGCGTAGTGAGCGCCGAGTTCAGCTTCGTTCCAAGAGAGTTGTGCAGGTTCTGGAAGAAGGTAGGGTATGCAGTGGACCCCGTAATCGGGAGCTCAACTACAGTCGCACCACCTCCAACGTCGTTCAAGAAGCTAAACAGCTCCCCGTAAACGTCTACGGGGAATCGGTCGTAAATCTTGATGAAGTATGTCCAGACCGTTCTCGTCGGGCCCGTTAGCCTGTGCTTGAACTTCAGGACATTCTTAATCAGGTAGCTCCCCTGGTTAGGGCCGTTCTTGATGGTGAGGCTCTCTCCAGGTCGTGGGTCGATGGGAGGGAAGTTCTCTGCGTCGTCTAGGGCCTCAGAGACAGCGACGAAGTAGCTCGCTGGGTCGTATGCGTCTCCGTTGCCCGACCCATCTCCGTGAAAGTCCAATTCCGAGTAAGTCCCGTCTGCGAAGAGCATGGGGAAGTACCACCCAATTGGAGTGTCAAACCCAAGTGAGTAGCGTCTATCTCCAGACGGAGCCGCAACAGGTCCTCCGGATAGGTAAGCAACAAGAGTGGAGTCGAGGCTTGGAAGAACAAATCCACTGACTCGCTGAGAACCTGCCCGCACTCTTGCGGAGGTGAAGGCACGCGTTGGGACAACTCCAACTGGGTCGGCGAGAGGGATCTGAATGCCTGTAGACTGATTCGACGAGTCGAGCAGGAGCAATTCCTTCACTCGAACCAAAGGCCGCTCAACGTTCTCAAGAGCAGAGAACACCTCATACTCTAGATTGATGAGAGACGCCGAGATGGCACGGTCTACGATAAGACCCTGGCCGCCGAGAATCGAATCAAAGCCCGTGATGGTGTAGTCACCAGCAACAATTCCCGTCTTGATTCTAACGATGTCTCCAACGACAACTCCAAACCCAATCATGTCATTGGTGAGGAGCTGCAACACATTGGAGCCGATGACCGTCTGCATGTCATTCGCAAGCAGGCTCCCGAATGGGAACTTTGGAATCTTCGGCTCAAAAGGATTGACCTTGATTGAACGAATGATGCGGTATCTCAGGTTACTCTGAGAGTTGGAGAGGTTAGATGTCAGATAGAGAACAGACCCAGCCACTCGCATGATTGGGTAAACGCCGACATCGTCGCCCGTCTCGATACTGATGAGGTCTCCTGGGAGAATCCCCACAGCCTCGAAGTCAATGGAAGGGGCACTGAGGTCTTGGACCTTGTTCTTCTCGCTCCCCAACCCAAGAGTCTGAAGAGTCAGACGCTCAACAAAGGAGGAAGAGTCGGAAAGCCCATTAAATACGACAGTAGAGGCTGGCTGTAGAACGGGCCGAACGTAGAAGTCAGTGTGCCCAAACACATGTACTGAGCCACTTGGGACAGAAACGTTCGAAGCACCGATGGTAGGCAGCGAGGAGATCTGCACATTCCCAGGTCTCGCAAACCCACCCTCAAATCCAGTCCCATCCACTACTACAACACCAGACGGGAAAGAACCAGAGAACCGTACAAGGTACGTCATCTGGTAAGGTGAGCTGCTTGCCAGTGGTCCAATGAACACCTCAGAAACAGAGAGGCGAACGAGTCGAGTCGTTTGAAGCAGTGCGGGGAACGCGGTTGTGCTGAGGTACAAGTAGAGAGTGTCCCCTACCTTCGGAGCTTCCGAATCGGGACCATCGATGGTTCTTGCTTGTACGAGAGCGAGGTTCTGCCAGATAGTTACTCGACCTGTAATCCACTGATGGCCAGGAGAGTCGGCGATCAGAATGTCTCTCTCCATCTCAAGGTCTCCTGCGCCAATGACTTGAATGGCACGGAGCTCTGTCTGGAAGACGTCGTTCAAACGAGCGGTAGCACCTCTTCGCGTATTCAGCGACCTCTCGTTGAGAGCCTGTCTTGCCTGCGCAACGAAGGAGGGAGTGTCAATCCTCGGAGCTCCATTCTGGAACTTCTGGAGATTTCCAACTCTGACAACACCAAAAAGACCATCCACGCCAGACAGCGCGTTGACATCGATGTTGTAGTCCGACCCTTCCTTCTCCGCCTTCAATGCGACATCAAGAAAGTACTGAGAGTTGGCTCTATTGAATGCCATCTCCTCGGCCGTAATGGAGACGGGATTCGTTGGAAAGAAACTCAGCCCTTCTGCAGTAAAGAAGCGAGAGGTAATCTCAACCTGAACGTTTGTTGGATTTGAGAAGTACAGACGACCCACGCCGGTTGAGAAAGAGCCTGGGTCTCTCTCATCGAATACGTTGGCGACAAGAGCGTCTGCGTCGTCATCTGAAAGGATGGACGGGTCCTGCAGAGACTGGTTCCGCTTGATGGACTGAGTCTCACGTTGGAACGGAGTCAGAAGCAGAATGAGAGGCTTGATGAAGGTATCTCGAATGACACCGGGGTCCGACGCGATGAGCTCGGGGAACTCCTGAGCAAATCTATCAGTGATGAAGCTGTCGATGTTCGTCTCGAACGGATCTGTCCCGAGATAGGTCAAGACCGGTTCGATGAACTGTGTCTGGGCAGGGGACCCTGTATCCAAGTCAATGGTCGGGTCTAGCGCACGAAGACGGTCTTCGAGGAATGTCTTCAGTTCTTGGGTGGCCATGGTGTTAGCTCAAGGATACGTTGGCAGCTTGGTTGACGAAGTTCTTAAGACGCACAGTAGCCGATAACGTACCAGTTGTGTCGTCGAAGGAAAGGGTTTCGAGGTCCGAAGATAGCAGTTTCTCTTCAGGAGGGATGTTCTTCTGAGAAGACTGTAGTCTGAGAATCTCACTCTCAGTCCTATCAATTGCAACTGTCAGGTCTGCAGCGGCAGACGAGTGACGCCTATCCGTACGAGACCCAATGATAGAGCGAGCCCCACCACCGCTGGATGGCTGGAAGACGTCCGACCCAGGAGTGGTGAGGAAAATCATCATCCACGCCTGAACCAGGCGATCGATTCCGGAAATCTGCTTCAAGGGCTTTGAGAGCTCAAGAACAACAGAAGCACTGTTATTGAGAATCGACACGTTGGAGAAGGCTTGAAAGTCAATCAAGTCCTTCCCGACTTGGGAGGGCGGAATACGAACGACCAGCCGCGTATCCGATGATACAAAGAACTCAGTTACAGGAACGCCGTTGTAGAGCAACTCCGATGCACTGTTCAGTTTAGACCCCAATACAACAACAGACGGAGGATTGAATCCTCGAATGGGAGAGATGGAGAATATGGTCAGGATTGTCTTCGCCTGAACGATTCGAAAGTCCTTCATGTTGTACCTCCATCGGACCCAGCGGAGTCAGTCTCTGAGATACCAAGAGCCTGAAGCTTTGCGGCATCCGTCCCGGCGTCTTTGACAGCCTTTACGACGTCTGCCAATTCTTTCTCAAGAGACTCTAGAGCATCGATATAGGAAATCCTACTCCCAACGCTATCCCCCTTAGCGTCCAACAGAGCACGCGTCTCTCCCTTCTTCAGAGTTGATATCTGCTCTTGAATCATGTGATCGAGAGTCAGGGATGCCGATGCTTTGTTGACTTCTACGCTTCTAATGAAGCTGTAGGCAGAGTGAAGGACTTTTCTAAGGTCGCTCATAGTCCGGTCTCCTCCTGAGAAGCGATCCCTTCGACTTCCTCATCGAGAGCTCTGTTGGGGACCTTGATGTCAGCTCTGGCGAACTCGGCAGACGCCTTCAAGAAGGAACCCCCGTAAGAGGCCGTCTCGAAATCAGAATCAAGCGCCTCTTGAATCTTGCATCTTAGAAAGAAGTCTACTGCCTTATCGAACTTCCTCTCTTCAAGAGACGAGATGATGCCGCCTACAATCTCTCGCTCCTGTGAGGCGCTCCTAGGGTCTAGCGGAGGAATAGCGTCGATGATGATGAGCAAAGAAGAGAGTGACGCAGTGAGAGTGTTCAAGAGGTCGATGACTTCATTCCTCTGAGACTGAGTGACTCCCTCTCTAAGACTTGAAAGAGGGAGCTCCAGTGCTGCGAGGTCTGACGCGAACTTCGTGATGGAGAAGTCCGTTACGTACGCGCTCAGCGCGCCGATGAAATTCTGATAAGCAAGGTATAGCGCACTCTCGACTGTAATCGCGGCACGCGCGGTTCTGACCTGCGCGGATAGCCTCATGCGGTCGTTAGTAATACCAACGAGGGTAGCAATAACGTTATTGAACGATACCTGGTCGCCGATATCCACAAGCCCAATAGGATTGATTGGGTCTGTCGCAACGCCCAATACAGAGCCAATCAGTCTGATTGAATCTGAGGTGGCGTAGGTCGTTCCAGCGATACCTAGAACCGCAGGAGCCGCAACAGTGAGAGATGTCCCGAGAGCCGATGAGAGGGTCTCAAGCTTCACCTTACCGTCTTGAGTTACGAATGAATTGACGAGTGTTCCACAGAGATACTTGAACCCGTCTGAAATGAAGGAGGGGCTCGTAGAACCAGACTGCCCAGCTCCAGAGACCTTCAAAAGGTCAGTTGGAACAACCACTGGATAAGTAGCCAATGCAGGAGGAGTGGGTACTGGAGAAATCGTTGCAGTGGTTACTGTCGCCTCTGTGATTGAAATCGAGGAGGCTGTCGGGTGGTGAAATAGTAATAGATTGGATGCAGGAACTACGTAGGAGTCGGCGCTGAGCGTAGAGATTGGAGCTGGAAAACCGGAAGCTACTCCGCTAAAGATACTAGCGATAGAAGCAACGTTATGAATACCCGATGGAATTGGAATACTGAAACTGACTCCATCTACCGTTCCTCTAATAAAGAAATCTGCGGGGAGAGTGACCGATGTAAATGGTACACGACCAATCACCACGGCTCTGTTCTGGAGATCGAACGTAGACTGAGGAAAGTTCGTAGGAGCAACAGTCGTCCCATTTACTGTTACGGAAACAACGGGAGCCGCCCCCATGACAAAAGGACCTACCGCGCTCAAGGCAGACGCAGTCGTGAGGTCTGACTCCGCCTGAATCGAGTACCCCTTTGGAGACGAAGGGCCGATGACGGGCGTAGAGAGAGTAGGAAAGTCACCTATGACTTTCAAAGAAGCTCTGTCCGTGATGAGACGAATTGCCATGTCTCTATTTGCCGGAGCGGAACCTGTCTCTTCGATTGTACTGATGAGCGAATCTACATCTGCCCGGACTCTTGCGACGGTCGTCAGTCCGATAATCGAAGAGAGAGGAGACTCCAGGAAGTTCTCTACCCCTACTACAAGGTCATAGAGCCTATCCAAGAAGTCACTGTGTAGTGTCTTCAGAGACTCAAAGGAGGGAGTCAAATCGACAGCAGCCTCTGACCCTGGACGAGTGAGGGAGGTCGCATGAGGACGTCTCAGGCTCTTGCCGAGTGACTTCGTCAAGAACTCTGATACGGATGAATCAAACTTCTTGAACTGTGGGTCAGAGACGGACACACGGGTCAATTGCTCCATCTGCAGAAGGGCAACTCTTGCTTTCTGTAGAGAGGTCGTCGAATTGACGCTGAAGGATACGTTACTCAGGTCTCGTACAACACTCAGAAGCTCTGAGACGGATGTGAGCTCATCTTGGACGGCCTTCCTCAATCCATTCTTCGCCAGGAAGGCAAAGAGGAGAGCAGACCGAGGTTGTAGGAGGAGGTTGAAAGCAATACTCTCGAATAGAGCCAGGGTCTCTGCTTCTGTCGAAAGAGCTCCCTGTCGACGCGCCTCAGCAACCCTCCTCTCTAGAAGGGAAGATGCTTGGTCTGCGGTAGACCCGGCTGCCATCAGAACTCCTCATCAAAGTCCGTTGAGACTACTCCCCTGCGGGAGCCTCTATCTAGAATCTCAAAGGAGTCCGTTAAAGGTCTCCTATCGAGATGCTCCATCTTCATCACTTCTTCCTTCGTCAGCTTTGCGGCCCAATTACGGATGGGAACCGCATTCAACCCTAGCATGGCACATATGTTCTCGAAGGAATTGAAGAGGTGGCTCTTTTCGAAAAGCCACTTATGCGCATTATCTGCGTACTTCCGAAGCGCGAGCCTATTGTCGTTCTTATACGAGGCCAGGTCAAAGGCGGCTCGAACAATGACACGCATCCAGAGAACCTTCGGCCCAGAGTAACGTTCCTCTGCTCTGGACTGTCCCTTGACCTTCTGGCAACTGACCTCTTGAGACAGGAGCCACTCGATGAAAGCGTCCTCGACGTAGACCTCCGCTCGAAGGAGGGATTTCATTTCTTTCATGGGTGGTTCTCTTATGAAACGGTGACGACTAGAGGAAGGACTGTAATCGAGTAAGCAGGAATCCTCGAAGGAGCCAACCCAGTCAGAAGAGCAACAGTAACTTGAAGCGTACCCGCCTGGATGCCCGTGATGACGAGCTGACCTACTCCAGAGTCATAGACGACTTCTCCAACCGCATCATCTGAGTTGATGAATTGGAGAGTGTTTCCAAGATTCGTCGAGTACGAGTAATGGTTAGAGAACAATGCATCAAACCGAACAGTCGCAGTTGCTCCAACGAGTACACTTACTGCGTTGTACGGAGCATCTGAGCTATTCCAAGTAACGCTGACCGGAGCAGGATGGATGAGGTCAATGAGATTCGCAGAGGACCTATCGGGAACTGAGATACACCACGGAACATCCTCTTCGCCTGCAAACGAGACATAGAACTGACCAAGACGAATGAGGTCGAAGCTCACACGACCGTTGAGGTCAGTCCTTACCTCAATGGTCTGAGATGCGACCATCTTGCTATCGATTACTTTCGGGACCTGAAACCCCGAAAGGATGTTCTGAGGAGAGGGGACATTCGTAGGCGTGAAGTACCCTACGTTCTGAACAGCAGTCACTCTCAGGAGATTGTTTGCAAGAGGCTGTCCTCTAAAGTCGATGAACTGACCCGTGCATCGGCAGAGAAGAGGGTCGGTCGCTACTGGAATCGTTGTAAGGGTTCCAGAGACGTCGAACGTATTCGTCTGAGGTGGTGTTACTGGCTCAAGGACAGCTATTAGCTGTGGGTTCGAGAAAAGAACACCAGCCTTGAAGAGACGAACTTCATACGTCACTCCAGGAGACACCGCACCTGGAAGAAGAAAAGCAGAGAGGCCGTCTGCGTCCGACAGACCAGAAGCAACCAGCGCCAAGGTCGTAGAGTCATAGACGTTAACCACCACTCCCTCAATAGGCCGTGGCGGTGCTTGTGTGTCTTTAACAATGATGTCTACGTTGATAGCCATTAGATGCTCCTCCGAATGAGGTAGGGAGGAACGGTCTGAACCGTGAAGGGATCAGTTGAGGTAGACATCACGGTCAGTAGGTCGAAGCTTGCCGCGTTCGGGACAACGAACTCTCGAACAAACGAAGAGCCCTCAATCGCTGCTCGGACCTTCGCTCCTCGTACGAGTGTGAATTGAATGAAGCCGTCGTCTCCACTCTCGAAGATAAGGGGTTGGTGATTTGTAACTGCGTAGGTTGAGAGTGCCGTCGGTGGTTGATCTGCTACGACAATCACCTTCGTCTTAACGGGTTGCCCATCAAGACCGATGAAGGTCGTTGAGCATACAGAGAGTTGCCCCGAGTTGATAAGAGGTACTTCAAATCCAAGGACGTATGCAGAGTACTCAGAGATGGGGTCAGCACCGTTCGCTGAGAACCTCCAACGGTACCTTGCTAATGTCGTCCCCGATACGTCGGAGTAGAGATAGGACAGGGTAGTAGGTACGAGAGTGATTCTTGGGTCTTTGCCGAAGACCTTCACGATGGGGTATCCGAGGTCTACTCCGTCGCTGTAGGTGACCTCGACACTCGACGCACGCCCCGTAGAATTCGAGCTCAGCTTCACCTTATCTACAGACAGAGAAGCAACACCAGGAGCCACTTCATTGATTCTGTCTACGACTTGCTGGGCAGTCCAGACATCCACCAAGGAACTGAAGGAGACAGAGACCTCCGCTCCTCCATTGATGATGAACTTCAGAAGCTTCCCTCCCTGTCGGAAGGTCGTCTGAGCAGAGAGCGACTCTATGAACGCAGCTTGCGCCGCAGGAGCAGTAAGCTCCTCATAGGTGTCCCCGTCATTCAGGGACTGCCAAACCTCAATCCGGGTGAAACCCAGCCCGATTAAGCTATCGTTGTTAGCAACCAGGATTGAAAGTTGAACAGTCACACAACCTCCTCTTACTTCTTCAGTCTCTCAGAGCGGGTGGGAGGAATACTGTCTTTAAGCTTCTTGGAGTTCACAGAGCACGCCTCTTTGGCGTTCTGGTCTCGTTCTACCGTCTCGTCTAGCTCTTTGATAACGAGCTCAAACTCACTCGTTACAGACCGCCCCGGTGTATGTTCTGCGTTCTTTTCTTTCTTCTTAGGGTGCATGGTTACTCCCCCTTCTTAGACTGCATAGCAGATGAAAGGTAGTCACCGAGTCTCTCTAGGAGAAGGTTCGTCTCATTAGAGGTAGATGTACTCGAAGAAATGACTTTGATGAGCCGCTCACTGACCTCTTTAAAGTCTGAGACTCGCTTCTCGTTTACTTCGTTAATCTTCAACTGCAGCTCAGTGTTCTTCTTATCCGCGTCTTCCTGTACCTTGTGGCTATGTCGCCAAACATAGACAAGACCGATGAACGGACTCATCATGATGAGTCCCACAATGCCGTAGGTCTTGGTGATGAGCTGGATGAGCTCTTCCATTAGGAACCTCTCAGGTATGCAGCCAAGTCCGCGTTTGCGACAGCAGAGACCACCGTAACTGCAACCTTCTGAATACCTGCCCCACCTGTCCTACCACTGAGAACTGCCTCAAGCACCTTTACCTGATTCTCCGCCCGCTTCTTCTCAGCAGCGATGTACTGCTTAGCGGTCTGTTCGAGATCGCTCAGTCGAGACGCACGAGTTGACATGGCTTACTCCAGGTGTGGTTTCATTTTCCTGAAGATAGACGACTTGAGCTTCGCTACCTTTGACCCATCCATCTTGAGCTGTTTGGCGATATCACCCGACTTGAGGGCAGGCTTTCCATACAGACCGAAGACGTACTCGTGAACGGACCGCTCTTCAGGAGTCAGCTGGTGGTAGATAAGCTGAACAACTTCCTGCTCACGAGAGGAGAGGAAAGCCGCAGAGGCTGCATCACCACCGAGACTGTTTGAGGCGATGAGTCCCTTACGCTGGTCCTTTGAGAGCCGTTTGATTTCTTTCATCGAGAAACCGGTGTGCTCTGCAAGCGTCTGAGAGTCTGGCTCAAACCCAAGGCGCTCGGTAAGGTCTGCCTTGGCTGCGTTGTACTTACCGATCTTCCCTGCGATGGGTTCAGTAATACGAGCTACGTTTTGGTGGGTCTGGATGAACCTATTAGCCTTCTTGAGGTAGTTCTGAACCCACGTACCGAGCTGAGTACCCTTGGATGGGTCGTACCGTTGGAAGGCTTCGACTGCTAGTCTCTTGTGTTCGAAGTCGATAGCAGCGTTTGGGATCTCCACATTGTTCTTGAAGATCCTCGCACGATTCTCGATGAGAGGCTGCATGGACTTGAGGAGAGGATCCAGATGCTCGGGTTTCCTCCCTCCTGTGTTCCACGTCTTCCAGAGCTCAACTTCAGAGCTCTTCTTCGCTCCGAGTTCCTTCTTCTTAGTGTCTTTCGACGCATCGAACTTGAAGACAGGAACAGGTCGAGGAGCGGGCACACGAGCCGCCGAGATCTTCTCAAGGACCCACTGAATGGCCTCTGAATTTTCGGTGGCGTCGGACATGGGTTAGGTAGAAGCTCCAGACATGGTGGTGTTTGAGCCCGTGGAGCCTGTCGTTGGAGCAGATACCTGCTTCTTGAGAGACACTGCAGGCCTTGCAGGCTGCCCACTACGAGCAGCTACCTTTCGGAGCTCTGGGAACCGTCTCTGAGCCTCCGTCAGGTGCGCCCCTGATTCAAAGAAGTGGTGGACATTGTAGGCCACCTTAATCTTCTCAAAGGACTCAATCTGAGACGCAGAGGCAGTCTTGAGGAGGTTGTCCGCCATGGTCATCGCACCGTCGGCCTGGACAAACAACTTCTTCATGAGCGCCTGGTCTCGCTCACGATTCTGAGGAGAGGTCTGGAAGAGATTGGTCAGGTCCTTTCTCGTATCGTTACGAGTAAGACGTACGTGTCTCATGAAGTTGAGTTCTTCTGCACCTAGATTACCGACAGCTTCTTTGTTCTTGCTCATGGAGTTCCAATCTTTGGAAGAAGCCCCTTACGTCCAATCTTGGGGGCAAGTTGATGTATCGACTTAGACTTCTTCGCTACACCGAGAAACTGAGACGGGGTCTTCCCTACCAAGGCAGCCGTCTTCTTGAGTGACGCTCGGTATGCTTTCCTACGCTTCTCTTTGTCGTCCTGTGCCTTGTGCCAACCGAGACCGCCAACGGCCCCGAGGATAGTCCCCACGGTCTTTCTTCTGGGTGATGCACCTTGCGCAGTCGACAGCGAAAGGTCCGCAAGAGTGCGCCCAACGGCAGAGCCAGTTAACATCGGAGCACCGACATCAACCACCCTCTCACTCACCGGCTTCTTTCTTTCAGCCGTCTTTTGAAAGAAGATCCCCAGGGAGTGCATGTTACATCCCCTGTTGACGGCGAACCTGGCGACCGAGAGTCCAGTCGTCCTTTGCCTTCTTCAATTGGTCTCCACCGATGGCCCCTGCTGCGAGAAGAGCCAATGCCTTCCTCTTTCCACCAAGAAGCTTCTTGGCTTGCTCCGGACCAGAGCCCATCTTCTTCATCATTGACTTCTTGACGAGCTTCTTCTTGGCGAGCAGGGTAGCTGCCTTGAACGGCCGGGTGCCGCTGCGCGAGAAGCCAGCAATCTTCTCAAGTTCATCGTTGAAGCCAGAACGGAGTGCCTTTAGTTCGGATGGTGTCATTGTAGGGTCCTCAGAGGTGTGCAACGAGACTAGAAGAAAACAACACAAGTGCCAATAAAGGTTAGCCCCTAAGTCCAGGGCCACTGCTCAAAGCTTTTACGTAGAGACGGACCTGGTCGAGTTTCTGCTTACGAACATCGTATACAGGAGGGATGGGGGCTTTGTCTCCTGTGTTATTGATGCGAGGGAGTAGACGATCCGGCTCCTGGAGAAGGCCCGTCAAGTTTCCGAGGTCGATTCCCTTTGGGTCTACCGCTAAACTATGGAATCCAGGCTTTCCTGCAGTTATGGTCGGAACTCCCTTTGCGTCGTAATCGATGGAAAGGTCGGATGTGCCAAAGATATCAACCATCGTAGCAATCGGTCTAAAGGTGAATGACCTTACGAACTGGTCAACGTCCTTCCCCTGAGCTTTCACCATGCCGTAGAAGTAGGAGATGATGTTGACTGCTCTCTCAATGGAGAGCTTCGATATGTTGTCTTGTTTGGTAGAGAGCGCCTTTTGAATGTCTTGGAACTTCTCCTTTGGGTCGAACACATCCCCTTCTGGAGAGTCTGTCGTCGAGACAATCTCTGAAGCAAGCCCAGTAAAGGCGAGCTCGTCAATGACAGAGGTAGTCCCAAAGAAGGGTCTGTAGATTTCTTCCCCAATTCGAGCGTTCTTGTACTTCGGCGAGAACCAGGTCGGGCGGATAATCTCCTCTACAGGCACAGACTCGGTTGCCGTGACTTGGACGTCCTCGTGAACGATGACAGACCGAAAGACCTGGCGGCCTGTGTAGGTACCGGAGAGTATCTCTACTGTTCCTGAGTCTACTACTTCGATACCTACGATTTTACCCTTTGCCCCGAAGAGGGCATTGGACCCGACTGTAATCTTGGTACCGCCACCTTTAGGCACCGCTACTTCTCTATCGACCCCAGTGATTCGTCCCTTGGGGTCGACGAGAGAAGCAGGTGTAGTCTCTGTCTTCTCAGTAGACGTAGGGACGTTTCTTGTAAGAATCTGCGGAGGGACAGTTGGTCGACGTGAGTTCTTTTTGTAAGACTTTGGGTTCGTGGACTTCTGAATGACAGTCTTCGAACCTCCGACGGCTGCTACCTGAGGAGTGACACCTACGAGTGCTTGAAGGAGACTGTCCTTCGAAGACGCATTCGCCTGAGCAAGAGCGACATCGGATGTAATTGGGACTCGAATCCGCCGTGTTCTCGTGCCAGTATTCTCTGAGAAGATACCAACGAACTCGTCGTCAGACCCCAGATGCTTTCGAGCATGGTGCATCTCGACCGAGGTACTTCCACCACGTTGGTCGATGTTGTGACTCACCGACCCTACCATCCCCAACAACTGATACGGAGCTCCGAGCGGCTTCTCTGTTGTGCCGTTCGTTTGCACCAAGTCTAGTACTTTCCTGTCTGTAGTATTGATGTCATCTGATTCCTGAATACTAAGAGCTTCTCGAAGGGACGACTCTTTCGGTGTGAACGGCTTGAGAATGACTACCGCAGGGAATCCACACACGATGGAGGGATTAAACTTCCCGGCAACGGCGACCTTCCGAGGGCCAAACCGATACTTGAAGAAGTGAAACATAGCAGCTCGGTTGACCCAACTCAATCGAGCACCAACTACTTTGTCTTTGTCAGAAGACGTCTTCTTATCGAACGATGCCGTATTCGCGAGCCACTCTGTTCTTGGAATGATTCCAGTATGCCGTTCATGCGGCATCAGGATTCGATATCCAGAGGTCCCAGCCTGCTTTTCGAGCTTCTTGATGTCGAGACCGAGGTTGGGAGCGAGCACACCTCTCGACAGCATCTGGTCCTTACCGATGAGAGTATCGTATGCCAACGTCAACGACCGAGTGACTTCGCTCAAATACATTCTATCGAAAGAGACCTGAGAAAAGTGTTCTGGGAAGATGACGTTACATCTCGGAGCAGGAGCGAAGAAACAGTCTGGTCGCAACACCTGGGAGCGGAGTCGGGACGATGTCGATGTTGATTTTGTGCCTGTCTTGAATGTGACTTTCTCCTGGTTCGGAGAGTTAATGACGTCGATCGCTTTTTGGATGGAGATATTCGTATTGTTGAGTGCAATCTTAAACTGCTCAACAGTAGGACTCTCATTAGTGAGGTCTGCTGCAAGGAGTTGTAAGGTTACCTGAGCCTGTCCCACAAAAGATGAGATACCGCGAGCAATAGAGCCAACAGCATTCAACTTCGTCACAATCTGACCAAGCTCATCTGAGGTCTGGTTTGCGAATCGAATGATGGGCGTCTTGTTCGTGTATTCGAAGTCTGCAGCGCCAAAGATCCGATTCTTTAACGTCGTTAGGGAGGCAAGGGCCGCTCTTACGTTTACGTTCTGAGAGAGCTCGGTAGTGGCGTACGTGCCAGTCTCTGTCCCAGTAATAGTTGCATCATACTTCGAGGCCGGATTTGGGACGACGTCATAGTAGATGTAGCTACAGAGTAACTTCAGCATGTCTCTGAATGTTACCTGCTGGCCCATGTTCTGAAGACCATGGCGGAGCCATTCATCGAATATCTTTCCAGAGAACAACCGAGATGCAGACGAGTCATTCTCTTCCGCCACAATCTGAGAAAGTAGGCGAGTCCTCAGTTCTGCAAAGGTAAAGAAGTCGTTAACTCCTTTGAACCGAGTTGGAACTCCACCGATAGCCTCCAACATAACAATCACACCTCCAGCGAGGCCGGAGATGTTCTGTAGTCCTGGAGTCTTTGGAGTTTGCTGCAGCCACTTGCTGATGACCTCGCCCTGGTGGTTGACGATGTCATCGAACAGCGCAGTGTTAGACCCGTAGAGCGCCGACTGATTGTAGAATGCGTTTCCGTTTGGACCGTACTCAATCGCCGTCGCATGGCACGCTTCCCAGTAACTGGAGAAGTCCAGACACTGAAGAACCAAGCTTCGCTGGTCTGGGCTCTGTCCAAATGCGTACCCGACGGTCTCACCCGCAAACAGAAGATGGTACTTAAGCCTCTCCTCCGTCTCTGGGATGCCCCTCTCTTTCGCCAACGCCAATTCCTCCGGTAGCATGGAGGTCTGGTCAAGGTAGAATAGATGCACCATCGTTCGAGGGTAGAAATCCATACCCTGGTCAAGAGGAACGATTTGAATGGCAGCCGTTGCTGGGGAGTTGGGTACAATAGAGACGGAAGCAGAGATGACAGGAACCTCCTGCCCCTCCAGGAATAAACGAAGACGCAGTGGTTTTCCGATTCCTTCAGGCATCTAGGTCACCTTACCCAACTACTGGAACTGGCGAGACGGCACGAATGGCCTCAAGCGGAGAAGTATTCGCAACGCTGAGAGTTGTATTTGCTGCTTGAGCGGTCTGCCACACGGCGGAGCTTCCGACAGGGATAAGACCTACGCCGTTTCGAATGATGAAGCTCGAAACAAGTGCTTCGCTCTCCGATGGGATGGAGAACCCGGCCCGATTCCATGAGATGCGGGCTTGATTGACCAGGTCTTGGTTTCTCTTCTGAGTCAGCGCAACATCTTCGTACAGGACATTGGCTGTGAAAGATGAACCATACTGAGAAGAGGACCCTACATACTCATCAACGTTCTTATTGAACTCGGAGTACCGAAGAACGCCGTACCAAGCTGAAGGAGTCTGCTTAGACCGGACAATGTCGGCGTCATCGTAGGCAAATGCACCGGCAAACCCAACAGGAACTCGTAGGATATCTCCGCGAGCCAGGTTGGAGAGTGTCTGGGCAGCGGAGTTGGCAATGTCTTGTGCCCGTTGCCATGTCTTCTGAACTTCCGCCAATCCAGACGTCAGACCATCCAATAGAGAAGGTGCGTTCCTGATTTGACTTGGAGTAGCGACATTACCTGTAGAGAGAGCAGTAGGAGTCTGGGTAATCTCTCCAATGGCATTGAGCTGTGCCCTGTCGGCTTTAGTGATGTATCTATCTTCAACGGCAGTGCCGTCTCCGAGGTTCGAAAAGGTGGCATAGCCGGTGAGGAACAGAGTGAACTGAAAGTTCACAAAGTTCTTATCATTGGAGTTCTTCGAAGCAGAGCTCGCAATGATGTATCCGCTTACGAGCGTTTGATCGTACGCGATGTAGACACGGGCTTCACTCTCTACGCACTTCGTTCCACGGAGGTAGTTCTCGTAGTTATCCCACCACTCGGCTTCCCAGTTGAAGTCGAACGTATTGAGAAGAACTCCAGAGAACGTTACCATTCTTGGGCGCTCTCCAAACAGAAAGATGTACGGCTCTCCGAAGGTCTCAAGAATCTGCTGCTTCTCTGCTCTCTCTTCAGCAACCTGTTGAAGCAGGAAGTTAGAATAGATATCAGTCTGACGAGCGGTTCGAGAGCCCTGAGAACCTCCGGCGTCTGTGAGCAGGATGGTCTGTCCATCCCCCTTCACAACACGCATGGTGGCATACGTGTCTTCTTTAATCGTGATACCGCGAGTAGGGCGTCGAATGGTGTTCGACGTAAGCCCGCCACCAGGAGTACGAGAGGTGGATAGTTGGGAGTCGAACTGATTCCTCTGTCTGTCAGGAATAACCTGAATAGTGACAAGACTCATAGTTCAATCCCCAATCGGATGAGGTAGTCACGCAGAGACCTGGAAACTACCCTCGTAGAGAGGTCGCGTCCAGTCTCAAACCCAGATGCCTGCACTCTGGCCTCTGTGTTGATGACATCATCAATAGTCGGGTTGTTGATGAGCTTGATGATGACTGGACTTCCTTCAACATTGAAACGACTTTCGATTTCGTCTCGCACGCTCATTACTTAGTCTCCTCAATTAGGTGGCAAACCGGTCTTACCGGTCTTTGGGTCTGCATTGGCGTTCTCATCAGAGCTACCCCATGCAAAGAATCCCTTCTTATCAGTATCAAGCTTGGTGCTGAGCTTACTGAGGATTTCGTTTTGCTTGGTAAGTGTATCGATGAGTGTATCGTCTTTGCTCTTAGGCTTGTCGCCCTTCGTACCACCCTGAGCATCGGCGAGGGCGCGTTCCGAGCCTCCCTTGGCCGTGAGGGATTCGAGGGCTTCCTTAGAGAGGGTCTCTCCGGGCTTGAACCCGGCTGCGTACACGTCTTTGACATCGACTCCGAAGTCTTTGGCGGCATCCTCGACCGATGCGTACTTCTTAGACCCAAACTTCTCTTTCTTCATGAGAGCAGCGTACGCCTGAGATCCGGTAGACCCTCCTGCGGACAGTGCCTCCTCAAGAGCCTTCCCCTTCAGGCCCTTAAATGAGTCTGCATAGGCAGAGAATTTACTCCCAAACTTATCCATGACTGCTTTCTGCTTTGCTGGGTCATCTCCGGCCGCTGCCAACTCCGCCTCGAAGTCTCCCATCGCCTTCCCAAGTTCTCGCTGGGCATCTCCTTTCGATCCTCCGAGGGCAGTGTCTGTGAGTTCTTGTCCTTGTCTTGCGACGTTCTTGAAGAACTCCTTGGAGGCAACTGCGGTCGACTGATCTCCGTAGCTCTTGATGGCAGCTTGTACAGCTCCGATTTGTTTTGAATCCATCTTACCGAGGCCTTTGGACGCCTCTGCCAGTGCTTTGACTTCTGCCTCTGACATCTTCTCTCCAGGCCCCAGCTTGGCATTAATCTCTTTTCGAGCACTCTCGTAGTCACCCGTCTCCAATGCAGAAGCAAGAGCAACCTGCAGACTAGAGTCCTTGGCGACTTCTCCGAATGCCTTTGCATTCTTCGCAGAGCCTTTGACGAAGGAAGCTCCTGCTTCTCCAACCGCATTCGTCAGCTGCTCCTCAGACTTCAGAAGAGCCTTTTGCAGTTGCGCACTCGACTTCCCTGCACCCAAGGCAGCACCCACAATAGAGCCAGCCCCAGAAGCAGCAGCCATCTGCGCGTAGATATTCCCACCTGCAGGATTTGAGGCGGCATCTTGGAAGGAGCGAAGAACTCCCTTCTCTTCTTCAGAAAGGCCAGACGACTTCATCTGAGCTTCGAGAGTATCACGGCTGACTCGTTTGATTTGCTCCGGGTCTCTGAATCCTGCTGGGAGCTTTCCGGCTGCTGAAGACACTTTGTCTCTGAGACCTCCGGTGAGGAAGTCGGCCTTCTGGAACTCTGACTTTCCTGTGAGGTCGGCACCAGACAAGAGAGAAGCAACAGCGGCCTCTGCTCCCTTTCCTGCGACATTCCCAGAACGGAACTTAGCCGCCATCGCAGCCTGACCCGATACAGAATCAGTTCCGTATAGCTTCTTCGCGAGGTCCGATTCCTGGCCTCCAGTCATGCCTCCTGAAAGGCCCGCAAGCAATCCAGCAATTCCTGAGTCGACCCCACCAAACTCCTTCACGGCAGCACGCGCTCCGCTAAGAAGTCCTGCGCCACCGAAGAGCGTGCTCATACCCACTCGACCGAGTCTCTCAGAAGTAGTGGAAGCTTTCGCAGCCGCCGACCCAGTCTTCGTGAGGCTTGCAATCATCTCCTTGGCTTGAGCAGAGTTTGAACCGGAGAACGCCTTTGAGAGGATAACTGCCTTCTCTTCTGTCAGGGTCGATACTTCTCTCCCAACCAAGTCGTCGAAGAACTCATCCACGCCCTTTGCGATGGAGTTCTGGATGTCCGCTCCCACTTGTTCGAGCTTTCCAACCGTTGCACTGTGGAGTCTGGTCTTGACCTTCTTCATGATTGCGCCAGGGTCGGTGCGCTCTCTCTGAGAAGACTGTCTCTGACGCATTCTGGCAAACGCACCTGCCTGCGAATTTCCAGAAACGCCCTGCATTCCTTCTGCAATATCAATCTCACCAGCGCTCATGCCTGTGAGGCGCTGCATGACGAGGTTCGTGCCGTCGTCATCTCCTCTAAGGCCCAAAGCGCCCTTCATCATTGTGAAGGCACCTCCCGGACCAATCTGACCTGCGAGAGACGCGACTAAGTCGGACTGACGCGCTGTGAATGACTTCTTCTGTGCATCGGTGAGGTTCGAGGCGCTCGCCTTGAGCTCATCAATGCTCAACTCACCTGCATTGAATCTCTTGGCTTTCGATTCATCTACTCCGATGGCACGACCAGACTCGTCGTACTTCATCATTCCAGCCATTGCGAGACGACCAGGGGCGGTTTGTCCAAAGCGCATCATGCCGCCAAACATCTTCTGAGCGAGAGCCATCTGTGCTTCTGGCCCCTGCATTCCTGTTACGTCTTCGACTGCTCCTTCCCTCAGTCTTCCGGACATCTGAGCAAGTCCGATGTTCTGAGCCATATTCGTAACAGCAGTTGCTCCGAGACCTCTCCTCGCCCCGTACCCCATTGCCATGTCAGCGCCAGCTTGTTGGAGACCTGCAACTTGTCCAACCGTAGCGCCTGTCACTGTAGAGGTGAATTGAGCACTGACTGCATTCTTAATCTGGGAACCTTTGTTATAGAAACCAGACCCTCTGCTTGCTGAGAAGAACTGCTCTGCCTCCTCCATCGTTGTTCCGAGAATCTTAGCGGTCTCTTTGATAGTAGAGAGGGCTTCTCTGAACTTTGATTGGAATTCGGAGGCACTCCTCACTCCCTGCATTGCTCCAGAACTCTTCATTCTGGACATGATTCCTTGAAGTTCTTCAAAGGATGTCATCATCTCAGGAATGTGAGACAGGGACCTCGTCATGTCTCCGATTGACTTTGCATCACCTCTCGAAAAGCCCGTTCCAGAACGAGAAGAAGGATTTGAGAAGTTGTACTGAGACCCGAGCATGGTGTTCATCGAAGACTGCTGATGCGCTCCTCCCATCATCGCACCGATGCTGGCTTGACCTACCATCGCACCCGCAGCGAGAGGGAGACCGAAACCCGAGCCTGCCAACGCCATCATTCCAAGACCGCCACCGAGGGCCATGCCTCCTTGAAGCGCAGCTCCACCGGCAGACATCACTCCACCCGCAATGGCGTTTCCTGCCCCGTATCCCATCATTCCTGAAGCGCCGTAGTTAAAGCCTCCCCCGCCTCCTCTTGGACCCCCCATGCTGTACCCGCCAATACTCGCAGGACCTGGAGGTGGAGGAACTGGGACCCCGATAGATTGAGAGAACTGTGCCTGTCCCATGAACATCTGGTTCTGCTGGGCAAACATGGATGCAACTTCGTAGCTCGTAGGCATTCACGAACCCTTCGAAGGGAGGTTGAAGAACGGTACCACTAGAAGGGGTGGCAACTCTAGTAGGGTCTAGGGCATAAGAATACAGTGCAGTCTACCTAATTCATAGGGAGAATACATGTTTGCTCTAGCGGGTGCATTGGGGGTTGTTTACGGTGCTTCCTGGTTCCTCCGCCAGACCCCGAAGCTGCTCACAGTGACTACGGGGTTCCTTCTGGTAAGGGAGCAGGAGAAGACGAAGTTCTACGAACGACTCGGAAGGCTGGGTTTTGACATCATCCGAGACCGAGAGAATCTGGCAAAGGGAGAGTTCGAGTTTCGAGCAATTCTGTTCGAGAGGGGCACTCTTCACCGAAGACTCAGATTCCTCGAAGAGAAGAAGCTCCTCCTCAAAGAAGACGAGGTATTCATCCTCGATAAAGCAATGAAGAGCATCGAAGATGGCGAGACCATCAGCGGGGACGAGTTCAGGCGGCTCATCTCAATCAGCGAGGCCCGCCTGGCTGACAAGGAGTTCATGAGTAGCTTCGAGTCAAAATGATGAGAAGTGTAGGTACAAGCTGTTCAACGGGGTTACGGATAACTCTAGAGCGGATAAGTCCCGCTCTCTTTAGGTCGTGGACTTCACAGCAAGATTTTGTTTGAAGTTGTCACCAGCATGCCGTGGTTCTATAAGAATGGGACGGCCACACTCTGCAAGGTGTGACTGGTGAACAGGGACATTCATCGTGCCGAAAACCCAGCCCAGTCTATCTAAGGGCATCAACAGCAACCCAAACCCACAGTAAAGACCATTCTAGACGTGTGTCCCAACACGTCCAGGGTGGTTTTGTCGCCTCAAGGAGCTAGTGATATGAGCAAGACCCTGTCGCATGAGACCCTCTCAAAGTACAATGTGAAGTGGGGACCCATCGGAGAGCAAGTCTACAAGCGTTCGTACAGTAGGACTAAAGACGACGGCTCAAAGGAAACCTGGCCTGAGACCGTTGTTCGCGCTGTCGATGGAAATATCGGACTCGTCAGTCCTCGGTTCATTGAAGAAGACGAGAGAGATAAGCTCATAAGCCTCCTTCTCGATTTCGCAGCCATCCCAGCAGGCCGTCATCTTTACGCTTCAGGAGTAAAGGGTCGTCAGTTCCTGTTCAACTGCCACGCTGCTGGTTGGGATGAGAAAGCACCTTGGGACCACTTTGCGTTTCTCTTTGATGAGCTGATGCAGGGAGGCGGAGTCGGTTCGAATTACTCAAACCGGTACATGCACTCTCTTCCCGCAATTCAGCGCTCCATCGACCTCCACGTTGTGTGCCGTACTGACCACCCGAACATCGAAGAATTCCAAGACCTCTTGTGCAAGGTCACTCAGGGAGACGTCAACGCTCACTTCGAGACGTTCAAGGTTGAGGATAGCCGAGAGGGATGGGTCGATGTCGTGAAGCATCTTCTTGAGGCGGCATGGGGCCCGCACTACAAGAAGGAAGCACGCATCGTCATCGACGTATCAGGTATTCGTTCGCGTGGAGAGCCGCTGAAGACTTCTGGAGGCATTGCATGCGGTCCTGGTCCTCTGGTCTCCATGCTCACTGACTTCGTTCGCCACCTGAATGGCTGCATTGGACACAGCCTCACGTCCGTCGATGCAATGACTCTGGACCACACTCTCGCAGCCTGTGTCATTGCTGGTGGCAAGCGTCGGTCAAGTCGTATGTCTGTGAAGCATTGGGCAGATACAGACATCTTCGAATTCATTAACTGCAAGAGAACAGACGGAGCCCACTGGAGCACCAACATCTCAGTAGAAGTGGATAACGAGTTCATCGCTGCGTACAACTCAGGAGACGAACACGCAATTGCTGTGATGCGAGCAGTGACGCTGGGTAAGCGCTCCAACGGAGAGCCAGGACTGTGGAATCGCTCTCTCGCAATGGAAGGGGAGCGGGAGCCAGAGAAGATGTTCTGCCCAAACCCCTGCGGAGAGATTGGTCTTCAGATGTGGGAGAACTGCAATCTGGGACACATCAACCTGCAGTACTTCGCGTCAAAGCCAGATAGAGAGGCAAGAGAGGCATTTCGTCTCATGACTCGGTGGCTCGTGAGAGCGACCTTCGGGGACATCCCGCAGCCCAGACAACGTGAAGTGGTCGATAGGAATCGAAGAATCGGTGTCGGGTTCTTCGGCTACCACGGCTGGTTGGCGCTTCGTGGAATCAAGTACTCAGAAGCCTGGAAGGATGAGACCGTTCAAAACACGCTGGCCTCGTTCAAGTTGTGCGTTGAGACGGAAGCAGGAGAGTACTCCTCTGCTCAAGGAATCCCAACACCAGTCAAGAATACGACTCTTGCGCCAACAGGCACGATTGTTCTGATGCCTGGAGTGTCCGCCAGTGGTCAAGCTGTCATCTACCGTCACTTCAAGCGCCTCGTTCGGTACGCGGATACGGACCCTGAATTGGAAGTGAAGAGGAAGGAAGGGTACCGGGTATTCAAGGATGATGATGCGAGAAATACGCAAATCGTCGAGTACTGGTGCGAAGACCCTCTCGTGGCTGTCTTGCGTGCAAAGGGCATGGACCCCGAAGCACTCATCGAGTGCCAGGACGAGCTCAAGCTGGAGGACTCCCTTGGAACGCAGATGATGATTCAAAAGCACTACGCCGACAATGCCATCTCGTTCACTATCAATATGAGCGAGGATGACATGCCGACTGAGAGTGTCATGGAGAAGGCGTTCGTCGATGCCCTGCCGTTCATCAAGGGAACGACCTTCTTCCCCGAGAAGAGCAGGAAGAACGCCCCGTACCAGAAGCTCAGCAAGGCGGAGTGGAATGCCTACGAAGGACGGAAAGAGACGGTCCAGGTCGAAGATGAGTGCAGGACCGGCTGTCCAGTTCGCTGAACTTTAAAGGCATAAGAAGGTAACGCAATGCCCAGGTTTAACGACCTGGGCATTTGTGTTTGAGGAGACACATGGCCGCGTCCGCAGAGGAAATCGAAGAGTGGGTCAGAGCAGCACAGAAGAATGGATGCTCTCACCTCTTAGTAGTCTGTGACGACTTTGACTACGAAGATTACCCAGTCGAAGTCAAAGAAGGAGAAGACATCGAAGTAAAGATGAAGGAATACAACTTCAAGAACATGCAACGCATCATGGAGGTGTACTCCATGAAGATGAGCATCTATGAGCAGCTCAACGAAGTCAGAAGCTGGCACCCAAACCACGTCTAAGGAGATACATGGAACTCACGACTGCAGAAGTAAAGAACACGCTCTCCGTGATGAATCACACGGGCGACTCGAAGTTCATGTGGGACTCGAAGAGCGAAGTCGAGGTCGAAGCAGCCAAGAAGCAGTTCGATGACCTCAAGAAGAAGGGCTACATCGCGTTCACGGTGGACAAGAAGGGAAACCAGGGAGAGATCGTCCACAAGTTCGATCCGTCCTTGGAGAAGATCATCATGACCCCGCCCATCGTCGGAGGGTGACATGAGTAGGAACTCTCTTGCTGAGAGGTTCAAACCAAGCATCAAAGAGAGACTGGCTCAATCCGAGAAGGACAAGAGGACGAAGGGAGCCAGAAAACTCAAGGCGGTGAGGGAGGAGCCTGTCGAAGTCATCCACCTCCCTCCTCCAGTAACCATGAATACCTGGGACCCTCTGGAGACGAGAATCATCACAAATACGGTGACTGGAGGAGGAACCGTTTGGCGTATCTGGACCTCCAACTCGGCAACAACCTGTGATGTCGGTTGGGAGCATTGGAATAACCTCCACACTCCAACCATAACAACCTCTAGCACGACCTGGTCGTTGTGGAATGAGTTCACAGACAACCCCAGCAGACACGGAAGCCCACGTACTAGAATCGCCCAAGATCCCTACGGACGTATTGTAGGTTTCGAAGTGGTCGAGACTGAAGAAGAGAAACGTTTCCGACTGGAGCAGTACGAACGGGCTCAGAAAGAACAACGAGAGTACGAAGCTCGCATGGCAGAGGCAGCACGAGTCAAACGAGAGGCATACGACCGTGCTCTCGAACTCTTGAAGAGCTGCCTCAACGCAGAGCAGAGAGACAACCTGGAGAAGCACAGGTACTTCTTCGTCAAGGCTCCATCTGGGAGAAGGTATCGAATCGACGAAGGTACTCACGGAAATCTCAAGGTGGTCGACAAGGATGGGTTCATCCTTGAGAGACTCTGCGTTCAGCCGAACGGTGTTCCTGCAGGTGATGCAATGCTCGTTCAGAAGTTGATGATTGAAACGGCCGAAGACGCTCTTCGAAGGCACGCCAACATCACCCTCGCGAATGGACAGCTCTTGCGGGGAGACCCGACGAACCTCGACAACACCAAACTCGCCGATGTCATCCCTATTCGGAGAGTAGCATGAAGGTGTTTGGATCTCTCCACAAGAAACCGGCATCAGGACCTCTCTCCGACAAGGAGCTCGTAGAGACACCTGTCGGAGAGATGTGCATTGCGTGCGAGATGCCCGTCGGAGAAACCGACTCTGGGTTCATCCTCCCGTTCTACTACGTCGAGGATGACCTCAACAAAACGAAAGAGGTAGCCTATCACAGGCGCTGTCTTTTGAAGTCGATGGGCATTCAAGAGTGAAGAAGATGAGGAGGGCTCCCCCTGCAAAGGGAGCCCTCCTCTATGCACCCTTGGCGGGGACGGAGCACAAGGGGTAGAGCTACTTCTTCATTCCTGCGTGCGGCTTTGGAGGACTGAAATCTGGTGCTGATGTGACGGGTGGTGCTTCGTTAGACTGAACTTTCGGCCCTAGGAGTGAGTTCAACTCACGCTCCCACTCGCGAACTCTACCGAGGTTGGCCTTCACTGCTTCCATACACCGGTAGCAGAGGTCAAAGTAATTTAGCTCTTCGCCCATGAACTTTGATGTAAAGTCGGGCTCTGTCTTCTCTCCAACATCAGGTTTGACTTCTTCTCGTCTGCACCGGTCACACTGAATAACAACGACTTTTTGTCGAGCCACTTCAAATCCCCTTGTCTAGCTTACCGGTAATCTTATGGACCAGGTAGGTCTTGATCAGCGCTCTCTCGGACCCAGTGAGGGGACCAACTGACTTCCAATCTCCCAACGACGACATGAAGTGCGAAAAGAGGTCGAGCTCACCGTCTAGCAAAGAAGACAGCTCCTCTTTTGACTTCGATTGATGCTCTGGGGAAACCTGAACAGTAACGGTGATCATAGAGTTCCTTTCGCTTTTTGCACTATATATCCCTCTTGGTCAAGTAGAACGACTTGGTAGGTATAAGGTACTGTACACGAAAAAGTCTACACCTCAGAGGAATAATGACATTCGAAGATAGAAACATCAACTGGGATGGTTCCGTTCGTGAGTTCCGACAGGTCAATTCCAGGTCTAGTGCCCCAAGAGTTTGGCGTGTAAGTGCGCTAAAAGGCGTCATTACCACTGTTTGGGGACAGTTGGGCGGGGCAATGCAAGTCGCCCAAGAAGTCAGTGAAGCCATCAATAAGGGCAAATCAAACGAGAAGACCCCAG